>Ga0153956_1001303_pt1 | contig 22664 bp, 14 predicted proteins | sample TSFL040MetaG_FD_104704 | JGI IMG/M metagenome (GOLD analysis project Ga0153956, IMG submission 104704) | Attine ant fungus gardens microbial communities from Florida, USA - TSFL040 MetaG | ecosystem: Host-associated > Fungi > Mycelium > Unclassified | place: USA: Florida, Wekiwa Springs... | reverse complement strand
TTCTTCCCGGTCCTGCACCCGCCGCGCAAAATAAGCGCGGAGCGGCGCACGGAAGCGCCGTTCCAGGCTCTCCCATACCGCATCGACATTCTCGATTTCCCGCTGTTCGCCCATGCCTGCCCGGTTGTGCCTGGCCGGAGACGGCCGGGCATTTATCCTATTTATTTTGCGCCGATCCCAAGGCCGGTGTAAACCGCCTGCCTGTCCCTGCGGTACATGCGATGACGAATCCCCCCCGTCCGGACGCCATTCTGCAGGAAATTTCACGATTGAGCGCGGCGGGCCTCGGGGCCGAGGCCGAACGCCTGGCGCGCGCATGGCTGGCGGACCATCCCGGCGCGCCCCCCGCGCTCAATGCCCTGGCGGTGGTCCTGGCCAAGCGGGGCGCCTTTGCCGAAGCGGAAGGATTCGCCCGTTCCGCCGTGGCGGCGGCTCCCGCCGAGGCGGTCTTCCAGAGCGTGCTGGGGCATGTCCTTTACCGCAAGGGCGATCTCGCGGGCGCCGCCCGGGCCTATGGCGCCGCCGTCGCGCTTCGCCCCGGCCATGCCGATTGGCTCCACAATCTGGGAATCGTGCGCGCGGCCCAGGGCCGTCATGAAGAAGCGCTGGCGGCGCAGCGCGCGGCCCAGGCGGCCGGTCCGCACCGTTGGCACGCCGCCATGGAAGCCGCGGCCCTGCTGCGCAAACTGGGACACGACAGCCAGGCCCTGGCGGCCTATGAAGACGTCATCACCGCCGCGCCGGATTATGTCCCGGCCCACCAGGAATATACCGACCTGGCCTGGTCGCTGGGCCACGATATCGGCGGCCTCAAATCCTATGCCTTCGCGCGGGCGCGGGTCGGTCCGCGGCCGGACCTGATGCTGGCGGAAGCCGAAACCCGGCTGCGGCTGAACCAGGCGGCGCCCGCCGCAGAATTGCTGATACAGGCCCGCGAACTGGCACCGCAGGATGCGGACATCGCCAACGCACTGGCGCGGGCGCTGGCTATGCGCGGCCAGAAGGACGAAGCCCGCGCCGAATTCGCCCGGACCCTGGCGCTGGCGCCGCAGATGGTGGCGCACCGCCGGGACTTCGGCACTTTCCTGCTCGCGATCCACGACTTCGCCGCGGCGCGCGACATGCTGGAACCGGCGCTGGAACTGGCGCCGCGCGACCAGTCCATCCTGGCGTGCCTGGCGCTGGCCCGCCGCCTGCTGGGCGACGCCGGCTGGCAACGGCTGATGGATGTCGAACTGGTGCGGGAGGTGCATCTGCCGGTGCCGCGCGGCTTTGCCGATACCGCCAGCTTTCATCATGCACTGGCCGAGGAACTGACCGCCCGCCATACCCATCGCGTCGCGCCGCTGGACCAGACCCTGCGCGGCGGCACCCAGACATCCGGCCGCCTGTTCGACAACCCCAGCCGGGCGGTGGGACTGTTGCGGGAGGGCATCGCGCGCGCCCTGGAAGACCATGTCGCCGCTTTGTCGCCCGATGCCGCGCACCCCTTCCTGTCGCGGGCCGGCCAGGGGTTCGGTTTCGCCGGCTCCTGGTCGTCCTGTCTGGCGCCGGGCGGCTTTCACACCAACCATGTCCACCCGTCAGGCTGGATCAGCTCGGCTTATTACGTCGCATTGCCGGATGGCGAGGAAGGCGCGTTGCAATTCGGCCAGTCGCAATTCCTGTTGGGGGCGGATGACGAGCCGCTGCGGGTCGTCAAGCCGGCCGCAGGAAAGCTGGTGCTATTCCCCTCCTACTTCTGGCACGGCACGGTGCCGTTCCATGCGGCGGGACGGCGGCTGACGGTGGCATTCGATGTGGCGGCAGAAACCTGATTACCGCACAAGGTCCACATAATCGCCGGCGCGCGGCTCGCTCAAGCCCCGAAATGTCGTCCTGAAGCCGGCGGTGTCGGGCACATAGCCATGTCCGGCCATGCAACGGCGGAACGCGACCGCGTCATAGCCGTCGATCCGGTGAACCGAATGTTCGACGGTGAAAAGCCGGGATTTTCCCGATTGAACCAGACAGGCCGCCCGGTCGGTACGGAACTCGGCATAACCCGTTCCCGGCCGGGAAAAACCATAGCTGAACCGATAAACCATGGCGGCCTGCGCGGTCGCGGCTAGCAGGATGGCGAAAATCGCAATCGACGCGGTGAAACGCATGGTTTTCCTCCTGTCCTGATCAATCCTTGTCCCTGTGCGGTTGCGGCGATACGGCCGCGGGATGCGGCGGATGCGCCGCCAGCCAGTCCATCGCCCGGACACGCAGCGGTGCGATGGAAACGGTCTCGCCGATCACCAGCCGGCGCTCGCGCGTCGGCGACCAGGCCGGCCAGCGCATGGCCGATGTCGAGGGATCGCCGCTGCGGGCGAATGCGATCAGCGCGTCGATCATCTCGTCCGACAATCTGCGGTCGGCGGCCGTCCAGGCGCGGGTGGCACGGATGCGGTTGAATGCATCCTGGGTGCCCAGCCAATAAGGCACATCCGAGGAATGATAGGCGCCCACCGTCCGCTGGTTGAGATCGGCGATCGCAACGCCCGCGCTATAGGGATGCTTGCGGTCGAACAAAGCGATGAAGGTGGCGCCGCCGCCATCCTGGCGGAGCCTGGCGCAGCGGTGGGCGGCGCCCTGCATGCCGCTATCCTGCGCGATGTAATGGGTGGCTGCCGGCACCTCCGCGTCGCTTGCCGCCGGATAGAGCGCGAGCAAAGCCTGGGCGTCGTCGCCATACAGCGCCGCGGCGCGGGCATGGTAATCCGCCACCGTCACGGCTTTGGTCAGCGGATTCTGCTGCGAGTCATTGTCGTCGCCGTTGGATGACGCGATCACCGGCACATTGCTGGCCTGATGCGCGCGGATCGCCGGCTCGCTCTGCCGGGGCAGGAAATATCCGTCCAGGGTCGCGCCGACGCGCGTACCGGCCTGTACGGCCAGGATATTGTCGGCGGGGAGCGCGCGCATCTGCGCCAGGTCCGCCGCGCCAAGCTTGGCCTGTATCGCGCGTCCGGTATCTTCCGCCTGGGCCAGCAGCGGGCTTTCCCCATCCAGGCGACAGCCGCTCAACATCACCGCCGAGGAAAACAGGCCCTTCGACAGCGGACTGACCAGATGCAAGCCCACGGCCTGTGCCCCCGCCGACTGGCCGACGATGGAAACGCGGGCGGGATCGCCGCCGAACCGGGCGATATTGGCCCTGACCCAGCGCAGCGCCGCGAGTTGGTCCAGATAGGCGTAATTGCCGGAATGACCGGCCTGCTCGGCGCTGAGTTCGGGATGGGCCATGAAACCCAGGATGCCGACACGATAATTCATCGCGACATAGACTGCGCCGCGCGCCGCGACATGCTCGCCGTCGTACAGGCGCATCCCGGCCGAGCCGATGGTGTTGCCGCCCCCGAAAATATAGACGATCACCGGCAGCTTCTGCGCCGCCCGTGGCGCCCAGACATTCAGGTACAGGCAATCCTCGGATGTCGCCTCCTCGCCGAAATAATTGTTGATGTCGTGGCGGCGCAGCGTCTGGATGCATTCGGGCATCCGGCGGTCGGCGTGCCACACGCCTGTCCAGGCGATGGGCTGCGGGGCCTTCCAGCGCAGGCCGCCGGTGGGCGGGGCCGCGAAGGGAATGCCGAGCCAGGCGCGCACACCGGACGGCAGGATCTGACCTTCCACCCGGCCTTCATCGGTCGCGACAGGCGGCAAGGGATGTTCCACGACCTGGGCGCCGGCCAGGGACGCCAGGCCCGCCAGGCCAAACCCCAGCACCGCAGCTTTCCACCTCACCGCCGCCCTCCTCAGGATTTATCATACGATGTTTTTCAGGATTTATCATACGATTTCCGGCCGCCGCCGAGGCACGCCGCCCTTCAGGGCTCTCCGGTTCCGGCGTGCCGCAATCGAGACGACGGCCATGTCGCGCCGCAAGGATTCCCACGCGCAAATCGGCGGCGGTGGCACATCCCTGCATTGCGTGCCGCGTGGCTCCGTGTTTATCATATAAATGATGTTACCGGTAACCCGCCGCCTGAAGCGGGTGCCCAGGGAGTTGAACGGTCATGCGCAAACTGGCATCGGCAGTTTTCGTCATGGGCCTGGCGACAATGGTCTTCGCCGGGACAACAGCCGACAGCGCCGGCCTGCCGGCCATCGTCGCGCCGGACCAGACGGCACCATCCGCAATGCCGGCGCCGGCCGACCGCAAGCAGATGCTCACGCAATACTGCACCGCCTGCCACAACGACAAGCTGAAGACGGCCGGCATGAGCGTGGCGCCGCTGGACGCGGCCAACCTGCCTGCCAACCTGCCGGTATGGGAGAAAATCCTGCGCCGCCTTAGCCTGGGCGAGATGCCGCCCAAGGGCAGGCCCCGCCCCTCCAAGGACCGGATCGCCGAATTCACGCAATGGCTCAGCACCAGCCTGGATGCCAATGCGCTGGCGCATCCCAATCCCGGCCGCATCGCCATGCACCGCCTGAACCGCGTGCAATATGCCAATGCCGTCCGCGATCTGCTGGACCTGGATGTGGATTTCAGCGATGCCCTGCCCGCCGACGACAGCGGCTATGGCTTCGACGACATCGCCGCGCTGCTGACCATTTCTCCCACGCTAATCGACCGCTATGTCACCGTGGCCGCCAAGGTCGGCCGGCTGGCGACCGGCCAGGCTTCGCGCCTGCCGGTCACCCTGGACCACAAGATCGAGAAGGACGGACAGGTCCTGGGCTTCGGCATTCCCGCCTTCAACGAACGGACCAGCGACGAACTGCCCCTGGGCTCGCGCGGCGGCGGGGTCTTCCACTTCTATGCGCCTTACGACGCCACCTACGCCATCCAGCTCTATCTCAACCCCAACACGGTGACCGAGCGCGAAACCAACGCCGCCAACCGCGTGGAAGTCCAGGCGCCCCTGAAAGCAGGGCTTCGCGTGATCGGGGCCTCGTTCCAGAAGCAGATGGAACTGAGCGGCGACCTGCTGCCGCGCAAATCGGTCGGCCCGCGTCCGGGCATGCCCAAGACGCCGCGCGTGCCGCTGACCCTGACGCTGCAGGTGGACGGCGCGCCCATCAAGCAATTCACCGTGCCGTCCTATGCCAGCGGCCCGGAAGTGGTGCAGGGCTTCTTCCCGCGCGATGTGGTGCAGATCTCCGTCAACGGCCCAACCGACATCACCGGGTCCGGCGACACGCCAAGCCGCCGCCGCATCTTCCTGTGCCATCCATCCCGGACGCTGCCCGCCCCGGCCTGCGCGCGGAAAATCCTGGCCAGCCTGGCGCGGCACGCCTTCCGTCGCCCGGTCGATGAAGGCGACACCGCCCCACTGATGAAGATCTACGCCCAGGGCGCCCGCAATGGCGGCTTCGAGCATGGCGTGGAATCAGCGCTGGAAGCGATCCTGGTATCGCCCAATTTCCTGCTGGTGCACGAAACCGATCCCGCCAGGCCGGGCGTGGTGCACAAGATCACCGACCTGGAACTTGCCACCCGCCTGTCGCTGTTCCTGTGGAGCAGTATTCCCGACGAAGAATTGCTGACCGTCGCGCAGAAGGGCCGGCTGTCCCGGCCCGACATGCTGCAAGCCCAGGTGGCGCGCATGTTGCGCGATCCCAAGGCACAGGCCCTGACCCGCAATTTCGCGGGCCAGTGGCTTTATCTGCGCAAGCTGGACATCCAGCGCCCGGACCATGACAGCTTCCCGGACTTTTCCCAGCCCCTGCGCGCCGCCATGCGCACGGAAACCGAGATGTTCTTCACCGGCATGGTGCAGGACGATCGCAGCATCCTGGATTTCCTGGCTGCCGACTACACCTATCTCAACGAACGGCTTGCCCGCCATTACGGCATCAAGGGCGTGCATGGCGACGCCTTCCGGCTGGTCAGGCTCGATCCCGCTGTGCATCGCGGCGGGCTTCTGGGCCAGGGCTCGATCCTGACCGTGACCTCCTACAACAACCGGACCTCGGTGGTGCTGCGCGGCAAATGGATCCTGGAGAATATCCTGGGCGCGCCGCCGCCGCCGCCGCCGCCCAATGTGCCGGCGCTGAACGACGCCAAGAACGGCAAGCTGCTGACGGTGCGCGAGCAGATGGAATTGCACCGGAAGAATCCGGTCTGCGCCTCCTGCCACACCAAGATGGATCCGCTGGGCTTCAGCCTCGAAAATTACGACGCCACCGGTGCGTGGCGCGGCATGGATGCCGGAAAGCCGCTGGATGTATCCGCGGTGCTGCCCGACGGCACCCAGTTCGCCGGCCCGCAGGGGCTGCAGACCATCCTGATGGCCCGCAAGGAGCAGTTCGTCGAGACCTTCATCGAAATGATGATGACCTATGCGCTGGGCCGCGGCATCGAGGCCTATGACATGCCCGCGATCCGCGCCATCCGCCATGCCGGCGAGAAGGACGGCTACCGGATGCAGGACATCATTCTGGGCGTGGTGAAGAGCCTGCCCTTCACCATGCGCAAATCACCCGACGCCACATGACCACAAACGGAGGAACCGCCATGCCCATCATGAGAAAGCCTCTCTCCCGCCGCGCCGCCCTGCGCGGCGCGGGCGCAACCCTTGCCCTGCCGCTGCTGGAGGCGATGCTGTCCGGCGCCAAGGCGATGGACGCCGCCGGGGATGTGCGCCGTCTGCAGGTGCTTTACGCGCCCAACGGCATGATGATGGAGAATTTCACGCCTCAGAAGGCTGGCGCGGATTTCGAGATCACGCCGATCCTCAAGCCGCTGGAGCCCTATCGCGAACATCTGACGGTGATCAGCAATATCGCCCACGGCCAGGCCGAGGCGCTGGGCGACGGATCCGGCGACCATGGCCGCTCCTGCGGCACCTATCTCACCGGCGTCCATGTCCACAAGACGCAGGGTTCGGACCTGCATGCCGGCATTTCGATGGACCAGGTGGTCGCCAGGCGGCTGGGCGAGCATACCCGGATTCCGTCGCTGGAACTGGGGCTCGAACCGCCCAGCATGGTCGGCAGTTGCGATATCGGCTACAGCTGCGCCTATACCAACACCTTGTCCTGGGCCAACCCGACCACGCCGCTGCCGATCTCGATCAACCCGCGCGAGGTGTTCGAGCGGCTGTTCGGCGACGGCGACAGCCTGAGCGAAAAGGACCGGCTGGAGCGCCTGCGGCATCAGGCCAGCATCCTGGATTATGTGATGGAAAGCTCCGCCAGGCTGGACCGCGGGCTGGGCGCCGGCGACCGCCAGCGCATGGACGAATATCTCACCTCGGTGCGCGATTTCGAGAAGCGCATCCAGCGTAACGAGCAGAACAATGCCGGCGCCGCCGCGTTGCCCGCCATGGCGCGACCGTCCGGAATTCCCGACGATTTCACCGAACATGCCCATCTGATGATGGACCTGCAGATCCTGGCTTTGCAGGCGGACCTGACGCGCGTCGGCACCTTCATGATCGGGCGCGAGGTTTCCAGCCGTTCCTATCCCGAGATCGGCATTCCCGATGCCCACCATCCCCTCAGCCATCATGGCGGCGATCCGGACAAGGTCGCCAAGCTGACCCGCATCAATGTGCTGCACATGGAGCAGACCGCCTATTTCATCAGGCGGCTGAAGGAGACGAAGGACGGCCACGGTTCGCTGCTGGACACCACCATGGTGATGGCAGGCGCCAGCCTGGGCGATTCCAACCGTCACGACCATGAGAATCTGCCGGTCGTCACCGTCAGCGGCATGATGCCGGGCAACCGCCATCTGGTGCTGGCCGACAAGACGCCGATGACCAACCTGATGCTGTCGGTGATGGACAGTGTCGGGGTGCGGCAGGACAAGTTCGGCGACAGCACCGGCCGCGTCACCGGCTTCATGGCCTAGCACCATGACTTTGTCCCGTCTTCAGGCCGCCCTGCTGCTCTGCTGCGTGGTCTCGGCGCCTTGCGCCGCCGGCGAAAAGGAAGACCGCCTGGCCGATGCCGTGCGCAATCGCGACCATGATGGGGTAAAGCATTGGCTGGCAGCGGGCGCGAATATGAACGCACCACTGGCGGACCTGTCGCGGCCGCTGGGCTGGGCGATCCAGCGGCAGGATGGCGAGAGCATCCGCCTGCTTCTGGCGGCGGGCGCCGATCCCAATGCGGCGGACGTTTACGGCAATCCCTTGCTGGCCGCGACCTGCGACAGCGGAAACGAAGATGCCGTGCGGCAGCTTGTGGCAAAAGGCGCCGATCCCAGGGCCTCCCGCCGCGACGGCATCACCGCCCTGTCGCTTTGCGCGGGAAATTCCACGCCCGCCACGATCGCGCTGCTCGCGGACAAGGGCGCGGATGTGAATGCCGCCGACGCCAAGGGCCAAACGCCGCTGATGCGCGCCGCCGCGGCCGGCAACATCGGCACGATGCAGGCCTTGATCGTGCTGGGCGCGAAGGTGAATGCCGCCACGCCTGACGGCGCCACGCCGCTGTTTTTTGCCTTGCAGAGCCGCGATCCCCAGGCGCCGGACCTCCTGCTGCAGGCCGGCGCCGATACCCGCGTACCGATGCCGGACGGCACGACCGTCGTTGCGGCGGCGCTGGACGTGCGCGACCTGGATTTCGCCGCGACAGTGATCCGGCGGGGCGCCGACCTGACGCATCGCGACAAGGACGGCTATCAGGTGATCCACCTCCTGGCGGCCGGCGGCTATCCCGGTCTGGTCAAGCTGGCGCTTTCCAAGGGTGCCGATGTCAGCAGTCTGACGGCGCCGCCGCCGGAATCCAGGCCCGCGCGCAATCCACCGCCTGCCGGCCAGGCTCCGAAGCATGGCGGCAATGCCGTGGGGAAAGGCAAAGGCGTGGTGACGGCCGATCTGATCGCGGCGCCGCCGCCCGCGCCGCGTTCGCCCCTGCTGCTGGCCGCCACGGCGGGCTCGGTCGAGACCATGAAGGTCCTGATCGCTGCGGGCGCCGATCCCAAGGCCAAGGCGCCCGACGGGATGACGCTTTTACTGGCCGCCGCCTCCAGCGGCGACCTGCCCGCGGTACAATTCGCGCTGGAGGCCGGCCTGGATCTCAACGCCACCACCCTGGACGGCCGGGGCGTGCTGTATATCGCGGTCCGTTCGGGCAATCCGGTCGGGGCGGAAGCAGTGCTGCAATATCTGGCCGACAAGGGCGCCAGGCTGGATGCCCGCGACAATCGCGGCGTGTCGCCGGCCGATATCGTCAACCGGGTCGGACCGGAAAATTTGCGGGCCGTCTACAACAGGCTGTTGCAGGAACACGGTTTCGATCTCGCCGCTATCCGCTGACGGGACTAACGGCCTGCGGCGCGCCCGCCGCCCTGGCCCTTGGCAGGCTGCTCCATGTCGCGGGCGATGACCGTGCGCGTCGTCCGGTAGGCCGCGTCGGCATCGCCGGCGATGATGGCTTCGACGATCCTGCGGTAATCTTCGCTGCCGGCCCGCCGCGCCCCCGCCTCGCCGCCGGCCTGCAGCGCCGCCTCGATCAGCTGCTGGAACTGCGTCAGGAAGCGATTGCCGCTGGCCCGCAGGACGGCGACGTGAAACGCGATACCGGCCTTCAGCGGATCGTCTTCGCCATGCTCGGCGGCGACGATCCGGGCCAGCGCGCGTTCGATGGCCGACTTCTGCTGGAAGCTGGCCCGCACCGCGGCCAGGGCGGCGGCGGCACATTCCACAGCCAGCTGCGCCTCTCCCAGTTCCTGCCGCAGGGACGGCGAAGGCCGGCGCTCCACGGCCCAGCCCAGAACATCCGGATCGAACAGATTCCAATTCTCTTCGGGTTGGACCCAGGTCCCGTGACGCGGCCGCGCGGCCAGCAAGCCCTTGGCCGTCAGCATCTTCACGGCTTCGCGCACCACGCTGCGGCTGGCGTCGTAGCGCACGCAGAGATCGGCTTCGATCGGAAACGACTTCTTGCGGGAGAATTTGCCCGCGACGATCGCCGCCCCCAGATCGCGCACGATGCGGGACGTCACATTGCCGTCCTTGGCGACGGCTTTCAGGGCGGGTCTGGGCTTTTTCGTCATTCCGCGGTGCAATTCGAAGCAGGCCGCGTGAGGAGGCCCGACTTGGAGCGGCTTGTAAACGGCGGCAGCGTGTCACGGCCGGAACCGGACGCACCTCGGGGGTGGAACACCCGCTCTTAACATGTTGCCAACATTGCAGAATTTCGCCAGGCGGGCAAAAAAGACCGTTCGCCAAGAATTGCGCCGCGCCGCCGCGGCATTCTTCCCGCATACTTAACATCATTTATCATACAAATAACGAACTATCATATAAGATACCGCCATGGGTCTTCAGAACATGCCGCCGCCGCAACAGAGCGCCGCCCCGCTGGCCGTAACCCGCGGTGCGCCGGTCCATGTCGCGGGCCACTGGACGGCAGAAGACCTTTCCTTGGACCTGCTGGATGGGCGCGGTTTCCCGCTCCAGACGATCCGGGGGCCGGGCCTGCGGCACGCCGCAACCTCCTCTGCGCAGACCCTGGCCGCGATGCTGGCGGATTGGGATCAGCGCTACGGCCTCCTGCCCGTCCTCCTCTCCGGGCTGGCGGAGATTCCGGCCGGCTGGCGCAAGGCGGATCCGACCGTGTGCCCCATCGCGGTCGAGGAGATTCCCGGCACGGTCGTGCGCTTCACCGCCCAGGATCGGACAGTCGGCCTGGTGCCCGGTCTCACCTGCCTGTCGCGCATGGGCTGTTCCGATTATCTGTGGGGGGAGGAGACGATATTGGCCGGCGCCGCCAGCCTCTATCCCGACCTGTTGCACGGCGCGAAGGCGGTTTGCGTGCCCGGGCCCCGCACCCGCTGGATCATACTGCGCCATGGCCGGGTCCTGCATTTCACCACCAGCCTGCAGGGCGAGGTGTTCCGGCTGCTGGCCGATGATCCGCCGGCGGGAAACAGCCGGAACCGCATCATCCAACCGGATATTTTCCAGCGCGGCATGCAGGAAGCCGATTGCAACGAAATCGACCTGCTCTATCTGCTGCACCAGGCGCGCTGCCGCAACCTGGACGGCGAGATCACCGCCGCCGACATCCCCTCCTTCCTGCTGGGGCTTCTGCTCCGGCGCGAGGTCGCGGCTGCCGACCGGCTGCTGCGGCTGGGAAAAAGATCGTCGGTGGTGCTGATCGCCGACGAGATGCAGGCCTATCTGTACGGCCGGGCTTTCGAAGCCCAGGGACTGGGCGCGGCGGTGGTCGACCGCAGCCGCGCGATCACGGCGGGACTGTACCGGATCGCCACGGCCTGCGCCTAGCGGTAGCGATAAAGCCGGACATGCCGGATGGTGAACTGGCCCGATGGCAGGCGCAGATTGCGGCCCTGATTGTTATCGTCGCCATTCAATACCCGGCCGCGCGCCCAGTGCCCGTCCACGAAATGCCCTTCCTCGATCATTTCGATGCCGGCCACCGGCCTGCCCGCGTCGGTTGAGGCGAAGGTGATCGCGGTGCCGGTGCCGGCGACATAGAACTCGTCCGGCCCCACCTGCACGATCAATCCGCCATGTGCCCCCGGAATTTCCGTCTCCTCCTTCTGGCCGGTGGAGACGGGCGGCGGCATGGTGAAATGCGCCTCGAACACATAGGGCCCGAAACGGAAGGTCTGAGCCGACAGGTCGGGCGTGCCGTCAAAGGCGGCGGGGACAGTAAATCCCTGAAGCCGCGGCGTGCCCTGGCGGGCCGCGATCAGCGGTGACAATTCGGCAAAAACGCCATAGGCCTCGCCCAATGTCTTCATCTCGCCGGCGAAGAAAAGGTCGGGGGCATAGGGCGAAAAGCCCATCGCACCCAGACGCGCAAAGGCATAAGCGGCGTCGGCCGACATCGCGGCGGCGCCGGCGCGGCCGGTTTCGGGAATGAAGAAGGGATTGTCGGGCCGGACATATTTTCCCGCCCATTCGGTGAAATTGGGGAAGTAAAGGTCGGGTGAGAGGAAATCGATGGCCGGCGCCGCCGCCTTCCAGATGTCGAACAGATGCGGCAGCGGCCCACCGCTGGGATATTCGCCGGGCTTGCGGCCGGGCCGCACCAGTGCCGCATTGACATTCATCGGCAGCGGATAGATCGCCTTGCCGCGCGCCGCCACTTTCCCGGTATAGAGCGCTTCGCTCCAGGCATTGAAAAATTCCTCGGTCCATATGCTGTCGCCGAAGGTCTCGGGCCAGGATGCGCCGGTCTGAAAGCCATGGCGCTTCCATGCCGCCAGCAGGTTCGGCTGCAGGCCGTCGCGATGCGCCGCCAAATAGTCGGTCAACTGGGCAGGCACGGGCGCATGATAAGCCGCGTCCGCCGCCGGGCTGTGGTCGCGTGCTTCCGGGATCATGCCGACCTCATTCTCGACCTGCACCAGCACCACGGTATGCCGGGTCCCGTCGACTGCCTTGAGATGCGTCATCAGCGCAGTGAAGGCATTGCCGTCGGCCCGCAGATTTTCCGGGCTCAGCGCCGACAGGATCTCGATGGCGGTACCGTCCGGGCGCCGGGCGCGGGGAAAGCGGACGGCGTCCCATTTCACCCAGGCCGGCACATAGCTGGACATGCTGTTCTTCCATCTCCCGAACCACAGCAGCACCAGCCGCATATGGTGCCGGCGCGCGCCTTCGATCAACCCATCGACAGAGCGGAAATCGAACTGGCCTTCGCGGGGCTCGATCAGTTCCCAATAGGCCGGCACGATGGCGGTGTTGAAATGCATGGCCGCCAGCCTGGGCCATACCGTCTCCATCCGCTTGAGGTCGGACGGCGTGGAATTCTCCAGCTCGCCGGCCCGCATCAGGAAGGGCTGGCCGTCCAACATCAGTTGGCTGACGCCATTGTGGCGCTCCAGATGCGGCAGCGGCACCACATCCTTGCCATGCGTCGCCGTCGCCAGCGCCAGCATCAGCACCGCAGGTAACGATGCCTTCATTGGCAACTCCCCCTCAGGCCATGGTCAGCAGCCCGCACCAAAACTGCGTGCCGCCGCTGGTATCGACATCGTATTTGCGCACAAAGGCGAGTTGCCCATCATCGCCGATACGGAACAGGCTGAAGCAGGCCGGCACGCCGGCAAAGCCGCCGTCACGCGCCACCGTCAGCGGCGAGATATTGGCGACCACCAGCAGCCGCCCTGTGGGATCGACCACAAAGGTGCGCGGCTCGAAGCCGCGCGTGTCGATGCGCTGGGCAAATCGCGGATCGCCGGTCTTTTCGTCCAAGGCCCAGACCACAATGCTGTTCTCGCCGCCGTTCCAGACATCGCGGCCGTCTTTCCGCACAGTGCCCGAGCCCCGGTTGGCCTGATAGACGAAGCGGCCATTGGGATGGAGATGGATCGGCCCGGCGGTCTGGCCCGGCGGATCGGCGGCGCCTGCCGCCAGGCTGCTGCGCCGCCACAGGGGATCGGGTGTCAGCATCCCTCGCGGCGTCAAGCCATAGACGAACAGCGCATTCTCGCGCTCCAGCGAGACATAGACGCGCGGCAGATGCGGATGGAAGTCCAGATGGCGCGGCCCGAAGCCCAGGCCATTGCCAGGTGCAACCGACTGAAGATTGGACAGCACCCCATCGCGAAAACCGAACAGCTTGATGGCGCCAGGATCTTCCGGCTTGCCGGCTGCCGCGTCGTTGCCGCGTGTCACCAGCGTGACCGTGCGATTCGACGGCGTGACGCGAACCTGATGCGCGAAAACGCCGAAATCCAGCCCGGCCGGCTGCGGCACCGCCGCCCCGATCGTGCCGTCCGGACCCAGGGGATGAACGGTGACATGGCTGGGATTGTTATAGGCGATCAAAAGATAGCGGCCGGCACGATCCACACTGACATGGATCGGCCGGGCATCGAGCAGGCGCGGCGGCCCCGGCGGCGACAACGCGCCATCCGGCGCCACCCGATAGGCGAAGGCATAATGACGCTGGTCGGGACCCACCGGCATCCGCGGTCCGCCCGCCGGCTGGACATTGCTGGCGATGACATAGAGATATTTGCGCGACGGATGCGGCCAGGCGTATTGCACATTGGCCGGCAATTCGGTGCGCCCGCGCGGCGCCGCCACGGCCCTGGCCACATCCAGACCATACAGCGTCAGGACCGGGCCGGCGCTGGAATAAAAGGGAATAGTGCCAGCGGCGGCCTGGACCAGACCGGGCGCGTCCAGCATCGCGGCGCCCGTCATGGCGGTGAAAATCCGGCGGTTTACGGTCATCGTATTTCCTCCGTCAGGCGAGTTCCAGGACCGCGGCGTCCTTCGCCGGCAGGGTGAAGGACAGCGTGTTGCCCCGCACCGCAACCGCCAGGTCCGACCACACATCGCTGGCGGACGTCACGCGGCGGTCCAGCGTCACGGTCACCTCTTGGGGTTGGCTGGTGGCATTGGTCGCCCAGAGATAGTCGCGGCCGCCTTCATGCAGGCGCGCCTGGACCTGGGGATTGCTGACCGCCACCCGCTGCTTCGCTCCGGCGAATGTCAGATACCCGGCGAACAGGTCGCGAGCGCCCGGTGCATGATGCTTGTAATAGCCTGCGCCGGGGAAGGTGCCGATCAGCAGCGTCCTGCCGGCGCCGCTGCGGTTCTCCACCGCCGCGACCCCGCCATCGGGATAATGCCCCACGGCCTGGCCGGTGGTGGGAGCATAGTCCTGGCGAAAATAGCGGCCATAAATCTTATGGCCCTGGACCTCCAGCTCCATGTTCTCCGACAGGTCGGGGTCGAATTCCACCGCCGCCTGGCGGCAGCCGAACAGCTGGTCGAAGCCGTAATTGGGCTGCACTTCGCCGACATGGCCGCCATCGCCGAAGTAGGCGGGAAAACCTTCGCAGATCAGGGTGCCGCCATTGCGGACAAAGCGGTGCAGCCGCGCCGCGGTCTCGCGCTTCAGCATCACCGGATAGGCGACATAGAGCAGCCTGTATTCGTCGATATTGTCCGGCGCGACGAAATCGGGCTGGATATTGCTGGCCCAGAAGCCCTGATAGGCGCCGCGCATGGCTTCATAATAGAAGTCGCTCGATTTCTGCTGGATCACATTGAAGAATTCGGATTCCTCCGCAAACAACAGTCCGACTTCGCCGCGCACCGGCCGGGCGCGCCAGATCTCCGGATGGGCATCGCCCCAGCGGATCAGCTTTCCCGCCATCTCGGCCTGGAGTGTCTTGCTCCCGTCCATGGCGAACAGGCCGAAGGCGTCGAACAGGGGACCGTCCAGCAGGGCACGCCAGCGGGTATAGAAAATCCCCGTCGCGCCGCCGGCACAGGACACCATATGGGTCAGGCGCACATCTTCCGGCGTGGTGACGCGACCATCCTCGCGGGGCCGGCCCGGCAACTGGCGCTGCAGCCACAGGGGCCCGCCGGTCGCTTCCGCGTGCCAGATCGGCTTGCCGCGAGCGCCCGCGCGCACCAGGTCGATGGCGCAATATTGCTTCCAGGGTTCGGCGCCCTGGCGGGCCGCGATCCAGGTCATGCCATAGACATCGACCCGTTTGGCGGCGCGCCATTCATCGACCGTGCTGGTGCCGTGCGCGTTCAGGGTATAGGCGGTGCCGTGGCAGGTGATCAGATGCACCGGGTCCAGCGACTTGATCAGCGCGATGCGCCAGTCGAACAGGTCATACGCATTGTCGATGCGGAACTGCAGGAAATCCAGGCTTTCGGCATAGCCGTCGAAACTGCGCGGCGGCGAGATGTCGTCCCAGCCGGCATAGCTGTAGCGGTAATGCGCCTTGCCCACCGCTTCCGGCGAACCGTAACGCTTCTTCAACCAGTCGCGCCAGCGCGCCTGGCTGCCATGGCAGAAGCAGTACATGCGCGGCGGCACGCCGCCATGGCCGCCGGTCTCGTTCCACAGATCATAGCCCAGCAGCGCCGGATGGCCGCGATAGCGCATGACCAGGGCGGTGACGAAGCGGCCCAGGGCCTCGCGCGCTTCCGGATTGTCCAGGCACAGGCCGGGAAAACCACCGGTGGCGCTGCTGCCCGACTGGATGCTGTCGTCCTGGTGGCCTTCGGCATCCCGGTAACGTGCGTCCGGCAGCTTGCGATAGATCCATTCCGGCGCGTTGGCATCGTTGATGGCGATGATGGTCTTGATGCCGTTCTGCGCCGCCAGGTCCATCTGGCGGTCGTAATCGGCCCAGTCATATTTTCCGGGCGTCACCTCGATCGCCGCCCACATGAACCAGTGACGAAAGGCATTCATGCCGAGATCGGCGGCGGATTTGTAATCGCGCGCCCATTCCTCCGGCGGCGGATTGGATTTTCGGAAATAGACCGCACCGCCGGTAAATGCCGGCAACTTGGGGCGCTCGGCGGCAACGGCCGGACCGGCCGCGCCCAGGGCCGGAACCAATGCCGAGGAGCCGATCAGGAAACGTCGAGTCATTCCGGTCATTGGTACATTCCCCTGGTGCGCCTATAGCTCAAGCGCCGCGACCTCATACTGGTGCAGGTTCGGGACGGTGAATTCAACCACCGCACCCTCCTGGTGGAAGGCGACCGGCGTTCCCGCCTGCAGCAGGCGTACTGCCTTCACGGGCTTGCCGTCCGTGACCAGGCGGATGCTCTGCGGACCAACCGACACCAGATGCCGCTGCGGGCCGAACTTGAAGTTGGGATAGGTGTAATCGACCATATGCACGGCATAGCCGGGCTCGGTCCGCCAGGCGAACACTTCCACCAGGCCGTTGCCCATGACCGCCACCGGATGCTCGCCGCGGGTCTGCCAGGCGAGCGCCGCCGCCAGGATGTCCCGCAGGTCGCCGGCATTGGTGCGCTTGAAGCAGCCGTCGATGTCCTGGCCGAAATAGACATGCCGCGACGTCCCCTGTTCACGGAACACCGCCACCCGGTCCTGGGTATGGGCCGGACGGGGATAGACTTCTTCCGGCGAGCGGGCGGGATAGAAATCGACATGGGTCAGGTAGAGCGGCCCTTCGGCGGTGAAGGGCACGCGATAATTGCCGCCGGAAATCCAGTTGGTCTGCCGGAAGCCCGCCGTGACCGGGTGACTGCGCGCGGGCTCTTCCAACCGCTGGATCAGCATGGGATCGCCGCCCGCCTGGGAATGAAGGATGCCATAGCCGGTACGGTCGGCCGCCTTGCGCATGTGGTAGATGTCGGCGAAACCGAAATCGGGGCGCGGCTTGCCCTCCTCGGTATAGAGCGCGGTCTCGAAGCTGGAGAAGAGCGAGCCGCCCTGCTCCGCCCAGGCGCGCACCGCGGCGATCTGCGCGTCGCTCATCCAGGCCAGGTTGGGCAGCACCAGCACCTTGTATTTGGCCAAGGTCGCGGCGTTCAGGTCGCGGTCCACCACGATGTCGAAGGGGATGCGGGCATCGACCAGGACCTCGTACATGCCTTCCAGCGCGTCCGTCGCGCCGGTATGCGGTGCCGGCTTGTAGAAGCGGTTGGCATGTTGCGACACCACCAGCGCCACCGAGGCCAGCGACTCGATATTGTGGAAATGCCGGTCATTGACGAATTGCCAGTTGTAGAAATCCTTGCAGATGTCCTGCCAGCGGCGGTCCTCGACAAAGCCCTGATGCTGGCCCAGCCAGTGAAACCAGAGCGAGGCCCCCGCCGCGAGCGACTGGCACAGGCGCTGGCGGATCTGCTGCGGATTGCCGGTGACATTGCGCCAGGTACCCGCGCCGGTGATCTGGTAGCCACCCACGATATTGATCATGGTGCGGCCCTTCACCAAAGCATAGCCCAGGCGGCATTGCTGGCTGACGTCCCAGGCATTCTCGCCCTTGGCGGCGCGGCCCTGATTGTCGGCGGTGAAGATGGAGGCATGTTCCATCAGGCTGGAAAGGTCGGTGTTGCCGCCTTTCAGGCGGCCACCCAGATTGCCGGAGAAGATCATGTCCGGCCGTTGCTCGGCCACCATGGTGGCATAGCGCGACCACAGATCCTCGGTCCGCTTCTGGAAGGCGAGCCGGTAGGCCTCGGTGGTCGGATCGCCGACCTTGCGGCAATTGGCGCAATAGCAGGGCCGCACATCGGCGCTGGGCCAGCCATTGGTATAGACGCCGTCGATCGGATAACGCGTCAGCAATTCGCGGATGATGGCCGGGAGTTCATTGTCGAAATAATCGGAGAACTGACACAGCGGCAGCAGGTCGGAGATCGGCTCGGGATTGGGCAGAATGTTGCCGTCCTTGTCGCGGCGGAACCAGTCCGGGCGCCTGGCGGCCAACTCTTTCGGCAGCAGGTTGGGACTGAGCCGCGCCATGATGCGCGTGCCGTTGGCCCTGGCGGCCTTGCAGGCCTCGCCGAACATGTCCCGCCCCTTGAGCCAGCGGCTGGGCACGGTATCGGGCACCTTGCTGGGATAGAACATGTAGATGCAGGAGACGGTGATATAGGTCACCTCGGCATGGGTCGCCTTCAGGAAATCGGCGAAGTCGGCGAGATTGAAATCCTCGGCATCCCGCTCGTTCCAATTGATCTGGATGGCGCGCTTGAAGCGTCGGCTCCAGGACGAAGCGGGAATGGAATCGGGATCGAAGCCTCGCGCCTCCGACGGCTGCGCCGCGGCGATGGCGAAAAACGCAGCACTGCCCAGGGCAAAATCGCGGCGGGTGGCTTCCATGTCGATCTCCAAAAAAATTGGGCGGCACAGAGACCGTGCCGCCCAGAAATCCGGCCTACCCTGAGGGGGCCCAGGGTCCGCCCGTCCGTCGATCAGAGCGTGCCGCGCAGGCTGATCATGTAGGTCGTTCCCGGGGCATAATAATCGCCCACGATGTTGGGGAACTGCCAGTAGGTGCGCAGCTTGCTCTTGGTCAGGTTCTGCACGTCGAAAGCCAGCTCGGGGTCGGTGAGGATGTCGTCGCCCCAGATCTTGGAGAGCTTTATGCTGGACGACAGGTCGAGCTGGGCATAGGGCGACTTGTAGATAATGGCGCCGCCCGGACAGGTCGCGACCGCGGTGGACGGCAGGCAGATGCCCTGCTGGTTCGTGCCGGACACCACCTGCGTGTCGTTGAACACATACGACATCCGGAAGGAGATACCGTCATGATCGTAATAGCCCGTCACATTGTAGGTGAAGGGCGAGATGCCCAGCGCGGTCGCGGGCGCCGCACCGCTGCCCTTCTGGTCCACGATGGTGATGTTGGCCGTGGTGCCGAAACCCGGCAGGCCGTAATCCTCCAGCACGAAGTCCAGCGGCTGGACCCAGTTCACTTCGATGCCGTTAATGGTCAGCAGGCCCGGCGCGTTAGTCGTGCTGTTGACCACGATGTTGGCCGCATTCGGACCACCGCGCAGGTCGATGGCGGTCTGCTGGGTGGGCGACAGCGTGCTATAGTTCACGCCATACTGGTTTAAGAACGAGAAGGGCTGGGTCTGAGTGCCGTTCACGGTGAAGCCGCTGATGCCCTTGCGGAAGAAGTTCACGCCAAAATAGCCGGCGCCCCCGGTATAGAGCTCGCCGCCCAGGTCGATATTGTTGGAATAATAGGGCTTGAGCGTCGGATTGCCCAGGGTGGCCGCCGCTGCCGACGGGTCGCTGAAGTTCAAGCCAGGCAGCATTGCGCTGGGATCGGGCCGGGTCATGGTACGCGACAGCGAACCGCGGACCTTGAAGTCGTCGCTGACGTCATAGACCAGGTTCAGCGACGGCAGGAATGCCTGATACATGTGACGGGTATTGGCGAACGGCAGCGTGGCCGGGTATTTTCCGCCGTCAGCCAGCGTCGTATTGCGCGGATCGGTGATGGAGACCGGCCCGGCAATGTTCTGCAGGGTGGTCACCCAGCGCATGCCGATATTGTAGTGCAGCAAGCGGGTGTCGCTGCCGATCTTCACGACGCCATTGCTCTCCAGGTACAGGCCGTAATTCTTTTCGTCCAGCACGCCGCTGCCGACGCCCAGGTTGCTGCCCGTCGCGGCCGGCGCATTGGGATAGGCATAGGCCGCGTAGTTCGTATCCTGGAAGAATTTGTTGTAATCGACGGTGATGAAGCCCGCCGGTCCCGGCAGCAGATATTGCGGCAGCGCGGTGCTGGGGACCAGCGAACCGCGATAGGTCAGTGCCGGATAGCCGGAGCTGTAGCCGGTGCCCAGACCCGAATAGGTGGGATAGCCGCCACCCGCCACCGAGGCATTCACGACAGCGGCGTTGCCCTGGACATTGATGCCCTGGCATGGCGGCTGAGTGTTGGGCGACGGGACATAGACGTTCGGATTATCGCCGCATACCGCGTTCTGATAGGCTTGGCTGTTGTCATAGCCCTGAATGTCGCGGTGATCGGCGTCAAAAGCGAAACCGCCTTTGATATTGAAGTCGTCATCGCCCCACTGCAGATCGCCATGGATGCCATTGGTATAGGTATAGCGTTTCTCGTCCTGGACGTTCAGGCGCCCACCGTTCCACTGGAAATTGGCCGGATTGTTGAGATCGACGTTGGTGTTCAGCGTGGGGGGCGTCCCACCGCCATTCGTCTTATAAGCAACATAGATGCCGCCGGTGGGCGGCGTGGGGCCATAGACGCCGGCCGGATTGCCCGAGCTGGTGTTGGTCTGCACCAGGATGGTGGGCACATCGCGCAGGAAGTGACTGCGGCTGGCATTGACCTGCAGCGAGGCATGAAGCTTGTCGTTGATATCCCATTCCATGCCGGGATTGATGCTCAGATAGTCGTTGCGCTCGTGATAGGGGCGCGCCTCCAGGAACCACGCGGCGTTGGCATAAGTTCCGCTTGTGGCCACATTATTGGCATCCACAACCTCGCTGGTGGGGATCACCGCGCCGTTGCGGCCTATCCAGTTCATATCCTCACGGTTGAAAGCGTTGGAGATGCGCCCGCCGATGAAGTCCATATAGAAATGCAGCGAGTCGGTCGGCCGGTATTCCAGGCTGACGATGCCGTTATAGCGGCTGCGGGCGCCCTTTTCGAGGAAAGGGCGGCCCAGGCGCGGGATCAAGGCATTGTCGATCTGGTAATTGGTCGTGCCCGGATTGAGGCCGGCCAGATAGGCGGCGGTGATCGGCGTGCCGGGGACCAGGCCGTTGGTGGTAACATTGGCCGGCACAGTCGCGGGAATGGTGAAGTTGCCACCGCCGGTCGCGTTACAGGGCGAGTTGGTGCACTGCGCCGCCGTCAGGTTCGGGTTGCTATAGCCGTTGCTTTCATAGCCGGTGGTGTAAAGCCGGGCGACCTGCCCGCTCAGGCCGATCAGGGCGCCGAAAGAGCCCCAGGTGTCGCTGGCGATGACGGAGCCGCGCGGCCCGAAAGCGTCCTGGTTGGAGAGGTTGATGGCGCCCAGGTTATAGGTCAGGCGCGGCCCCTCATGGTCGAACGGGCGGGCGCTGCGCAGATTGACCACGCCCGCGGCGCCGCCTTCCAGCTCGTCGGCGCGCGAGCTCTTGTCCACGGTCAGCTGGGTGAAGAGCTCGGTGGGGAAGATGTTGAGGTCGACTTCACGGTTGGAGTCCGACGCGTTGGTCGGGCCGGTGGACGAGGTCATTACCTGGGCGCCGTTCAGCAGCACCTTGGTGAAATTGGTACCCAGGCCGCGGATCGACACATTGGTGCCCGAGCCGTCCACTTCGCGCAGGATGGTGACGCCGGGAATGCGGTTCAGCGATTCCGCCAGATTGGTGTCGGGGAATTTGCCGATATCTTCCGCGAAAATAGTGTCGCTAAAGCCGAGCGACTGGCGCTTCTGGTCGGTGGACTGGGCAAGGCTGGCGGCATAACCGGTGACGGTTACCTGCTCCACGTCGGCGGATGCCTGAACCTGGGCTTGGGCCTGTGCGGCTTGCATCGCGGCGCCGCAGACAAAAACGACGGACAAAGCGGACGTGCGCAATAGCGCGCCGCGGGACAATTTGGACATGGTACCCCCTGTTTGAGAGCTCTGGGAACGGCTCCCGCGGGTTAGAACGGAAGCGCGCGGCCGATCCTCATCTGGAAAATCGATTTTTTATTTGTTGCGCCGCAGCAAGCGGCTAGCGCTCGAACAGCCCGGCGGACAGGTGCGAAGCCGCCTTCAGGACATGCTTTTCCACCGCACTGACCGAAATGCCGTGCAGTTGGGCGATCTCCCGGTGCTGGATATTCTCGATGCGCGATAGGATGAAGATTTCGCGGGTGCGGTCGCTGAGTTCGGACAGGCCCGCTTCTATATCCCGCAGCGATTGCTTGGCGGCCACCACCCGTTCGGGGGTCAGGCTTTCGACCAGCGCTCCAGGCAGCGGCCCTTCATGCCAGGCCTGATGCGCGGCAGACCGATGGGACATTTGCTGGCGCCGCCAATCCAGCAGGACACAGCTTGCGATCTTGAAAACATAGGCGGCGATGGTTTCCCCCCGGTTCCGGTCGGGATGGCGCGCCAGACGGAGGAACACTTCCTGGGTAAGGTCTTCGGCATCGCCGCGATTGCGGACGCGCCGCGTGAAGTAGGAGCGCAGCGGCATACGGAACCGGTCATCCAGCCGGTCCCATTCCGCTGCCTTTTCCGCCCGCGACCCAAACATGCGCTGCCCGCCCTGCGCCGCCAATTTTATCTATGGAAACCAATGGTTTATTGGCGACCGGCTCCATTTATACTACAAATGACGGCGGCTTGGTATACCGCTAACATGCCGAGTTACATTACTCGGATAATATGTGCGGTCTCTGCCACAGCTGGATATGAGGGAACATGACGATGCTAACACAAGGGGACCCCGCGCCGCGTTTCATGGCCCATCCCGCATCCGGACCCGCCTTC
>Ga0153956_1001302_pt1 | contig 22677 bp, 22 predicted proteins | sample TSFL040MetaG_FD_104704 | JGI IMG/M metagenome (GOLD analysis project Ga0153956, IMG submission 104704) | Attine ant fungus gardens microbial communities from Florida, USA - TSFL040 MetaG | ecosystem: Host-associated > Fungi > Mycelium > Unclassified | place: USA: Florida, Wekiwa Springs... | reverse complement strand
GGCGCGCAGCGAGGGCAATCGCAGCGAAGCTGCGATCTGCGCGGCTGGGGTGTGTTTCTTTGGTTACTTTCTTTTGCACAAGCAAAGAAAGTGACGCCCACCGCAGGTGCAACGCGCCCGCAGGCAAAGAAAAACCCATTTTAAAAGTTACAGTCAGATGTTGACCTTGGCCCCCATTGAAGCAGCCGAGTGGAGCGGCCGGCGCCGCGTTATCGAAGTAGCGCTCGCGCTGGTTGAGCGTGCGGTCGGACTCAGCCAGCAGGGTGCCGACCAGGATCAGCAGGCAAAAAGGCGGCACCAGTATCGTGTAGATCAGCGCCAGCCGTTCCCAGCGCATGTGCATGAACACAGCGATGATGAGGCCCGCTTTCATCAGCATGAACACCACCACCAACCCCCAACGCAGATAGCCTTGCAGATGAAAATAATCCACCAGATAAGAACAGGCGCTGAGTACAAACAGCAGCAACCAGATTTTCAGATAAATGCCGAGCGGATGCCGCTGCCCTTCTCCGCCGTTTTTTTCCGGATGCGCCGATGATTGCGTCGCCTGCGCCATGCCTCACCTCCTGGCGGCGCCGCGCGGCAGGCAACACAGGCCCCGCGGCCACCGCTACCACAAATAAAACAGCGCAAAAATAAAAATCCACACCAGATCGACGAAATGCCAGTAGAGCCCGGCGATCTCCACGATCGAATAATTGCCGCGCCGTTCGTAACGCCCCTTCAGCACCCGCGCCGCCACCGCGCTGAGGTAAATCGCGCCGGCGCTCACATGCAGGCCGTGAAAACCGGTGATCATGAAAAAACTCGCGCCGAATTGCGCGGCGCCGAAGGGATTCGCCCAGGGACGCACGCCCTTTTGAATCAGCTCGGTCCACTCGAAAGCCTGCATGCCGACGAAACAGATTCCCAGCGCGGCGGTCGCCAGCATCAACACCGCCGTTTTCGCGCGCTCGCGCCGATAGGCATAGTTCACCGCCAGCGCCATGGTGCCGCTGCTGGAGATCAGCGTGAAGGTCATGATGGCGATCAACAGCAGAGGAACGCTGTGCCCGCGAACCGACATGCCGAACATTTCGCCGAGATCGGGCCAGGGCACCGTGCCGGCAATGCGCACGGTCATATAGCCGGTGAGAAAGCAGGTGAAAATAAACGTATCGCTGACCAGGAAGATCCACATCATCGCCTTGCCCCAGGGCACGGCGAAGACCTGTTTTTCCCCCGCCCAGTCGCTGGCGATGCCGCGCCAGCCGGCCACACTTCCGTTTCCGAACGCATCCCGTGGCATGCGACGACTCCTCATGTGGCCAGCAGCAACGTGAAGATCGCCAGCCAGAGCAGCAACAGAAAATGCCAGTACACCGTGCACAAGCGCACGCTCAACAGCAAATCCGGCGTGACCCGCACGGCGATTTCGGTGCGCAACGCGAGGCGCGCGGCCACGAACATTCCACCCAGCACATGCGCTCCGTGCAAGGCCGTGAACAGATAAAAAAACGCGGCGGCGGGGCTGCACGCCAGGAACAAACCGGTCGCGTACAAGCGCCGCCACACCAGCCATTGTCCGCAGAGAAACAGCGCGGTCAACACGCAGCCGCTCATCACCCGGCGACACAGCGACAACAGCGCGCGGCGATCCGCCGCGAACCACGCGCCCTGCCAGACAGCACTCACCAGCAGCAACAGCGCCGTGTTCAGCCACAGCGTGGGCGGCAGCGGCAGATGGCTCCAATCCGTCAGCATCATGCGCATCGCGTACGCGCTGGCGAGCAACCCGAACAGCGAAGCGACCACCGCGAGGAACACACCGAGTCCCACCGCCGGCGGCGGAAAAGCCCGGGCGCCGCGCTCGCCGATCGGCGGCGCGCCGCTTTGCAGCCAGGGACGCGCGGTCAATTGGCGCCGCAGCAGCGCCCACACGACGATGCCGAGCGCGATGCCCAGAAACAACGCCAGTGGACTCATCACCTCACCCCCGGCGCCGGCGGTCCGCCGGGTTCTTCCACCTCGGACAAACGCCCGAGCGACACTGCGCCGCTGTCCATGTTCTGCGGCAGAAAATCCTGGTGCGCGCCTGGCACGTTGTAATCGTAAGCCCAGCGATACACCACCGGCGGCGTCGGCCCCCAATTGCCATGCGCCGGCGGCGTTCGCGGCGTCTGCCATTCCAGCGTGGTGGCGTGCCAGGGATTGGCCGGCGCGATGTTGCCGCGTCGCAGGCTCCACGCCACGTTGATCACGAATAAAACCTGGGCGGCGCCGACCAGCAACGCGGCGACGCTGATTTCAGCATTCACCGCATGCGCCGATTCAGGGATGAACGTCGTGTTGCCCATCGCGTAGTAGCGCCGCGGTATGCCGAGAAACCCCAGATAATGCATCGGCAAAAAAATGGAATACGCGCCGAGGAAAGTGATCCAGAAATGAATTTTCCCGAGGCCTTCATTGAGCATGCGGCCGGTGATTTTCGGAAACCAATGATAAATCGCCCCGAACAGCACCATGATCGGCGACACGCCCATCACCATGTGAAAGTGGCCGATGACGAAATACGTATCCGACAGCGGCAGGTCCACCACCACATTGCCCAGGAACAGGCCGGTAAGGCCGCCGTGCACGAAGGTGAAAATGAAACCGATGGCGAACAGCATCGGCACCGTCAGGTGAATATCGCCGCGCCACAGCGTGAGCACCCAGTTGTAGACCTTGATCGCCGTCGGCACCGCGATGACCAGCGTTGTCGTGGCGAAGAAGAAGCCGAAATACGGATTCATGCCGCTCACATACATGTGATGCGCCCACACCACGAAACTCAGGCAGCCGATGGCGAGCAGCGCCCAGACCATCATGCGGTAGCCGAAAATATTCTTGCGCGCGTGCGTGCTGAGCAGATCGGAAACGATGCCGAAGGCCGGCAGCGCCACGATGTAAACCTCGGGATGGCCGAAGAACCAGAACAGATGCTGGAACAGCAGAGGACTGCCGCCGACATGGGGCAGCGGCCTGCCGAGCGACACCACCGCCGGCACGAAAAAGCTGGTGCCGGCGAGTTTGTCGAGCAGCATCATGACGGCGCTGACGAACAGCGCGGGAAACGCCAGCAGTCCCAGCACCGTCGCCATCAAAATGCCCCAGACGGTCAGCGGCAGGCGCATCAAGGTCATGCCGTGCGTGCGCGCCTGCAAAATCGTGGTGACGTAATTCAGGCCGCCCATCGTGAAGGCGGCGATGAAAATCACCAGCGAGCCCAACATCAGCACGATGCCCCACTGCGTGCCGGGCGTGCCGCGCAGAACCGCCTGCGGCGGATACAGCGTCCAGCCCGCGCCGGTCGGCCCGCCCGGCACGAAAAAAGCGGCCAGCAACACCAGCACCGACAGCAGATAAACCCAGTAGCTCAGCATATTCAGATAGGGAAACACCATGTCGCGCGCGCCGATCATCAGCGGAATCAGATAATTGCCGAAGCCGCCGAGAAACAGTGCGGTGAGCAGGTATATCACCATGATCATGCCGTGCATGGTGAGGAACTGGTAATAGGCGCTCGGATCGATAAAGGAAAAATGCCCCGGAAATCCCAGCTGCAAACGCATCAGCCACGACAGCACCAGCGCGACGAGGCCGACGAACATAGCGGTGAGCGCGTATTGAATGGCGATTACCTTGTGATCCTGGCTCCACACATAACGCCTGACGAAACCGCGCGGCTCGTGCGGCTCGTGTTGCCGATCGGCTATCGCTACCTGCGCCATCGCATCTCCCTCTGCCCCGTTGCGCGCCTCACAGGCTGTCGATGTAAGCCATCACGTCGCGGATGGCGCTGTCGTCCGCCAACGCGGCCGCCATCGAGCGCATCTGCACGCCGTACACATCGTCGGCGTGCGCGCCGCGCGCGCCGCTTTTGAAATTTTGCAGCTGCCGCGCCATGTACCAGTCGCTCATGCCGGCAACGCGCGCCGAGCCCTGCGCCGGATTGCCGCGGCCGTCGGCGCCGTGGCACACCGAGCAGGTCGCGAACAGGCGCCGGCCGCGCGCGGCGTCGCCTTCGACGGTGGCCGGGGCGCGCCGGTCCGGCAGCGTGCCGATATACGCCACGACGCTGGCGATGGCCGCGTCGTCCGCCAGCGTCGCCGCCATCGGCAGCATGAGCTTGCCAAAGGCGTCGCCCGGATTCGACCCGCGCACGCCGTGCTTGAAATAATGCAATTGCCGGCGCAGGTATTCCGTCGACTGACCACTCAACTTAGGCGCGTTCTGCGCGGGATTGCCTTCGCCCTGCGCGCCGTGGCAGGCAGCGCACACCGCGTACGACGCCTGCCCCCGCCGCGGATCGGCGGGCGGGCGCTGTTGCGTTCGCGCGAAAGTCGGCTGCGCGTCGAGCCACTGCTGGAATGCCTCCGGCGACTCGACCACCACGCGCCCGCGCATGGCGAAATGCGCGATGCCGCACAACTCTTCACACAGCACATCGAACGTTCCGCCGCGAATCGGCGTAAACCAGACCGATGTGACCTGGCCGGGCACCATGTCCGTCTTGACGCGAAACTGCGGCACCGCGAAATTGTGTATCACATCCCTGGAGCGCAGCAGCATGCGAACGGGCCGGCCCTCGGGCAGATGCAGCACCGGCGTTTCGATCAGCACATCATCCTGCCCGTGTCGATCGTCGGGATTGATGCCGAAAGGATTGTCCAGGCTGATGTGGCGCGTGTCGACAGTGCCCAGCACGCCATCGCGCCCGGGAAAACGGAATGCCCAACGCCACTGTTGCCCCTGCACTTCCAGAGTCAACGCCTGCCGCGGCGGCCTGATGACATGCGCCCACACCAGCAGGCCGGGCGCCAGCATGGCGGCGATGCCGAGCGCGGTCAGCCCGAACAGCGACAGTTCCAGTTTTTTATTCTCCGGTTCGAACAACGCGCCGCGGCCGCGCCGATGCCGGTAACGGACGATCGAATACGCCAGGAACAGATTCACCGCGGTGAACACGAAGCCGGTGACCCAGAATGTAATGGCGACGGTACTGTCGATCGCGCTCCAATTGGACGCGATGGGCGTAAACCACCAGGGACTGGCGAAATGAAACACAATGGAGCCGATGACCAGCAGCACCAGGACAATAGCGAGCGCCATAGTCGCACCTTGTTTCACAAACGGGATTTCGCAACCGGCATGCATTGCATGGCGTAACACTGAAGCCGCGCGCGGCGATAATTCGTGCGCGGACACACACAGCGACGCGGAAGCCGCGAACCGTTCAGTGCGGGAAAAAATATTCCGGTGGAATCCAGACCCAATGATCATGCGTCGCCACAGGCGGCTCCGGCACATCCTTCGCCTTTTTGTTTCCTTTCTCGCTGAAAAGCGGCGGCCGATACAAAGGGGTTACGCACTCGGTCGTCGGCACACCAGCCTTGATAGTAGGAAACCCGCCGGGATTTATTCATAAAAGCAGCGGGTTGCTCGCCGACGGCATGTTCCGCGAAGGGCCGCCCCGGCGTTTCGCAACGGATGGATTTCTAAAAATTGTTCTTTTTTGACGCCGAATGCCGGACCGACGCATACACAATGTTTCATCACAGACAATGTTTCATCGCAGACGGTGTTTCATCGCAGACAAGGACTTTCCGCCCCATGACACCAGACGTACAGCGTGGCGACGGATGGCTTCGTTGAAACGACAACGCCGATAGCCAACCCAACAGGTGCCACAATGGATTCGATAACAAGAAAAATCTTTCCGGAAAATACTTCTTTTCCCCAACGGTCGCTGCGCAAGACGTTCACCGAGCGCTCGGTTCAGGTGGATTTCGTCGTGTTGTTGCTGGCCTGGATCGTCGCCATCGTCATCATCGATCCGCGCGGCAATTTCCCGCTCAACGACGACTGGACCTACGCCACCGCGGTGAAACGCATGCTGGAGCAAGGCGGTTATTATCCGCTCGGCTGGGAATCGGCGATCATGGTCAGCCAGGTGATCTGGGGAGCGTTGTTTTGCCTGCCCTTCGGTTTTTCCTTCGACGCGTTGCGCGTGTCGATGCTGGTAATGGCTTTTATCGGCGTATTCACCACCTATCTCAGCATTCGTCTGCTCAATGCGCCCCGCCTGCTGGCGCTGGCCGCCGCCTTCGCCCTGGCCTTCAATCCGCTTTACCTGGCGCTGTCGCACACCTTCATGACCGATGTGTTCTTCAGCGCGGTCACGCTGATCGCCATGCTGTTTCTTTCGAGATATCTGCTGGGCGGCGCGTGGTCCGATCTGTTTATCGGCTGCTTTTTCGCGTTCGCCGCGATCCTGTGCCGGCAGGTGGGCCTGTGCATTCCGCTGGCCTTCGGCATCACGATGCTGTTGTCGCGGCGCTTCAACCTGAAAAGCCTGGCGGTCGCCGTGCTCCCCACGCTGCTCGGCGCGCTCTGCTTTTTCGGATTTCGTTATTACCTGATGATTTCCGGCAAAACACTGCCGCTGGACTTTCAGGAAAACACGCTCATCGACGAATTGAAACATCCGAACATCACGCTGCTGGCCACCTTCATGACGTATTTCCTGGTGGCCACTCTGTATCTCGGCATGTTCCTGCTGCCGGTCACGCTGTTCTGGCTGCTGTTCGAGAAAGGCGAATACCGCCGCATCAAGCTGCTGCTGTTCAGCGTCATCACGCTCGCGTTCGCCGCCATCCTGATCAGCCGGGGCACCTTGATGCCGCTGGGCCTCAATGTGCTGTCGGTCACGGGCATCGGTCCGCAGGCGCTCAGGGACACCGGCTTTCTGGCCATGCCTCATGTCCAGGGAATTCGCATCCCGATCTGGGTTGCGCTCACGCTGTGCAGCGTCATCGGCGGCGCCGCGCTGATGACCTTCGCCCTGCTACAAGCCGACCGGCTGCTGGCGAACTTTCCCAAAATCGTGCGCGACGGCGGCGACGCGGTCGCCTTGCTGTTTTTCCTCACCGCGGCCATTTATTTCGTGCCGCTCGGTTTGACTGGATTCTACGACCGCTACCTGATACCGCTCATCGCGCTGGTGCTGGTGCCCGCCTGCACCCGCGTGCGCGAAGGCACGCGCTCGAAATTTATTTTTCCCGTGCTGAGCCTGCCGCTGATCGCCGGCATGACCTTGTTTTCAGTGGCCATTACCCACGACTACATGGCGTGGAACCGCGCCCGCTGGCAAGCCCTGGACGATCTCACGCAACAAGGCGTGGCGCCGGCCGTCATCGACGGCGGTTTCGAATTCAACGGCCTTCACACCTACAACCACGACAAGCCCACCAGCGAGGTTTTCAAATCGCTGCGGATTCCCGTGAAGGCGCGCCGCTTTCTCAAAAGCTGGTGGTGGGTGCGGGACGACGAATACGTGATCGCGTTCGGTGCGATCGACGGTTACAGCGCGGTTCGCGCCTATCCCTACGAGCGCTGGCTGCCGGCGGAAAAAGCCAGCATTTACGTGCTCAAGCGCAAGGAGCCGGCGCCGGAGAACCCAGAGAAGAAAGCGGAAAAGCCGGAAAAATGATTTAGGGAACCTCTGAAAAACGTAGCGAGTGCAGCCGAGGCAAGGCAAAAGTGAGCGAAAAACCGCAGTTTATACGTCAATAAATGAGGATTTTGAGCTCATTTTTAACGCAGCATCGGCAAGCGCAGTAGTTTTTCAGAGGTTCCATAGCGACAATCGTTCGCCGCGCCGTTATGACATGACCCACTGCCGCATGACCGCGAGCGCTTCGCCGCTGTAGCGTTCGAATTGCGGCAGCACGCTGGCCATGTTGGCCCACATGATCAACAGGCCGAGCGCCAGCATCAGCGGAAAACCGATCGCGAAAATATTCAACTGCGGCGCGGCGCGCGTAACCACACCGAGGCTGCAGTTGATGATCAGCAGCGCCGTGACCGCCGGCAGCGACATCAGCAGCGCGGCGCCGAACATCCAGCTGCCCCAGCCCAGCAGCATGTGCAGCCGGCCGGCGCCGACCTCCATGCCCACCGGCAGGGCGCGGAAGCTTTCCACCAGCACCTCGATCATCACCAGATGGCCGTTCATGCCCAGGAACAGCAGCGATGCCAGCATCAAATAAAACTGGCTGATCACCGTCACCGAGACGCCGTTGACCGGATCGTTCAACGAGGCGAAACCGAGCCCCATCGTCAGCGCGATCATCTGCCCCGCCATCACGAAGGTGTGCAGCAGCACCTGCAGGAAAAACGCGAGCGCGATGCCGATCAGCACCTGCTGGGCCACCAGCACGACCGCCTGCGGCGACAGGAAATCCGGCGTCGGCAAACCTTGCAGCGTCGGCGCGATGGTCATGGTCAGCAACAGCGACAGCAGCAGGCGGATGCGCGGGGGCACGATCTGCGTGCCGAAGATCGGCGCGGCGATGAAGAAACCGCTCACGCGCAGCAGCGGCCACAGAAACTGGTTGAGCCAATGTTGCAGCGCGGCGACGTCGAATTGCAGCATGCCCGTCAACCGATGAAGTGGCTGATATTCGCCATGAGGTTGTTGGTGAAATCCATCAGTTTGGTCAGCAGCCAGGGACCGGCCAGCATCAGCGCGACGATGGTCACGATCAGGCGCGGCAAAAAACTCAGCGTCTGCTCGTTGATCTGCGTCGCCGCCTGGAAGGTGCTGATCACCAGCCCCACCACCAGGCCCGGCACCACCAGCACCGCCACCATCACGATCACCATCGACAGCGCCTGCGCGAACAGATCGATCACCACATCCGGCGTCATGTCGTCGCTCCTCAGCCGAAACTGGCCGCCAGGCTGCCGAAGATCAGGGCCCAGCCGTCAACCAGGACGAACAGCATGATCTTGAACGGCAGCGAAATGATCACCGGCGACAGCATCATCATGCCCATCGCCATCAGCACGCTCGCCACCACCAGGTCGATGATCAGGAACGGAATGAACAACACGAAGCCGATCTGGAACGCGGTTTTCAATTCGCTGGTGACGAAGGCCGGCGCCAGTACAAAAAACGGCACATCCTGTGGCGCTTGCACCGCCGGCGTGTTGGAAATGCGCATGAACAACGCCACGTCGGATTCGCGGGTCTGCTTCAGCATGAAGGCATGGAACGGACGCGACGCGCGCTGCAGGGCTTCCACCGAGGTGATCTGTTCGCCGAGATACGGCTGCAGCGCCTGCTCGTTCACCTGGTTCAGCACCGGCTGCATGATGAAGATGGTGAGAAACAGGGCCATGCCCATCATGATCTGGTTCGAGGGCGTGGTCTGCAGACCGAGCGCCTGGCGCAGGATCGCCAGCACGATCACGATGCGGGTGAAGGCCGTCATCATCATCAAGAACGACGGCAGCAGCGTCAGCGCCGTCATCACCGCCAGGATTTGCAGCGTGACCGTGTAATCCTGGCTGCCGTCGGCGCGGGTCTTCACCTGCATCGCGGGGATGCCGGGCAGCGCACTGGCCGCGTTAGTCGCCGGCGCCGCGGCGGCCTCGGCCATCGGCGCGAGGCCGAGCGCGAGGCCCAACAGGGCCGCGCCCCACAGCGCGACGGCGCCGGCGCGCCAGCGCAGCAGCAGATTCAGCATCGCGCCCATCACCGCTGCAAACCGTTTTGCATCACCTGGCGGATTTTGCTGGCGAAATCGTCGCCGCCCGCCGTGTCCGTCACCACCGGCTCTTCGAAACGGTGCAATAAATTGACGCGCCCCGGCGCCACGCCGATCAGCAGCTGCTGGCCGCCGACCTCGATCAGCAGCACGCGCTCGCGGGCGCCCACCGGCAGCGCGGTGATCACTTTCATGGCGCGCGCGCCGGGCCACTGCATGCCGCCGGTGCGTTTGACGAACCACCAGGCCAGCGCCACCAGCCCGAGCAAAAACAGCAAACCCAACACCATGTTCAAGGGACTGGTGGCGACCGGCCCGGCCGGGGCGGGCGCGGTGTCGGCGGCGGCAACGGTCGCGGAGCAGAACGCCAGCAACGGCGCGCCGCAAGGAAAATCTGACAGTTTCGGCAAGGCGCGCGCAAGCGCGCGGAAATTCGCGGACATGGCGCAGCGTTTCATCTCAGTTTTTTGATGCGTTCGGAGGGACTGATGACATCGGTCATGCGGATGCCGAATTTTTCGTTCACCACCACCACTTCACCGTGGGCGATCAGCGTGCCGTTGACCAGCACGTCCAGCGGCTCGCCGGCCAGCCGGTCCAGTTCGATCACCGATCCCTGGTTGAGCTGCAACAGATTGCGGATGGTGATTTCGGTGTTGCCCACTTCCATGGAAATGCGCACGGGAATATCGAGGATCACGTCCATGTCGGGCGAACCGGGACGCTGCCTGGGCACGGCCGTTTCGAATTCGTCCAGCGGCGCGCGCTCGGCCGCGGGCTTCGACGCCGGCGCGGCGACGTCCGGAGCGAGATCGGCGCCACCCGACAGCAGCGCATCGATATCGTCCTGCGAGCTGGTGCCCTGCTCTTCCATCGCGGCGGCCCACTCGGCGGCCATCTGGTCCTGGTCCAAATCGTCGTCACTCATCGTTCTGTCTCCGGCGGTGGCGTTCAGCCGTTACCGCGATCGAATTTTTCGAGAATTTGCAGCGCGAGATTGCCGCGCGACTGCCCGAGGCGCGCATACATGATCGGCACGCCATTGGCGGTGAGAATCAGTTTTTCCGGCAGCTCCACCGGAATCACATCGCCCGGCTCCAGATCGATGATGTCGCGCAGGGAAATTTCTTTTTCCGCGACCGTGCTGTTGACCGCCACCGTCGCGTTGACCACGTCCTCGCGCAGCGAGCGCACCCAGCGCTCGTCGATGTCGTCGACATCGCTCTGCATGCCGGCGTCGAGGGTTTCGCGGATCGGCTCGATCATGGCGTAGGGCAGCGTGATGTGCATGTCGCCGCCGCCGCCGTCCAGCTCGATGTGGAACGTGCTGACCACCACCACCTCGCTGGGGCTGACGATATTCGCCATCGACGGGTTGACCTCCGAGTTCACGAACTCGAACTCGATCGGCATGATGGTTTTCCAGGCTTCCTTCAGGTCGGTGAAGGCCTGCTGCAACACCATCTCCACCACGCGCAATTCCGTCGGGGTGAATTCGCGGCCTTCGATTTTGGCGTGGCGGCCGTCGCCGCCGAAAAAGTTGTCGACCAGCTTGAACACCAGCTTGGCGTCGAGAATGACCAGCCCGGTGCCGCGCAGCGGGCGCAATTTCACCATGTTCAAACTGGTGGGCACGTACAGGGTGTGCACGTATTCGCCGAATTTCTGGATCTGGATGCCGCCGACGGCGACGTCGGCGCTGCGCCGCAAAAGATTGAACAGGCTGATGCGCGTATAGCGGGCGAAGCGCTCGTTGATCATTTCCAGCGTCGGCATCCGGCCGCGCACGATGCGGTCCTGGCTGGTCAGGTCGTAAGCGCGCGCCTCCCCGGGCTCGATATCCGGCTCGGTATCGACACCCCCGTCGTCGACGCCGTGCAAGAGCGCGTCGATTTCCTCCTGGGATAACAAGTCCTGCACGCTGCTACCTCTCGAACCGCTGATGCGGGTTGGGCTCACTGAACACGGCCGCGCCCTCAGGTCATCACGAAACTGGTGAACAAAACCTGTTCAACGGCGGCCTTGCCGGTTTCTTTTTGCAGGATTTCACGAATCGCGGCCAGCAAATTCTGCTGCAGCTGCACGCGGCCCTCGTCGGTTTGCAATTGCTCGAATACTTCGCCGGACAGCAGCATCACCAGGCGATTGCGAATCAGCGGCATGTGCTCGCGCATCGCATCCAGCGATGCCGGATCGCGCGTCATCAGGGCAATGCCCACCTGCAAATAACGCTGGCGGCCGTTCACCGTGAAATTGGTGATGAAATTCGGCTCCAGCGCCAGGTATTCGGCCTGCGCCACGCCCGGCGCCGCATCGGCGGCCTTGGCGGCCGGCTCGGTTTTTGGCGCGGCGTTGCCGCCGCCGAGGAAATGCAGCAGCGCCCAACTGCCGCCGCCCGCAACGATCAATAACGCCGCCATCACGGCGCCCAGCAGCAACCTCTTTTTCTTGCGCGCCGCCGCTTCCGCGGCAGCGGCTTGCTTGCCGCCCTGTTGTTCTTCATCCGCCATGCCAAACTTCCGACACTTGCACTAATCGATAACCCGGCACAGCAAATGCTGTGCCACCAAATTCACGAAAATACCGGAAAACACGGCTCGATCGCGCGGCGCAACCGGAACGCCGGCGCGCTGTCGCGATGCAGTGTAGTCGCGCAAAGCGGCGCAGTGTAATGGAAAACCGAGGGGCGGGAGAAAAAGCAAAGAAAAAACGCCGGCGATCGTTATTGCAACGATCGCCGGCGCGCTCGGATCGGAAAATCCGAAACGTCGTCAGGCGTAAGCGTCGACCAGCGAGGTCGATACGCGCACGGCGACATGCGAGCCGCCGGCGCCGCCATCGATACCGTCGAGCAAGGCGCCGCCGCCACCGCGCGACGACGAATTGCCGTTGTTGCCGCCATCGCCGCGCCACGCCTGTTGCTGTTGTTGCGCCGCGCCCTGGCCGCCGACCCCGGCGTCCATCAATTGAATCCCCTGGCTGTCGAGCATGTCGCGCAACTTCGGCAGCGCCTGATCCAGCGCGTCGCGCACCGCCGCGTGCTGGCTGGTGAAAAACACGCTGGCCTGATCGTGTTGCGTGCTAATTTTCACCTGCAGCGGCCCCAGGTCCGGCGGATTGAGATGAATATCCGCGCTGCTCAATTGCTGCGAACTCATCCACATCACCTTGTCGACGACCGCGTCGCTCCAGCCGGGTTTGCCGACCGGCACCGAAACCGTCGTGGTGGCGCCGCCCGCGCTCTGGTACTCGCGCGTGGCCACATCGCGGTTGTCGGCGACATGGCCGGCCTGCGCCGAGGTGTTCGCCACGCCGTCGAGCTGCTTGATGACCGCGTTGAAATCCGAATCCGGGGAAGCCGCCTTGTCGTGCCCTTCAACGCCACCGCCGAGCGGCAGACTGGCCGACGACTCCTTCGTCGACACGGCGGTCGTATCGGCGTCGGCGTCAGCGTCGTCATCGGCGGTCGCCGGCTGCGGATCGTGGGCCGCGTTGCCGCCGCCGAGGCCGACCGCATCGAGAGCGCCCCGCGCCGCGCTTCCCACCGTGGTCGCGGCCGCCGCGGTGGCGACCGCCGGCGCCAGCGGATTCAACAGCAGGATGCCGGCGGCCATGACGCTGTCGTCCGTTTTCTGATCGTCGCCTGAGGCCTCGGATTTATCGGCGTCGGATTGCGCCGCCGCATCGCCCGGCAAGGTCGCGCCGTCCCGCGGCAAGCCATTGCCCGCTCCCGTTGCCGCCGGGTCCGGCGCCTGGTCCCGCGCATCCTGTTTTTTCTGCGCGCCCTGGGCCGCGGGTTTGGGTCCCGGCTGGCGCTGCGTCACCTGCGCCATGGTCTTCTGGAAGCCGCCATCGCCGCGGCTGGCGCCGTCGGCGGGGGAGTTGCGGTTGGCGGCCGATGCCGGCCGCGCAGGGTCGGCGCCGGTCGCGCCAAGGAATGGAATTGCCGATGCTTGCGGGCCCGAAGCCATGCGCCTGTCCTCGTCGATAACACGTTGCGAGGAAGGGATAGCAAAAAGGTTGCCAGCTGCGCGCGGGCCCGTGGAAAGAAAAAATCAGGCGGATCGGAATGCGGATTTCACAGCAGCAGGGCGCCCAGTTCGGCGCGCACCGCGTCGTATTCCTCAGCCAGTTCGTCGAGCAGTTGCTCGCCGCCGTCGATGCCGCCGTCGCGCCCCAACTCCTCCAGCGCGCGGCACAGTTCCGCCAGATGCGGCGCGCCCATGTTGCCGGAACTGCCCTTGAAACTGTGCGCGGCGCGGCGCAGCGCCTCCGGATCGGCGGCGCTCAGCGCGGCGCGGATACCCTCGATGCGCTGTACGCTGTCGGTAAAAAAGGTCTGCACCAACAGGCCGAAATCACTGCCCATGACGCCCTTCAGCTCCGCCACCGCCACCGGATCGAGATGCTGTTTTCCACTCATGAATCACTCCTTGGGCCCGCCGGCGCGCGAGCGCCGCGCCATCACCGCGATGGCTCCCGCTCCCATTGCCCCCAGACATATTCAAGACAAACCTGATTGCCGGGCTCGATGAAACGCATGCGCTGGCTGATCTTGCGCAGCAGGGCAACGCCCCGGCCCGAATATCCGTTCTGGCCGAGCGGACGCGCCAGCAAGGCCTCGAAATCGAAACCGTCGCCGCTGTCGGTCACCCCGATGCTCAGCAGCCCGCCATTATCATTGCCCTGGTACGCGAGATCAAACGCGACGCAGCCGGCGCGCAAATCCTGCAGCGCCTGGCCGCGTTGCTGGTAATACTGGGCGAACCCCTGCGCCGACTCCTTGAGCTTGGAGTCGAGGCCCAGCACGCCGTGTTCGAGGGCGTTCGAATACAACTCGGCCAGCAGCGTGTACAGCTGGCCGCTGCGCGAACGCAGCCCGGGCACCTCCATCAGGATGTGCAGCAACAGCGGCAGCGGATTCATGCCGCGCAGCGAATCGGGCTCCAGCTCGAAACGCAGGCGCCATTCCATGACGCCGTGCGCGTCGGTCATGCCGCCGCCGGCGGTCGCGGCGGCAACCTCCTCCTGCCAGGCCGGCGCGACGCCGGCGAATTCGTCGCGCGCCACCACGCACACTTCGACCAGCGACAGGTCGTCGGCCTGCGCCTCGTCGCCGAGGAAATCGCGCACCGCGCCGTTGAGCGCGTCGAACAACGCCTGCGGCGCGCTGCCGCCGCCAAAAATATCCAGCAGGCGCTGCTCGCCGAACATCGCTCCGCTGCGGTTGGCCGCTTCCAGGATGCCGTCCGACCACAGGAACAGGCGATCGCCCGGCTCGGTTTCGAACACGTCCACCGTGTCGTTGAACTGCCGCCCCGGCTTGATGCCGAGCGGCACGTGCCTCGACAACAGGCGCTGGCATGCGCCCGTGCCGCTGCGATAAAGCAGGCCGTCCGGCAGGCCGCCGTTCCAGACCTGCGCGGTGTTTTCAGAGAAATCGAATTCGACCGCGGCGGCGCAGCAGAACACGCCGACCGGCAGAATGTCGTACAGCTTCACGTTGAGCTCGCGCACGATGTCGCGCACGTGAAAGCCCTTGGCCACCATGCTGTAAAACGTCTGCGCCAGCGGCATCGCGCCGATGGCCGCGGCCAGCCCGTGGCCGGTGAAATCGCCGAGCAGGACGATCAGGTTGCCGGAGGGACCGGCGCTGGCCAGCAGCACGTCGCCGTTGAACACGGCCAGCGGCGACAGCGTGTAGCGGATATTCGGCAAATCCAATGCGCCGACATGCGCCACTTTATCGAACACGCGCTTGGCCATTTCCTGCTCGCGCAGCAAATGGTGGTTGTGGCGCGCGATTTCGTCGCGCTGGCGCGCGAGCGTCTGGTTCATTTCCGACATGCGGCGCAGCGCGTTGAGTTTGGCGCGCAGCAGAATGCCGTTGTACGGCCTGGTGAGAAAATCGTCGCCGCCCGCCTCCAGGCAGGCGCTGAGCAATTCGGGATCTTGCGCGCTGGTGAGAAACAGGATCGGAACGAATCTGTCGGCGGTGAGTTCGCGAATCCGGCGCGCCACTTCCAGGCCGTCGAGCCGCGGCATCAACACCGCCAGCAGCACCAGCGCCGGCCGCTCGCGCTGGTACAGCGCCAGCGCGTCGGCGCCGTTGTCGGCCTCGAGCACGCCGTAACCGAGGTTTTGCAGCAGGGTGGCCAGCAACAACCGGTCGCTGGCGCCCTCCTCCGCGATCAATACACTGTTGCGCTCAGCCATGCGTAAACCGTTTTTTATTCTTGGAGGCGCGCCGGGCGGCAACGCAGGGCGCTTTCATCGCGGACGGGCTCAGGAGATGCTGAACAACTGATCGAAATTGGAAATGGTCAGGATTTTTTTCACGTCATCGTTGCAGTTGACGATGGCGATATCGGCGCCGTCGCCGCCCGCGTAATCGCGCAGCAGCAGCAACATGCCCAGCGCGGAACTGTCGAGGTAGGTGGCCTCGCGCATGTCCACGCGATAGTGCTGCGGCTGGGCTGCAACGCTTTCGTAAGCCTTGCGAAAATCCTGGTGCGCGCTGAAATCGAAGCGCCCCTGGACGGCAATGGTCAGATCGGCGCTATCCTGCGAGAGTTGCGACGTGATCGCCATGCTGTTTCCTCCATCGACTCAAGTCCCGGTACCAGCCCTTTTCATCCCCCCATCCACACCTCATCGCTGTCGGCATTCGGGCGCGGAACGAGCCGCGAGCAGGGAGAAGTGGGCGAAAAAAGCCACGCCCAAGCATAGACCAGTAAACCGCGAAGCCCAATCGGAATCAGCCATTCCGCGCTTATTCATGCTCAGCGCGGCTGTTGAACGCCTTGCGCTGGCTGCGGTCGTCGAGTTCGCGCTGCAATTTTTTTTCCGCGTCCAGCGCTTCCTTTTGCAGGCGGCGCTCGCGCACCCGCGTCAGCAGCTGGCGTTTGGTGTGCGTCTCCAGCCAGGCCTGGCGCGCGCGCTCGCGCTCATCGGTGCGCAGATCGATGACGCGCGTCTGCTGTTCCTGCACCTGTTCCAGCTGCCGGAAAAACCCCTGGAAATTGAGCAGATCGCTGCGGCTGAAACTCTGGCCCGAGGTGCGCGCCACATATTGATCCTGGTATTCGTCGCGATACTGCACCAGCTGCCGGCTCTGCTGCTCGGCCTGTTGCAGGCGCTCGCTGCTGGCGCCGAGCTGGCGCGCCGCCTGCTGCTCCTTCATCGCCGCGAGCTTCAATAACATACGCAAACGCTCCGAACCCTTGCGCGCCATCGTCAGCCGCCTCCCAGGATGGCGTCGAGCTGGGCCGAGCTTTCGGCGAAGGGCACCGATTCGCGCAGGTCCTGGCGCAGAAAGGCGCGCACCGTCGGCAGCATGCGGATCGCGTCGTCGGTTTCCGGGTCCGAACCCGGCACGTAGGCGCCGACCGAAATCAGGTCGCGGCTCTGTTGATAGCGCGAATACAACTGCTTGAGGCGCTGCGCGGCGCGCAGGTGATCGGGGCTCACCACATTGGGCATGGCGCGGCTGATCGAGGCCTCGATATCGATGGCCGGGTAGTGGCCCTCGTCCGCCAGCGCCCGCGACAGCACCACGTGGCCGTCGAGGATGGCGCGCGCGGAGTCGGCCACCGGATCCTGCAGATCGTCGCCCTCGGTGAGCACGGTGTAGAACGCGGTGATCGAGCCGCGCCCGGTGGCGTCGTTGCCCGCGCGCTCGACCAGCGCCGGCAATTTGGCGAACACCGACGGCGGATAGCCCTTGGTGGCGGGCGGCTCGCCCACCGCGAGCGCGATTTCCCGCTGCGCCTGGGCGTAACGCGTCAGCGAATCCATCAGCAGCAGCACCTGCTGGCCCTGGTCGCGGAAATATTCGGCCAGGCGCGAGGCCAGCGCCGCCGCGCGCAGGCGCATCAGCGGCGCGTCGTCGGCGGGCGAGGCCACCACCACGGCGCGCTTGAGCCCCTCCTCGTCGAGCACATGCTCGATGAATTCCTTCACCTCGCGGCCGCGCTCGCCGACCAGTCCCACCACCACCACTTCGGCCTCGGTGAAACGCGTCATCATGCCGAGCAACATGCTTTTACCCACGCCGGAGCCCGCGAACAGCCCGAGCCGCTGGCCCTTGCCCACGCTCAGGCAGGCGTTGATGGCGCGGATGCCGACATCGAGCACATCGCCGATCGGCTTGCGTTCCAGCGGGTTGATCGGCGGCCCTTCGAATTCGATGCTGTCGACGCAGGCCAGCGGGCCCTTGCCGTCCAGCGGACGGCCGGCGCCGTCGATCACGCGCCCGAGCAGATTCGGCCCCACCGCCACCCGGCTGGAACGCAGCAGCGGCACCACCCGCGCGCCGGGTTGCAGGCCTTCGAATTTTTCGGTGGGCATCAGGAACACACGGTGTTCGGAAAAGCCGACCACTTCGGCTTCGATATGGCGGTCGCCGCGCACGCTGACCAGGCAGCGGCTGCCGACGGCGACATTGAGTCCCACCGCCTCCAGCGTCATGCCGACCATGCGCACCAGCCGCCCGGCCACCGCCGGCTGCGGCCTGAGATCGGCCAGGCGGCGGCTGCGCTGCTGCAGGCGCCGCAGCAGCGCGTCACTCATCGCCGTCGTCCAGCAACAGGCCGGGCTCGGGCACGGCGTCGGCATCCTCGGCCAGCAGGCGCTCGGCGACCTGGCGGAAACGCAGGCCCAGGGTGTAATCCACCAGGCTGTGTTCGGTTTCGATGCGGAAGGCGCCGGGCTCGACGCGCTCGTCCGGCACCAGATTCCAGGCGCCGGGCCAGCCGGCGGCGCCGTGCTCGCGGATCAGCGCCAGCTGCTGCGGATGCAGCAGCACGCTGATATTGCGCTCGCCCACCGGCAGCTCGCGCAGCGCGCGCCGCACCAGCGGCAGCAGCCGGTCGGCGGCCAGCGCCGGTTCGCGCCCGAGCGCGGCCTGCGCGATATCCAGCGCCAGCCGCGTCAGCGCCGTTTCGATGCGGTCTTCCTGGGAAGCGATCGGCGCCAGCAACTGGCTCATCAGCGCTTGCAGTTGCTGGACCTGTTGCTGCAATTCCGCGGCCGCGCTGGCGCGGGCCTCCGCCAGTCCGCGCTCGACGCCCGCCGCGTGGCCTTCCTCCAGGCCCTGCGCATAACCTTCGGCATGGCCCTCGGCGCGCCCTTCGCTCTGCGCCTGCTGGGTGATTTCCTCGAGCTGGCGCGCGGTCAGCATCGGCACCGGCGGCTCGTCCGGCTCGGGCGGGAGTTCCGGCTCGGCCACGATCTCGACCGCGGCGCCGCCGACCTCCGGCAGACTCCAGCTCTCGAAGTCGACGATGTCGGCGGCGGGAATACGGTTTTTCTCTACCACTCGGCGGTCCTGCAAAAGTGGCCCGATGGCGCGGGCCGGTCACATGTACCATGAAGGCGGCGCGGGCGCTCACACCATTTCGTCGCCGCCGCCGCCCAGCACGATTTCGCCGGAATCGGCCATGCGCCGGGCGATGGTCAGGATTTCCTTCTGCGCCCCTTCCACTTCCGACAGGCGCACCGGGCCCTTGGCCTCCAGGTCATCGCGCAGCAATTCGCCGGCGCGCTTCGACATGTTCTTGAAAATCTTGTCCTTGAGCTCGTCGTCCGCGCCTTTCAGCGCCAGGATCAACACCTCCGAGGACACTTCGCGCAGCAGCGCCTGGATGCCGCGATCGTCGACTTTTTTCAGGTCCTCGAACACGAACATCAGATCCTGGATCTGGTTGCCGAGATCTTCGTCGAGTTCCTTGATCGACTCCATCAGCTCGGTTTCCATGCTGCCTTCCATGTGGTTCATGATTTCGGCCGCGACCTTGGTGCCGCCCATCGCCTTGGTCTGCGAGGAGGCGTTGCCGGAGAACTGTTTCTCCAGGATGTCGTTCAATTCCTGCAGCGCGTTGGGATGCACCGAATCGAGCGCGGCGACGCGCATGATGATATCCAGGCGCTGTTTCTCGGCGAGGTTGCCGAGCACCTCGGCGGCCTGGTCGGAGTCGAGGTAGGCGACGACGATGGACTGAATCTGCGGATGCTCGTGGCGGATCAGATCGGCCACCGAGCGCGGATCCATCCACTTCAGGGTGTCGAGGCCGGTGGTGTTGCCGCCGAGCAGAATCCGGTCGACCAGCGAATTGGCCTTGTCCTCGCCGAGCGCCTCCACCAGCATCTTGCGGATATAACTGTCGGCGCCCATGCCGAGGCCGGTGAGCGTGCGCGCCTCGGTCAGAAAACCGTTGATGACGTCCTCGACCTGGCTCTGCTCGATGTTCTGCAACTGCGTCATGGCCGAGCCGAGGCGCTGCACTTCCTTGGGACCGAGGTGGCGCAGCACCGCCGCCGCGTCTTTTTCGCCCAGCGACATCAGCAGCACGGCGGCCTGGTCGAGGCGCGACAGATTGGATTTTCTTGCCGGGGTCTGATCACTCACTGCTCGCTACCCACTTCTTCACCACTTGCGCCACCCGGCCCGGATCTTCAGCGATCATGCCCTTGATGGCGGTCAATTGTTCTTCGTACGAATTCTCGGGCGCGCCCAACAGCATATTATTGTTGGCGCCGCTCAGGGTCACGGTTTCATCGCCCAGCGCTCCCATCTCGCCCATTTCGCCCAGTTCCGGCGTATCGCCCGCGCCGGTTTCGCGCGCGCTCTGGGACAGGCTTTTCATCACCGGGCGCAGCACGAACAGCACCAGCGCCAGCACCACCAGCACGCCCGCGACCTGCTTGGCCAGGGTCTGCACCCAGGGCAGCTGCCACCAGGGAATCTGCGGCTCGGCATTGACGTCGTCGTTGACGAAGGGCGAGTTGACCACGTTGACGATATCGCCGCGCGCGGCGTTGTAGCCGACCGCGTTGCGCACCAGTATAGCCAAGCGTTCCAGCGAGTCGTTGTCCCAGGGCGTGGCGGTCTCGCCCGCTTGCGCCGGCGCCTTGTTGTCGACCGCCACCGCGACGGTGACGCGGTGCACCTTGCCGACCTGATGCTTGGTATAACTCAGCGTGCGGTCCAGCTCGTAATTGCGCACCAGCTGCTCGCGGGTGCGGCCGGCATTCTTGCCGGAACCGACCAGCTCGGCGGAGGGACCGGTGCCCTGCGGCGGCTGCGCGACGTTCTGCGGCTGGCCGAGCTGTTGCGGCGCGTTGGGCGTGCCGGCGACCTGCTCCGGCGCGCGGCCATCCGCCGGCGGCTGGTTGCTGAGCGCGCCGGGCACGCCGCCATTGCTGCCATCGGCGCGCTGCTCCTCGATGCGCTGCTCGCTGCGGATCGCCGGCAGATCCGGGTTGTAGACCTCCCCCGCCTCTTCCACGGCGGTGAAATCGACATCGGCGGAAACCTCGGCGTGGAATTTATTCTGTCCCACCAGCGGCGTCAGGATGGAGTTGATGCGGTCGCGCAATTGCTGCTCGACGCGGTGCGTGTACTCGAGCTGGCGGTTGGCCTCCAGCGACTGCGGCTCATCCAGCGCCAGCTGCGACAACAGGGTTCCGCGCTGGTCGACCACGGTGACGTTGGCGGCGGTCATTTCCGGAATGCTGCTGGCCACCAGATTGACGATGGATTTGACCTGGGCGGAAGTGAGCGACGCGCCCGGGTACAACTCGACGAACACCGACGCGGAGGGCGGGCGCGAATCGCGCACGAACACGGATTCCTTCGGGATCGCCAGATGCACGCGCGCGTTGCGCACGCTGTTGATGCTGGAAATGGTGCGCGCCAGCTCGCCTTCCAGCGAATGCCGGTAGCGCGCGGTTTCCATGAACTGGCTGGTGCCGAGCGGCTGCTCCTTGGCGAAATCCTCGAAGCCGGCCTTGCTGTCGGCGGGCACGCCGAGCGCCGCCAGCTTGAGGCGGGCCTCGTTGATCTGGTCGGCCGCCACCAGCAAGGCGCCGGTGCCGGGATCGACCTTGTACTTGATCTTGTTGCTTTCCAGCGTCTCGATCACCGAGGCGGAATCGAGCCGTTCGAGGCTGCCGTACAGCGGACGGTATTCGCCGCCCTGCGACCACATCACCACCGCCACGCCGATGGCGACGCTGGCGGCGAGGCCGATCATCAGACCGAGCTGGCGGAACACGCCCAGATTGGCCATGCCGGTCAGAAAATCGCTTTTCGGCAGGAAACTGCGCTTGGGAGTGGTTTCTTCTGGAGTGGTTTCGTTCTGCGTCGTCGCGGGTACCGTCGCCATGGCAACACGTTTTCCTTAAATCAGGCTGATGACATCCACTTACTTAACTGCGCTCGGACGTGTTCACATCGGCATGTTCATGATGTCCTTGTAGGCATCGACCAACTTGTTGCGCACCTGGGTGATGGCCTGGAAAGAAACGCTGGCCTTCTGCGAGGCCACCATCACCTGCGACAGCGACACCTGGCCATCGCCTTTTTCATAAGCGGTCGCCAGCGCGCTGGCCTGTTGCTGCACTTCGTTGACCGAACCGATGGCCTGCTTGAACAGCTCGTTGAAGCCCGTGACCTTCTCGCCCTGACCGATGGCCGCGCCCGCCTTCGCGCCATCGAGGCCCGCCGCCACGGACTCGCGCACGCCGCGCTGCTCGTGAAGCTGGGTCTGCATCTGCTTCATCTGCTGAAGCAGCTGATTGATATCGGCGCGTTCGGTTCGCATGGCACTCGCTCTCCATCGTCAAACTCCTGACAGCCAACCGCGGCGCACTGCGGATAAAACAGCGCGCGAAGCCTGGACAGACAGGGATTCCGGGCACTCTTCCAGTCAGGTTTTTGACTATTGGGAGCACCCGATCGGGTCTGCGGGAGGGCTTTGCACAAAGTGGGCCAGTTGGTGGGTTTGCCTCGCGGCGAGGTGGAATTGCAACGAGGCCGACACAGACAGTGGCGGATTCGCCTGATGGCGCGTTGCACCTGCCGTGGGCGTCACTTTTATGCGTCCTTTGGGGCGCATCCTGCGGACCGCTGATTTTTTGCCTTTGCGCGGCGGGGCGTGGATGCGCCTGCTGGCGCGTTGCACCTGCCGTGGGCGTCACTTTTCTTGCTTCGCCAAGAAAAGTAACCAAAAGAAGGCGACCCCGGCCGCGCAGGTCATCGCGCCTTGCGCGATGACTCCCCTCCCTCCGTGGAAATTTGGCGGTCGGTTTTGATGCG
>Ga0153956_1001301_pt1 | contig 22679 bp, 17 predicted proteins | sample TSFL040MetaG_FD_104704 | JGI IMG/M metagenome (GOLD analysis project Ga0153956, IMG submission 104704) | Attine ant fungus gardens microbial communities from Florida, USA - TSFL040 MetaG | ecosystem: Host-associated > Fungi > Mycelium > Unclassified | place: USA: Florida, Wekiwa Springs... | reverse complement strand
CGACGAACTGTGGGACAACAAGCCGTGCGCGCAGGGCGCGTGCACGATCACCACCGGCACGCCGATCTCCGTCGGGGCCGGCGCGACGACTGCGAACTTCACCCTCGACAGCGGCGGCTCCATCGCCGGCAAGATCACCGCCAGCGCCACCGGCCAGCCGATCGCGAGCGGCGCCGTGCGCATCCACGGCGCCAGCGGAACCTATCTCGGCTCCGCCTATCCCAACGCTTCCGGCAACTACACCTACGGCGGACTGGCCGCCGGTACCTACTTCGCTCGCACGGACGGTACCGGCTTCATCGACGAACTGTGGGACAACAAGCCGTGTGCGCAGGGCGCATGCACGATCACCGCCGGCACGCCGATCGTCGTTTCGACGTCGGGAACGATCATCGCCAATTTCCAGCTGGCCGGCGCAGTCGACCTGGTCTTCCGCAGCGGGTTCGAAACCCCGATGCCGACGCAAACGAGCGGCACGGGCAATGACCGGGCGGCCATGCCCGGCGCATGGCCGATCGACGCGGGATGCGCCCGGCTGCTTCAGCAAGCGCAGCAGGCTGCGGACGCGCCCGACTGCCGGCACGACCCGGAGTGAAACCACCGGGCGTGCGGTGCGGCGCGCGAAGCCGCGCCGCACCGCCGTTCACGGCACGTAGTCGATGATGACGCTGGTCGACGCGGGGAAGGAGTCGACACCGGTCGTCGCCGGCACGTTGGGTGGCGCCGAGAAGTAGGGACCGCTCATGAGACTGTTGTTCAGCTCGCACACTTGCGCCGTCGTCGAGCGGCTCTGGCGGGTCGGGTCGGTCAGGACGGTCGCGCCCGATTTCGGCACGTAGTAGAGCTTGCGCGCGCCGTTGCCGAGGCCCAGGACCATGCCTGCGCGGGCGAAGCCGGTGGTGATGAGCGCCGGCCCGCTGCAATCGGTCGACAGGTAGTACGCGCTGCTGCCGCCGGCGGGAAGTCCGTCCGGCTGCAGCGAAACGATGTAGCCGAGCGCGGAGATGAAGTCGACGTTGCCGCTGTAGCCACCGACCGACGTGGCCACCAGCGGGCGCGGCAGCGCGGTGCTGAGCGTGCCGTTGATCTTCGCCACGAACTTGCCGCTGCCGGACGGACCCTGCGCCCCGGTGGCGCCGGTCGGGCCGGTCGGGCCGGTCGCGCCCGTACCCGTCGCGCCGGTCGCGCCGGTGGGACCCGTCGCCCCGGCCGAACCGGTGCCTCCCGTCGCGCCGATCGCTCCGGTCGGGCCTTGCGCACCGACCGGCCCCGCCGGGCCGACGGGGCCCTGGCTGCCGCCCGCGCCCTGCGGGCCCGTCGCGCCGGGTTGCCCCTGCGCGCCGGTCGGACCCGTCGCGCCGCTGGCGCCCGCCACGCCTTGCGGACCCGCATCGCCGGTCGCGCCCTGCGCACCGACCGGACCGGTCGGACCAACGGGACCGACGGGACCCTGGCTGCCGGTCGTGCCCTGCGAACCGGTCGCTCCGGCGGGACCTTGCGCGCCGGTCGGACCCGTCGGACCGATCGCCCCGTCCGGGCCCGTCGCTCCGGTGGCACCGGTCGCGCCAGTCACCCCTTGCAGGCCTGTCGCACCCGTCGCGCCTTGCGCTCCGGCCGGACCCGTCGCGCCGGTGGTGCCGGCCGGTCCCTGCGGGCCGGTCGGACCCATCGCACCGGTCGCGCCCTGTGGCCCGGCCGGTCCGACCGTGCCGCTCAGCGCGAACTGCGCGACCGGCGTGGTCGCGACCGGCTGGCGCGGCATCGCCGTACCGTTCACGGTGACTTCCAGGTAGGTCTGCGTCCCCGTGAATGCGCCCTGGAACGCCAGGCTGACGCTGAACAATCCGCGCTGCACGGGATACCCGGGCTCGGAAATCACGTCGCCGATGCGATTGCCGCCGGTCGGCGCGTCCCACAATGAAAACGTCAGGTCGAAATTGCCGCTGGCGGGAAAGCCGCCCTGGTCCAGCCGGCCCTGATAGACGAAATCGGGCAATTGCACCGCCGCGGGCGCGACGGGATCGGCATGCAGGTCCGCCACTCCGAGGGCCGTGGCAATGGCCAATACCAGGACTTCGATCTTCATTGGCACGCTCCCGTTGGTTGTTCGAAACCGTCGCGAAACACGTCGTCGCCGGCCGGACCGAGCGCCGGCACGAATGCGCCGGCCATGAATCCGGACGTCAAGGTGAAACCTCCGCCGGAGCTTGTGCCCGCCACCGGTTCGCCGATGGTGGAGGCCAGCACGTAGCAGCCCGCCGCGCCGATCCCGCCGCCGCTGGCAATGACGCTGCCGTTCAATGTGAAGGGCCCGGCCTCGGGGCCGGCCGATGCGGTCGCCAACGCGTCCGGAAGGACCATCGCCGCGGCACAGGCGCACGCGCAGACCGCCTGCGCGGCAAGGTTCTTGCGTCTCATGAAGCCCCCTGTCTCGAAGCGCGCCCCCTGCGCGACGTCGACGATGATGCCCGTCATCGGGCCGTTGCGCCGCCTCGATCGCGCGGCCGGCGCGAGCGTATACGAAATCATGAGCGGGTGCACAAATACACATCGCATCGAGGCCATTGCCGACGACTGCGGGGAAACCGCCGGATCGGCACCGCGGCTGCGCCGCCGGCGACTTCCGCGACGAGGACCATCGTCCGAGCCGCGGCGGATTCTTGAACATTCGATACAGCGTGTCGGGCACGACATTCTGGCTGTACGATCCATGCACGGGCCGCAACCCTGAGTACGCCGATCCATGCGGAGGCGGCCCGTCCGCGCCCCGGGAGCACCTCATGCCACAGCAAGGAACTGCCGGTTGGCTGGTCAACCAGTCGATCCAGAAAAAGCTTGTCCTCGCGTTCGCGCTCATGCTGGCGGCGTTCGCCATGGCCGTGGCCGCGATCCTCGGCGGCCTGTCCAGCCAGCACGATGCGCAACAGTGGACGCGCCACACCCGCGAGGTGATCCAGGAGGTCACCCAGGCCACGCGTGCCGCGCACAACGCGGACCGGGCCCTGCGCGGCTACAACATGAGCGGCGACGAACGCGCGCTTTCGAACTACCGCACCGACCTCGACGCGTTCGAGCAGCACGTGGACAAGGCGCGCGAACTGACGATCGATGCGCCCGAGCAGCAAGTGCTGCTGCAGCACGCGCAGGAACACATGGCGCGGTGGACCCGCGAAGCCGCCGATCCGATGATCGCCGCGATCAAGCCGGCGGCCGGCTCCGCCGACTACGCGAAGGCCTCCTACGATTTCGGCTTACGTTACCTGCAGGACTCGGCCACGACGATGGGCGCGCTCGACGCGGCGCTCGATGCCGTGGACGACGGCGAGCAGGCGAAGCTGCAACAGCGCAACATCGCGCTCGACACCGCGGCCTCGTCGCTGCGCCTGCTCGTGCTCGGCATGCTCGGGCTCGGCGTGCTGATCGGCATCTTCGCGATCGTCGGCGCGTCGCGCCTGCTGAGCGCCCCGATCCGGCACCTGACCGGGCTGATGTCGCGGCTGGCCGGCGGCGACCACGCGATCGACGTTCCCGGACAGGCGCGCGGCGACGAGATCGGCGCGATGGCGCGCGCGCTGCAAGTGTTCAAGAACGCCGCAATCGAGACGTACACGCGCAACTGGGTCAAGACGCACGTCGCCGAGGTCGCCTCGGTGCTGCAGGGCTGCGAACAGCGCGACGCGTTCGCGCGCGCGCTCACCGCCGAACTCGCCCCGCGCATCAAGGCCGGCATCGGGGCGTTCTACGTCGCCGACGAAAGCGGCCGCGAACTCGACCTGATCGGCACCTACGGCTTCCGCCAGCGCAAGCATCTCGGCACGCACTACTCCGTCGGCGAGGGGCTGGTCGGCCAGGTCGCGTTCGAGCGCAAGGCGATCCTGCTCGAACAGGTGCCGGACGACTACGTGCGCATCCACTCCGGCCTCGGCGAGGCGCCGCCGCGCACCATCATCGCCCTGCCGCTGATGCTGCAGGAACGCCTGCTCGGCGTGCTCGAGTTCGGCAGCTTCGTGCCGTTCGGCGCGGCCGAGCAGAGCCTGCTCGACGAGCTGCTGCCGTTCGCCGCGCTGTCGCTGGAGAACCTCAACCGCGCATTGCGCACGCGGCAACTGCTCGAACACACGCAGCAGCAGGCGAAGGAACTGCAGGTCTCCGAGGAGGAATTGCGCGTCCAGCAGGAGGAACTCGCGGCGACCAACGAGGAGCTGCACGGCAAGACCGCCGAACTGGAGGAACAGCAGCAGCGGCTGCGTTCGTCCGAGGAGGAATTGCGCGTGCAGGCCGAGGAGCTGCAGGCCTCGAACGAGGAGCTGCGCCAGAAATCGGACACGCTCGTCGAGCAGAAGGTCGCGCTCGAAGCGCTCCAGCGCGAAACCGAGGCGAAAGCGCAGGAGCTGGCCAAGGCGAGCCAGTACAAGTCCGACTTCCTCGCCAACATGTCGCACGAGTTGCGCACGCCGCTGAACAGCCTGCTGATCCTGTCGCGCAACCTCGCCGACAACGACAGCGGCAACCTCGACTTCGACCAGGTCGAATCGGCGCGCGTGATCCACGAATCGGGCACCAACCTGCTGCGCCTGATCAACGACATCCTCGATCTCGCCAAGATCGAGGCCGGCAAGATGCATGCGACGCCGGAGGACCTCAAGCTCGACTACTTCGTGCAGTCGCTGACGCGCCGCTTCAAGCACGTGGCCGCGGAAAAGCGGCTCGCGTTCGACATCACGATCGCCGACGGCCTGCCCGCCGTGGTCTACACCGACGGTCCGCGCCTGGAGCAGATCGCCAACAACCTGCTCGGCAACGCATTCAAGTTCACGCGCGACGGCTCCGTGCGCGTCGCCATCGCGCGGCCGTCGCCGCAGCTCGCGCAGCGCACCGGCTTCGCCGTGGACGGCGCGATCGCGATCGCCGTGCACGACACCGGCATCGGCATTCCGGCCGACAAGCTGGAGCACATCTTCGGCACGTTCGAGCAGATGGACGCGAGCACCAGCCGCAAGTACGGCGGCAGCGGACTCGGCCTCGCGATCGCCCAGCGCCTGGCCGAACTGCTCGGTGGCCGCATCCTCGTCGACAGCACGCCCGGCGAGGGCAGCTGCTTCACGGTCGTGCTGCCCGAACGCATGGCCGCCGGGACCGCCGCGGCCGACGACGTCGAGACGGCGCCCGCATCGGTCGCGGCCCCGGCGCTGCCGCGCGCGAGCGCGCCGCGCACGCTGCCGGACCCGATCCCGAAGCCGTGGATCCCGGACGACCGCGACGCCTTGCGGGAAGGCGACACCAGCATCCTCGCGATCGAGGACGATCCGGTATTCGCGCGCACCCTGGTCGAGATGATCCGCCGCAAGGGCTATCGCGCGCTCGCCGCCGGCGACGGCGAATCGGGCATCTACCTCGCGCGCCAGTTCCACCCGACCGGCATCCTGCTCGACGTGATGCTGCCCGGCATCGACGGCTGGGGCGTGATCGAACGGCTCAAGCAGGACCGCGCGACGCAGGCGATCCCGGTGCACTTCATTTCGGCGGTCGACGACGCCGCGCGCGCGCGCCAGGCCGGCGCGGTCGGCTTCCTGACCAAGCCGGTCGAGCGCGAAGCGGTGCTGACCGCGTTCGAACGCCTGCTGCAATCGTCCGACGGCACGCGCCGCAAGGTGCTGCTGATCGACGACGATGCGGATTCGCGCGTCGCCATCGGCACGCTGATCAAGAACGACAACGTCGAGATCGTCGAGGCCAGCTCGGCCGAATCCGGCCTGCAATACATGGATTCGTATTCGTTCGACTGCATCGTGCTCGACCTCGGGCTGCCGGGCATGAGCGGCATCGATTTCCTCGAGCTGATCGCCACGCGCGGCCCGCTGCCGCCGGTGGTGATCCATTCCGGCCGCGAGCTCAGCCGCGAGGAAAGCACCAAGCTGCGCCAGTACACCGACAGCATCGTGATCAAGGGCACGCGCTCGCTGGAACGGCTGCTCGACGAGGTCAGCCTGTTCCTGCACAGCGTGCGCCGCAACGCGCCGCCGCAGGTCGTGCGCGACCTCGACAGCGGCCTCAGCGGGCGCACCGTGCTGATCGTCGACGACGACATGCGCAACATCTTCGCGCTGTCAAAGATCCTGCGCGAGAAGGGCCTCGCCGTCGTGATGGCCCAGGACGGCCCGAAGGCGCTGCGACAGCTCGGCGAGAACGCGTCGATCGAGATCGTGCTGATGGACGTCATGATGCCCGGCATGGACGGCTACGAGACCATGCGCGAGATCCGCAAGCAGCCGCAGCACGCCAAGCTGCCGATGATCGCGGTGACCGCCAAGGCGATGTCCGGCGATCGCGACAAGTGCATCGAGGCCGGCGCGAACGACTACCTCGCCAAGCCGATCGACATCGACAAGCTGTTGTCGATGATGCGCACCTGGCTGCACGCGTAGGCCCTCAAAAATGTAAAAATGCAAACTGACGGTTCCTGCGCTGCCGCGGCGAGAACGCGAGACGGAGCTGACCGCACGATGCAGACGGGATGATCGAGCCATGGCGCGGGCGGAAGTCGAGGACATCGAGGTCGAGCTGTTCGCGCGCGCGCTGCAACTGCGCCACGGCTACGACTTCAGCAGCTACGCACCCGCGTCGTTCAAGCGCCGCGTGCTGAATCTCGCCGCCAACGCCGGCTGCCGCACCGTCATCGAGCTGACCGACCGCCTGCTGCGCGAGGACGCGCTGGTGCCGCAGGTGATCGCGGGCCTGTCCGTGCCGGTTTCGGAGATGTTCCGCAATCCGTCGGCGTTCCGGACCCTGCGCGACGAAGTATTGCCGGTGCTCGCCTCGTACCCGCTCATCAACATCTGGCAGGCCGGCTGCGCGTTCGGGCAGGAGGTCTACTCGCTGGCGATCCTGCTGGAGGAAGCGGGGCTGTACGACCGCAGCCAGATCTTCGCCACCGACATCAGCGACGCCGCGCTGGTACGCGCACAGGAAGGCATCTTCCCGATCCGCGACGCGCGCGGCTATTCCGACAACTACCTCGCCGCCGGCGGTCGCGGTTCGCTGTCGGACTACTACCACGCGCGCTACGACTTCATGAAGCTGGACGAGCGCCTCAAGCGCAACGTCACGTTCGCCAACCACAACCTCGTCTGCGACGGCGTGTTCTGCGAGGCGCACCTGATCCTGTGCCGCAACGTGCTGATCTACTTCACCAACGCGCTGCAGGACCGCACGCTCTGCCTCTTCCGCGACAGCCTCGTGCGCAATGGCTTCCTGTGCCTGGGCAACCGCGAGAACATCGACTTCGCGAGCGCGGCGAGCGCGTTCACCGCGGTCAACGCGCGCGACCGCGTGTATCGCAGGACCGGCGGTGCGGCATCGTGAGCGACGCGCCGAGCGCGATCGTCATGGGCTGTTCGGCCGGCGGCATGAGCGCGTTGCGCACGGTGCTGTCGGGCCTGCGCAAGGGCCTGCCGCTGCCGCTCGTCGTCGTCTGCCACACCGGCTCCGACGACATCACCACGTTCTGCGAATTGATCGACACCTCCAGCACCTTGCCGGTACGCGAGGCGCGCGAACGCCAGCCCGCGTTGCCGGGCGTGGTCCACGTCGCGCCCGCCGGCTATCATCTTCTGGTGGAAAGGGACGGGACATTCTCGCTGTCGGTGGACGAACGCGTCGCTTTCTCGCGGCCGGCCATCGACGTGCTGTTCGAGTCGGCGGCATCGGCCTACGCGACCGGCCTGGTCGGCGTCGTGATGACCGGCGCCAACAACGACGGCGCTTCCGGCCTCGCCGCGATCCGCGCGCACGGCGGCATCGCGATCGTGCAGGATCCGCTCGACGCCTATGCCTCGGCGATGCCGCAGGCGGCGCTGGACCTCGCCGGCGCCGACCACTGCGTGCCGCTCGACGCGATCGCCCCGTTGCTCAACCGCCTCTGCCAGCAATGACCTCATCCCTTTCCCAGCGCCCGAAGATCCTCGTCGCGGACGACCACGGCCCGAACCTGATCGCGATGCGTCGCGTGCTGGCCGGCATCGACGCCGACATCGTCGAGGCGATGACCGGCAACGACGTGCTCGCCGCCGCGCTCGACCACGAATTCGCGCTGATCCTGCTCGACGTGCAGATGCCGGACATGAACGGCTTCGAGGCGGCCACGCTGCTCGCCGGCGAGGAACGCACGCGCGGCACGCCGATCATCTTCGTCTCCGCCTCGCACGCCGACGACGTCAGCCGCCTGCGCGGCTACAGCTTCGGCGCGGTCGACTACATGACCAAGCCCGTCAACGAAGTGATCCTGCTGTCGAAGGTGCGCGTGTTCCTCGAACTGCACCGCAGCAAGAACGCGCTGCGCTGCGCGCTGTCGGACCTGTCCGAGCGCAACCGCCAGCTCGAACGCGAAGTGGCCGAGCGCCGCGCCGCCGAGGAACAGGTGCGCCACCTCGCCCACCACGACGGCCTGACCGGCCTCGCCAACCGGCTGCTGTTCATGGCGCGCCTGGACGCCGCGATCGAGCGCTCGCGCGACGGCGGCGGCTTCGCCCTGGCCTATCTCGACATCGACGGCTTCAAGCCGCTCAACGACGACCACGGCCACCAGGCCGGCGACGAGCTGCTGCGGCTCGTCGCGGGACGCCTGCGCGACGGCGTGCGCGGCGACGAAACGGTCGCCCGCCTCGGCGGCGACGAATTCGCCGTCATCCTCGAGGGCGCCGACTTCGGCGCGATCACGGAACGGATGGCGACGCTGTCGCGGGTGCTGTTCGAACCCTACGACGTGATGTCGCGCATGAGCGGAGCGGCGATCTCGGTGCACATCCGCGGCAGCCTCGGCGTCGCCCTGTACCCGCAGCACGGCGTCGACAGCGAAGCGCTGCTGCATGCCGCGGATGTCGCGATGTACGCGGCCAAGCGCGAGCGCGAGCCGCTGCACGTCCTCGTCGACCTCGCCTGACGCGCCGTGCCCGCTCCGCGCATCGCCCTGGTCAGCGTCGCCGCCGCCCGCGCGCTGGACGACGATCTCGCTCCGCTGCTGGCCGCGCTGCATGCCGCCGGCGCCGGCGCCGACGTCGTCGACTGGGACGACCGACGCGTCGACTGGTCACGCTTCGATCTCGCCCTGCTCCGCTCGACCTGGGACTACACCGAACGCCTGCCCGACTTCCTCGCGTGGAGCGGACGCGCGGCGCGACGCACGCGCCTGCTCAACCCGCCCGGCGTGCTGCGCTGGAATACGGACAAGCACTACCTGCTCGACCTCGAACGCGCGGGCGTCGCGATCGTGCCGAGCGCGTTCGTCGAGCCCGGCGCGGATGCCGAAACGGCCGTCGACGCGTTCCTCGCCGCGCACGAGGGCGCCGCCGAAATCGTCGTCAAGCCCGCGGTCGGCGCCGGTTCGCGCGACGCGCAGCGCCACCCGCGCGCGGATCGCTCGCACGCGATCGCGCACGTGGCGCGCCTGCAGGACGCCGGTCGCAGCGTGCTGCTGCAGCCGTATCTCGACCACGTCGACGCACACGGCGAAACCGCGCTGATCCATTTCGACGGCGTATTCAGCCACGCGATCCGCAAGGGGCCGCTGCTGCTGCGCGGCGAAGGCCCGACCGACGCGCTGTTCGCGCCCGAGCACATTTCGCCGCGCACGCCGGACGCCGCGGAACGCGAGCTCGCCGCGCGCGCGCTGGCGGCCATTCCATTCTCCGGTCCGCTCGCCTACGCGCGCGTCGACCTGATCCAGGGCGCCGACGGCGCGCCGCGCCTGCTCGAACTGGAACTCGCCGAGCCGTCGCTGTTCTTCGCGCATGGCGAAGGCAGCGCGCGGCGCTTCGCCGACGTGCTGCTCGCTCGCATCGCGGCACCGGCATAGGCACGGCAAGCGACGGACGCGATCCGTCCGGACCGATTGGGGGTTCCAGCGCCGTCCTGCGTACTGGCGATATGCGGCACGAACGCCGCGTTTCGTCCGAGGGGAGACACGCCGTGCCGCTGACGACCTTTCCGGTTTGCGCACCTTCGTTGCCCGTGGCGCGCCGCGCGCTTGCCGCGGCGCTGCTGATCGCGCTGGCACCGGCACACGCCGCCACGATCGTCGTCACATCGCCCGACGACACCACCACGGCCGCCATCGACACCTGCACGCTGCGACAGGCGATCATGTCGATGGATGTCGGCGGCCTGGTCGGCTCCTGCCACAAGAACGGCGACGCATTCGGCGTCGACGACACCATCACCTTCGCCGCGTCGGCCATCAGCGGCGCCACGACGCCCGGCACGGTGACGCTCGCCGATTCGGCCGATGCGGGCGGCGGCATCGGCGGCACGCTGCTGGTGAGCGACTCGCGCCTGACCATCGACGGCAGCGCCTGGCGCGGCGACGGCCAACACCCCGATGGCGTGACGATCGCGCGGCCCGCCGGCGCGAGCAACAAATTCGGCATCCTCAAGGACACGGCCGTCGCCGGCGGCGGACTCGTTCTCAAAGGCATCGCGATCCGCAATGGCTACGCCCTCGCCGGCGCTGGCGGCGGCATCGACATGGACGCGGCGAACCTGACGATGAGCGACAGCCGGGTCAGCGGCAACCGCGCAAACGTCGGCGGCGGGGTCTCGTCGCAGTCCGGCGACATCACGCTCACGCGCTGCACGATCGACGGCAACGTCGGCTATCTCGGTGGCGGTGTGCATTCCGCCTCCGGCACGGTCACGATGAGCGTGAGCACGATCAGCGGCAACGGCGACTGGGGTTCTTCCGCCGGCGGCGGCATCCGTGCCGACGGCGCGCTGCTCGTGATCGACAGCACGATCAGCGGCAACAGCGGCATGCACGGCGCCGGCATCGAATCCGGTGGCGAGCTGACGCTGATCGACAGCGTGGTCGCCGGCAACGAAGCCTACATGTACGGCGGCGGCCTGCATGTGCGCGCCGGTGGCCAGGCAACGGTGACGGGCAGCACGATCCACGGCAATTCCGCGCGCTACAACGGCGGCGGCGCCTATTCGCAGGGCAGCCTGGCCATCGTCAACAGCACGATCGCGGGCAACGTCGTTTTCCGCGACGGCGGCGGCATCGCCCTGTACGGCGGCGGCTCGCTGCACCTGGACCACGCGACGCTGGCGCGCAACCACGCCGGCGCGACGGGCGGCGGCGTCGGCTATACGGAATGGACCGGCGTCCCGTGGACCGGCAACGCGACGATCGACCGCTCGATCGTTTCCGGCAACGAGCAGGCCACCGGCAGCGACGTCAATCTCCGCGAATCGTGGAGCGGCGCCGACAACCTGATATCGAACCCGGCCGCGAACCTCGGCCCACTGCAGGACAACGGCGGCCCAACGCCAACGATGCTGCCCGGCCCCGGAAGCGCGGCGATCGACGCGATCACGCCGCAGGACTGCACGCAGGCCTTCGACCAGCGCGGCGTCGCGCGGCCCTCGGGAACAGGCTGCGACATCGGCGCGGTCGAGGTATTCGTCGACCTCATTTTCGCGGACGGCTTCGACGCGACGGCCGCACCGCGCGCGACGAACTGACGCCCGCTCGACCGGGATCGCCGCCGCGCCCTGCGTCACGCGACGACGCGATGATCCGCGCCGTCGCCTTCATGCGCGTAGACCGGCATCCGATCCGGGAATGCCGCCATGTCATCCAACGTTCTTCGCGCGATCGCGCTCTTCGCCGTGCTGCCGGCCTGCGCCGGCACGGCATCGGCGGCCGTCGACCTGCCGACGACCGCTGCATGGAACGACGCGCGGCACGCGCGCGTCGAACGCGGCGAGCGCGACGGCCGTCCCGTCGCCGACATCATTTCCGCGGTCCCCGGCGGCGCAACGTTCACCTACCTCTATTCGTCCGATCCGACCGACGGTTTCAACAGCACGGCCGCGCCGGCTGCGGACTCGGGGTGCAATGCCGGCGAAACGCTCGGCACCTGCCGCAGGCGCGCGCTCGAATTCGTCGCCGCGTACTGGGGCAGCCTGCTGCAATCGAACGTGCCGATCGTCGCGAACGTGTCGATGCCGCAGGTGGCGGCCGATTGCGGCAACCGCCCGCCGTACTACGGCGCGGCCGGCCCGGGCTATCTGATCGCGAGCGTGCCCGACGCGCCGAATGCCGACACGCTGTATCCCGCGGCGCTGGCCAATGCGCTGGCCGGCGTCGACCTCGTTCCATCGTCGAACGACATCGTTGTCCTGCTCAACGAAGGGGCCGACCACGGCTGCGAGGGCACCTGGGCCGGCTGGTGGTACGGCACCGCCGCGGCCACGCCGATCCCCGAGAACCGCATTTCGATGTTCGCGGTCATGCTGCACGAGTTCGGCCACGGGCTGGGTTTCATGGCGGGTTACGACACGGCCACGGGCCAATCGCCGGTCGCCGGGCAGACGCCCATCTGGGGCTACTACCTCTACGACGTCAGCGCCGGAAAAATGTGGAAAGACATGAACGACGCCGAGCGCGCCGCGTCGGCGACGAACGACCCGAACCTGGTCTGGGCCGGCGCGGACACCAGCCGCTGGGCCGCGAAGTTCCTCAGTCCGATCGTCGACCTCGTCGTGAACGCGCCCGCGGGTGCGGCCGGCACGTTCGCGACCAGCGTGTCCAACGCCGGCGTGCCGTTGCGCTCGGCGCTGACCCGCGAGGTGGTCGTCGTCGACGACGGCAGCGGCGACTCGCGCGATGGCTGCGACGTGCCGTTCGCGAACGCATCCGCGATCGCCGGCAGGATCGCGCTGATGGACGGCTACGGCTGCTACCTCGCGCGCAAGATCCGCAACGCGCAGAGCCAGGGCGCGGTCGCCGTGCTGGTCGCCAACACGAGCTCGAACGGCCCGGCGCCGATGTATACGACCGGCGACGACGCGGGCATTCCGGCCTACGGCATCACGCAGGCGCTCGGCAACACGATCTTCGCGGCGCCCGCCGCATCGTTCGACGTGACGTTGACGCCGCGCGCCGGCACCGACGCCTACGGCGCGAAGGACGGCTGCGCCCGCATGCACGCACCGGCCGCGCTCGCGCCCGGGTCGAGCGTTTCGCACTTCAGCGGCGACGGCCTGCCGACGATGCTGCTGCAACCAAGCGCTCCGATCGCGCTGTACCAGGCCGGCCTCGCGCTGAACCTGCTGCACGACATCGGCTGGAAGATCCGCGCCGAGGACGGCCTCTTCGTCGACGGCTTCGACGGCAACCCGTGCGCGTACGCGCAACCGCGATGAGCGTCGGCCGGGAAATGACCCTGCCACCCGGCAGCCGCACGGCGCGCACGATCCTTTCCGGCGCCGTGCCGCGCGTCACGGCAACATGCGGTCATCGATCGGCGACTTCTCCTGCGCGGCGGGACTCGCGCGGAACCGCATCGTCCGGCATCACGACTCGACCAGGCATCCCATGAAAACCACCACGCCACGGTTTCGCACGCGCCCGCTCGCAGCGGCGCTGATCGCCGGCATCGGACTCGGCGCGACGGCCGCCGGCTCGTCCGCCGCCACGCAGATTGCGGTCACCACGCCCGACGACGCCGGATCCGCGGCCACCTGCACGCTGCGCCAGGCGATCGCGGCAATGAACGCCAGCGGCGACACGGCCGACAGCGCCTGCGTGGCAAGCACGATCAGCGGCGTCGACACGATCGTGTTCGACACGACCGCGTTTCCGCCGCACGGCGCGAACACGATCACCCTGGCCGACACGGCGGACAACCAGCTCTCCGTCACCGACGCGAACCTGCTCATCGACGCGAGCGCGAACGGCAACGTGACCGTGCAGCGGCCGGCGGCGGCGGAGAACGCGTTCGGCATCTTCTACGCGGCGACGCCGTACGGCACGCTGACGATCGACAGCCTGACCATCGCGAACGGGGAACTGATCGCGGCGCAACCTTCCGGCGCCGCGCTGGGCGCCGGGATCGCCAGCGTCTACACGACGTTGACCCTGCGCAACTGCGTGGTCACCGGCAATGCGATTTCGACGTCCAGCTATGCGGCGGGCGGCGGCGTGTTCGTCTATGCCGCCGACCTGACGCTGGCGAACAGCACCATCAGCAACAATACGGTTTCCGGCAATTCCGGTGCATCGGGCATGGGCGGCGGCGTCTTCGTCCGGCAGAAGATCGGAACCACGATCGGCGGCAACGCGACGATCACCGACAGCCACATCATCGACAACATCGCGCATGGCAACGGCGGCGGCCTGCATGTCGGCGGCGTGCTGGCGATGACTGGCAGCCGCATCAGCGGCAACAGCGCCGACAAGGACGGCGGCGGCATCAAGTTCTATGGCGTCTCGACCCTGACCGACAGCACGATCAGCGGCAACACGGCGGTCGGCCGCGGCGGCGGCATCGTCGCAGCCAGCGGCTACTACGGCGTGCCGGCCGCGTTGTTGACGCTGGACGCCTCGACGCTGAGCGGCAACCATGCAACCGGCTCCAACGGACGCGGCGGCGGCATCTACACCCGCATCGGCAACGTGTCCTTCATCAACAGCACGTTGCATGGCAATTCCGCACCTGGCGCATTCGGCTACGGCGGCGCGCTCTTCGTGGCGAAGAACGACAGTCCGATCACGCTGCGGCAGACGACGGTCGCCTCCAACACCGCGGGCAATCGCGGCGGCGGCCTGATGATCGCGACCAGCGGGGCCGGCGACGTGACCTTCAACGGCACGCTGTTCGCCAACCCGAACGCGCCTACCAGCGGTGGCGGCAACATCGCCGTCTCGATCGGAGCCATCACGATAGGCGGCGTCGACAACCTGGAGTTCTCCGGCACGGCTGGCGACGTGAACGCGACATACGCGAACGCGCCCATCACCGGCGATCCGTTGCTGGGACCGCTCGCGGACAATGGCGGCCCGACGCAGACCGCGTTGCCGGATGCGGGCAGCGCCGCGATCAACGCGGCCACCTGCGCCGACGCGCCGGCCACCGACCAGCGCGGCTTGATCCGGCCCGATCCCGCCAGCCGCGGACTGGCGACGCCCTGCGACATCGGCGCGGTGGAGGCCGATTCGGTATCCGACGACCTCTTCGCGGACGGATTCGATTCCTGACCGACAGGTGGCGGCGCAAGCAGGAGTCGCATCCGACCAGCGCCCGATGTCCGCATCACGACGGCCATCGCTGGCCAAGGAATGACCACAATGTGCGACATGCGCATCGCACGGTCGTTTCGGGCACTCGATCCAGAACTTGTCCACAGCGCTGTCCACGCCGGCTGTGGAAAACCGCAAAAGCTTGCCGCGATGCCGCAAGCCTGCGCGCTTTCCGCTAAAATCGCGCTTCTTTGCGCCGGCCTCGCGGCCGCGCGATCCCCAGCGAGGTTCGACACCCGATGAAGATCCTGGTCGGCTACAAGCGCGTCGTCGATTTCAACGTGCGCATCCAGGTCAAGCCGGACGGTTCCGGCGTGGTCACCGACGGCGTCAAGCTGTCGGCCAATCCGTTCGACGACATCGCGCTCGAAGAAGCGCTGCGCTTGCGCGAGAAAGGCGTCGCCGAAGAAGTCGTCGTCGTCACGATCGGCCCGGCCGATGCGCAGGCGCACATTCGCAATGGCCTGGCGATGGGCGCGAACCGCGCGATCCACGTCGTCACGACGGATGCGATCCAGCCGCTGACCGCCGCGCGCGCGCTGCAAAAGATCATCGAGAAGGAGCAGCCCGGCATCGTGCTGCTCGGCAAGCAGGCGATCGACGACGACTGCAACCAGACCGGCCAGATGCTCGCCGCGCTGTGGGACCGCCCGCAGGCGACGTTCGCGTCGAAGGTCGAAGTGAACGGCAACGCCGCGCGCGTCACGCGCGAGGTCGACGCCGGCCTCGAGACGATCGAGGTCGACCTGCCGGCCGTGATCACCACCGACCTGCGCCTCAACGAACCGCGCTTCATCAAGCTGCCGGACATCATGAAGGCCAAGTCCAAGCCGATCGAGACCTTGCCGCTGGCCGATCTCGGCGTCGAGTCTGGCGACCACTTGAAGACCACGCACTACGCGCCGCCGGCCAAGCGCAGCAAGGGCGTGATGGTGAAGGACGTGGCCGAACTCGTTTCGGCGCTGAAAGCGAAGGGGCTGGTCTGATGAGCAAGATCCTGATCGTCGCCGAACACCTCGACGGCAAACTCAACGCCAGCACCGCGCGCTGCGTCACCTGCGCGAAGCAGATCGGTGCGGATTCCATCGACGTGCTGGTGCTCGCCGCCGATCCGGCCGGCGTCGCCGCCGAAGCCTCGAAGATCGACGGCGTGACGAACGTGCTGACCGTCGCGCGCGCCGAGAACGCGCACGCGCTCGCCGCCGTCTACGCGCCGCAGATCGCCGCCGCCGCCAAGGCCGGCTACACGCACCTGCTCGCGCCGTCGACGACGTTCGGCAAGGACGTGCTGCCGCGCGCGGCCGCGTTGCTCGGCGTGGCGCAGGTGTCGGACATCTCCGCGGTCGAAGGCGCGCGCACGTTCAAGCGCCCGATCTACGCCGGCAACGCGATCGTCACGGTCGAGGCGCCGGCCGACCAGCTCGTCGCCGGCACCGTGCGCACGGCGTCCTACGCCGCGGCCGCTGCTGGCGGCAATGCGCCGGTGCAGGCGTTGGCGCTCGACGTCGCCCTGCCCGCGCACACGCGCTTCGTCGAACTGGCCTCCGGCAAGAGCGACCGCCCGGATTTGCAGTCTGCCTCGAAGGTCGTCTCCGGCGGCCGCGCGCTCGGCTCGGGCGAGAACTTCTCGATTATCTACGCGCTCGCCGACAAGCTCGGCGCGGCGGTCGGCGCCTCGCGCGCAGCCGTCGACGCCGGCTACGTGCCGAGCGACCTGCAGGTCGGCCAGACCGGCAAGATCATCGCGCCGGAGCTGTACGTCGCGATCGGCATCAGCGGTGCGATCCAGCACCTGACCGGCATCAAGGACGCCGGCACGATCGTCGCGATCAACAAGGACGCCGACGCGCCGATCTTCGAGATCGCCGACTACGGCCTCGTCGGCGACCTGTTCGCGCTGGTGCCGGAGTTGACCGCCGCGGTGTAAGCCGCGTGCGCATGGAAAGCGGAAGAACCTGAAACACGAAGAACACGAAGGCAAAGATCGAAGAATCTTTTCTGCTTTCCCCGTGTGCCTTGTGTTGAAGGCTCTGCTCTTCGTTCCTACGCCAGCAGCAACTCCGCCGCGCGCTCGGCGATCATGATCGTCGGCGCGTTGGTGTTGCCGCCGATCAGGGTCGGCATGATCGACGCGTCGACGACGCGCAGGCCATCGATGCCGCGCACGCGCAGCTCGCTGTCGACGACGGCATCCTCGTCGTTGCCCATGCGGCAGGTGCCGACCGGATGGTAGATCGTCTCGGCCTTGCGCCGGACGAACGCGACGAGGTCCGCATCGGACGTGGCGCCGGCACCGGGGAATATCTCGGCGCCGCGATACGGCGCGAACGGCGCCTGCGCGAGGATCTCGCGCGACAGGCGCGCGCCTTCGACCATCGTACGCAGGTCGTCGCCTTCGGCGTCGCTCAGGTAGTTCGCGTGGATCGCCGCATCGGCGAGCGGGTCGGCCGAGCGCAGGCGGATCGCGCCACGGCTCTTCGGTCGCAGCGCGCAAGCATGCACGGTGTAGCCGAAGCCTTCGAGCCGGTTGCGGCCGTGGTCGTCGAGCAGCGCCGGCACGAAATGGAACTGCACGTCGCAGCGCGCATCCGGTGCGAGACGTGAGCGCACGAAGCCACCGGCCTCGGCGACGTTGGACGTGCCGATGCCGTCGCGCTTGAGCAGGAAGCGCAGCGCGACCGCGACGTCGTTGGTCTTGTCGTAGGTGACTGCTTGCGTCGAGCGCACCAGTGTGCAGACGTCGAGGTGGTCCTGCAGGTTCGCGCCGACGCCGCGCAGTTCGTGCGCGAGCGCGATGCCGTGCTCGCGCAGGTGCCCGGCCGGGCCGATGCCGGAGAGCATGAGCAGTTGCGGCGAATTGATCGCGCCGCCGCAGAGGATCACCTGGCCGGCTTCGTCGCGCTCGATGCGACCGCGACGTCGATATTCGACGCCGACCGCCCGCTTGCCGTCGAGCAGCACGCGTGTCGCCGCGGCGCCCGTCAATACGGTCAGGTTCGCGCGCGAACGCGCGGGATCGAGATAGGCGACCGCCGCCGAGCAGCGCGCGCCGTTCTTCTGCGTGACCGCGTAGTAGCCGAAGCCTTCCTGCGTCGCCGCGTTGAAGTCGTCGTTGCGCGGAAAACCCGCGCCGGCCGCCGCGTCGACGAACGCCTGCGACAGCACGTTGCGATGGCGCAGCGGGGCGACCGCGAGCGGGCCATCCGCCCCGTGGAAGGCATCCGCGCCGCGCACGTTGCCTTCCGCGCGCTTGAACACCGGCAACACGTTCGACCATGCCCAGCGTGCGTCGCCGGTCGCGCGCGCCCAGTCGTCGTAGTCCGCCGCGGCACCGCGCGTGTAGCACATCGCGTTGATCGAACTCGACCCGCCGAGCACCTTGCCGCGCGGCCACCACAGGCGGCGGCCGTCGAGGTTCGGTTCGGGCTCGGTCGTGTAGTTCCAGTTGACGCGTGTGTTGTTGACCAGCTTCGCAAGGCCGGCCGGCATGTGGATGAACGGATGCCAGTCGCGGCCGCCCGCCTCCAGCAGCAGCACGCGGTGCGCGGGATTCGCGGCGAGGCGGTTCGCCAGCACGCAACCGGCCGAACCGGCGCCGACGATGATGGTGTCGTAGCTCATCGCCCGAGCGTAGGTGCGCCCGCTAGAGCGGTTGCTCCAGAACCTCTACCGCATCGCCGACGCGCAGGGTTCCGCGCCCGCGCGGGATCAGGTTCTGGCCGAAGGTGACGCCCTTCGGCGTGCGGCGATACGTCGTCAGCGTGCGCAACGGCTCGCCGGACGGATCGAACTCGCCGCGCTCGAAATCGACGGTCGTGAACACGCAGCGGGTGCACGGCTTGACCACGTCGAACACGACGTCGCCGACGCGGATGCGTTTCCAGTCGTCCTCGGCATGCGGAGCCGTGCCGGCGACGACGAGGCTCGGGCGGAAGCGCAACATCGGCACCGGCTGCGCGAGGCGCGTGTTCAAGGCATCGAGCGCGGCCTGCGAGATCAGCATCAACGGGTAGCCGTCGGCGAAACTCACCTCATCGCCGGGCTGGCCGTGGTCCGGGTCCACCGCGCACACGCAGTCCGCGTCCATGTACACGAAGCGCGCGGGAAGGCCGAGCCATGCGCTGATCCACGCGTCCGCTTCGACGCTCGCCGGCAACGCCTGCACGGTGCTTTTCCAGACGGTCGCCTCGACCCGCGTCCCGGCCGCCGGCGGCGCGAGGCGCAAGGTCGCCATGCCGGGCGCGTCGAGCCGCAGCCCGTCGCCGTCCGGCCGAGGCCGGACCAGGGTCAGGCGCGGATGCTGGCGCGCGGTAAGGAAGCGGCCGCTGGCGTCGGCGATCATCCAGCGGCGATCGCCGGCGAGACCGCGCGGCTCGACCCGGGCCTCGCCGGGCAGCAGCGGCGCGCAGGACTTGATCGGGAACACATGGATGGCGGACAGGCGCGCGGTCATCGCGCGATGATAACTGCCGCCGGCGACGTCACGCGCGCATGCTAGGCTTCCACGACCTCGCCGCCCCCGGACCAGCCGTTTGTCGAACCGCCCCGCCATCCAGCGCCACGAGTGGTTCGCCGTCGTGGTCTCGTTCGCGTACTTCTTCTGCGTGCTCGCCGCGTACTACGTGCTGCGGCCGGTGCGCGACCAGCTTTCCGCCGCGGTCGGCTCGACCGCGTTGCCGATCTTCTACCTGGTCACCTTCGTCGCCACGCTCGCGCTGGCGCCGCCGTTCGGTGCGCTCGTCTCGCGCTACCCGCGCCGCGTGTTCGTGCCGCTCACGTACCTGTTCTTCATGCTCGGCACGGTCGCGTTCATCCCGCTGTTCCAGATGCAGGACGCGATCGGCGCGCGCCTGCTCGGCTCGATGTTCTTCGTCTGGATCAGCGTGTTCAACCTGTTCGTCGTCGCCGTGTTCTGGAGCTTCATGGCCGACGTGTTCGACGCGGAACAGGCGCACCGGCTGTTCCCGATCGTCGCGCTCGGCGGCGCGGTCGGCGCGATCGCCGGGCCGGTGCTGACGAAGGCGCTCAACGCGATGGTCGGCGTCAGCGGCTTGCTGGTCGTCTCCGCGCTGCTGCTTGGCACCTCGATCGCCTGCGTGTTCGCGCTCGCCGACTGGAGCCGTCGCCATCCGGTGAACGGCGACGAACGGCGCGACGAACGCATCATCGGCGGCGGTTTCCTCGCCGGTGCGATCGAGACGCTGAAATCGCCGCTGATGCGCCGCATCGCGCTGCTGATGCTGCTCGGCGACGCGGTCGGCACCGTCATCTACGCGCTGCTCGCCGACTACAACGGCGCCACGAACGCGACGCGCGAGGCGCGCATCGACTTCCAGGCCAACATCGACCTCGCCACCAACGTGCTGCAGATGCTGCTGCAGATCGGCGTGACGCGCACGCTGATGGTGCGGCTCGGGCCGCAGTTCCCGCTCGCCCTCGACGGCATCGTCAAGGCGGTCATGCTGGCGCTGTTCGCGATCTTCGGCGGACCGTGGATCGCCGCGGTCGCCGTGCTCACGCGCGCGAGCGCGTACGGCATCTTCAAGCCGGCCGCCGATTCGCTGTACACGCGCGTCGACGCGGAAACGCGCTACAAGACCAAGAACTTCATCGACACGTCGGTGTGGCGCTTCGGCGACGTCGCCGTCACCAGCGGCTTCAACGGCCTGCGCGTGCTCGGCGCGAGCGTGCCGCTGATCGCCGTGCTGACCGTGCTCGCCGCCGCGGCGTCCGCCCGCATCGGCTGGACCGCGGCACGCCTGCTGGAAAAGCCGCGACAAGCCCCCGATCCGTAGGACCACGCCGCTCCTACGCGCGCGAGCAGCTCCACGAAAGCATGCGCCCGTCGCGATACGGCATCACGCCGTGGAACAGGCGCGGGTCGGCGTCGAACACCAGCGGCAGGAAGTGGCGGTCGCCGTCCCACATCGGCAGCTCGTGCAGGCGATCGAGTTCGACCCATTCGAGCGCGCCTTCCGGATTGCGCTCGAGCGGCGTGCCGGTGAAACGCGTGATCGTGAAGATGAAACCGAGCCAGTCCTCGCCGTGCTTGCCGAAACCGGGCCAGTTGATCGTGCCGCGCAACTGCAGCGCATCGCATTCGATGCCGGCTTCCTCGCGGATCTCGCGGCGCATGCCGGCAAGCACGTCTTCGTACGGATCGAGCTTGCCGCCGAGGCCGTTGTACTTGCCGAGGTGCTGGTCGTCCGCTCGCGCGTTGCGGTGGATCATCAGCACGCGCTTGCCGTCGGGCGACAGCACGTAACCCAAGGTGGCGACGATCGGCGTGTATGGCATGCGTTCTTTGGGAAGTGCGGCCAAGGATGGCCGCGGGTAGAGTAGCCGAACACGACGCCGATCAGGCACGATCGGACCCACGGGATCACGGCGATCCCGGAAGGATCGCAAAAATGATCGAAACGATTTCCGAACAACGCTGCTTCGGCGGCATGCAGGGCTTCTACAAGCACGAATCGAAGGAAACCGAAGGCAGCATGAAGTTCGGCGTGTTCCGGCCGCCGCTGGCGAAGGACGAGCAGGCGCCGGTGCTGTACTACCTCGCCGGCTTGACCTGCACCGAGGAAACCTTCGTCATCAAGGCCGGCGCACAGCGGCTCGCGGCCGAACTCGGTCTGATCCTGGTCACGCCGGATACCAGTCCGCGCGACACCGGCATCGACGGCGCCGCCGGCGACTGGGAGTTCGGCGAAGGCGCGGGCTTCTACCTCGACGCGACCACGCCCGGCTTCGACAAGCGTTTCCGCATGTACAGCTACGTCACGAAGGAACTGCCGGCCGTGATCGGCGCGAACTTCGCCGCGGCGGACATGCAACGCGAAGGCATCTTCGGCCACTCGATGGGCGGCCACGGCGCGCTGACGATCGCGCTGAAGAATCCGGATCGCTACAAGTCGGTGTCCGCGTTCGCGCCGATCGTCGCGCCGTCTGAAGTGCCATGGGGCCAGAAGGCGCTGCCGCGCTATCTCGGCGAGGATCGCGCGGCATGGCGCCGCTACGACGCCTGCGCGCTGATCGAGGACGGCGCGAAATTTCCCGGCACGATCCTCGTCGACCAGGGCTACGCCGACAAGTTCCTCGAGCCGCAACTGCAGCACTGGCGCCTCGACGCCGCCGCGCGCAAGGCGGGCCAGGCGCTGACCCTGCGCGTGCATGCCGGCTACGACCACAGCTATTACTTCATCGGCACGTTCATGGAAGACCACCTGCTGCATCACGCGCAGGCGCTGCACGGCTGATTTCGATCACGCCCGGCTCTTCGAGTGAAGAGCTGGGCGGGCAACGCAACCTACGAATGCGCGACGAAGATCGTCTCGCATCAGCGGCCGATATCCTCGTTCCACAACGCCGGACGATCGCGCATGAAGGCCGCCATCAGCGCGACGCAGGCGGCATCGTCGGCGACCTCGATCGCGACGCCGCGGCTCTTCAGCCAATCCTCTTCGCCCATGAACGAGCGGTGCTCGCCGACGATGACGTGGCGGATGCCGTAAAGCACGATCGCGCCGCTGCACATCGCGCACGGCGACAGCGTGGTGTACAGCGTGCATTCGCGGTAGATGCGCGCCGGCTGGCGACCGGCGTT
>Ga0153956_1001300_pt1 | contig 22685 bp, 12 predicted proteins | sample TSFL040MetaG_FD_104704 | JGI IMG/M metagenome (GOLD analysis project Ga0153956, IMG submission 104704) | Attine ant fungus gardens microbial communities from Florida, USA - TSFL040 MetaG | ecosystem: Host-associated > Fungi > Mycelium > Unclassified | place: USA: Florida, Wekiwa Springs... | reverse complement strand
CTGACTCAGATCCCCCAACGCACCCGCCAGATCCGAACCAAGCAGATCAACCACCCAGTCCAACTCATCAGCATGCGCCACAGGAGCCGCCGACAACGGCGCCAACCCAAACGTCAAAAACGCACCAACCGCACTGCTGGCACCCAACAGTCGCCGGCCACGCCGACCCCGCTGACCGTCGCCCGAAGTGTTACGTCCTACTGCCATTTGGGTTTTCCTATCTGTGTGGCCCACAGTTGTGCTAGCTCTGTTTGTCATGAAGTTTGGATTTGGCGGCTTAGCTGCTCAGCAGGCTCAGCCGTAGAAGCCCAACGCCGCGGCGATCTGGTTCGGAATGTCGTTGAGCCACTCCGACGCCACGCCGAAGAAGTCGCCGTTGATGCCCAGCACGCCCAGGTCCGACAGCCCCAGCCCGTCGACCAGGCCGTTGATGTCGAGGCTGCCCAGTCCGAGATCGGTGAGCAGGGAATTGATCGTGCCGTCGAGTCCGAGGTTGGAGACGATGGTGTCCAGGTCGTAGTTGTCCAGGCCGATCCAGCCGAGGAGCGTGCCCAATGTTGGGTCGCCGAGAACACTGGTCATCAAGTCGGTGATGAACGTGTCCAGGTGCACCTCGTCCAGACCCAAACCATTGAGGATGCTGTCGATCGAGACACCGCCCAACAGACTGTTGATGAAGTCGTCGAGGCTCTGGTCGTTCAGGCCCAGACCATTGAGGATGCCCGCGACCGAGATGCTGCTCAGCCCGAGGCGGTCGATGAACATGTCGATGTCGATGTTGTTCAGCCCGAGGTTGTTGAAAATCGACTGGACGTAGATGTCGTTCAGGCCGAGGCTGTCGATCAGGCCGGACAGGCTGAGGCTGCCCATCCCCCAGTCCTCGAACAGGGCGAGCACTGTGGTGTCGGTCAGCCCCAGTCCGGCGATCGCGCCCGTCAGGAGTTCCGTCAGGGTCGGGTCGAAGCCCCAGGCGTCGAAGAACTGCTCCAGGGTTACGTTGCCGGTCAGGGCGCCCAGGCCGTCGAACAGGGTTGCCAGCGGGAAGTTACCCAAGCCCATGGCGTCGAGCCCTTGGAACACGGTGACGTCGTACAGGTGCAGGTTCTGGAGAGTTTCGCCAACGGTGTTGGTACCCATCACCGCGCCGAGAGTGGGGTTGCCGGCTTTCGAAAGGAGGCTGGCCTGATCGGGGGCGAGCACGCCCAGCGGTGTGTCACCCAGGTTGGCGTAAGCCGGGTCTGGGCTCGGAAGCGTGTACAGCAAGGACTGAACCGGGATGTCGTTTACCGGAGTGTCGGGAGGGAACCCCATGGTGTTCTCGCCGACCGGCATCGCCTCAAAGATGTCCCCGAGCGTCGTGTTGCCGTAATCGCCGATGAAGTCGCCCAAGGTGGCACCGGGCGGGAACATGGAAAGCAGCACCTCCATCAGTGGAGTGCTGGCGGTGATGTCCGGCCCGAGGAAGCCCGAGTTGAGCAGGTCGACCAGCGTCTGGTCGCCGTAGTCGCCCAACATCCCGGGGAGCGCGCCGATGGTGATGGTGCCGAGGCCCAGCTGGTCGAAGAACTCGAGCAGGTTGGGGTCCCCCAGCGAATCGGTCAGCAATCCGCCGACAGTCCAGGACGGGTCGATCAGGCTGGCCAGGGACTCGTTGCCCGAAGCGCCGAGCAGATCCTTGATCAGGCCACCGACGGTGGCGTCGTCGCCGCCAACGAAGCTCAGGATGAGCTCGGACAGGCTGGGGTTGCCAATGTCGGTCTGGTTGAGTAGGGCGATCAGCAGGCTGGCGACCGAGTCGCCAGGCTGGATTCCACCGAGACTCTGCAGCAGCTCGGCGATGGTGGGGTTGCCGATGCCGGCCTCGTTGAAGACGCCGATCAGCAGATCGGACAGCGGTTGGGTGCCGATGCCCATGTCGTTGAGCAGGTCCACCGGCGTCATGTGACCAAAGCCGAGCCCGTCGAGCAGGTCGATGATCAGCGTTTCCAATGGAACATCGCCGATACCGGCCTGCGACAGCAGCTCAGTAATGGTGGTGTCGCCCATGCCGGACAAGTCGACCACGTCGCCGATGTTGAAGTTGGCATCGATCGGCTGTCCCGAAGTGATGAGGCCGTTGAACAGCGGGAGGTCGATGCCGCCGAGGTCGACGCTCGAGGTTCCGTTGAGGAAGGCGTCCAGCAGGGTGGCCGGCGCACCGAACAGCGCCTCAAACGACTTCAGCGGGTCGATTAAGAGGTTACCGAAGATCTCGTCCAGAATCTGCTGGAACGCGTTGCCCATCGTCACCCATGGGCCAATGGCAGCAAGCAGTGAGTTCAGCCACAGCGGCATCTGCACGTCGATGTCGGCCGGGAAGGGCAAGACCTGGACGCCGATGGTGGGCATCGCGTTGGTGAATATGTTGATGACATCCGGGATGCCGTTGATCGCCTCTTGCGGGTTCGCGATGATGTGCTGCAGCAGACCCCACAGGTCGACTGAGTTCTGGTTCAGCGCCTGCAGGTTGGCGACCGTGTGCTCGAACAGGTCGGTGTAGGGCGAGAAGAAGTCGGTCAGTGCGATGTCGAGCTGCTCGGTAGCCGCGATCTGGTGTTGCAACTGCGGCAGGTTCGAGGCCACGGACGGAACCGCGACCAAGCCCACCCCGGCAACAGCCAGGCCGGTGGTGACGTACGGACGAAGTGTTTGTTGCATGACGCCCTCCCGGACGGAAGTTCCGAAGTTTCCCTGCCGCTTAGCCACGTTTGACTGTCGCCTAGCCACTGAGCACCGCCGTGATCTGGTCCCCTAGGCCATCAAGCCAGTAGGACACGGAGCCCCAGAACTCGCCGATCTGCGCGTTGATCAGCGTCATATCCCCGATGCCCATGGACGTCAGCAACTCGTCGACGGTCTGGGTGCCGAAGTCGCCGAGCAGCGAACTGACCGTGGAGGTGCCGAACAGCGAGTCGATCAGCTCGTTGAGGGTCTGGTCGCCCAGGCCGAGGGCGAGCATCTGGTCGGCGATGGTCGAGACGCCGAAGAACTGGTCGAACAGGTCACTGAGCGACTGGCCGCCGAGGCCGAACGAGTTGAGCATGTCGTTGACGGTCTGCGGGCCCAGCGCCTGCCGGATGATGTCGTCGAGCTGCATGCTGCCCAGTCCGCCGTCGTCCAGTGCGTTGGCGACGGTTTGGTCACCGAAGGTCTGGTTGAGCAGTTCACTCATGGTCTGGTCGCCCAGACCCGACTCGCTGAGCATGTCGATGATGGTCTGGTCGGAGGGCACCAATTGGTCGATCAGGTCCGACAGGGTGGTGTTGCCCATGACGCCGAGCAGCGAGGAGAGCGGCTCGTCGGGCATGCCGGCCAGCACCAATTCGGTCAGGGTCTGATCGGCCATGCCCGACGACTCGAGCATCTGACCCAACGTCATCGAGAAGTTCGTCGAGATCAACTCGGCGAGGGTCATCTCGCCCGTGGGGCCGAGCATCGAAATCAGCGGGTCATTCAACTGGTCGCCCAAGAAGCTGGCGATGGTCGTACCCGCCAGGGAGTCGGCCAGCAGCGCGTCACCGCCCTTGTCCAGCGGGGTCATTCCGGTAGCGGCGAGCATGTCGTTGACCGTGAGATTGCCGGTGATGTAGGACAGGTTGCCGAGGATCGTGCCCACCGACAGGTTGGTGATACCCAACAGGTCGGTGACGTCCCCGACCGTCACGGTGCCGAAGCCCGCGTAACCCATAACGTCGGCCACCGTGGCGTCGCCGTAGGGGCCGAGGATGGCGACGGCCAGCTGGCTCACGTCAGCGTCGGCCAGGCCAGCCGAGCTGAGCAGGTCCATGATCGTCTGGTTGCCCAGGCCCAGTCCGCCGAGCAGCTCGGTGATGAACTCGTGGGTGGTCTGGGTGCCGAGGCCCGTGGCGTCCAGCAGGTCCGCCGCGGTCTGACCGCCGAGCCCCAGCGCGTCCACCGCGGTTTGCAGCAGGCCGTTGAGCGTGAGGTCGCCGGCGCCGATGTCAGCGATGAGTTCGTTGACCGTCGGGTCTCCGATGCCCATCGCGTTGAGCACGTCCATGCCCAGATCGGCCAGCTTGAGGTCGGCCAAACCGACATCGTCAGCGAGGTCGAGGACCGTCGGGTTGTCGAAGCCCAGGGCATTGGTGAAGTCGATGGCGATGTCTGCGACCTGAACGTTGCCGATGCCCAGCATGTCCATGAGTTCGGCGATGGTGGGATTGCCGATGCCCACCGCGTCGAAGACGGTGGTCAGCACGCTGGAGACCTCGAGGCTGCCCAGGCCGAGGGCGTTGATGACGTCGACGGGGGTGTCGTCTCCCAAACCGACGCTGTCCAGCAGGCCGGTCAACATGCCCGCGACCTCAAGCGTGCCGATCCCGGTCTGGTCGAGCAGGCTGGCGATGGTCTGGTCGCCGATGTTGAGGTTGTCGGCCCACTCGGTGGCGGTCTGGTCGATGATCAGGTTCTGACCGGGGACCAGCAGGCCGTTGAAAGCCGGGATGCTGAGACCCGCCACATCGATGGTGCTGGCGCCGTTCAGCCACGCGTCGAGCAGACGCGGGAACGCGGTGAAGATCGCCGCGAACGGGTCCAGCGGGTCACTGGGGTCGAAGATCTGGTTCAGAATGTCCTGCATCGCGTCATTGACCGTGACCAGGGGGCCGATGAGTCCCATACCGATGGTCAGGATCGGCGAGAGCAGGACTATCAACGGGTCGGAACCGCTGATCGACGGCATGATCGACGTCAGGAAGTCGAAGACCTCCGGGAGCCGCGACAGCGAGCTCGGGTCCGTGAAGATCTGCTCGAGCAGATTGGCCCACCCGTTGTCCTGCCCCATCGCCACCAGGTTGGTAGCGGTATTGGAGAACAGGTCCTGCCACGGACCGAAGAAGTCGGCCGTGAGCTTCACGGGCAGCTGTTGAACCTGATGAAGAGCCTGACGAGGCTCGACCTGGGGCCGCAGCACTGCCGCGGGAACGGCCCCGTTGACCGCGATCAACGCGGCACCCGCGATGGCGACACCGGGGGTTACGTACGGGCGAAGCGCCAGCTTCATCATGCTCTCCTACGGACACTGACTACGGACGTTGCTTAAACTTACATGAGTTTTCCGTTTTGTCTAACCGTAATTTTTTAAGTAATTACTTCATCAAAAACCGGTCGGATCTCACGTGAGGCGATAAATTTTCGGCCGAAATCGCGTCTTAAATGCCATGTCGCGCTCGCGAACTTGTGATAGGGGTCGCAGCAGCCCCGCAACTGTGACGAGCTGTCAGAGAGTGCCGAAGAGGGCGACGTTCCTGTTAGGGCGTCTCAGGAAGCTCAGCTACGACCGTGCTGGCCTTTTGTTCCTCGCAGCCGCTGCGCCAACCCCGTCGCGGCGAGCTGCATCAGGCCGCCGAGGAGGGCACCCTTGACGTCCGATCCGTCGTTTTCAGGCAGCGGCTCCGCCCACTGGGCCATCGCCGCCAGTTCGCCGGCGACGTACTGGTCGCGGCACGCATTGCGCTGAATCTTGCCGCTGGTGGTCGTCGGTATCCGCATCGGCTTGAGCAGCATGACGGCCTGCGCGTCGATCCCGTGGTGAGTGCGGATAGCCGTCCGGATCTTTTCGATCAGCTCGGTCAGATCGACCCCGACCGCCTCGTGGTGATGTACCTCTTGCACCACCACCACGTATTCCGAGGCGTAGCGCTCGGTCGGCAATTGGAACACCGCACCACGGCTGGGCATCAACGCCGGATGGCAGGACTGCACCGTCAGCTCGATGTCGTTCGGATAGTGGCTGAATCCGTTGATCGTCATCAAGTCCTTGCACCGACCCGTGACGAACAGTTCGCCGCCGGCGAAGAACCCCAGGTCGCCGCTGCGCAGGAACGGCCCTTCCTCGGTGTCGGCGAGGTGCGCCGCAAAGGCGTGCTCAGTTTCCTCCGGCCGCCCCCAGTAGCCCACACCGACGCTCGGCCCGGACACCCAGATCTCGCCCACTTCCTCAGGGCCGCGAAGTTCCCGCGTCTCCGTATCGACGATGCGGACGTCCAAGAGCTCAGCTTTTTTGCCGCAGCCCACCAGCGGCAGTGCCGTCTCCGGGTGGGCAACGTCGGCTGCCACCTCGACGACGCGATCCTCCGTGATCGCGGTGCGGTCGAAGTGCCGGACCACCGGCAACGCCGACTCGGACATGCCTGTCACGCCCAGGGTGGCCTCGGCCAGCCCGTAGGCGGGTATAAAGGCCTCCGGCCGGAAGCCGGCGGGCGCAAACGCCTCGGTAAAGGACTTCAGAGTCTCGGAGCTGATCGGCCCGGCGCCGACCACGGCGATCGAGAGATGCGACAGGTCCAGGGCGGCGCGCTGCTCTGCGGTGCTGCGCTTGACGCAGGCCTCGTAAGCGAAGTTGGGTGCGGCGGTGATCGTCGCCTGATGGCGCGATATCGCCTGCATCCAGCGGATCGGGCGCATCAGGAAAGCACTCGGCGACATCAGCACGGTGCTGCGGCCGCCGTAGATGGTTCCGAGGATTCCCCCGACGAAGCCCATGTCGTGGTACTGCGGCAGCCAGGACACCCCGCTGATCGGACTGTTCATCACCGGCGCGTCATCGGCTGGGTTCAGTGCCCAACGCATGATCTCCAGGTTGCTCAGGTAGTTGCGGTGAGTCAGCACGCAACCCTTCGGTACCCCGGTAGAACCCGACGTGTACTGGATCATGGCGAGGGTGTCGCCGCCGACGTTCGGCCGCTCCCAGGCCGACCCGTCATCGGAGCGCTCATCCATGGCCAGCCAGGTCAGTTTCGGCCCAGCGCTGAGACCGTCCACCGCAGACTTCATCTTGGCCTGGGTCTTCGCCGTGGCCAGCGCGAAGCGCGCATCGGATTCGGGGACGACGGTCTCGATCCGCCGGATGGGCCAGTGCTCATCGACAGGTATCGCGACGGCGCCGGCGTAAAAACAGCCGAACAGTCCGACGACGCTGTCCACGCCCGGGCGGCAGAGCACCAGTACGCGCTCACCGGCTGCGCCCTGGCGCTGCAGGGTCGCCGCGATCGAGCGGGCGCGCCGGTCCAGTTCGCGGTAGGTGATTCGGTCCTCTTCTATATCGCCTTCAGGGCAGAAGATGAACGCAGGCGTGTCCTCGCGACGTGCAGCCTGCTGCTGCATCAGGTCAACCAGGGTGTCCAGCTCCAACGGGGCCAAGGAGGAAGTCGGTTCTGCCATCGTCTGCCTTCGGAAGTGCTTGGGTGTTGACGCCCCACAGCGTAGCGGCGATTGCGAGCGCGGCGGAGCCGGGCGAAGCAGGTCGCCGCTCCCTCCGGCCGATCCCGAACCATATAGAGAGTTGCCCGCCTTTGCGCGACAACAGTTGTTAGCTCGCCCGTCCCGGTAGCTGCCCGCAGTAGCTCAAATTGACATAACGAAAGTTGTCGCGCAAAGGCGGGCAATCACCACACCCCCGCCTCGCAGTGACGGATGGGGCGAATAGGACGGATGGGAATTCAGCGCCCCGGCGGCATCAGCGGAGTGTCAGCCCAGCGACGCCAGCGCCCGAACCAGCTGGTCGACTTCGGCCATCGTCGAGTAGTGACTCAGCCCGATGGTGACCGCTCCCCCGATGTCGTTGACCCCGATCGCATCCAGCACCCGGGATCCGGCGTTGGCGATCGCCAGCACACCGTTGTCGGCCAGGCGTTGCACGACGCGCTCGGCCGGCACCTTCTGTACTGCGAAGCTGACCACCGGGATGCGTGCCTCGGGCTGGCCGATCAGCATCACCAGCGGCAGTGACCGCAACGAGCTCAGCAGGTACTCGAAGAGCCGGTTCAGATATGCCGCGGCCGACTGCATCGATACCGTCAGCCGCTCGCGCCGACTGCCTCGGGCCGACTCGTCCAGCGAAGCCAGATACTCGACGCTGGCCACCAGGCCGGCCAGCAGACCGAACTGGTGCAGGCCGACTTCCAACCTGGCCGGGCCCACGGCGTTCGGGTCCAGCGACACCGATCCGAACGTGTCGATCAGCGCCGGATCGCGAAAGACCAGCGCGCCCACCGGCGGCCCGCCCCAGGAGGCCGCGTTGACGGCCACCACGTCCGCCTCGACGTCGTTGATGTCGAGCAGTTGATACGGCGCCGTGGCCGAGTGGTCGACGACGGCGACGCCGCCCACCTCGTGGACCAGCTTGGTCACCGGCCGAAGATCGGTGACGGTGCCCAGCACTCCCGAGCCCGAGGTGAGTGCCACCAGCCGGGTGGACGGGGTGATCAGGTTCTCCCACTGCCAGCTGGGCAGCTCCCCGGTCTCGATGTCGACCTCGGCCCACTTGAGCTTGGCGCCATAGCGGTTGGCGGCCCGCACCCAGGGGGCGATGTTGGCCTCGTCGTCGAGGCGGGTGACCACTGTCTCGTAGCCCAGGCTCACCCGCGACGACGCGGCATCGGCCAATGCGCTCAACAACACGGCGCGATCAGGACCCAGCACCACCGCGGCGGGATCGGCGCCCACCAGATCGGCCACGGCCTGGCGGGCCGCGACCAGCACCGCGGCACTGCGCCGGGCCGCCGGGTGTGGGCCGCTCGCCTTGGCCAACGATCCCCGGAACGCCGTCGACACAGTCGTGGCCACCGAGTCCGGAATCAACATCCCCGACGGCGAATCGAAATGAACCCATCCGTCACCGAGCGTCGGGTGCAATCCACGCACGCGAGCGACGTCATAGGCCATACCAGCCACCTTAAAACTTCTCAAGATCGATCGGTGAACGTCTCGGATAACGAGATAGCTCCCCCGCAATACGGAGCCAGGTCACCTTGGCAGACATACTAGTGCAGTGCTTCTGGGCTTCGGAATGGTCTTCGGACTGGTCACAGCGCTTTTGCTGCTGGTACTTCCGGGCGCGCTCGTGGCGGCCGGCGCAGGGCTGAACTGGCCATTAGCCGTGGCGATCGGCCCGGCACTGACCTACGGAGTCGTAGGTCTGGCCATCGTCCCGTTCGGCGCGCTCGGAATCCCTTGGAACGCAACCACTGCAGCGGTGGCACTGGTGGTGGTCGGCGTGCTGACCGGCGCCTTGGCAAAGGGAATGCGATCTTTGCTGCAGCGCCGTCCCGGCATCCACGTGGCGGCTCCCTCGCCGGCGCTGTGGCCGATACTCACGGTGGCGGCCGGAACGCTGCTGGGGGTAGTGCTGATCGGCTGGGCAGCGGTACGCGGGATCGGAAATTGGCAGAGCATTCCCAGTACCTGGGACGCGGTGTGGCACGCCAACACCGTCCGCTTCATTCTCGACACCGGCCAGGCCTCACCGACTCATATGGGCGAGCTGCGCAACGTCGAGACCCACGCCGCGCTCTACTACCCTTCGGCGTTCCACGCGCTGACCGCGGTGCTGTGCCAACTGACCGGCGCCGCACCCACCACCGGCTATACCCTGGCCGGCCTGGCCGCGTCGGTGTGGCTGTTCCCGGTCAGCGCGGCGCTGCTCACCTGGAATCTGCTGCAGCGGGTGACGAGCACCGCCGTGACCGCGGTGTCAGCGGGCGCCGCCGCCGCACTCTCGGCGTCGTTCACCGCGCTGCCCTACGTCGAGTTCGGCACCGCCGCCATGCCCAATCTGGTGGCCTATGGGCTGGTGGCCCCGGCGTTCGCGCTGATCACCGCGGTTCGCACCCTGCGAGACCGAATCTTGGGGGCGGTGCTGGCGCTGCTGGGGGTGTTCTCGGTACATCTGACCGGCGGCGTGGTCACAGTCTTGCTGGTGGCGGCCTGGTGGCTGTGCCCCAAAGACGGCGCGCTGTGGAATCCGCTGCGCGGGAAGCGGCGTGACACCCTCGCGCTGGCCGGGGTCCTGATCCCGACCGGCCTGCTGCTGTTGCCGCAACTGGTCAGCGTGCGCAAGCAGGCCGAGGTCATCGCCGGGCACGCGTTCCTGACCCATGAGGGCCGCAAGTCGGGTTTGCGCGACGCGCTGCTGATGCACACCCGCCACCTCAACGACTTTCCGATTCAATACGCGCTGGCGACACTGGCCGTGGTGGGGGCAGCGGTGCTGGTGGCCCGCCAGGTGTGGTGGCCGTTGGCACTGTGGGCGGTGCTGGTGGTTGCAGTGGTGCAGTCCTCGGCTCCGCTCGGCGGCCCGGTCGGCGCCGTGCTGGGCACTTTCACCGACGTGTTCTACAGCGACCCGCGCCGAATCATGGCGGCGATGACACTGCTGTTGGTCCCGATAGCCGGCGTGGGTCTGGCGGCGCTGGCCGGTTTCGTTTCCAAGCCGGCGGGAGCGCGGGCGCGGCCGGTACTGACCGGGCTGCTGCTGGTGACCGCGACGGTCGGGCTGGCCTGGCATTACCTGCCGCGGCACGCGTTCTTGTTCGGCGACAAGTACGACTCGGTGATGGTCGACTCCCGTGACCTGCAGGCGTACGCATATCTGGCCGGCCTGCCCGGGGCCCACGACACCGTGATCGGCAACGCCAACGTCGACGGCAGTGCCTGGATGTACGCGGTCGCCGACCTGCACCCGCTGTGGACGCACTACGACTATCCTCAGCAGCAGGGCCCCGGCCCGGAGCGGTTCATCTTCTGGGCATACGCCGACAACGCCGACACCGATCCGCGGGTGGCGGTCGCGGTGCACGACCTCAATATTCGCTACGTGCTGATCAGCAGCCCGACGGTCCGCGGATTCACGCTGCCCGACGGGCTAGTGTCACTGGAGAAATCGCGGTCGTGGGCCAAGGTCTACGACAACGGCGGGGCCAGCATCTACGAATGGCAAGGAGACCAAGCGCGGTGACCAGCAGCGGCAGCAGCGCAGACGACATGGACGGCGCAGGTGGCGTCGAGATCATCAGCGGTGCCGACCCACGGCTGCTGGCGGGCGGGCTCACCAGCTCCACTGACGCCGCCGATGATGACGAGGCCTCGCTGACCGACCTGATCGAGCAGCCCGCCAAGGTGATGCGGATCGGCACCATGATCAAGCAGCTGCTCGAGGAGGTCCGCTCGGCTCCGCTGGACGATGCGAGCCGGCTTCGTCTGCGCGAGATCCACTCCGCCAGCATTCGCGAGCTGGAGGACGGCCTTGCCCCCGAGCTGCGTGAGGAACTGGACCGGCTGACACTGCCGCTGCGCGAGGACGCCACACCGTCGGACGCCGAACTGCGCATCGCCCAAGCCCAGCTGGTGGGCTGGCTGGAGGGCCTGTTCCACGGCATCCAGACCGCGTTGTTCGCCCAGCAGATGGCTGCCCGGGCGCAGCTGGAGCAGATGCGCCATGGCGCCCTGCCCCCCGGCGTCTCCGGCGGCGGTCATGCCCAGGGCCACACCGGCGCCGGCCAGTATCTGTAAGCCTGCAAGCGGAATTGCCGTGTCTGACAACGATCCTCGTATCGAAACTCGTGACGCCTGGGTCGAGTTCCCGATCTTCGACGCCAAGTCACGGTCGCTGAAGAAGGCGTTTCTCGGCAAGGCCGGCGGCGCGATCGGACGCAACAACTCCAATGTGGTGGTGGTCGAGGCGCTGCGCGACATCACCATGTCACTGTCGCTGGGCGATCGAGTGGGCCTGGTCGGCCACAACGGCGCGGGCAAATCCACCCTGCTGCGGCTGCTTTCGGGGATCTACGAGCCGACGCGGGGGTCGGCATCGGTGGTGGGCCGGGTCGCGCCGGTGTTCGATCTGGGCGTGGGCATGGACCCGGAGATCTCCGGTTTTGAGAACATCATCATCCGCGGCCTTTTCCTCGGTCAGACCCGCAAGCAGATGGCCGCCAAGGTCGACGAGATCGCCGAATTCACCGAGCTGGGCGACTATCTGGCGATGCCGCTGCGCACCTACTCCACCGGTATGCGGGTGCGGTTGGCGATGGGCGTGGTCACCAGCATCGACCCGGAGATCCTGTTGCTTGACGAGGGCATCGGCGCCGTGGACGCCGAGTTCTTGAAGAAGGCCCAGACCCGGCTGCAGAAGCTGGTGGAGCGGTCCGGAATCCTGGTGTTCGCCAGCCATTCCAACGAATTCTTGGCCCGGCTGTGCAAGACCGCGATGTGGATCGACCACGGCACCATCCGGATGACCGGGGGGATCGAGGAAGTGGTCGGCGCCTACGAAGGCCCCGATGCGGCCCGGCATGTGCGCGAGGTGCTCGCCGAGACGCAGGCCAGGGACCAGGCGTGAACGAAACCGTCTACGCCGTCGTCGTCACGCACCGGCGGCCGCAGCAGCTGGCTGAGTCGCTGGCGGCGCTGACCGGCCAGACCCGAACACCCGACCACGTGATCGTCGTCGACAACGATAACGACGCCGCGGTAGCCGAGCTGGTAGCCGGCCAATCGATTCCATCCACCTATCTGGGTTCGCGTCGAAACCTCGGTGGCGCAGGCGGTTTCGCACTAGGAATTCTGCACGCCCTGGCCGCCGGCGCGGACTGGGTGTGGCTGGCCGACGACGACGGCCGTCCGGCGGACGCCGAGGTGCTGTCGGCACTGCTGGCCTGCGCGGCCAAGCATCAGCTGGCCGAGGTGTCCCCGATGGTGTGCAACATCGACGAACCGTCCCGGCTGGCCTTCCCGCTACGACGCGGGCTGGTGTGGCGACGTGAGGTCGACGAATTGCGTACCGGCACATCGGATGACGACCTGCTTCCGGGGATCGCCTCACTGTTCAACGGGGCGTTGTTCACCGCGGATGCGCTGGACGCGGTCGGGGTGCCCGACCTGCGGCTGTTCATGCGCGGCGACGAGGTGGAGGTGCACCGGCGGCTGGTGCGCTCCGGCTTGGCGTTCGGGACGTGTCTGAGTGCGACATACCTGCACCCATGCGGTTCGGCGGAGTTCAAACCGATCCTGGGCGGCCGAATGCACGCCCAGTATCCGGACAGCGACGCCAAACGTTTCTATACCTACCGCAATCGCGGCTATCTGATGGCTCAGCCCGGGATGCGCCGGTTGCTGGTTCAGGAATGGCTGCGGTTCGGCTGGTTCTTCCTGGTGTCGCGCCGCGACCCGGCCGGCCTGATCCAGTGGGCTCGGCTGCGCCGACAGGGACGCCGGGAACAGTTCGCCAAACCGGAGGGGCAGCAATGAGCTTCGACGACGTTGCCGCGCAGTCCAAAACGTTTGCGCGGGCGCGGGCCGACCTGGTGGACGGGTTCGGCCGCCGCGAGTTGTGGCTGCACCTGGGCTGGCAGGACATCAAGCAACGCTACCGGCGCAGCGTGCTGGGCCCGTTCTGGATCACCATCGGCACCGCCACCACCGCGGTGGCCATGGGTGGCCTGTACTCCAAGCTGTTCCACCTCGACCTGGCCATGCACCTGCCGTACGTGACGCTGGGGCTGATCGTGTGGAACCTCTTGAACGCCGCCATCCTGGAGGGCGCCGACGTGTTCGTCGCCAACGAGGGGCTGATCAAGCAGCTGCCCACACCGCTTTCGGTGCACGTCTACCGGCTGGTGTGGCGCCAGATGATCCTGTTCGCGCACAACATCGTCATCTATCTGCCGATCGCACTGATATTCCCGAAACCCTGGTCGTGGGCGGATCTTTCGGTGATCCCGGCACTGCTCCTGATCGCACTGAACTGCGTTTGGGTGTCGCTGTGCTTCGGGATTCTGGCCACCCGCTACCGCGACATCGCCCCGCTGCTGTTCTCCGTGGTGCAGCTACTGTTCTTGATGACGCCGATCATCTGGAACTACGACACCCTGCGTGCTCAGGGGGCGTCGCGCTGGACGGCGGTGGTGGAGTTCAATCCGCTGATGCACTACCTGGACATCGTCCGGGCCCCGCTGCTGGGCGCACACCAGGAACTGCGGCACTGGGCGGTGGTGCTGGTGCTGACCGTGCTCGGCTGGGTGGTGGCCGCATTGGTGCTACGCCAGTACCGGGCGCGGGTGGCGTACTGGGTGTAGCGCATCGTCGCGCCACACTCGCCACTTGTGCACCGAGTGAGGAGCATGTGGGTGTTGCCGAATGTTGCGTAGGTGATCGCGGCGCCGCGGCCCAGGCACAGCGGTGCGGGTGAACAGACCCCACCGCGGTAAACGGAGTGGCTGGGCCGTTCGCGCCGTGATTACCGGTCGCGCCCGCAGGTCAGGCGATCAGGTCGCCCAGGCCGAAGTCGGTGAGCACCGCGTCGAAGCCGTCCGGGGTCAGCCCCGCCTCGACACCGCCCACGGTGAACGCATCGTCGAGACTCACCGGGGCGACAACGTCATCGAGGCCGCCCGTGTGGAAGACATCGGCCAGGCCGACGATGCCGGCCGCACTGGGGCTGGGGTCGAGCAACTCACCGGTAAGCCAGTTACGGGTGTCGTACCACTCCGTCATGTTGCCGAGCAGGTCCTTCAGGGCGTCGCCGGCCGTGCCCAGCAGGGCGATGGTGTCCTCGACACCCTGCAGGCCCTCGGTGAGCACCAGCAGTGGCGCACCGACCAGCAGCGTCAGCGGGATGACCACGGACAGCTCGCCGAGCGCCTCGAGGCCGATCACCACCGGGAACCACGGGGTCTCCGGGTCGTCCAGAAGCGGGATGATCCAGTTCAATCCGGTCAAAGTGCCGATGATGTCCATCAGGCTGGAATCGGAGGACAGCGCGGTCAGCTCAACCGGAGTCATCAGCGCCACTGGCGGCACAGCCACAGGGGAAGCCGCGGCGGGGAGGGGCGTGACGCCGCCGGCCGTAAACGCGACCACACCAGCGGTCACAACGCTGGCGAGGGCCCGAGAATATCCGTTCGACGCAGTCCACATAGCGACTGAGTCTATTGCAGTACGACAGAATTTTCGAACCGAGAACTGAATACTGAGACTAACTCGTCGGCGGCCCGCGGACAGTGATTTGCAGCGTTGCCGAATTGAAGCAGTCGGTCACGTCCGCTGGACTCAAACGGCAACTGCGACAAGGCCGTTCGACCGTGTCCGGTGGCCGCCCTTTTTTAATCCGGTACCACCGTCTTCATGCACCAAAAGAAACACCCCGCACGATTGTGCGGGGTGTTTCTTTTGCGTTGTCCGGACTACCGGGACTAACCCTCTAGACGGGCGGCTGCGGAACGGTACCGGGGGTACCGTCCTGGCCGGGGGTGCCGTCGCTCTCGGCATCCGGGCCAGCGCCAGCGGTGCCACCGGTACCAGCGGCACCGCCCGTGCTCCCGGTACCGCCGACGGTTCCGGCGCCACCGTTGTCGCCGTCCTCACCCAGTGCCGGGGTGACGACATCGCCGCCGTTACCACCGTTACCGCCGTTACCGCCCTGGACGTCACCGGCGCCACCGGCACCGCCGTCGCCACCGGCACCGCCCTGGACGTTGTCAATCGGACCCGAGGAGGTGCTGTTTGCAGTGGTGGGAGCACCCGGCACGCCCCAGCGGATGTCGCCGCCGTAGCCGCCGTTACCGCCGGCACCGCCGTCGCCACCGACACCACCGGTGCCGTCGGAGTTCGCCAGGCCTTCACCGCCGTCGCCGCCCTTACCGCCGTTGGCACCGTTAGCGCCGGCCGCATACGGGTCGTTACCGCCGTTGCCGCCATCACCACCGTTGCCACCGACGGAACCCGAGCCACCGTTACCACCGGCACCACCGGCACCAGAGGAGTCCGCCACCGCACCGGTGCCGACAGCCTCAATGACGTGGGCGTTGGTCACGTCGGGCGAGTCGCCGCCGTTACCGCCGTTACCACCGTTACCACCGGCACCGATCACGCCGTCGGCACCGTTGGCAGCGCCCGCACCGGCCACACCGCCGTTACCGCCGTCGCCACCGACACCGCCAGCACCGGCATTCAGGTACGGCGCGTAGTGCAGGTCGCCGAGCACGTCGCTGTGGATGTTTCCACCGCCCTGACCGCCGTTACCCGCGTTGGAGCCAGCACCGGCGTTACCACCGTTGCCACCGTTGCCGTTCTCGCCGCCACCGGCACCGCCGGCACCACCGTCACCACCGCGAGCGCCGTTGCCGCCGTTCTGGCCACCGCTGCCGCCGCCCTCAGTGTTGTAGCCGACCTCACCGTTGGCGCCGTTGGTGCCGGCGGAGGCGCTGCCGCCGTTACCACCGTCGCCACCGTCGCCGTCGACACCGGCCGCACCGTTGTTGGCGCCTTCGCCACCCGCGGCACCACCGGCAGCCGCAGCACCACCGTTACCGGCGTCGCCGCCGTTACCGCCGGCCATACCGTTCGCCCCGGTGCCATTGGCCACGAGGCCCTCAGCACCGACACCGCCGTCGCCACCGCGGCCGCCGTTACCACCGAGGCCACCGTCACCGTTGGCACCAACCACACCTGCGACGGAGCCGGTTCCGGCTGCGCCGCCGACGCCGCCGGCGCCACCGAGGGCACCGTTGCCGCCGTTTCCGCCGTTGGCGCCATCGCCAGAGCCTTCGTCAGCGAAGCTGCCGCCGGCACCAGTCACACCATTGCCACCGTTACCGCCGGCACCACCGGCACCAGCCGCGCCACCGTTGCCCGCAGCACCGGGGGTGTGCACACCGAAGAAGCCACTGGCGCCACCGTTACCGCCGACACCACCGTTACCGCCGACACCACCGACACCGGCGTTGCCACCATTGCCGTCCTCGGTGTCCGCACCGTCAGAACCGGCACCGCCGGCGCCACCGACGCCACCGACACCACCGGTGCCACCGGCACCGGAGTTACCGAACAGCCCCGCGGTACCACCGTCGCCGCCCGCGCCACCGTTGCCCGCGACGCCACCGGCCTGACCGATGCCACCAGCAGCACCGACGCCACCGGTACCACCGGTACCACCGGCGCCACCGTTGCCCAAGATGAAGCCGCCGTCGCCACCGGCACCACCGGCAAAGCCGATCACACCGATGTCACCGACCCCGCCGGTACCACCAGCGCCACCGTTGCCCATCAGGAAGCCGCCGGCACCGCCGTCGCCACCGAGACCGAAGAAGCTACCGCCGTCACCACCGTTGCCGATCAGACCAGCGTTGGCGCCATTGAGGTCGAAGTCGCCCGCGGCGAAGTTGTAGGTGCCGTCCTCGATACCAGCCAGCGTCACGGTGTCACCGTTGCCGTCGAGCAGCACCGCGCCGTCGGCGCCGATCACATCACCGTCGGCGTTGACGAACGCACCGCTACCACCGTCACCGAACAGGAAGCCACCCGCAGAGGCAGCGTTGTAGACCAGGTCACCGTCGTCGTTGATGCTGACGAAGGCGTTGTCACCGTTGTCGAAGACCCCGTTGATCTGGATGCCGTTGTCGATCAGGAACTGCCCGATGCCATAGATCGGCTGGTAGATCACCGTGTTGAGGGTGTTGGCCACCAGCTCGTTGAGGCTATCGAGCGGGCTGGCAGCAGCCGAACCGGCCAGATCCCCATCGAAGGCGCTAAAACCCGACCAGTCAAACCCGGAGCTGTCGGCGGCCGACGGCTCAATCCAGCTGAACAGGTCTCCGAAGAAGTCCTCGAAATCGGCGCTGGCCGGCGCCGCTGTAACCGGCGTCAAACCGAACGCCAGGAAAGCGCCCGCGGCACTGGTGGCGCCCACAGCGCGGCTGATACGACGTGTCCTACTCTTGATGGCAGATCGGTTCGACATGGTTTCCCTTCAGGTGAGGATTAGCTATTGGCGGCTGACAAGGTCGTAAATTGCTAAGCCGCCGTTAAGGTAACAGACCGACTGCGACGCTAGCAACCGAAGGACACCACAACCCAGGAAACTTGCTGAAATCGTCGTGAACAGTTCGGTTTCCAGGCGCAGCCTCGGGTTTAATTGGACACGTGTCTAAATATGAAACGGACCACAGCAAAGCTCCATGCGATCAGCCTGAGTAAATATCTGTGAAACGCCTGGGTTTCCTGTGTATTTGTGCAGGTCACGCGGCGCCGCTGTGGCTGGCCGGTGAGCGCGCTCACAAGGTCGCTGAGCCGCGCTGCTTCGGTGTTCGCGGAGGGCCCGCAGCGGTCCAGCGGTGGACAAACCTCAGCCGCCCACTACTACGATTCGCGGGTGTCCGAGATAACACCGCGGCCGCTGCAGCTCTCGACGCAGATCTGGCGTTTTCTGATTACAGGTGCGCTGTCGGCGGTGGTGGACTTCGGGTTGTATCTGCTGCTTTACCTGGGGGCCGGTGTCCCGGTGGACATGGCGAAGGCGTGCAGCTTCATCGCCGGCACCACCACCGCATACCTGATCAACCGGCGATGGACATTCCAGTCCTCGGCGCACACCGGGCGGTTCATCGCGGTGATAACGCTGTACGCGCTGACGTTCGGCGTACAGGTGGGAATCAACCACCTGTGCCTACAGTTGCTCGGCTATCAGCGGTGGGCGCTGCCGGTGGCGTTCGTGGTCGCGCAGGGCACGGCGACGGTCATCAACTTCGTCGTGCAGCGGACGCTGATCTTCCGAACACGCTGAGGAAACGGCGAGGCAACAGGTAGTGGGCTAGCAGGCTTACGGCTCGTCCGCGCCGTTGTTGCCCGTCCACTGCACCCCATCGCTGCTCTGTCCAGCGCCGTTGATCTTCTCGTTGGACTGACCGTTACCGCCGGTGTTGCCGGCGCCGGTGCCCATGCCGCCGCTGCCGGCCTGGAGCTCACCGTTGGTGTACGACCCGGCACTGGTGGGGTTATTCGGCCCGCCCGGACCGATCGCACCGACATGGACGTATCCGGCATTGCCGCCTTGGCCGCCGTCGACACCGGCGCCGCCGGTTCCGCCGGCCACGGTGTTGTCGGTGGCAATGGCGCCCTCGCCCAGCGCGGTGATCTGCGTCGACGCACTGGCGGCGCCGCCGCCCGTTCCGCCGTTGATGCCGGCGCCACCGGAGGCACCGGTGGCCGATCCGCTGGCCTCAGCACCCGCACCGTCGGCGATGATGCTGGCCTTGCCACCGTTGCCGCCGGTACCGCCGCCGAGCGCACCCGCGCTGCCGACACCGCCGTCACCGCCAGTGGCCGTACCGTGCGCGGTCCCGCCGTTGCCGCCGGCATGACCGCTGGCGCTGTTGATGACACCGGTCGCCCCGTTGCCGCCCGTGCTGCCGAAGCCGTAAGCCGCACCGCCGGTACCACCGGTGGCTGTGCCGTACGAAAGGCCTCCCGCTCCGGTGGCCTCGACTTCGCCGAAGGCACCGTTGCCGCCCTTACCGCCGTCGTAGCCGGCGCCACCGTCGCCGCCGGTCGCGGTCGCGCTGTCGCCGCCGACGGTGCCGCCGGCGTTGTCGACGACCAGGTAGCCAGCGCCTCCGGAGCCACCCTGGCTGCCACTTCCCTCACCAAGGCCGCCGGTCCCACCATTCGCGGTACCGGTGATGGTGCTGCCGGTGCCGTTGGCGTTGGCGACCGCCTCACCGCCGAGGCCACCTGTGCCGCCGTATGTGCCGTTACCGCCGGCGCCCCCGGTGACCTCGGTGCCGGTGATCTGAGCACCGTTGGTGGCGATGAGGCCGGCGGCGCCCCCGGCACCACCGATTCCGCCGTTGGCGTCACCGATACCGGCGTTCCCGCCAGTCGCGTGGCTGCCGGAGATGAGGGTGCCCGCGCCGGAGGCGGTCATGTTCGCCGTACCACCCTTGCCACCGTCGCCACCAGCGCCGGTCGCCGAGCCGTCAGCACCTGCGCCGCCGTCACCACCGGTGGCGGTGCTGGTGGACGCGACAGTTCCTCCGTTGCTGGCCTGGATGGTGACCGCACCGCCGTCACCACCCTGGCCACCGGCATTGCCGACAACGGTGCTGTTACCGCCAGCCCCGCCGTCACCACCGGTCGCGGTACCGGACGCGTTGCCGGTTCCGAGGGCCTGGACCCAGGCCCGACCACCGTTGCCGCCGTCGTTACCGGCGACGCCGGTGCCGCTGTCACCGCCCTCGCCGCCGGTAGCGGTGCCTGCGGCGGTCGGGTTGTCGCCGGGGTTCGTGGGGTTCTGGCCGACGATGGCCCCGTTGCCGCCGTTACCGCCGGTGTGGCCGTCATAGCCGATCCCGCCGGCACCGCCGAAGGCGTCACCGAAGGCGTGGCCGGTGGTGGCTCCGAGGTTGCCGTAGCCGCCGTCCACGATGGCGTTACCGCCGTTACCACCGGTGCCGCCACCGTAGGCGGCACCACCGACGCCACCGTAAGCAGTGCCGATTGCGGTGCTGTCTGGACCGACGGCCTCGACGTAGGCGTCATTGCCGTTGCCGCCGGTGCTGCCCTGGCCGTGACCCGCACCCCCGGCGCCACCGACAGCGGTACCGGAAGCGGCGCTACCGGTGGTTCCGGCGCCGTAGCCGCCCAAGATATTGCCGCCGCCGCCCGCGCCACCGGTGCCGCCATCGAGGCCGTCACCACCCGCGCCGCCGGTACCGGTACCGGAAGCGGTCGCGCTGCCGGCACCGCCGGAGCCGAAGGCCGTCACATCACCGGCCGCCCCGGCGCCGCCGGTGCCACCGCCCGTGGCGTTGCCGCCGGCACCACCGGTAGCGGTGCCTGCGGTGACAACTCCACCGCCCTGCGCTTCAACCGACGCCTGACCGCCGGCGCCGCCGATACCGCCGTCACCGATACCGCCGTCACCGCCGACGGCGAGACCACCGGTCACCGAACTGCCATACCCGTCGGCCAAGACGTAGCCCAGACCGCCGGCACCACCGGTACCGCCGTTGGTGCCATGGCCACCGGTACCACCCACCGCGATGGTGTCGGTGATGACACCACCGTTCGTGGTGATCAGATAGGCGTCGCCGCCGGCGCCGTCGGTGCCGTCGACTGCGAAGGTGGTGAAGCCGCCGCGGGCAAAGTCGCTGCCGCCGCTACCGCCGTCACCGCCTGTGACGTGGCTGTTGGTGATGGTGCTGCCATCGTCGGCCGTGATCGACGCGCCGCCGCCGGCCGCAGTGGCGGACGCGTTGCCGCCAGTCGCCGAACTCGATTCGATGGTGCTGCCCTCGCTCGCGACCACCGAAGCCGCACCGCCGTCACCGCCGGCACCGCCGTCACCACCGGTGATCTGCGTGTCCGTGACACTTGCTCCCGTTGTGGCAGTCACGGTGGCATCACCACCGGCACCGCCGGTACCGGCGTTACCACCGGCGACCGTCACGTTGTCGACCGTGCTGCCAAGCCCGTCCGCCGTGATGACGGCGGCACCGCCGGCCGCGGTGTCGCTGCCGTTGCCGCCCGTGACCGAGCTTCCGGTGATCGCAGCTCCGTCGGTCGCCGCCAGGGAGGCATCACCGCCCGCCCCGCCGGTGCCGGCGTCGCCGCCGTGGATGCTGCTGTTCTCGATGCTGCTGTCGGCGTCCACGGTGACGGTCGCGGCGCCGCCCGCGAAGTCAGCAGTGGCATTGCCACCGCTGATCTCCACGTTGGAGACAGTGCCGTCGATGATGACGTCGGCGATACCACCGGTCAGACCGGCCGCCCCGGGCCCGCTGGCGGTGCCGTCCTGGCCGTTCCCGCCCTGGCCGCCGGTCACCGTCGATCCATCGACGGTTCCGGTGCCGCCGACATGGGCGCCGCCGCCACCACCACCGCCGCCGCCGCCGTAGCCGATGCCGGCGCCGAGGTAGCCCGCGCCGCCGTCGCCGCCGCCACCACCGACGGCACCGTCGCCGACCGCGGCACCGGTCCCACCGGCGCCTCCGCGTCCACCGGCGGCGCCCACGCCACCGTTGCCGCCCTGACCACCGGTACCGCCGGACTGCGGAACCGCTCCGCTCATGCCGTCGGCGTCACCGCCACGTCCGCCGTCACCGCCGGCACCACTGGTGCCCGCGGCTCCCACAGTTCCACTTGCACCCGTGCTGCTGCCGCCGCCACCGGCACCGGCCGCGCCGCTCGCACCTCCGTCGGCGCCGTTGCCGCCGGCGCCGCCGTTGCCGGCCAAAACGCCACCGCCGCCGCCGATTCCGTCACCGCCGGAACCGCCCTTACCGGCGTCACCGCCCATACCGCCGTTGCCGCCCTGCCCGCCGACACCACCGGCCAGGCTCGTGCCGCCCGTGCCGCCCGTGCCGCCGGCACCACCGACCCCGGCGTTACCGCCGTTGCCGCCCGCGGCATCCGGCGTGGTCGCGTCGATACCCTTTCCGCCGTTGCCACCAGAGCCACCGTTGCCGGCGTGGCCCCCGGCACCACCGACCGCGCCGGTACCGCCGTTGCCACCAGAGCCACCGGCACCACCGGCACCACCGTTGCCACCGTCGGGGTCACCGGCGACTCCTTCGAGACCGGAGTATCCCCGGCCACCCTCGCCACCGGCGCCGCCGTTACCGCCGTTACCTGTTGCAGCGTGGCTGCCATCGGTTTCCAGGCCACCCTGGCCGCCGTTGCCGCCGTTACCACCGGCCTGGCCGGCGCCTCCGTCGACAGTGGTGCCATCCCCGGCAGTCCCGGCCACGCCGTCCTTGCCGTCGCCACCATTGCCGCCGACCCCGGCCGCGCCGTCAGCGGCACGGCCGCCACCAACCAGGAGGCCACCCTGACCGGCGTTACCACCGAGGCCGCCGTCACCACCGGAGGTGCCCGCCGCAGCGGCACCATCGGAGTCCGCGTCGTACCCGGCGCCACCAGCGCCGCCGTCGCCGCCCTTACCGGCCACACCGTTGCCGCCCGACGCGGCCTGAACCCCACCACCGGAGATGCCACCGGCACCACCAGCACCGGCGTTACCACCATTGCCACCATTGCCACCAGTACCGCCCGTGGTGTTGACGGCGTCCCCG
>Ga0153956_1001299_pt1 | contig 22694 bp, 19 predicted proteins | sample TSFL040MetaG_FD_104704 | JGI IMG/M metagenome (GOLD analysis project Ga0153956, IMG submission 104704) | Attine ant fungus gardens microbial communities from Florida, USA - TSFL040 MetaG | ecosystem: Host-associated > Fungi > Mycelium > Unclassified | place: USA: Florida, Wekiwa Springs... | reverse complement strand
GAAAAGCACGAACAACATCATCGCGAACACGACACGGTCGCGTTGCGCGGTGGCGCGAACCAGCACGCTCAGAACGGAGAGCACGAACAGAAGCACACCGATCATTCCGGTCGTCAGCAGAAGTTGCAGGACAAGATTGTGGGCGTGCGAGGTCGTGAATCCGATCTGGCTCGCGTGTTCGGGCAGCACGAATACGGAACTCGCGTAACCGTACCCCATCCAGGGCGAGGCCGAGGCAAGTTGCAGCACGGCGTGCCAGATTTCCGTGCGGCCGGTGAAAGACGTAATCTCGCCCACGCTGCCGCTGCGCGAGACCAGCTTCATCATGAACGTCTCGCCCTTCGGGATCAGCGCGGCAACGGCCAACAATCCCAGCGAGCCCAGCATCACGGCCGCATAGATCCTGTGCCAGTGCAGCATATAGACAATGAAAAGGATCGCCACCGCGGCCCCGAGCGGACCGCGCGATTCCGTCATCAGCAGCGTTACGAACGCGATCAATCCCGAGATCGGCACGAAGAAGACGTTGATGCGATGGAATTCGCGCGCATAAATCCCGACCACGACGACGCAGAACGACGCGATCAGCGCCAGGTTATTCGAACTTCCCGCTATCCCAGCGAGACGGGAGCTTATGAAGCGTTCGCCGTTCTGCCAGTAAACGAAATGCCCGAATTGCGGCGCCACGAAATACACGACGATCGAAATGACGCAGAACGACGCAATCGAAACGACGATGACGGCGAATATCTGCACCTCGTCGAAACTCGAAAAGATATATGCCGCGAACAACACGCTCGCGACAACGGTAAACACCGACACCAGCGTGTAAGCGGGCGATTTTGATACAAGTGTCGTGGCGAGCAGCCACAGCAGAAAAAACATCCACGGATAGTTTCCCGGCACCAACACCATGTGGAGCCATCGGCGGCCGTGAAAAATCGCCAGAAGCACGACCGTCAGCCAGACGCCGAGCTTGAGGATCACCTGGAAATCGACGTCCTTGTCCTGGTAGTCGCGGACGCGAAAAACCGCCTGCATCAGGAAGATGACGACGAAGAGATGCACGTAAGCGGCCGTGCGATTGCCGCGCAGAATGCCCCATGCCAGCACAAGAGCGGCGCAAATCACGGGAAAGGCTGCAATCGACACGATCGAGACCGGATCGAACAGAAGTATTCCGGCCAGTACCGCGACGGAGGTCGCCAGAAAAAGACCCAGAATGTCGCGCTCCGAAAGGGTCACGATGCGCCCCCTCGCCGCAGCAGAAGCGCCGTGCCTGCAACCGCGACCAGCCAGCCGAACGCGCAGGCCGCGATCGCGCCGACTTCGGCGAACCGGAGCACCAGCGGAAACGTCAGCGCGAGCGACAACAGCGAAGCCGCGCCGCGGATGAAATAATATCCGCGGAAATTCCGCCGGGTATAAACCAGCGATTCGAACGGCATCGTCACGCTGAGAAGAACATAGACCGGCACCCAGGCGATCAGGGCGGCCCCGGAGCCCGCGAATTTCTGCCCGTAGGCGAGCGTCAGAATGCTTTCCGAGAAAAGACTCACCGCGCCGCCGAACGCGATTCCGATCGCGGCATAAAGCGCCGCGAGTTTCATCGTATGCGCGAATGCACCGTCCTTACCCGGCTTCCTGATCCCGTCCGAGAAAACGGATTTGTCCGCGACGTCGAGCCCGCGGAGCATGATTTGCAACGGCTGCATCAAGCCGCGCGTGGCGACGAAAGCCGCCGCATGAATGGGCGCGGTGAAAGCGCCGAGCACGAGCAGCGGAACGTGGTTATACCCCGCATAGGTCGCGACCGCGACGCAGGACCAGCCGCCGTAGCGCTTCATGTTGAGGGAAAACACTTTCATTCCGCCGCCGAGGTCGGGAGCGCCGGCGACAAACGCAATGACGAGATAATGAACGAGCATCGCGGCGCCGAGCGCCGCGAGCAGCCCCTCGAACCCGATCCGGTGCATGAGCGCAAGAACGATAAGCACACCGGATACGACCGCATACCAGCAAGCCGTGGCCAGCAAGGCCGCAGGGCGCTTGAACTTGATCAGAAACGCGCGAGCGAATTCGAGCTCGGTGATGGTCAGCAGGCAGACCGTGCTCGCAGCCAGCACAAGATGCGTATAATAAGAAGCGCCCCAAAGATAAGCGACGGCCAAAGCGGCCGCCCCGGCGATCAGGGAGCAGGCAAGGACGATCAGTTGCACCGCCATCGCGCTTCGATAGCGCCTTTCGGCGCGGCGCGCGGGCTCCAGCATCAGGGGGATATTGAAGGCATGGCGCTGCACGCCCTGCATCATCAGGCCGATCGAAAGGCCGATGCCGTAGGCCGCGAGTTCCTCATGCGAGAAGGCACGGCCGATCGCCACGGTGAGTCCGAAATTCGCGAAAGCGACGAGAAGCTGATCGCCGATGGTCGCGATTCTCGTCCAAGCATAGCGCGAGAACAACAATGGCGCGGCGGCCGACAGTTTCGCGGTCACGAGCGTCATATCGGCCTTCGGTTATTTGCGAAAAACGAATTTGGAATCCGGCTTCGGCGGCGAGCGGAACCAGGATTTCGGGAAATGACGGTACGCTCTGAGCATCGGCCGTCGCCTCCGTTCCGATCGTCAGCCAGCAAGGATTGAATTTCCTGTCGCGACTATCGGCGCATGCAATGGCGAAAGTTCGGCAATCTTCCGTTCATTCGATGACGCATGGAACCCGCGCGAGAATTCCGGATCGAGTCATCAAGACGTCGAAGTTGGACGCGAGAATTTCCCCTCGCGCCGGAAATTTTCATGAAGCTGATTTCATGGAGCCGAGTTGAGAAGATATCCTGCATGGAAGCCGATCGCTTTCTCGATTCTGCTGACGCTTTGCGTCCCTGCGGGCGAAGCCGCGGCACAAACAAACTTTGAAGTGCATCGCGCGATCAATATCGCGCGCTGGTTCACATGGCCCCGTTACGAGAAAGCCCCCAAGACAGGCATCCTGTGGCCGCCTTACACGAACGTCCCCGCTCCCCCCTCCGAAAGCGATTTGAGAAGGCTGCATGACGCCGGTTTCGACACGGTCCGCCTTCCGGTCGATCCCGCGCCCTTCATGGTCTTCAAGGGCGAACAACGCGAAGCGGTTTATCGCATGGTGCTCGACGCGATCCGCAAGATTCAGGCGGCAGATCTTAAAGTCATCGTCGATCTCCACCCTAACAGCCGGCATCCGGCGTGGGGCCAGCACGCGGTGATCGCCGGATTGGATGCTCCTGCCTTCACGGCCTATTCGGATGCAGTCGAGGATATGGCGCGCCGTCTCACGCCATTCGGCACCAAACATGTAGCGCTCGAACTGATGAACGAGCCGAGACTGAAATGCCAAGGCGGCGATCAGCAGCGATGGCAGGAAATGCTCTCGCGCATGATCCGGCGCGCGCGCGCGGGCAGCGCGGAGCTAACCCTTGTCGTCACTGGCGCATGCGTTTCCTCGGCTGACGGGCTGATGGCGCTCGACCCCGGCAAGCTTCGCGACCGCAATCTCATCTATACCTTCCATTTTTACGATCCGTTCTCGTTCACGCATCAGGGCGCGCAGTTCATTCCCTGGCCCGACAAATATCTCGACGAAGTCCCCTGGCCCGCGGGCGCGCGCCCGATCGGCCGGTCCATGGAACTGATCGCGCAGAACGTGGACGCCGCGCCGAAACTCGACGTATTCGCGCGCGAGAAGGCCAGGACCGGCGCCGAGCACAACCTGCAGAAGTTCTATGCAAGCCATGCGGGACCCGAAACGATCGAGAAGAAATTTTCCGAAGTTTCGGAATGGGCCAAACAATATCGTATTCCCGGCCGCCAGATATTCATCGGCGAGTTCGGCGTCCTGCGCAAGGAACCCGACAAGCCCGGCGCGCTCTGCGAGGACCGCATGCGTTGGCTTCGCGACGTGCGGACATCGGCCGACCGGCACGATTTCTCATGGGGCTATTTCAGTTATGACGGCCCCTTCGCTCTCGTCGATAGCGACGACGACCGCCGTCTGGATCAGCCGACGCTCGCCAGCCTCGGGCTGAAGCATGACGAGAGTCGTTGCCCCCGCTGAGGCCCCTTTCGCCTACGGAACCGTCTTATCGGCCCACCTTCCTTCCGCTCGCGAAACATTCTTCATCCGGATGAATTGGTTTCGAAATACCAATTTCAAGGAGGACCGAATGAAACCATTCGCGGCAGCGGCCGCCATTCTTATGCTCGGGGCTGTTTCCGCCTCGGCCCAGTCCGTCGGAGAGAAGACCGGAATCAATACCGCGCTCGGGATCGCGCCAAAGACCGAAGATTTCGTCAAACAGGCCGCGATGAGCGACATGTTCGAAATCCGGTCCAGCGAACTCGCGCAGCAAAAAGCCGCCACCGACGATGCCAGAAAATTCGCGGCGCAAATGGCCGCCGACCACGGGAAGACCTCGTCCGAGTTGAAAACGCTCGCGCCCGATAAAAGCATCCTCCCTACCGCGCTCGATGCCTCGCACCAGGCAAAACTCGACAAGCTGAAGAGCCTGCAAGGCGACACCTTCACGATGGAATACAATTCAATCCAGTTGAGCGCACATAAGGACGCCGTGGATTTGTTCGAGCGTTACGCCAAGGGCGGCGAAAACCAGCAGATCAAGGATTGGGCCGGGCGCACGTTGCCCACGCTCAAACATCATCTGGAAATGGCGCAGGCACTCAACAAAAAATAACCTGTGCGCCGCCGCCACGGACCGGCGAACGGCGCAGGCACGGAAAGCCCTAAGCCCTCGAGAACTCCGCCGCGACAATCCTTCTCTCGGTAGAGAATTTCCCCCGCTCATCGAAACGATGAACATAATAGATGGGGCACGATTTCACCTCCGGCGGATAGTCGCCGTAGCGAAGCGTCGTCGCGATACTTGTCGCGACGATCGCGGGAATGTTTCCGACATGGCCTTGCGTCTCGCGATGAACGTGGCCGCTGAAGATTCCCGCGACCCGGCCGGAAAGCTGCAGGGCTGCCGCAAGCTCCTGCATGACCTCAGGGCTTTCGAAATTGATCGAAACCGGCCCGACAGTAATGGGGAAAGGCGGATGATGGGAAAACACGGCCACGGGCTTTGCGGCTCCCCCATCGATCCATCGAGCCATATCCCCGATCCGCCTCCCGGAAAAGCCGCCCTTGTTGCTGCCAGGCAGCAACGTATCGAGGGCAAACAGCCTCACCGGATAATCGTCGACGGCATAATCGAGAAAGCCGGATTCCGCCGAAAAATATCCCGCGCGCGGAAAAGCCGCCCGCAGATTCGCCCTGTCGTCCTTGTTGCCGGGAAGGACGTAAACCGGCGCCCGCAAGCCGTCGAGAACGGAGGCAGCCACCGCGTATTCGTCCGCGCGTCCGTTATGGACGATGTCGCCGGTGTGAACGACGGCATCGGGCTGCGGATCGAGCGCGTTTATGTCCGCGATCGTCCGCTCGAAATCGCTCCGGCGCTGTCCGGCATCGGGCGTATCCAGCGCGATATGCGTGTCGGAAATCTGCGCGATAATCATGGGCGCGCGTCAGGACGCCGGCTGCAGGCTCGCGTAATATTTCCGCAGGATATCGACGACTTCCGGCCGGCTGAATTCCGGCGGGATCGGCGCGTTATTGGAAAGCATCTCACGCTGCTGGGTGCCGGAAATCGAGATGTGCTCCTTCGGATCGTGCGGGCAGGTTTTCGCCGTCGCCATGCCGTAGCATTTCCTGCAGTAGAAGGTGACGTCGATCTTGAGCGGCTGCGTCTGCAGCGCGCCCGGCCACAGTTCGTCGAAGATATGTTGCGAGTCGAACGGTCCGTAATAACTCCCGACACCGGCGTGGTCGCGGCCGACGATCAGATGCGAGCAGCCGAAATTCTGCCGGATCAGCGCATGCAGGAGCGCTTCGCGCGGGCCGGCATAGCGCATCTCGATCGGATAACCCGCCTGAATGATCGTGCCCGCGCGGAAATAATTGTCGATCATCGCCTGGATCGCGCGCGTGCGCACTTCGGCGGGGATATCGCCCTGCTTCAGCTTGCCGAGCACCTGATGGACGAAGACACCGTCGAGCACTTCCACCGCGATCTTGACGAGATATTCGTGGCTGCGATGCATCGGATTTCGCGTCTGAAACGCCGCGACCCGCGACCACCCCTTATCGGCGAACATCGCGCGCGATTCGGCCGGGCGGATGTAAAGGCTCGGATACTTCTTGGGGTACTCGCCCTCGCTCAGCGCCCTCACCGGTCCCGCGAGGTTGACGCCGCCCTGCGCGAAGACCTTCGCCACGCCCGGATGCTTCGGATCGGCCGTGCGGTAGACGCTCTCGGCTTCCAGCTTCTTGTCGATCGAGTATTTCTCGCGGACCCGCATCACCGCCAGGATTTCGCCGTTCTCGGCGTCGGCGAGCGCGATTTCCTCGTCCACGGCAATGCTGTCGGCGATATCCTTCGCTACCGGCAGCGTAATGGGGATCGGCCAGAAGGTGCCGTTCTTCATCTTCATGTCGACGCAGGAGCCGCGCCAGTCGTCGTGTCCCATGAAGCCGTCGAGCGGCGTATAGGCGCCCATCGCCAGCATGAAGACATCGGAAACGGCGCGCGAATCGAGCGGCACCCGCTTCAGGTTGGCGGCGCGCTTGCGCTCCTCGCCCCGCTCGATTTCCGGCAACAGGAGCGGCTTGACCGATGCGGAGCCGTGCGGCGAGACGAGCTTCGACATGACGGCTTACGGCTTCTTCGGGGTCTTGTATTCGGCTTCCTTCTGGAAAGGCTCCCAGACGGTTTCGTAACCGACAAAGCCTTTTGCGTTCGGCTGCATCTGGCGTGTCGTCAGAAAGCGCGTGTGGCCGTCAGGAACCTTGGTGATGGGTTTTTGCTCGCTCATAAGTCACCTTTCGCATGAAACAATTCAAACAGGCCGCAGCCGCGACGGGTCGATATCGGCTTGGCCGCCGATCGCGCCGCCGGCTTTCGCTTCTTCATCGGTCGGGTCGCGCACCGTCACGATCTGGAGCGTGAAGACGACTTCCCTGCCGCAGAGCGGATTGTTGCCGTCGACGGTCAACGTCTCGTCGTCGATCCGCGTCACGAGAAAACTGCGGGTCTGGCCCTTGTCGTTTTCCATGAGGATGGAAGTGCCGAGCTTCCGGTACTCCTCGGGCACGTTCTCGATGCGATCCGTAAAGACCAGCGACTCGTCCCTCGCGCCGAAGATCCGGTTGCCGTCGATCGGCACCTCGATGATCTCGCCCTCGCCCCTGCCTTCGAGCTGGTGATGAACGAAAGGCGCGAGAATTTCGTTGTGCCCGTGAACGTAGCCCAGCGGAAACTCGACCATGGTGAGGACATGCCCCGACTTCTTGTCGGTCACCTTGTAGGTGAGCTCGACATATTTTCCGTCGTGGATGGTTTCGCTCATATCGAGTTCGTTCATATCGAATCCGGGCCGCTCAGAAGATGGACGCGCCGAAAATCCTCACCTTTCCGTCTTCATAGCCGAGGACAAGGCGGCCGAGCCATTCGCCGTCCTTCTTGGTGTTGCGCTGCCGGTAAAGAACCGTCACGTGCTCACCGCGGCGGATGATGCCGAGATAGTCGAAATCCTCGGACAGGTTTCGCGCCAGCTCGCTGTTGGCGAACTGGTGGCCGACCGTAATCTGGTTCATCGCCCGCGCCATCGAGCTGGAGAAATTCTTGACGAATTCTCCGTATTTTCCCTCGTTGGAATTCTTGACAAGGTCGAGCCATAGCGGCCCGGCGACGGCCTTTATCTCTTCGTCGGTTTTCTCGACAATATTCAAGCGCGGCTCTCCCGGACTGAAAGAAACCGGATATTCAGGACGCGCCATAAACGACATATCGGTCTTCCTTACCGGCCTTCCCTTGCACCCGGACAGAAGATCAACACGATCTTCCGTCCGAAGCAATTACGCCTCGTTCGCCGAAACCAGGTGGTAACAGGGCGCCTTCTCCATGGTGTATTCGCCGGTTTTCGGATCGCGTCGCGAAACCGTCAGCACGTGCCAGTTTTCGTCGTCCACCTTCATGGCGTCGCCGCGATAGTAGTATCCCGGCCAGCGGGTCTCCTTGCGGAACAGCGTGTGCTGCGTGACGCATTCGGCGGCGCGATGACGATGCTTCAGCTCCCATGCGCGCAAGAGCTCGTGAATATCCTTCGCGGCTAGGCTCTCGAGATCTTCCTCCATGACCTTGAGCTTCTTGAGCGCGATGTTCAGGAGCTTCTCGTTGGTCATGTAGCTGACGGTCACGCCGCCGCAATACTCGTCCATCAGCTTCTGCAGACGATCCAGCCCCTGCTTGGGGTTGATGTAGTGCGGATTGACGTCGCCCGCGACGATCTCGTTGCGGTAGATCCTGTAATGCTCGATCGGCTTGTAGATCTCTTTCCTGCGGCGCTCGATCTGCTCGTCCGACACGACGATGCCTTCCGCCTTGCCGTCGTCGATATATTTGCAGGCGGCCTTGGCGGCGAGACGGCCCTCGGTGAACGAGCCGGACGAGAAGGCGTGCGGCGTGCCGCCGACTGCGTCGCCGGCGCCGAACAGGCCCTCGATCGTCGTCATGCGGTTGTAGCCCCAGAAATATTCCGGCGGCGAAACGTCCTCGGGACCCGAGCACCACGCGCCCGAGCAGGTCGCATGCGAGCCCATGACGTAAGGCTCGGAAGTGGTGAGTTCGGGATTCTCGTTCTTGGGATCGACGTCGGTGGCCGCCCAGAGAACCGCCTGGCCGATGGTCATGCCGAGGAAGTTTTCCCAGCCGACCTCTTCCAGATGCGGATCCTGGAAAGCCTGCATGGTCACCATATGAATGGGGCCGCGGCCGGCATTCACTTCACTGATCAGCGCATGGTTGCGCAGGCAGGTCGGGATTGGCCGGTGCGTCAAGTGCGAGGCTTCCGGATCGAGATATTCCTTGCCGACCATCTTCTGCAGTTCGGGGAACCACTTGGATTCGTATTCTTCGCCCAGACCGTTCTGCGTGTAGGTCTTGAGGTGCAGGAAGTAGGCGCCGACCGGGCCGTAGCCGTCCTTGAACCGCGCCAGCACGATGCGGTTCTCCATCTGCGTCATCTTGGCGCCGGCTTCGATCATGAGGCCATAGGCGGACGCCGACGACCAGGGCGCGTACCAGGTGCGGCCCGAGCCCTCGCCGACCGAGCGCGGCTTGAAGATGTTGGAGGCGCCGCCCGCGCCGCAGATCACGGTCTTGGACTTGAAGACGTGATAATTGCCGGTGCGGACGTTGAAGCCGACGGCGCCCGCGATCCGGTTTTCCTTGCTCTCGTCCATCAGAAGATGGGTGACGCAGATGCGGTTGAACACCTTGTCGGCGGATTTCTTGGCGGCCTCGGCCACGATGGGCTTGTAGGACTCGCCATGGATCATGATCTGCCAACGGCCCTCACGAAGATAGCGACCCGTCTTCGGGTTCTTCATGATGGGCAGACCCCACTCCTCGAACTGATGCACCGTCGAGTCGACGTGGCGGGCCATATCGAACAGGAGATCCTCGCGCACCAGGCCCATCAGGTCGATACGCGCGTAGCGGACATGGTCCTCGGGGTTATTCTCGCCCCAGCGCGTGCCCATGTAGCAGTTGATGGCGTAAAGGCCCTGCGCGACGGCGCCGGAGCGGTCGATGTTGGCCTTCTCGGCGATGACGATCTTCTTGTTCTGACCCCAGAAGCGGGCCTCCCAGGCAGCGCCGCTGCCGCCAAGGCCCGAACCGACGACAAGAATATCGATATTGTCTTCGACAATCGTTTTGTAAGCCATCAGTAGTACACGCCTTTCTTCATCTTGAGGCCGTTGGACTCAAGCGTGTGCAAACCGCCCTCATCCATGCGAATCCACTTCGGCTCGTTGTAGAGAAGCTGGCTGTCGCGCATTTCCTGGCTGGGGCCGGGAACCTCGGCGAGCTTGGGAATGTACTTGCCCCACGGCTTGGTGGTGATCGGCGACAGGAAGTTCTTTTCCGTTCCATTCCGGTACTTGATCTTCCAGGCGATCGTGCCTTTTTCCTCGTCGCGGATTACGCGGACGCTGTGGCCGAGCGGGGCGAAGTCGGCATAACCGCGCACGTCGATCGCGTTCTGCGGACAAGCCTTCACGCAGGAGTAGCACTCCCAGCACATGTTCGGCTCGATATTGTAGGCACGCCGATAGGTCGGATCGATGTGCATGATGTCCGAGGGACAGATGTCGACGCAATGTCCGCACCCGTCGCACCTTGTCATATAAACGAAGGTAGGCATCAGTCGGCTCCCTGGCTATTCCGATAGAACTTGCGGGCTGTCTTCTAATAGTGACGCGGCGCTTCGCGCTTGATTCCGAGTCCCATGTCCATCGGAGCGTTCTGCAACAGCTCCATGGAATGTCTCTTCTGCTGCTCGGGATCGTCGCGGGTCAGCGTCGGCAGGTTCTGCGCCGTGCCGTTGGCCTTGGACATCCGCTTCTCGAGCGCCGCGGCCGGCTTGAAGAACATGTGCGAGAACTTCGACCACGGGATCGAGCCGAACAGCACGGTGGTCGCGATCAGATAAAGGCCCAGGAACACCATCGCCCAGGAAGAGCCGGACGTCTGCAGCCAGGCCCAGATCAGGCCGAGCGTGGCGCTGATGGTCAGCGCGAGCACGAAGAGGTCGGCCTTCACGAGGCGGAACGGTGAATTGCCCTCGGCCGCGACATCGACGCGAATGAAGAACCAGAACCAGTAACCGCCGACGCAGATCATCAATGCGCCGAGCCACCACAGGAACGGCCAGTGCCCGGCCGCCGGTGTGGCCGGATAGCAGAACACCATGGCGACGGTCGCCACGACATAAAAGATGAAGCCGTACATGCCCAGCAGGTGAGCGATCCGGCGCTTCATGTTGCAGAACTCACCGGAGGCCAGAACGTCCACGACCGCGGACTGAGCGGCGAGGCCCAGCATCTTGCCGGCCCCTACCGGCTTTTTCGACTTCTTCTGCGAGTTGCGCCAATTGTCGAAGAAATACCGGGCGCTTCCCTTATGGATGACGTCGAAGAGCGTGCCGCCGATGACGAGCAGAGCCATGACCACGACATATGCCTGCATGACGGCAGGCGAAATCGACGAGGAGAGTTCGGCAAACGGATTGCTGGTGAACATTTTCTAGCGTTTCCCCAGTCCCACTGTTTTACGGGCTTACATCTGGCTGCGACGATAACGACAGAGAATCTGCCAGACAAGAATTCGAAAAATTTGAAACTGGAATTGCTTCCGTTTTTTCTTGAGCAATTCCAATGTGAAGCTGCAGTGCAAAAAGACCTATTGATGCAGTCGAATGATCCGTTCGATTTTTTTGCTTATTCAAACCGTCACACTAGCAAAGGAAAAAACTGCGTCTTAGTCTTGCTTGACGCCGCGCTGTGAAATGGCAGCGCCAAAAGAGAGGAATAACGCCATGCGGATCGGCGAATTTCTCAAGAACCTGCACCAGCGTCTCGTGACGTGCAGACCAGACGACGCGCTGGAAACCGTCGCCAAAGCCATGCATACGCACGGCATCGGCGCCCTGCCCGTCTGCGAAACCGCAAATCGAATGGTCGGTATCGTATCCGAGCGCGATCTCGTGCGTGCCCTGGCGACGACCGACTGGGCGGAACTCACTTATATACGCATTCGCGACGTCATGACATCACAGCCGAAAAGCTGCGAAGTCGACGACGATATTCACGATGCGGAGCAGTTGATGCGGAAATTCAATTTTCGCCACGTGCCGGTGATCGAAACCGGACGGGTGGTCGGCATGCTGTCGATCCGCGACACGCAGGCGCTGCGCCTGCAGGAGTCCGCGAACGAGATCAATCTTCTGCGCGACGCGGTGGTTGCCGCGCGATATCGCTAGAAGCAGACGGGACGCAGATCAGACGGGATCGGCGACGATGTGCGTCCCGGTTTCGCCGCGCAGCGCGGGAAGCGCGCTCTCGATCGAAGCGATGATCGCGCGCTTTCCGCCTCCCTCGATAAACCGTATCGCCGCCTCCACTTTCGGGCCCATGCTGCCCGCCGGAAAGTGCCCCTCCTTTTGATAACGTTTCATTTCGGAAAGCGTGACTTCATCCAGTTCGCGCTGCTCGGGCTTGCCGAAATGGATCGCAACGCGCGGCACCGCCGTCAGAATCATCATCTCCTCGATGCCGAGCACGTTTGCCATCAAGGCCGACGTGAGATCCTTGTCGATCACCGCCTCGACGCCGTGCCGTACCTTCTTCGGTCCGCGCACGACCGGGATGCCGCCGCCGCCCCCCGCGATCACCACGGCGCCGCGCTTCGTCAGCGCCTGGATCAGCGAAATGTCGACGATATGCTTCGGCTTCGGTGACGGAACGACATAGCGCCATCCGCGGCCGGAATCCTCGCGGAAATCCCAGCCGAACTCCTGCTTGAGCGCCTTCGCCTCGTCCTCCGTGTAAAAATAGCCGATCGGCTTGGTTGGGTTCTTGAAGGCGGGATCCTCGGGATCGACCTCGACCTGCGTGAGCAGGCAGACGACGTGACGCGGATCATCCGCTTCGCGGAGCGCGTTCTCGAGCGCCTGCATCAAGAGGTAGGCGATGCCGCCCTGGCTGTGCGCGACACAAATGTCGAGCGACATCGGCGTGACGCGCGCGCGCGCCAAATTCTGGCGCATGAGAATTTTTCCGACGACCGGCCCGTTGCCATGCGTGACGATGAGTTCGCCCTTGCGCTTCATCAGCGGCAGCAGCGCCTTGCCCGTCTCCGCCGCAAGCGCGTTCTGCTCCTCCACCGTGCCGCGAATGCCGTCGGGATGCGTCGCATTCCCGCCGATCGCCACCAGAAGGCGCTTGGGCAAATCCTTGTCGGGGCGGATCATTCGGTCCTCCCGTTCACGGGTTCAGCTCTCTTGCCGCAGACGCGCTTCGTTCGCGCCGGATGCGAGCACTGCGGCAGCGAGCTCGACCGCGCGCGCGTTGCTGGCTTCCACGATCACGCCCGCCTCGCGAAGACGGCGGACCTGCGCCGAATAGTTTTGCGGATCAGCTTCCGTCCCTGTCACCGAAGCGATCACAAGCGGGCCGTTTTCCGGGGTGACGGAGAGGACTTCGGCGACGCTGCCCGCGGGATCTTCGTGGGCGCCATATCCGATCACGACATCGAGCAGAATCACCGCGATATCCTTCGAGGCGAGCGCCTGCTTCAGCATCTCGTTCCGCAGGCCCGGATCGATCATCGGATGCGGACGCCCGATCGTGTACTCGTCGTCGCCGAGATCGAGCACCGTGTTTTCCGCCTTGCCCGAGGGTTTCGGCACGCCGGGGATGGGCGTATTGGAAGCGACGCCGATTCCCTTCCGGCGCAGGATCACCTGCGCTTCCGCGCAGAGCGTGCCGCCGCTGTAAAGGCCGCGCAACGCGCCACTTCGCGCCGCCGGCGCGCCGCCTGCGGCCGCGACCGGCCTGCCGAGCGCCTTCTCCGCCGCCTCGGTCAGCGTCGAGACGAGCGCCGCGTTCTTCGGCAGCGACAGCTTGTCGAGCCCCACGAAGCAGAGCGTGAAGTCTTTTTTGCTCTCGCCGATCCGCGCCAGGATCGCATCCGCCACCTTGGCGGACGGCGGTTTCGAGATCAGCACGATATGCCGCGTCTCCGGATCGCGGTCGAGCGCGTCGATCGCCATCATGGTGGTGATGCCGCCGACGGCCTCCTTGAGGTCGCGGCCGCCGACGCCGATTCCGTGCGTGATGCCCTTGCCGTAGCGGTCGATCAGCGTCGAGACTTCCTGCAAGCCCGTGCCGGACGCCGCGACGATTCCGATATCCCCCTTCGCGATCACGTTGGCGAAGGCGAGCGGCACGCCGTTCAGGATCGCCGTGCCGCAGTCCGGGCCCATCACCAGGAGGCCGCGCGCCGATGCCTCTTCCTTGAGCTCGCGCTCCTGCTCGACCGGAACGTTGTCGCTGAAGATCATCACATGCAGGCCGTTCGCGATCGCATTCCGCGCTTCCGCCACGGCGAACGGTCCCGGCACCGAAATGAGGGCGAGGTTCGCCTCCGGCAGGTTTTTCGCGGCGGCGCGCAACGTGCGCGCGGCATGGCCGGCATCTTCTTTCGACGCCACCTTCGGCGCGTCGAGTTGCGTCTTCGCCTCGTCCAGCGCGGCGCGCGCCGCGGCCTCGTCCCTGCCCTTGATCGCGATGACGAGATCGTTTCCCTGCGCGGCACCGCCTTCGGCGGTGAGGATGCCCGCGTCTTCCATGATCTTCTTGTTCGACGGCGTGCCGATCATCAGCGCCGCCTCGAGCACGCCCGGCAGCCCCGCGACGGTTCGCGAAAGCCGCATCAACGCGACGGAGTCGAGATAGGCCCCGCGCCGGATTTCGTTGAGGATAAAGGCGCTCATGCGAATCCCATCCTGCGCGCGAGTTCCCGCGCCGCTTGCTGGAAACAACCCATCGGCGCGCGCGCGACGCCCGCGCCCACCTGCCCGATGCCCGGCTTCTTGTGCGCGATGCCGGTGTTGATCGCGGGCGTGATGCCGGAGCCCGCGACCAGCCGCACGTCGATGCCGGTCGGCACGCCGGCGAAGTCGAGCGCGGGGATCGCCCATTCCGGATTTTCCGCGGCGGCGATCTCGCCCATTTCCCGCGTGTAGGTCACCGCGATCGAAGCGTTTCCCGCCCCGATGAAGCCGACGACGGCGGGCGCCGCCGCCATCGCGAAGCCGCCGAGCCCGATCGTCTCGACGATGGCGGAATCTCCCATGTCGGGATTGGCATCCGCTTCGCTGTAGCCGGGGAAGTAAAGCCCGACCGGCATTTCCACCGGCGCCACGAACCACTGATCGCCCGTCGCGCTCACGCGCACGCCGAAGTCCGTGCCGTTCCTGCACATCGCCGTCACGATCGTGGAATGCTCGATGCCGCGCACCGGATCCATGATCGATTTGCCCATCGCCATCGCGATGTTGAGAAAGAACTGATCGTTGCCCGCGATAAAGGCGAGCGCCTGCGCGAGCTTTTCGTTGTCGGACGACGCGCGCGCGAGCCAGGGCGAAATCTCCCGCAGGAACAGCCCGCTGCAAGCGACATTGCGCTGATGCATTTCGTCGCCCATGCCGAGACCGCGCGCAATCATCGCCTTCAGCGGAATGCCGCCCGAATCCCGCAATGCCTTGCCGAGCAGCGGCCCGAGCACGTCGCGCAGCCAGGCAAGCCGGTTCAGCACCTCGGCGTCGTTGCCGCCGAAGCGCATCACCTTCCCCAGCCCTTCGTTGATCGTGCAGTAGGCGCGGTTTCCGAACTTGCGGTTCTCCACCACCATGACCGGCATCGAACGGGTGATCATGCCGGTCATCGGGCCGACCGCGCTGAAATGATGGTTGGGCTGGAACTCCACGCCGCCGCCGGCCGCGAGCGAGGCCGCTTCGTCGAGGTCCTTCGTCCAGCCTTCGTACAAGATCGCTCCGCTGATCGCGCCCTGCATCGGGCCGCACATGCGCGCCCATTCGATCGGCGGCCCGGCGTGCAGAACGAGCCGTTCCTTCAGCTGCGGGATCACGGATTCGGCCGGAACGACGTCGATCAGGACCGGATCGCCTTCCAGCATCCGCCGCACCGCCTCGCGGTTCGCGGCTTCGATTTTATCGGTCTTCTCGCCGGGCAGGCTGAGCTTCGAAACGGCATCCGCCAGCGCCGCGTCGCCGCCCGCCGGCGGCGACCAGTTCACCTGCGCGACCGGAACGCCGAGTCCGGAGAGATCGCGCGAGAAGCTCTCGAGGCCGACGTTGATCACGCCGGGCCTGGTTTTCAGAAGATCATCGACCGACACGCCACGCATCCCGATGCCCCGCCTGTATCGCCAGCTGCTGGTATGTAAAAACTTACTTACTTGTATTCCACTTGTATTCCCGAATTCCGATTTGTCAATTCGGCGGCAAAGCCGCGGGCTAGGTCCCGCTCATGCGCCGCGCGGGCTGCGGGCGGATATTCGCGGCAGGTCTTGCGGCGGACCTCGCGGCGGGCCTTTCGAGCCACGTCATGATGAGGCTTTTCGCGTGGGCGTGGCGCTGCGACATGAAATTCGCGGCGGCAAGATCGCGGCCGAACATGACGGACAGCGTATGCCGGTTGGAGACGTGGAAATAGCTGAGCGCCGTGATCGAGATGTGCAGCTGCATCGGATCGACATCGCCGCGGAACGCGCCGCTCTTGTGCCCGCGCTGCAAAAGATCGGTGATGGTCGCCAAGAGCGGCAGCGTCAACGGGCGGACCGCGCGGGACTTCTTCACGAAACGCCCGCGCAGCATGTTCTCGCTGTTCAGAAGCGAGATATAGTCGCGATGGCGCGCGAAGAAATTGAAGGTGAAGTCGATCAGCCGCTCCATGCCTTCGGCCGGATCGACATTGCCGAGATCGAGCCGCCGCTCCTCGGCGCGAACCTGCGTGTAGACCCGCTCGAGAACGGCCGTGTAGAGCCCCTCCTTGTCGCCGAAATAGTGATAGAGCAATCGCATGTTGGCGCCGCTCTTCGCCGAAATGTTTTCGACGCGCGCGCCGGTGAACCCGTTGCTGCAAAATTCGGCAACCGCTGCCTTCAAAATCGTCTCGCGCGTTCGCGCCGGATTGCGCTTGCGCACTCCGCCCGCAGAAAGCCGCCGCGCCTTGCTTTTCATTGCCTCACCTCGGCGTCATCTTGCCCCACGGGCTGCCGACGAAACGGGCGGCCCGAACGCGAAGGACAGCTTGACAGATTAGAGAGCGATGTAAATACTTTCTTACTTCTTGAAGACGAACTCGCTCCTCGAAGAAAAGGCATCGGCTTCGAAACGCCACGAAAAAGAACGACCGGCAGGAATTGCGGCTCGGCACATCTGGGAGGTTCACAATGAATTTCTTTCGCAACGGAAATAACGCTCGTTGGTCGAGGTGGCCAATCGCCGCCGCGGCCGTTCTTTTTGCATCCACCGGCTTCGCCGCCGATCCGATCAAGATCGGCCAGGTGGCGGCGCTTTCCGGCCCGTCCGCGCAGTCGGGCGAGGCCATGACCCGCGGCTTGCAGCTCGCGATCGACGAGATCAACGCCAAGGGCGGCCTGCTCGGCGGACGCAAGCTCGTGCTCATCCAGCGCGACGACGAATCCAATCCGCCCAAGGGGCTGATCGCGGCGCGCGAGCTGATCTTCAAGGAAAAGGTGGCGGCGTTCTTCGGCGGCCTCGACACGCCGGTGTCGCTCGCCATCGTCCCGCTCGCCAACAAGGAAAAGGTGCCCTTCATGGGCATCTGGGCGGCGGGCACGGGCATCACGCGCAACGGCGCCAACCCGAACTACTCCTTCCGCGTTTCCGCCGTGGACGCGCTTGTCGACGAGCGGCTCCTGACGCACGCGCAGAAGCTCGGCGCGAAGAAGGCCGGACTCATCCTCATCAACAATCCCTGGGGCGAGTCGAACGAGAAGGGCCTGAAGGCCGCCGCCGAAAAGAACACCGGCATCGCGATCGTCGGCGTCGAAAAATTCGAGAACAACGATGTCGATCTCGTTCCGCAACTCACGCGGCTCAAGCAGGCGGGCGCCGACGTGCTGATCCTTGTCGGCAACGCCGCTCCGGGCGCGCAGGTGATGAAGTCGCGCGAGCGCATGGGGTGGAAAGTGCCGGTCGTCTCGCACTGGGGCATTTCCGGCGGCCGCTTCCCCGAGCTTTCGGGCCCGACCGCGGGCGACGCGCATTTCGTGCAGACCTACAGCTTCTTCGGCGAGCAGAAACCGGCCGGCAAGAAAGTGATCGCGGCGCTCGAGAAGAAGTATCCGCAGATCAAGGGACCGGCGGACATCTTCTCCCCGGTCGGCACCGCCAACGCCTATGACGCGATGCATCTGGTCGCGATGGCCATCGAAAAGGCCGGCAGCACCGACGGCGACAAAATCCGCCAGGCGCTGGAAAATCTGGGCGGCTATGACGGGCTGATCAAGACCTACAACCCGCCCTTCACCGCCGCCAATCACGACGCGCTCGGCCCCGACGACTACGTGATGGTGCATTACCAGGGCAACGAGATCCATCCCGTCAAGTAAGCACGCACGATCAGACAGGCCGGTTTCCACGCCGGCCTGTCTTTTTGGTATTGGCTCGCAGATGGATTCGGATCGATGCTCTTTCTCGTCCCCGCGCTGATCACGGGCCTCGGCCTCGGAAGCATGTACGGCCTGCTCGCGCTCGGCTTTCACGTCACCTACGCGGTTTCGAATACGGTGAACTTCGCGCAGGGCAGCACGATGATGCTCGGCGCGGTCCTCGCCTTCACGTTCGGCTTCACGTTCGGCCTGCCGATGCCGCTCTCGATCGTGCTCGCGCTGCTTGCCTGCGCCGCATGGGGCGTCTTCGTCGAGCGCATCGCCGTCCGTCCTTTCGTGGCGCGCGGCTCCGATTCCTGGCTGATGGCGACCGTCGCGCTCGGCATCATCCTCGAGAACGCCGTTCTCTTCACCTTCGGCAAGGACCCGCGCGGCATGCCGCCGAGCTTCCTCACCTCGGACGCGATCTCGATCGCGGGCGTGCGCATCCAGTACCTGCAGATCCTGATCCCGGCCGTCGGCCTGTTCATCGCCGCCGCGCTGCATTTCGTTTCGACCCGCACCAAATACGGCAAGGCGCTGCTCGCGGTCGTGCAGAACGCGCCCGCCGCGCGCCTCATGGGCATCAACGTCAACGTCGCCATCATGGCGGCCTTCGCCGTATCGGGCCTGCTCGCGGGCATCGCCGGCATCCTGATCGCGCCCCTCTTCACCATCTCGTCCTCGATGGGAACGCTCTTCGGCATCAAGGCTTTCGCCGTCGCGATCCTCGGCGGCATCTCCTCCGCCTGGGGCGTGGTCATCGCGGGCCTGATCTACGGCGTGGCGGAGGCGCTCATCACCGCCACCGTCGGCTCGACCTATACGCAGATCATCACGTTTTCGCTCGTCATCCTGATCCTGGCGATACGGCCGAACGGCCTGTTCGGCCGCGCCGCCAGCAAGAAGGTGTGACATGCGCGCGCGCAACCTTGCCCTCTCCATCGCGCTCATCGCCCTCGCCGCCGCCGCGATCGCCTATGCCGACGGCTATCAGCGCTACATCCTCGCGATGGTCGGACTCACCACCATCGTCGGCGTCGGGCTGAACATCCTGCTCGGCATGAGCGGGCAGATTTCGCTCGGCCATGTCGGGTTCTACGCGATCGGCGCCTATGCCGTCGCGATCCTGACCGCCGGTCACGGCTGGAGCTTCTGGCCCGCGCTCGCCATCGCCGTGATCGCGACCGGCGTCGCGGGCGGCCTGCTGGCGATGCCCGCGCTGCGCGTGCGCGGCCCGTACCTCGCGATGGTGACCATCGCCTTCGGTTTCGTGATCGAGCAGGTCGCCGCCGAATGGAAGGAAGTGACGGGAGGCTGGAATGGCCTCATGAACGTTCCGCAGCCGGGTTTCTTCGGCTACGAATTCAGCGAGCGCGCCACGGCGTATCTCATTCTCTTCCTTACGGTCGCCTCGCTCGCGTTCTTCGCGTGGCTCAGCCGCAACGCGCTCGGCCAGGCGATGCGCGCGATCCGCGATTCGGAAGTCGCCGGGCAATCGATCGGCCTCAATCCGGTGGCGGTGCGCGTCGCCGCCTTCGTCCTGTCGGCGATGATGGCGGGCCTTGCCGGCGGCATCTTCTCGTCGATCTCGGGCTTCATCAGCCCGGAATCCTTCCCCTTCTTCCAGTCGATCCTGTTCCTGCTGGTGGTCATGATCGGCGGCGCCGACCGCACATTCGGCCCGCTGCTGGGCGCGATCGTGGTCGTGCTGCTGCCGGAAGTGCTGTCGTTCCTCGCGGAGTACCGCCTGCTGTTCGTCGGCGCGCTGCTTCTGCTCGTGCTGCGGCTCGCGCCCGGGGGCATCGTCGGGCTGGCCGACCGGCTGTCGGGCAAGCAAGGCGAAGGAACGGCGCCCCGGCCGGCCGATATCGTTTCCGCCTTTCTCGCCCGCCCCGACGCCGACCGGCTGAAGGTACGCGAGCTTTCCATTTCCTTCGGCGGCATCCGCGCCGTCACGGGCCTTGCCTTCGAGGCGGAGACGGGAAAAGTCACCAGCCTTATCGGCCCGAACGGAGCCGGAAAAACCACCGCGCTCAATCTCGTCTGCGGTTTCTACAAGCCGAGCAGCGGCTCGATCCGCATCGGCGAGCGAGAGGTCGCCGGTACGCCCTCGCACGCGGTCGCGCAGGCGGGCATCGCCCGCACCTATCAGACGACGCAGCTCTTCGGGCAGATGCCGGTGATCGACAACGTGCTGATCGCCTTCCGCAAGGGGCGCCTCGGGCGCGCGGAAAGGAACGGCGCGGCGGACGAGCGCCGCCTCGCCGAGAGCCTGCTCGCCTTCGTCGGCTATAACGGCCCCGTCGGCCGCAAGGCCTCGGCGCTTCCTCACGTCGACAAGCGGCTGGTCGAAATCGCGCGCGCGCTCGCGACGCGCCCTTCCGTGCTGCTGCTCGACGAGCCCGCCGCGGGCCTCAGCGGGGACGACACCAAAAAGCTCGGCGTCCTTCTTCGCCGGATCGCCGAAATGAACGTCGCCGTCATCCTCGTCGAGCACGACATGGAACTGGTGATGGGCATTTCCGACCACATCGTCGTGCTCGACGCCGGCACGAAAATCGCCGACGGGCGGCCGGAAGCCGTGCGCGAGAACGCGCAGGTGCTCAAGGCCTATCTCGGCGAAGGCACGATCGCGGACAGAAGCCGCGCGAGCGCCCTTCCGCCCGACCCGAAAGCCGTCGTCACCGTCAGCAATCTTGCCGCGAGCTACGGCGCGGTCGCGGCCCTGCACGGCGTCGACCTGCAGGTGAAGGAAGGCGAGCTTGTCTGCGTGCTCGGCGCCAACGGCGCGGGAAAATCCACCCTCATGCGCGCGCTGAGCGGCCTGCACCGGCCCGTGCGCGGCGAAGTGCGCCTCAACGGCGAGCCGGTGGAAAACCTCGCCGCCCACAGCGTCGCGAAACAGGGCCTCGTGCTCGTGCCGGAAGGCCGCCAGGTGTTTCCGGAATTGAGCGTCATCGACAACATCCGGCTCGGCGGCTTCACGCGGCCCGCGGCCGAACTCGAGGCCGATATCGAGAAGATGCTGACGCGCTTCCCGCGCCTGCGGGAGCGCGCGAGCCAGCGCGCCGGCCTTCTTTCCGGCGGCGAGCAGCAGATGCTCGCGATCGCGCGCGGCCTCGTCGCCCGCCCGAAAGTCCTGATGCTGGACGAGCCCTCGCTCGGCCTCGCGCCCGCGCTGATCGAGAACCTCTACTCCATCCTCGCGGAGCTGCGCGATCAGGGCCTCACCATTCTTTTGGTCGATCAGATGGCGGGGCTCGCGCTTTCCGTCGCCGACCGCGCCTACATCCTGCAGTCGGGCGCCGTGGTGCAAAGCGGCCCGGCGCGCGATTTTTCGCAAGACGCCTCGCTGCAAAAGGCGTATCTCGGCGAAACCTCAACCGCGTAACGGACCGCGCAACGGATCATGGATCTCGTTCTTCGCAACGCAAGGCTGCCCGGCGAGCCGGAGCGGCCGGTCGATATCGGCATCGAAGCCGGCAGGATCGCCGCCATCGAAAGCGGGCTTTCGGCCGACGCGGAGAGCGTCGATCTCGGCGGCCGCCTCGCCTGCGCGGGCTTCGTCGAAACGCATCTGCATCTCGACAAATCCTGCATCCTCGACCGCTGCCACGCCGAAAAAGGCGATCTCGACGAGGCCATCAGCGAGGTCGCGAAGGCGAAGAAATCCTTCACCGCCGAGGACGTCTATCATCGCGCCAAGCGCACGCTGGAGCGCTGCATCCTCAACGGCACGACGCATATCCGCACGCATCTCGAGGTCGATCCCGGCATCGGGCTGAAGGGCCTCGAGGGCGTGCTGCCGCTGGTGAAGGAATATGCCTGGGCGGTCGATCTCGAAATCTGCGTCTTCCCGCAGGAAGGCATGCTGAACAATCCCGGCACGGAAGAGCTGATGCGGGAGGCGCTGCGCCGGAGCGGCGGCATGATCGGCGCCTGCCCCTACACCGACAGCGACCCGCACGGCCAGATCGACCGCATCTTTACGCTTGCGCGCGAGCACGATCTCGACATCGACATGCATCTCGACTTCACGCTCGATCCCTCGCACATGGATCTCGTGCATGTCTGCAAACGCGCGGAGGACTTCAAATACGGCGGCCGCGTCGCGATCGGCCACGTGAGCAAGCTCTCGGCGCTCGAACCCGCGAAATTCGCCGCCGCCGCGAAGCAACTGCAATCGGCGGGCGTCGCCCTCACCGTGCTTCCCTCGACCGACATTTATCTCATGGGCCGCGGCCACGACCACAACGTTCCGCGCGGCGTGACGCCGACGCACAAGCTCCTGCATCACGGCGTGAACTGCTCGCTCGCGACCAACAACGTGCTCAATCCGTTCACGCCGTTCGGCGACTGCTCGCTGCTGCGCATGGCCAACCTCTACGCCAACGTCGCGCAGGTCGGCACGGCGCACGACATCGCCGAATGCTTCCGCATGGTGACGTCGCGCGCCGCGCAACTGATGAATCTCTCGAGCTACGGCCTGAAGGCGGGCAACCCGGCCGATATCGCCGTGCTCGATTGCAGCAGCGTTCACGAAGCGGTGCGGGAG
>Ga0153956_1001298_pt1 | contig 22696 bp, 23 predicted proteins | sample TSFL040MetaG_FD_104704 | JGI IMG/M metagenome (GOLD analysis project Ga0153956, IMG submission 104704) | Attine ant fungus gardens microbial communities from Florida, USA - TSFL040 MetaG | ecosystem: Host-associated > Fungi > Mycelium > Unclassified | place: USA: Florida, Wekiwa Springs... | reverse complement strand
CTCGATCGAATGGGAAGACTCCGGCATGGACCGCGACTACGGCGCCCCCGACGCGCTGGCGCTGGTCCGGCGGACGGACTTCGCGCCCTCGACCGTCGCCTTCGACGCCGCCTTCGCGCAGGAGCGCTCGTGAGCGCCGGCGCCGTCGCCGACATCGGCGTCGGGATGCTCGGCTACGGGTTCATGGGCCGGGCGCACGCGCACGCGTACAGGACGCTGTCCTACATGACCTGGCCGCCGCCGCTGCTGCCGCGGCTGGTCGCGCTCGCCGGGCGCGACGCGGCGGCGGTGCGCGACGCGGCGCAGCGCTTCGGCTTCGACGAGCCGGTCGGCGACTGGCGCGCGCTGGTCGCCGACGCGCGCGTGCAGCTGTTCGACAACTGCGGCCCGAACGGCGTCCACGCCGAGCCGACGATCGCCGCCGCGCGCGCCGGCAAGCACGTGATCTGCGAGAAGCCGCTCGGCCGCGACGCCGGCGAGGCCTATGCGACCTGGCAGGCCGTCGAGGCGACCGGCGTCAAGCACATGTGCGCCTTCAACTACCGCTTCGTGCCGGCGGTGCGGCTGGCGCGCGAGCTGCTGGAGGCCGGCGAGCTGGGCGAGCTGCGCCACTTCCGCGGCAGCTACCTGCAGGACTGGAACGCCGCCGCCGAGGCGCCGAAGGTCTGGCGGCTCGATCGCGCGCTGGCCGGCTCCGGCGCGCTCGGCGACCTCGGCGCGCACGTGATCGACCTCGCGCGCTACCTCGTCGGCGAGATCGAGGCGGTCTCCGGCTGCACGCGCACGTTCGTGCGCGAGCGCGACGGCGGCGCGGTCGACGTCGACGACGCGGTCGCGGCCGCCGTCGAGTTCGCCAACGGTGCCGCCGGCACGATCGAGGCCTCGCGGATGGCGCTCGGCCGCAAGAACGCGCTCAGCTTCGAGATCAACGGCTCGCGCGGCTCGCTGGCGTTCGAGCTCGAGCGGCTGAACGAGCTGCGCGTGCACCGCGCCGGCGAGCCGGGCTTCCGCACCGTGCTCGTGACCGATCCCGAGCACCCGTTCATGCGCCAGTGGTGGCCGCCCGGCCACGTGCTCGGCTGGGAGCACACGTTCGTGCACGAGCTCGGCCACCTGCTGACGGCGATCCGCGACGACGGCGACGTCGCGCCGTACGGCGCGACGCTCGCGGACGGCTATCGCGCCGCCGAGGTCTGCGACGCGATCGTCCGCAGCGCCGAGCACGGCGTGCGCGACCGCGTGATCGCGCGCACGCTGCGCGACGCCGCGTAGCGGCGGCGGTCGCGGTCGGCCGCGGCGGTGCGCGGTCAGCCCGCGTCCGGTGCGGCCGGCACGCCCCGGACGGGTGCGCGGTCAGCCCGCTTCCGGTGCGGCCGCCACGCCCGGACGCGCCGAACGCGGGCTCAGACCATCGCGGTCGGCTCGCCGGCGAGGACCGGCGCGCCGCCCGCCTCGCCGAGCCGCTCGGCGACGGCCGCGAGCGTCTCGACGGCGCTCGCGAGCGTCGCCTCCGGCGCCGTGAACGGGATCCGCAGGTGGCGCTCGAAGGTGCCGTCGACCGAGAAGGCCGGGCCGGGCGCGACGATCACGCCGGCGCGCTCGGCCGCCGCGGCGAGCCGCGTCGCGATCGGCTCCGGCAGCCGCACCCAGGCGCTCAGCCCGCCGTGCGGCCGGCGCACGCGCCAGCTCGGCGCGTGCTCGGCGAGCGCCGCCAGCAGCGCGTCGCGGCGCGGTGCCAGCAGCGCCCGGCGCGAGGCCAGCACGTCGTCCCAGCGCTGCAGCAGCTCGACGCCGAGCAGCTGCTCGAGCACCGGGCTCGCCAGGTCGTGGTCGGCGCGCATCGCCGCCAGCTCGCGGATCAGCGACGGCGCCGCGCGCAGCCAGCCGAGCCGCAGGCCGCCCCAGGCGGACTTGCTCATCGAGCCGATCGTGACGACGCCGGCGCTCGGATCGAACGCGGCGAGCGGCGGCGGCGCCGGCGGGCCGTCGAGCCGCAGCTCGGCGGTCGTCTCGTCGGCCGCGAGCAGCGCGCCGGTCCGCGCGCAGGCGTCGGCGAGCGCGGCGCGGCCGTCGACGTCGAGCGTCAGCCCTGTCGGGTTCTGGTAGTCGGGGACGACCACGGCGAGCCGCGGCGCCGAGTCGCGCAGCGCGCCCGCCCAGGCCTCGACGTCCCAGCCCTCGCGGCCGAGCGGCACGGCGACCGCGCGCAGCCGCGCGGTCCGCAGCGCCGACAGCGTGCGCGGGAAGGCGGGCGCGTCGACCAGCGCCCGCTCGCCGGGCGTCGCGACCAGCGCCAGCAGCAGCTGCAGCGCCTGCTGCGCGCCGGCGGTCACGAGGATCTGCTCGGCGGTCGTCGGCAGGCCGCGCGCGCGGAAGCGCTCGGCGACGGCCTCGCGCAGCTCGGGCAGCCCGGCCGGCGCGTAGCCGTGCGCGGCCGCGTGCCGCCCGAGCGCCGTCGCGGCGCGCGCGGCGGCCTCGCTGAGCAGCGGCTCCGGCGCTGGCAGCGCGGCGATGCTGAGGTCGATCGCGCTGGTGTCGCCGGCGTCCAGCGGCCGCGGGTGCGGCGCCGGACCGGCGCTGCCGGGCAGCGTCAGCCAGCTGCCCGCGCCGCGCGCGCTGACGAGGAAGCCGTCCTCGCGCAGCCGGTCGTAGGCGCGCGAGACGGTGCCGCGGCTGACGCCGAGCTCGGGCGCCAGCGCGCGCTCGCTCGGCACGCGCGTCCGCACCGGGACGCGCCCGTCGACGACGAGCGAGCGCAGCGCGTCGGCGAGCCCGTGCGCCGCCGTGCCGCCGCGGCGCCAGCCGTCGCCGAGCGTCGCCGCCAGTGTCGTCGGAGCCAGCGTGGTCGCCATTGGTCCATGCTCCCGCGATTGGCTCTATCTGTCGAGGGCCAAATCAGCGATCATGGCTCCATGCTGCGCGGTCGCCTGCTTCAGCTCTACGCCGGCCTGACGCTCTACGGGGTCAGCTCGGCGCTGATCCTGCTGTCGACGCTCGGCAACGACCCCTGGGACGTGCTGCACCAGGGCCTCGCGCGGCACAGCGACATCGGCACCGGCGTCTGGGCCTGCATCGTCGGCGTGCTCGTGCTGCTGCTCTGGATCCCGCTGCGCCAGCGGCCCGGCATCGGGACGCTCAGCAACGTCGTCATGGTCGGGCTGGTGATGCAGCTCGTGCTCGCGCTCGCCTCGCCCGCCCACGGCCTGCCGCTGCGGATCTCGCTGCTGCTCGCCGGCGTCGTGCTCAACGGCGTCGCCACCGGCATGTACATCGGCGCGCAGCTCGGCCCCGGGCCGCGCGACGGGCTGATGACCGGGCTCGCCGCGCGCGGGCACTCGCTGCGCGTCGTGCGCACCGCGATCGAGCTGAGCGTGCTCGCCGTCGGCGCGCTGCTCGGCGGCACGATCGGCGTCGGCACGGTCGTCTACGCGCTCGCGATCGGCCCGCTCGCCCACCGCTTCGTGCCGCTCTTCAGCGCTCGCGCGCGCGTACGCGCCTAAGGCCGCGTTCACATCCAGGTCTTCGAAAGAGGGACTAGCCTCAGAGCCGTGCCGACGCCGAAGATCGACAGCGCGCTCGCAGCGCCGCCCACCGCCGGCGGGACCTTCAAGCGCCCGCCCAGCCGCTTCCGCCGCTGGGTCACCGACGCCGAGCCCGGCCGCTACCACGTCTACGTGTCCTGGGCCTGCCCCTGGGCGCACCGCGTCGCGATCGGCCGCCGGCTGCTCGGGCTCGAGCCGGCGCTCGGGATGTCGGTCGTCGACCCGATCCGCGACGAGCGCAGCTGGGCCTTCACCGCCCCCGACTTCCCGGACCCGGTGAACGGCTGGGACTTCCTCTCGCAGGCCTACGTCGCCAGCGACCCCGACTACGAGGGCCGGCTGAGCGTGCCGGTGCTCTGGGACAAGCGCGAGAAGCGGATCGTCAACAACGAGTCGTCGGACATCCTGCGGATGCTGACGACCGGCTTCGGGCACCTCGCGACGCGCGCCGCCGACCTCTATCCGGAGGGGCTGCACGCCGAGATCGACGCGCTCAACCGGCGCATCTACGAGGATCTGAACAACGCCGTCTACATGGCCGGCTTCGCGACTGACCAGCGTGTCTACGAGCAGGTCGTGCGCCGCATCTTCGCGACGCTCGACGAGCTCGACAGCCGGCTCGCGACGCGCCGCTACCTGTTCGGCGGCACGCCGGTCGAGACGGACTGGCGGCTGTTCACGACGCTGGTGCGCTTCGACGCCGTCTACGCGATCCACTTCAAGTGCAGCCTGCGGCGGCTGATCGACTACCCGAGCCTGTGGCCGTACGCGCGTGACCTCTACCAGCAGCCGGGGATCGCCGAGACCGTGCGCTTCGACCAGATCCGCGAGCACTACTACCGCACGCAGCACACGGTCAACCCGAGCGGCCTCGTGGCGATCCAGCCCGACGTCGACTTCGGAGCGCCGCACGGGCGTGCGGCGCTGATCGGCTAGCGCGCCGGGCTACAGTGAGCCGTCGGCCGCTGCGTCGTCGGGCGCCGGAGCACTCGGATGGTCCGGCGTCTCGTCCTCGACGGGCTTGAGCATGTCGAGGGTCGTGATGGGGTCCGCGGGGCGCTTCCTGGACCCTCGCAGGGCCGACAGCGCGGCCTCGATGCGGGCGGCTTCCTCGACGGCGGGACGGAGCTCTGAGAGCCGCGTCTCGAGTCGGGTCAGCGTCTCTTCGATGACGGTCGCCATGACGCCGGGAACTTTAGCCCAGGCCTCATCCCGGCACTTGTTGAAAAGTTGTGAATGAGGGAGCTGTGGGCCGGCTCGCGGGCGTACCTTCCGCGGCGTGTCGACAGGAGACGTGATTGTCACTTTCGTTGTCGTGGTCGCGCTGGTGTTCGACTTCACCAACGGCTTCCACGACACCGCCAACGCGATGGCCACCACCATCGCGACAGGCGCCCTCAAGCCACGTGTCGCCGTCGGCATCGCCGGGGCGCTCAACTTCGCAGGCGCCTTCATCTCGATCACCGTCGCCGCGACGGTGGCCAAGGGCATCGTCGATGCCAACATCGTCACGCCGACCGTGATCTTCGCCGGCTTGCTCGGCGCGATCGCATGGAACCTCATCACGTGGTGGTTTGGGGTCCCGTCGTCGTCCTCGCACGCGCTGATCGGCGGCATCATCGGCTCCGCGCTCGCCGCCGTGGGCACGAAGGCCGTCGAGTTCCGCGGCATCCTCTCGAGCGTCCTGATCCCGGCGCTGATCGCGCCGGTCCTGGCCGCGCTGGTCGCCGCCGCCGCGACGTTCATCGTCTACCGGCTGATCAAGCCGTACGCACAGGGCCGCGCCGAGCGCGGCTTCCGCTGGGCGCAGATCGCGTCCTCCTCGATGGTGGCGCTGGCGCACGGCACCAACGACGCCCAGAAGACGATGGGCGTCATCTCGCTGGCGCTGATCACCAACGGCAACCTCAAGGGCGGCGACTCGTTCGACGTCCCGACCTGGGTCGTCTTCTGCTGCGCGACGGCGATCGCGCTCGGCACCTACACGGGCGGCTGGCGCATCATCAAGACGCTCGGCACGAAGGTCACCGAGGTCCGTCCGCCGCAGGGCTTCTCGTCCGAGAGCGTCGCCGCGACGGTCATCCTCGTGTCCTCGCACTTCGGCTACCCGCTCTCGACGACGCACGTCGTCTCGGGCGCCGTCACCGGCTCGGGCGTCGGCCGGCCGGCCGCGCAGGTCGACTGGAGCGTCGCCCGCCGGATCGTCTACGGCTGGCTGCTGACGATCCCGGCCGCGGCGGCTACCGCGGCGATCGTCTACGGGATCACCGACATCTTCGGCAAGAACAGCGCCGTCGGCCCGATCGCGATGACGCTGGTGCTGGCGATCGCCGGCTTCTTCCTCTACCGCGCCAACAAGGCCTCGAGCGTCAAGCCCGAGGACACCGTGACCAGTGACGTCTTCGACGAGCCGCAGCCGGTGAACGCATGAGCCACTTCTTCCTCGCTGCAGACTCGAGCCCGCTCGTCGACTGGAGCGCGCTCGGCCAGGTCGCTCTGATCTCGGTCATCGCCGGCGTGCTGATCGCCTCGATCCTCGGCGTCGGCATCGTCGCCTCGCTGCGCGCGAGCGACGAGCGCGGCCGCGGCAACGACAGCGCGGCGCTCGGCATGAACGTCGTCACCGGCGTGGCGGTGCTGCTGGTCGCGGCAGCCGTCGTCGTCGGCATCTACTACATCGCCCACAAGGGCTGAGCCGGCAGCCGGCCCGGCGCGCCGAACGCGCGCCGGGCTCGGCTTCCGCTAGGCGGCGTCGACGCCGAGCCGGCGCGACGTCGCGGCCGCGACGCGCGGCCGCTGGCGGTAGGCCTCGGCGGCGACGAGCAGCGCGATCGCGGCGACGAGCGAGCCGAAGATCTCGAACGTCCGCTCCAGGCCGAGCGACGGCGCGAGGATGCCGGCGAGCACCGCCGGGATCGAGAGCGACAGGTAGGCGACGACGTAGAACGCCGACATCACCTGCGCGCGATGCTCGTTCGGGATCGCGCCCGAGAGCGCTCGCAGCCCGCCGAGGAAGGCGACGCCGAAGCCGGCGCCGCCGACGAGCGCGCCGGCGAGGAACAGCGCGCCCGAGCCGGCGGCGGTCGCGACCACGATCGCGACGATCCCCGTCGCCAGCGCGAGCGAGCCGAGCGCGGCGCCGAGCCACGGCTTCGCGCGTCCGAAGACGAGCTGCGCGACGGCGCCGGTGCCGGCGAGCAGGAAGACGACGAGCCCGTCGACGACGTGGTCGGTCGAGTGCAGCAGCCCGGCCGCCAGCTGCGGGCCGAGCGACAGGAAGAGGCCGCCGATCGACCACGAGGAGAGCACGGCGAGCGAGGCGAGCAGGAACGGACGGCGAACGCTCGCCGGCACGCTCGGCCGCTGCGGCGTCAGCCGCAGGCGCCCGTGGGCCTGGACCGGCTCGGGCATCGCGATCGCGCCGGCCAGCGCGATCGCGAAGAGGATCAGCAGCGCGACGTAGGGCAGCACGCGCGGCGCCGGCAGCCATTCGATCAGCAGCGAGGACACGAGCACGCCGAGCCCCATGCCGCCGGCGCTGAAGACGCCGTTCGTCAGCCCGACGGCCGCCGGGTCGCGGCGCGCGTGCAGGTCGAGCAGCGCGGCGCTGGCGGCGCTCAGCGCCGCGCCGGTCGCGAGTCCCTGGATGCCGCGCGCGACGAACAGCCAGACGACGGAGTCGGCGAGCATGAAGACCAGGGAGGCGACCATCAGCGTCGCCAGCGCCGCGATCAGCACCGGCCGCCGGCCGATCTCGTCCGAGACGCGTCCGGCGACGATCAGCGTCGCCAGCACGCCGAACGCGTAGGTCGCGTAGACGAGCGTCAGCACCGCCGAGGAGAAGCCCCACAGCTCGCTGTAGGTGCCGTACAGCGGCGAGGGCGTGCCGGAGGCGAACAGCGCCAGGCCGATCACGGCGGCGACGAGGACGTAGGCCACGGACGTCGGCAACGTGCGCCGCTGCCCGGCTGGGGTCTGGCTCGTGCTCGTCATGCGGCTCCCTCGTGATGCGCTATTTCCAAGATCATGGAAGTACCACACCGGTTGTAGCATGAGCGGCATGCCGACCGCAGCGCGAGGACGCATCTTCCACCCGCCGGCGTCGGCGCTCGACCTGGCGACGATCCTGCGCACGCTCGGCGATCCGGTGCGCCTGGAGATGGTGCGGCTGCTGTCCGACGGCGTGCCGCGCTCGTGCAGCGTGCTCTCGGACGCGGTCGACGTCCCCGCCTCGACCGGCTCCTACCACATGCGGCTGCTGCGCGAGGCCGGCCTCACGCATGCGCGCCAGGACGGCACGACGCGCGAGATCTCGCTGCGGCGCGAGGACGTCGACGCTCGCTTCCCCGGGCTGATCGACGTGCTGACGGCGGAGTAGGCGCCGTGGAGCCGATCGAGCTCGGTGTCGAGGACGCCGCCGCCGCGGACCGGCTCGATGACGCCGGCCGCGCCTGGCTGCACGAGGCGGTGCGTCGCGTCGAGGCCGACGCGGCGCGCTCGGCCGACACGCACATGCTCGTCTTCCCGCTGCCGCGCGCCTGGGGCATCGACCTCTACCTGAAGGACGAGTCGGTCCACCCGACCGGCTCGCTCAAGCACCGGCTGGCCCGCTCGCTCTTCCTCTACGGGCTCTGCAACGGCTGGATCCGCGCCGGGACGACGATCGTCGAGGCATCGAGCGGCTCGACCGCGGTCTCGGAGGCCTACTTCGCGCGGCTGCTGGAGCTGCCGTTCGTCGCCGTGATGCCGCGCTCGACGAGCCCGGAGAAGATGGCGCTGGTCGAGCTCCACGGCGGCCGCTGCCATCTCGTCGACGACCCGCGCGAGGTCTACGACGTCTCGCGCGCGATCGCCGAGCGGACCGGCGGGCACTTCATGGACCAGTTCACGTACGCCGAGCGGGCGACGGACTGGCGCGGCAACAACAACATCGCGGAGTCGATCTTCTCGCAGCTGGTGCGCGAGCGGCATCCGATCCCGCGCTGGATCGTCGTCGGCGCCGGCACCGGCGGGACCAGCGCGACGATCGGCCGCTACGTCCGCTGGCGCCGTCACGACACGCGGCTGCTGGTCGTCGACGCCGAGTACTCGGCCTTCTACCCGAGCTGGCTCGAGGACGACCCGAGCCGCGTCAGCGAGCGCGGCTCGCGGATCGAGGGCATCGGCCGCCAGCGCGTCGAGCCGTCGTTCGTCCCGACCGTGATCGAGCGGATGCGGCGCGTGCCCGACGCCGCCTCGATCGCCGCGATGCGCTTCGTCCGCCGCGTCACCGGCCACAGCGTCGGCGGCTCGACCGGCACCAACGTCTGGGGCGCGCTCGAGCTGGTCGCCGAGCTGCGCTCGCGCGGCGAGCAGGGCAGCGTCGTGACGCTGATCTGCGACGCCGGCGACCGCTACGCCGAGACCTACTACGACGACGGCTGGGTCGAGCGCGCCGGCCTCGACCTGGCGCCTTACGAGGTGCGGCTGCGCGAGTGGGAGCGGCTGCTGCGCGAGGACACCGCGCCCGCGTCGTGACGCTTCGGTGACGTGCCCGCGGAGCCGCCGGACCTTTTGCTGGCCCGGCGGCTCGGCGAGCGGTCGATCGCGCTACGGCGCCGTCGTGGCGAGCGTGAACGTGAGCGTGGCGCTGTAGGCCCCGGTGCGGAGCGCTTCGTTGGCGCCGATGTGCTGCTGGAGGGCGACGGACACCGGGTCGTTGCTGACGGGCGCCGCGTAGGCGAGCAGCGGCGTGGTCCCGACGACGTCCGCGAGCGGGCCGCCGGCTCCCGCGGGGCTCGTCGCGCGAGCCTGGAGCGGCGCGGCGAGCGAGGACGTGCCGTTGCCGAGGTGGCCGCCGGCGACGGTCAGCAGGGCGTTGCCCGCGCTGCTGACCACGGTGGCGGTCATCGACGCGAGGTAGTCGTGCGCGAGGCCCGGCGTGAAGGCGCCGAACGACGCCGGTCCGCCGAGGCTGAGGGCGAGCGTCGCGGGGACGCTGCCGCCGGCGCCGCCCTCGACCGCGGTCGCGAGGTCGTTCAGCTGCGTCTGCGCCGTGGCGACGCTGTGGTCGGCGCCGGTGATCGAGACCTTCACCGGATGCCGGCCCTTGGCCGCGTAGGCGTGCGCGCCGGCGACGTCGAAGCTGCCGTGGCCGCCGCTGACGAGGCCGTCGGAGGTCGTGCCGTCGCCCCAGTCGATCGCGACGCTGAAGTCGCCGGCCGCCGCCGTCAGGTCCGCGTCGGTGAACGTCGCGACCGAGCCGCTGAAGGCGCCCGCGATGTCGCTCTCGGCCGCTCCCGTCGCGTCGAGGCGACAGGTCGGGACGCGGAACGCGCCGACCTTGCCGAAGTACGGCCCGCCGGTCCGGCTCGCGTCGCCGTAGCCGCCGAAGTACCACATGGTGCAGTCGTCGGTCGGGTCCTGGGCGATGTTCGACCAGTCCTCCCAGCGCGAGCCGCCGGCGGCGCTGATGCCGGGCGCGATCACGCCGTCCTGGTAGCTCATCGTGTTCAGCGGATCTCCGGGCTCTCGCGCGGTGAAGCGCTGCCCGACCGGCACGCAGCCCGGCGCCACGCAGACGAAGGCGGCGTTGGACACGGTCGACGCGCTCGCGTGCGCGAGCGTCAGCGGCGCCGTCAGCGTGACGCCGGTCCCGCCGGCGCCCGCCGTGCCGACCGACGCGACGGTCGCCGTCTCCGCCGTGGCGCCGCTGCCGATGCTCAGCTTGCGGCCGGGAGCGAAGTTGACGTTCGCGCCGGTCACCGCCGCCACCTTGACGACGCTGTCGCCGACGGCGGACGCGGCCGACAGGCTGGTCGCGATCGGCAGGGTGTACGGGCCGCCGCCGTAGGAGTAGGCGAGCGCGATGTCGCCCTTGCGATCCATCGCCGGGCTGCCGAGCCAGCGGTAGTGATCGTCGGGCGCGTAGGTGCTCTGCTGGTACAGGTAGGGCGTGCGGGCGCCGTCGAGCCGCAGCTCGTACCAGCGCTCGCCGCCGGCCCCGACCTGCGTGTCGATCGAGTGCAGGAGCACGAGCGACTCGATCCCGCCGTGGTTGCGGTAGACCATCCGGTGCATGATCTTGTCGCCCTGGGAGTCCAGCCGCGTGGTGCTCGCCGGCTGCGGCACGCACTGCGTCAGCTGGCCGTCGCAGAGGAAGTGATACGGCGACACGGCGATCTCCTGCGGCCCGGTGAAGGTCGACTTCGACGGGTCGTCCCAGTCGACGTGGAACGTGTAGGCGTAGAGCGCGTCGTCCTCGAAGACGCCGCGCAGCTGGTAGCCGCCCGCCGCGAGGAAGTACTCCGGCGCGCCGGCCGGCGGCAGGCCCTGCCCGTCGAGGTCGGCCGGCTCCATGAACGACACGGCGGGCACGATCATGCACTGCTCGGTCGCGTCGAGCCCGGCGAGCATGCGCGTGCGGTCGGCGACGCAGGCATGCTTCTCGATGACGGTGTCGCCGGTGCTCGTCGCGTTGTAGTAGCCGTCCGGCCAGACGGCGACGCGCGGATAGTCGGGGAACAGCGAGCGGCGGAAGACGTAGCGGTAGAACGGGCCGGCGGGGTCGTCGCCGACGCTGACCGCGTAGCACATCGCGTAGAGGCCGCCGACGCGGCTGAAGGACGGCGTCGTGAACAGCCAGCGATGCGCCAGCTGGTCGTAGCGGATGTGGCCGTCGCCGCTGTTGGTGCAGGCGCCCTGGCCGATGCCGGACTTGCCCTGCGTCGTCGTCGTCACGCTGCCCATGCCGTCGCTGACCGTCAGCTGCGCGACGTCGCCGAGCCCGGTCTGGCGCGCGCTGCCCAGCGGCGTCAACGCGTTGAAGGTGACGCTGTAGCCGGCATTCGTGACGCTGCCGACCGACACCGTCGTGTCGGCGAGCCAGTGCGCGAACCCGGGCGTGCCCTTGACGGTCTCGCGCACCGTGGCCGGCGTGCCCTCGACCGTCAGCGCCGTGACGTCGGCGCGCGCGGCGGCGCCGCCGAACGTGACGGTGTAGCCGCTGTCGGCGACCGTCCCGACGCTGGCGATCGTGCCGGAGGGCAGCAGGCCCTTGGCGCCCTTGACCGTCTCGGTCACGCTGCCGCCGCTGACCGAGACGGGGTCGTAGTCGGTGCCGGCAGTGAAGCTGAGCGAGAACCCGCTGTCGGTCAGGTCCCCCGCCGTGACCGTCGTGTTGGCCGGCCAGCTCGCGAGCCCTTCGCCGCCCTTCGCGCTCTCGCGCACCGTCGCGCCGCAGGGACTCGCGGCGCCGGCGCAGTCCCCGAACACGATCTCCACCGGCGGCACGTCCTTGCGCGCGGACGCGCCGGCGAACGTGATCGTCGGCCCGGCGGTGTTGCCGGCGCCTGTCACGGTGACGGTGCCGGGGAAGCCGAAGATCGCGTTGATCTCGTCGCTGACGTTCTGGTTGGTGACGGGCGTCGCGTCGCCGAGCGCGGTCGCGTAGCCCATTCGCCCGGTCAGCTTGTCGCCGATCTTGATGCGGAACGTGTTGCCCGGCTTGGTGGCATCGAAGTCGGTGAACGTGACCTGCTGGATCTCGTTGCCGCCCTGCAGCGCGTTCTGGATGCCGGCGGCGGTGTCGTTCTGGCCGCGCACGATCGGCACCGTGCTCTCGCCCCCGTAGCCGAGGCGGTAGGAGGAGCCGGCGACCGCCACGGTCTGGACTTCGCTGGTGCCGTTGAGCGCCGCCAGGATCCCGGCCGCCGTGTGCGTGCTCCCGCGCGTCAGCGGCGCCGAGCGCGCGCCGTCGTAGCCGAGCGTGTAGGCGTCGCTGCCGCTGAAGTCGGTGAGCGAGATCTGCTGCTGCTCGTTGCCGCCCTGGATTGCCGCCTGGATGCCGGCCGCGGTGTCGTTCTGGCCGTGGACGATCGGCACCGAGGCGTCGCCGTCGTAGCCGAGCCGGTAGGACGCGCCGTCGCTCGCGAAGCCGCTCAGCGCCACCTGCTGGACCTCGTTGGTGCCGGCGAAGACGCTGTTGTTGTTGAGCGGACCGAGCAGCGTGGCGCCGGTCTTCGACATCACCTTGAACTGCGAGTTGCGCATCACGACGATCGAGTCGGGGCCGGCGGCGATGTTGTTGTCAGAGGTCGAGCCGCCGTTGAGGCCGTTGTCGAACGTGATGTCCGGCGTGATCGGCGGTCGCGAGCCGAAGCTGGTCTGCTCGGCCGCGCCGCCGTCGGGCACGAACGGGTTGGGCGCGGCGGCGCGCGAGGACTCGATCTCGTGCGCCTCGCTCATGCCCTCCGCCGCCGGCTCGGCGGCGGCCAGCGTCGTCGCCCGCTGCGGCGCCATCCCGCGCAGCGAGTCCGACAGATCGTGCACCCCGTCGGTGCTCACGCGCAGCAGCTCGGCCGGCGCCGAGACATGCTGCGCGTCCGTTCGCCCGGTCGTCGACCGCGCGGTGGCGATCAACGCCACCCCGAGCAGCACAACGATGGCGACCAGCGTCCGACGACCGTCCCACCTGACCGTCCTCATGACCCTCTCCCCTGTGGCGAACGCGCGAAGCTACGCCGCGTCGTTGGGCCGGTCAATCAGGCAGGCGTCGCAAGTCCGACTCTCATCCCGCGACAATCGGGGCATCACAAACGACGCCCTCGAGCAACACGCCCGCGGGCGGCCGCGAGGCGTATGGGCCGGGGTGGATTCGAACCACCGCACGACGGATTATGAGTCCGCCGCAGAAACGCCGCCTAGAGCCGATTCGGGAGGTGATGCGACACGGATGCGACGACGATGGCGGCGAGCACGGGACGTCACGCGCTCATGCGCCGACGGCGGCGGCCGCCGCGTCGAAGGAGCGCCCGGTCGAGTGCGTGTAGACGGCGGTCGCCGTCAGGACGGTGTGGCCGGCCATGAGCGCGAGGTCGGCAGGGTCGACGCCGGCGGCGCGCAGGTGCGAGACCCACGAGTGGCGGAAGTCGTGCGGGACGGCGGCGGTCATCCCGGTGCTCGTGCGCGCCGGCGTCCAGAGCTGCGTGTACCACCAGCTCTCTGACCAGAGCTTGCCGCCGACGCCGGGGAACAGCAGCTTCTGCAGGCGCGCGGCGCCGCGGACCATCGGGACGGGGCGCGCCTCGAGCATCGCCCACAGGTCGGGCGGGATCGGGATCGGCCGGCCGAGCTCGATCAGCGGCGCGGCGCCGCGCGCGGCGCGCAGGCGGTCCTGCTTCGCGCCGTCGTCGACGGTCCCGCGCCACGCGGTCTGCCGGACGTGCAGGTGCGGCGACGTGATCTTGCAGCGGAGGTCGCCGCACGCGCCGGCGAAGACGTCGCCGCGCTCGAGCGGCAGCAGCTCGCCGAGGCGCAGCCCGCAGTCGGACACGAGCCGGAGCATCGGCTCGGCGTGCGCGCGGCGCCACGCGTTCATCTGCGCCCAGCCGTCAGCGAAGTGCGGCCGCAGCATCTCGGGCACGTCGTCGTGGTCGTCCACCGGCAGCGCGGCCGCGGCGGCGAACTGGTGCATCTGCTGCCACGACCAGACGCGCGCCTTGCGGGGCGCCTTGACGATGCGCGGGTCGCTCGCGCGGACCGTGATCCCCAGGAATGGGTTGGTGTCCGTCACGACCTCGTCGTCGATCGCGTCCGCCCACATCGTGCTGAGCACGCGCACGACCGCCTTGGCGCCGTTCGCCGCGCGCCCCTGCTTCCTGAGCATGTGGTCGATGAGGTCGGTCACGTGCGGGCGCCGGACGTCCGCCATCGGCCACTGGCCGAACGGCACACCTTCGATCTCGACGTTGGTGACCGCGCGGAGCTTCCCGATGTAGCCGAGGTCGGTGCGCCGGCTGCGCGGGTGCCGCTGCAGCCACCGCTGCTCGCCGTACTCCGTCACTGTCATCCCACGCCGCGCCGCGCTCGCCGGCGCGGCCGCGTCCATCTCGTAGCACCGGTCGATCGCGTGCTGCGCGCAGCAGCTGGCGTCATCGGCCGGCGCGCGGCACGCGCCCTTGCGGGCATACGTGCCGCGGACACCGCGCTCACGCCAGCCGATGTGGATCTTCCCGGCGCGGTCCGTCCAGCGCGCAACCCACACGGTCTTGCCGGATGGGTTCGTGCGCGGGGTCGGCGTCTCGTGGCGCCGCACTACTGGCACTAGGCCTCCTTGGGTCGACGTCGTCGCTCCTGAACGTACTCCGCGACGTCGTGGGCGGCAATCAGCCGCCGCCCACCCAGGCGGTAGGACGGGATCTCGCCCGTGGCCAAGCGGTCGCGCAGCGTGCGCTCGCTGATCCCGAGCTCGCGATGCAGCTCCTTGACGGTCCACGGCGGCCGGTCGTTGGGCTGACCGGCCGCCGGCGCGACGCCGAGGCGCTCAAGGATGCGATCGGCGACGAGATCGGCGAGCGCGTCGAGGTCCTGCCCGGTCATGGCTTCCTCGCTCGGCTCGCGCACCTCAGACACGCTCATCGGGCCGTAGGAGAAGTCCTCGGCCAGGTCCCGGGTACAGCTCGCGCAGGTTCGTCTCGGTCATCGGCTCGGCTCCTGTGCTTCGTCGTTCGGTTCGGCGTTCGCTTCGCGCACGCCGCCGCCGTCGTCGTGCTGGCGTGCGAGCTGCGCGGCGAGGTGCCGGAGCAGCGGCGACGGGCCCGGCCCGCGCCGGGCGCTCTGACCGTTCGTGGCTGGCGTCGTCACGAGCCCGCTCCGATCTGGAGGCGCGCGAGCCCGCCGCCGCGCTCGAGCGCGTCGTAGACGGTCTCGCCGGTGTCGGGATCGACGAGGTGCGGCAAGAACGCCTGCGTGAACGTCTCGACGTTCTCCGCGACAGCCTCCATTCTCGCCTTCAGGGTCCAGTGCAGGACGCGCCAGACGCGGCGGGCCTCCTGCTCGCGCTCTTCGAAGAGGATCTGCTCGGCGGTCTTCGTGCGTGCGCGGCGCGCCTTCTTCGCGACCGCCTCCGGGTCGGGCGGCGCGATCACGACGCGCATCTGGACCTGCAATCCGTGCGCGCGGAACGCGATCCTGGCGACGCGGTCGTCACCGTCTCCGCGTTCCTCACCGAACATGAAGCCGTCGGCGCCGTAGCGCGAGAGCAGGGCGCGGATCTGGCCCTGCGACGTCTCGACGGCGACCTGCGTGTCTTCGTACGGCATCGGCTAGGCCTCGCTCTCGGCCGGCCACTGCTCGACCAGGATCTGCACGGCGCCGACCTCGAGCTGGCCGAGCAGCTGCAGCGCGCGCGTGGCGGAGGAGAGTGCGGCGGCGGCGGTGCGCGCCTTGCATTGGCCACCGATCCAGGTCGCGCGGTGCTGCGGCAGCGGGTCGCCGCCGTAGCTGAGCCCGAGGTCCTGGCCCCAGTAGACGAGGATCGGGCCGTCGGTGGCGCGGTCGGCGAGCCCGACGTCCTCGGCGTGGAAGGTCATGGTGGGCTTCATCGGCTAGCTCTCGGTCGGTGTCGTCGTGGTCAGGGCGAGCGCGCCTTGGGCGCTCGGCGGCGCGACGGCTGGCGCCGGGCCGAGGAGGTGGTCGGGCACGTCGAAGAGGCCTTGTGCGCCGCGGAACGGCACCGGCGTCGCGAGATGGCGGACGTCGCGGAGCACCCAGGCGAACCGGCCGGGCTCGTAGAGGCCGAAGGCGTGCTCGTGCGGGTGCGTGCGCTCGAGCGTCTCGATCGCGTCGGCGGTCATCTCCGAGCATCGGTGCAGGACCGCGGTCGCGATGAGCGCGCCGAGCGGCAGGTCCTCGGGCGTCAGGTACTGGTTGAACGGCGCTTCGCTCGCGATGTCCAGGTGCTGGGTGGTCTTCGTGGCGTGGATCGCGATGCGCTGGCCGATGACGCTCGCGGGCGCTGGCCAGTGCCGTGTCTCGATTCGCTTCGCGCCGATGGCGACGAGCGAAGCCCAGGGCTGCCAGAGCGGTAGGGCCTTCATCTCGGCACCACCTCGTCTCGGCGGCCGACGGTGATGGTGACGGTCTTCCCGCGGTCGCGGTGGCGGTCGCGGACGTGCTCGGCGAGGCGGCGGATCCTGTCGCGCGCGTCGGGGGCGGCCTGCTCGAACAGCGCGGCGTCCGGGTCGCGGATCGGCTCGGCCTGGCCGCGCTTGATGCCGAGCGTCTCCATCACGACCGGGTCGGACCCGTGGTTGCAGGTCAGGAAGTACGCCAGGACGTTGCCGTCCTGGCCGTCGCGGTGGAGGCGGCCGATGCATTGGTCGTGCTGCGCCGGGCTCCAGTCGAGCTCGCCGAACACCGCGACCTTGGAGACCTCCTGCAGCCCGTCGAGGCCGGCGCCGGATCGCAGGCTCATCACGAGCAGGCGGCGCTCCGGGTCGCTGATGAACGCCTCGCGCGCGGCCTCCTTGCGTGCCTGCGACTCGCTGCCGGTGTAGAAGATCGGCGCGAGGTCGGCGAGCCGCTCACGCCAGACGTCGTAGACGTCGCGGTGCCAGCCGAACAGCACGACCTTCTCGTCGCTCTCGATCAGGAGCCGGACGAAGTCGGCGACGTAGGGCGCCTTCGCGAGGCCGGTCGCTCTGCGCAGTTGCGCGTCGAGGTCGCCGCTCGCGACGAACCGCTCTTCGCGGGTGCCGCCGCCGGACAGGATCAGCTCGGCGAGCGCGAGCGTGGTGCCGGCGGTCTGCTGGTCGATGACGTGCTCGTCGGCGGCGACGGTGTGCGGGATCCGGAGGACCTCGGGCAGCTCGCGGCGGACGTCGGCGCGGGTGCGGCGGATCATCAGGCGTTCCTGCCGCATGTGCGCGCCGAGCGCGCGCGGGTTGCTGACGTAGACGCGGCCGTTGTCGTTGCGGCCCCACTCGGCGATGAACTCCTCGCGCGTGCCGAGCGCGTCCTTGTCGAGGATGCTGAAGATGCTGTGGATCTCGCCGCCGTAGTTGTAGACGGGCGTGGCGGTCAATCCCATGCGGTAGTCGGCGGCGTCGGCGACCATCGCCGAGCCGATGTACTTCTGCGTCTGCGGGCGGCGAAGCTCCTGGATCTCGTCGAAGATCACCGTCCGTGCGGCGCCGGCGAGGTGGTGCCCCCACCCGGCGATCTTGCTGTAGGGCACGACGAGGACGTCGGGGTTCCGTCCGCCGAGCTCGCGGGCGTAGACCTCGGCGGGGTCGTACGGCGCGGTGCGGGTGACGATGTGGCCGCGCAGCATCGGGAAGCTGAGGGCGAGCTCGCGCATCCACTGGCGCTGGAGGTGCGTCGGGCAGACGACGACGGCGGGCAGCGCCGCCGGCGACCGGAGCACGAGCAGGCCGGTGAACGTCTTCCCGAGCCCGAGCTCGTCGACGACGAGGAGCCGGCCGACGGACAGGACCGCGTCCGCGGCGAGCACCTGGTAGTCCCGCGGTGCGCGCGCCGGTTCGAGCCAGCCGTCGCCGGTGAGTCGTTCGCCGGCGAGCACCCGGTCGACGGAGTCCCTCGCTTCGACGTACTCGCTCGCGCGCGCCTCGAGGTACGCGGCGGCGGAGGCTGCCATCTCGAGCGGCCAGCGCTTGGTGAGCCACAGCAGCTCGAAGGCGACCTCGGGCGTGTCGCCGATGTAGAGCGCGCGGTCTCGCTCGCTCGCAACCCTGGGGAAAATGCGCTTGACACGCATCACGACGTTCGGGTCGGCGTCGAGCCGCCACCGGTCCGCCGCGGACAGCCGCGTCCGCGACGGCGCCGTGTCAACGGCGCTGCTGCTGTGGCGCGACAGCCTGCCGTAGGTCCTCACAGGCCGCTCCGCTGAAGCTGGTGCACGTACAGCGTGGGCGCGCCGTCGCGCGTGCCGGCGGCGATCCGCAGGTGCTGCGCGCGGGCGGTCACGAGGATCAGCGCATCGAGGCCGTCCGACTCGCGGTAGCGATTCAGCTGCCGCTCGACGTCGCGCCACCAGCCGGCGACCTTCACCTCGATGCCGACACGCCCGACGAGCAGGTCGATGCGATCGCGGTCGCCGAGGCGGACCTCCCGCTCGACGGGGTAGCCGGCGCCGGTGAGGACCTCGGCGAGCGCGGCCTGCAGCTCGGCCTCGTTCGACCAGAGGAACCGGCCCGCCCGGATCACGTCGATGATCTCCTGCGGCGTCGGCGCGCGACGGTAGCGGTCGGCGATCCCGAGCCGGTCCGCGGCGCGGCCGCGGATGTCGTGCCGGCAGATGTCGAGCTCGTCGAGGATGCCGCCCGGCGTCAGCAGCTGGTCGAGCGCGCTGCCCGGCGCCGGGCCCGGCGCCGGCATCTGCAGCTGGTGCTCGGCCATCCACTCGACGGGGTCGCGCTTCCACGCCGGCTCGCGGATCGCGGTGCGCTGGCGCATGAGCGTCATCTGCTGGTAGCCGGCGCAGTAGTGCCGCCACCAGGCGCCCACGTCCACGTCGCCGCCGAGCGCGGTGATCTGCTGCTCGATGTGCTCGACGACGTCGGGGGCGCCGCCGTCCACGATCGCGGCGAGCCACAGCGCGTCGTCGGACCCGGCGGGCATCGCGACGCGGATCGCGTCGATCTGCCCGCACATCGCGGCGAGGTCGTCGAGGTGCTCGCGAGCGAGCGTGAGCGCCGTCGGCGCGGCCGGCTGCTGCTCGACGCTAGGCACCGGCGGTCACCTCCGTCTCGAGGTGGCGGAGGCCGCGCTCGGTGGGCTGCTCCCACTCGTCGAGCAGCCCGCGCTCTTGCAGCCGCGCGGCGGCGGTGACGACGTGCCTGTGCTGCGTGTCGAGCGCGCGGGTGGCGCGCGCGACGCATTCCGGGCCGACGGACCCGAGGCGCTCCGCCTCGCCGAGCACGGCGGTCTCGAATGCCGTCGTCGTCGCGACGCTCGTCGTCACGCACGGCGCCGCCTGCCAACGGCTGCGGCTGGGCGCGCTCGGCTTCGTGCGGAGCGCGACGATCAGCTCGGCGCGCTGGCGCTGGGTGATGCCGCCGAGCGTCCGTGACGGCGAGATACCCGCCGAGCGGAGGAGCAGGCCCCCGCCTTGACGGCGCCGATGTGCGGCACGGCGAGCAGCAGCTGCGTGGTCGTCATCGTCAAGGCGTGCGGCGGCGGGGCGGTGATGACGTCGATCGCGGAGATCTCGCCGCGCGCGACGTCCTCCTTCAGGCGCGCTCGCGCGACGCGGATCCTGTTCGCGAGCGCGAGCGCGTCGGCGCGCTGCTGGCGGGTGCGCTCTTGGGGCGACGATGGCGGTCACGGCGTCGGGTCCTTTCGGCTGGTGACGACGCCGACGCGCTCTTGCCCCGTCGGCGTGGCCGTCCACATGTGCGCGCCGGTCGGGCGACGGCAGGCGGCGCACGTCTCCACTCGGCTGGAGACCAGGCCGAGGCGGCGCAGACGCTTGAGGTCCCGCAGGACGTCAGCGGGACGGAGGGCGAGCGCGGTGGCGATCGAGCCGTGGGTCGCGCCGCGCACGGCGACGGCGAGCACGAGCGCGACGTCGCTCGGCGCGAGGTGCTCGTGCACGGTCATAGCCCGCGCCCGGCGAACTCGTCCGACAGCGACCGCAGCGCGGCGTTGCTTGCGCGGCACTGGTGCCACGCCTCCCGCGAAGGAGCCGCCGATGCTCGCGATGCCGGTCAGCCGGATGGTTCGGCGCGCGCGCAGCTGCCCGTCGATCGCGAGCGCGGCTGCGCGCTCGGTCGTGGCGCGCGGCGTGTCGTCGGCGAGGTCGTCGTCGGCGAGCCCGTGGAGCTCTGCGGCGAGCGCGCGCCAGCTGCTCTCGGGCATGGTGAGCTGCGTGACGCGGTCGGTCGCGCCCCACTTGATCTGGTCGAGGTACCAGCCGATCGCCTGCAGCTCGTGGACCGCTGCGGCGAGCTCGGCGCTGGTGAGCGTCAGCGGGTCGCCGAGCGGTTCGGCGGCACGCCGGAGGCGCGCGCGGAGGACGGAGGCGATCGCCGCGGCGTGGCGCTGGGCGACGAGCAGGTTGCGGTAGTAGTCGCTCTCGCCGGTGACGGCGGCGACGGAGGTCATGTGGTGCTGTCCCCTTCTCTGGGCACGCGTTGAGGTGTGCGGGCGCGCGGTCATCGCGCGCGTCCGTAGGTCGAGCGTTCGCCGACTTCCCAGCCGGCGGCGCTGGGTGGCGGGTCGAGGCGGCGGTCGCGGCCGTCGACGGTGTGGACGGCGCTGTAGCCGACGAGGCGACTCACGATCGCCTCGCCGAACGGCTCCGGCCAGGACTGCGCGAGCGGCCCGGGCTGGAGGTTGGTGGTGATCAGCAGGTGCTGCCGGTTGACGATCGCGTTGTCGACGGCGCCGAGGACCTGCTCGGCGGCGTACGCCGTCGGGCGGGTCTTGTCGAGGTCATCGAGCGCGAGCGCGTGCCCGCCGCTGAGGAGGTCGATGCCGCGGCGGCGCTCCGCCGAGCCGAAATCCGCGCTCAGGCAGCGCATCAACTCGATGGCGCTCGCCCAGCGCGCCGGCTGGATGCGCAGCAGGAGCATCACCGCGGCCGCCGCGATCGTGGTCTTGCCGACGCCGAAGCTGCCGGTGAGCACGAGGCCTCGCCGGCCGCTCGAGCCGGTCGCCCACCGGCGCGCGGCGGCGATCGCTTCGGCGCGCGCCGGCGGCGTCGGGTCGAGCTCGGCGAGCTTGAGGCCGCGCAGCTCGACGGGCAGGCCGCTCGCTTGCACGTGCGCTCGCCAGCGAGCGGCGGCGGCGGCCGCGGCATGGCGGGCGGCGGTGTCTGCTGCCGCCGCGTCGTCGCGGGCGGCGCAGGCGTCGCACTGCGCCTTCAGGCGGTTGAGCAGCGCGGCGCCGTAGCCGGTCGCGCGCTCCCGCTCGACGGGCGCGCCGCAGTCCGCGCACTCGAGGCGGTCGATCATCACAGCCCGGCCGCCCGGTCGTACTTCGACCAGCGCTCGTCGTCAGCGGCTGCGCGCGCCGGCGTCGTGCGGCCGCGGCGAGCCGGCGTGGGCGCGGCGCCGGTCTGCTGGCGGCGGAGCTGGTAGATCAGCATCATCGCCGCGCCGCCCTTCGGCTCGGTGTACGCGGGGTCGCCGGCGAGCGCGAGGACCTCGGTCAGCGCGGCGTCGAGGTCGTCGAGGCGATCGGCGTGCCGCATCACGATCTGGTCGATCGAGACCTCGTCGACCGTGAGGCGGGTGCGGCGGAGCGTCGAGAGGATGCGCTCGACGACGCTGGCGGCCTCGTGCGCGGGCGCCGGCGCAGGCACGGGCGCGAGCGTGTGAGGCAGCTGCTGCTGCTCTAGCTCCTTCGTTACAGGGTGCACCACGGTGGTGCTGGTGCCGGTCCCACGGTGGTGCTGGTCGGCGTCTGGCACCAGCACCAGCGCCGGCACCACCGTGGTGCTGGTGCTGGTGCTGGACGTGGTGCTGCTGTCGCCGTCGAGCACCAGGTCGTAGATGACCGTGCCGTGCCGGCCGCGGCCGGCCTCCTTGATCAGGGGGGCCGCGCGGAGCGCGTCGAGCGCGCGGAGGACGGTGTTGCGGTGCCAGCCCGTCGACTCGACGATCTCGCGCACGGACAGCTCGGCGCAGTGGCCGTGGTCGTCGGCTGACCACGCGAGCGCGTCGAGCACGGCGCGCCGCGACGGGTGCTCGACGCGCTGCTGACGCGCCCAGCGCTTCATAGCGACGCTCACGCCGTGCGCTCCCGCCGCGAGCGCACGGACGCGGGCGCGCGGTGCTCGACCTCGTGACGCTCGCGCTGCACGGCGGCGACGAGCGGCCCGTCGGCGAGCACGCCGGCGTCGACGAGCTCGGCGAGCGCGGCCTGCGTCCCAGCGAGGTCCCGCGCCCACGCGCGCGCGGTCGCGCGGTGCGTGGTGCGGCGCTTCCGGCGCGCCTTGCGGGCCCGCGACGCGCGGCGCGTCGCCGGGCTGTCCACTACGATGCTGTCCACCGTTTCGCTCCTCCTGTTGGTCCGCGCCCCGGCTCCGTCACAAGCCGTGGGTTCAGCCGGCGGCGCTGACTGCTGGCGCGTCTTAGGCATCCGCGGGCGTCTCCGCCACGAGACGGTCAAGCAGCTCGATCACGCCCGACTTGAGCGGCACAACCGCCGGAGCGAACTTCTCCGCGAACACCTCCGCCAACCGCTCCCGCACCGCCTTGTACACCCGGTCGTAGACCTGGCCGTACGTGGCGGCGGTGGTGGCGGCGGCGGTGGCGGTGGTGGCGGCGGCGGTGGTGGCGGCGGCGGTGGTGGCGGCGGCGGTGGCGGCGGTGGCGGCGGTGGTGGCGGCGGCGGTGGCGGCGGCGTCGGCGGTGGCGTCGGCGGTGGTG
>Ga0153956_1001297_pt1 | contig 22702 bp, 14 predicted proteins | sample TSFL040MetaG_FD_104704 | JGI IMG/M metagenome (GOLD analysis project Ga0153956, IMG submission 104704) | Attine ant fungus gardens microbial communities from Florida, USA - TSFL040 MetaG | ecosystem: Host-associated > Fungi > Mycelium > Unclassified | place: USA: Florida, Wekiwa Springs... | reverse complement strand
GCATGAACAGCGTCTGGTTGGAGCGGATGACGTCCATCAGCAGCCGTTCATAGGCGTCCGGGTTGCGGACGTTGAAGGCCGAGGCGAAGCTCATGTCGAGCGAGACGTTGCGAAGCCGCATGCCGCCCGGACCGGGGTCCTTGATCATCAGCGACTGCTTGACGCCTTCGTCCGGCTGCAGGCGGATGATCAGCTGGTTCTGGTTGATGCGTCCGGCGGCCTGATCGAAGATCGTGTGCGGGATCGGCTTGAAGGTGATGACGATTTCCGACATGCGGCCGGCAAGGCGCTTGCCCGTGCGGATGTAGAAGGGCACGCCCGCCCAGCGCCAGTTGTTGACCTCCGCCTTGATGGCGACGAAGGTCTCGGTGTTCGAGACGCCGCCTTCGAGTTCGTCGAGATAGCCCTTGACCGGTCCGCCGGAGGAGGCGCCGGCGCGGTACTGGCCGCGAACGGTCGCCTGCTCGACGTTCGCCGTGGTGATCGGCTTCAAGGCCCGCAGCACCTTCAGCTTTTCGTCGCGCACGGCCTCCGAATCCATGGAGGAGGGGATTTCCATCGCCACGAGGCAGACGAGCTGCAGGATATGGTTCTGCACCATGTCGCGCAGCGCGCCGGCGGTGTCGTAATAGCCGGCGCGGCCTTCGAGCCCGACCGCTTCGGCGACCGTGATCTGCACATGGTCGATATGGGTGGCGTTCCACAGCGGCTCGTAAAGCGCGTTGGCGAAGCGCAGCGCCATCAGGTTCTGCACCGTCTCCTTGCCGAGATAGTGGTCGATGCGGAAGATCTGCTCTTCCTTGAAGACCTTGCCGATCGTGTCGTTGAGGTCGAGTGCGGAGGCGAGGTCGCGGCCGATCGGCTTTTCGACGACGATGCGCGTCGACCTGGTGATGAGCTGGTGGTCGCGGATCTTTTCCGAGATGCTGCCGAAGATCGACGGCGCCACGGCGAGATAGAAGGCGCGGACGCGCTCCGTCCCGTCTTCGAGAAGCGACTTCAGCTCCTCCCAGCCCTGGTCGGAGCGGGCATCGACGGCGACATAGAAGAGGCGCTGGCAGAATTTCTCCACCTCGGCCTCGTCATATTCGCCCTTCTTCAGGTGCTCGCGCAGCGCATCGCGCGCGAACTTGCGGTATTCCTCATGGGTCAGCGCGCTGCGCGAGGCGCCGATGATGCGCGTCGGCTCGGTGAACTGGCCTTCGATCTGGCGGTGATAAAGGGCGGGCAGAAGCTTGCGTTCCGCAAGGTCGCCGCTGCCGCCGAAAACGACATAGTCAAAAGGCTCGACAGGAATAATTTGGCTGCTCATAAACTGTCTCTCGGTCGGACGATGTTGAGGCCCTTTTAATCTAATCGATTTAAAAAGGCCAGCGCGCATTTCGGAAACCCGCACCAGCCTTTTAGAGCGAAATGCCGCAGCTGGAAATCCACATTCGCTCGGAGCGCATCCGATGTGAGCCGGATGGACTCCGAGCTTCTTTGTTTCCGTTTGTCTTTTCGGGAAAATCGGTTCCCGCTTTTCCCTGACAAACGCTAGAACCTGTCGCGCAGCGCAAACCAGGTGAGCGCCAGGAAGAGCAGCGGCGCGCGCAGGCTCGCCCCGCCGGGGAAGGGCGGAATGTCGAGCGCGCGGATGAGGTCGAGGTCGGCGGAGCGCTTGAGAACGGTGTCGGCATAGAGCTTTCCGCAATAATTCGCCAGCATCACCCCATGGCCGGAATAGCCGCCGATCGAGGTCACGCCCGGCATCACCTCGCGCACGAAGGGCTGGCGCGGCATGGTGATGGCGACGGAGCCGCCCCAGGCATAGTCGATCGGGATGTCGCCGAGATCGGGATAGATTTCGGCGATCTGGCGGCGGATATGGGTGGAAATGTCGCGCGGATTGTCGGCCGTATAGGCCTCGCGCCCGCCGAAGAGCAGCCGTCCGTCCTTCGATTTGCGGAAATAGCGCACCACGAAGCGCGAATCCGCCACCGCCTCGCCGCCGGGCAGCACCGCCGGAAATTTGTCGAGCGGCACGGTGGCGCCGATGAAGGAGCGGATCGGCATGACATGGCTTGCCGTCACCGGCTCCAGATTGCCGATATAGCCGTTGCAGGCGAGCAGCACACGGTCGGCGGTGATGTTGCCGTTCGCGGTTTCGATCACCGTCCCGCCACTGGTGCTCTTCAGGCTTTTGGCCGCCGTCATCTCGAAGAGGGCGGCGCCCGCCTGATGTGCTGCGCGGGCGAGGCCGATCAAGAGCTTCAGCGGATGGATATGGCCGGTGCCGGTGTCGCGCACGCCGCAGCTATAGCGCTTCGAGCCCAGCCGTTCCTGCGTTTCGGCGGTGTCCATGAAATGGATGTGGGGATAGCCGTAGCGCTCGGCCGCGATCCGGGCATTTTCGGCAAAGTCGCGCCGGTAGCTCGTCTTGTGGGCGACGTTCATCTGGCCAGGCATGTAGTCGATGGCGATCTGGTGCGCCTCGGCGAACTGCAACAGATGACGCTTGGCATCCTCGGCGAGGCCGAAGAGCGCCTTCGAGCGCTCGTAGCCGATCGTCTCTTCCAGCTCCTCCGGCCAGGAGCGCTGGCCGGTGCCGAGCTGGCCGCCGTTGCGGCCGGAAGCGCCGTCGCCGAAGCGGTTGGCGTCGATCAGCACGACATTCACGCCGGCGGAGGCGAGGTTATAGGCGGCTTGGAGACCGGTATAGCCGCCGCCGACGATGGCGACGTCGGCGCGTCGCGATCCGTCGAGGGAGGGATAGGTCGGCCGCTCTCCGGCGGTCGCCTGATACCACGACACGCCGGGGGCGATCGGGCTTTGCCACATAGGCTCAACGCTCATGATCGGGCTCCCTTACACGTTGAGGAGAAGGAATTCCCGCTCCCAGGGGCTGATCACCTCCATGAAGGTCTCGAATTCGCCGCGCTTCACGCCGGCATAGAGGCCGATGAAATCCTTGCCGAAAATCTCTTCCAGCGCCGGTTCGTCCTCCATCAGGGCGACGGCCTCCAGCAGGCCGCGCGGCAGGTCGATGGAGCCCTCGTTGGCGGATTCCTCCGTCGGCGCCGTCGGCTCGATTTCCTTCATGACGCCGAGCAGGCCGCAGGCGAGCGAGCCGGCCAGCGCCAGATAGGGATTGGCGTCGGAACTCGGCAGGCGGTTTTCCACACGCCGCGCCTGCGGATCGGAAACGGGCACGCGGAAGGCGGTCGTACGGTTGTCGTAGCCCCAGGCGTTGTTGACCGGCGCCGACATGTTCGGCGTCAGCCGCCGGTAGGAGTTGACGTAGGGCGCAAGCATCGACAGCACCGCCGGCACGTATTTCTGCAGGCCGCCGATGAAGTGGAAGAATTCGCGCGACGGCGAGCCGTCGGCATTGGAAAAGACATTCTTGCCGGTCGCCGCGCTCACCACCGACTGGTGGATGTGCATGGCCGAGCCCGGCTGGCCCTGCATGGGCTTGGCCATGAAGGTCGCATAGATGCCGTGCTTCATCGCCGCTTCGCGGATCGTGCGCTTGAACAGGAAGACCTGGTCGGCAAGCTCGATCGGATTTCCATGGCGGAGGTTGATTTCGAGCTGCGCCGGGCCGTCCTCGTGAATCAGCGTGTCGATCTCGAGGCCCTGCTTTTCGGAGAAATGATAGATGTCGTCGATCAACTCGTCGAATTCGTTGATGCCGGCGATGGAATAGCTCTGGCCGCCGAGGATCGAGCGCCCGGAACGGCCCTTCGGCGGATGCAGCGGATAGTCCGGGTCGTCGTTCTTGGCGACGAGGTAGAACTCGATTTCCGGCGCGACGATCGGCTTCCAGCCGCGGTCGTCATAGAGCTTCATGACGTGCTTGAGCACATTGCGCGGCGTATAGGGCACTTCCTGGCCGTCGGAATTGACGATGTCGCAGATCACCTGCGCCGTCGGGTCGGTCTCCCACGGCACGACGGAGAGTGTCGAAAGGTCGGGCACCAGCTTCAGGTCGCTGTCGCGCGGCTCGTAGCGGAAGCTTTCGGTCTCGTCGGGATATTCGCCGGAAATCGTGTGGCGGTAGAGCGCGGAGGGCAGCGCCAGCGAGGTGTTCGAGGTGAATTTCGAACTCGGCATCATCTTGCCGCGCGGCACGCCGGCAAGGTCCGGCGTGATGCACTCTATGTCTTCGATGCCCCGTGCTCTGAGCCACTGAGCCGCTTCCTTCCAGTTGGCGACGCCGCGCGCCGAACGAAGAGCTGGAGGAACGGCCGCAACCTTGGAAACCGGCGTGGACGCTTTGAGCGGGGGCTTTCTAGAAGGCATAAAACACCGTAGTTGCGTTGATCTTGAAGGCATCATAACCGCTGTTTGACAATTGGCGAGGGGGAGGCGAGCCCAAATTTTCGCCATAAGCTTGAAAATTTGCGCGGCGACGAAAGGACTACGTGCGTTGAACGACAGATACGACGTCATTATTCTCGGCGCGGGCGCCGCCGGCATGATGTGCGCCCTTCGCGCAGGCCGGCGCGGCCGCCGCGTGCTCGTCCTCGACCATGCCGCAGCCCCCGGCGAAAAGATCCGCATTTCCGGCGGCGGGCGCTGCAACTTCACCAATATCCATGCCGGGCCGAAGAATTTTCTCTCGGCCAATCCGCATTTCGCCAAGTCCGCGCTTGCCCGCTTCACCCCGCGGGATTTCATCGCGATGGTGGAGCGGCACGGCATCGCCTGGCATGAAAAGACCCTCGGCCAGCTCTTCTGCGACGAGAGCGCCCGCGACATCATCCATATGCTGACGCGCGAAATGCGCGAGGCGGGCGTCGAAATGCACCTTCGCACCACCGTCGAAGCGGTCGAGGCGGCGGCGGGCGGCTTCCGGCTGCGGACGAACGAGGGCAGCGTCGAGGGCGCGGCGCTGGTGGTCGCGACCGGCGGAAAGTCGATCCCGAAGATGGGCGCGACCGGCTTCGCCTACCGTGTGGCCGAGCAATTCGGCATACCCGTCGTCGAGACCCGGCCGGGCCTTGTGCCGCTGACGCTGGAGCCGGTGCAGCTTCAGCGTCTGGCACCGCTTTCGGGCATATCGGCGCCGGCGGAAATCCGCTGCAACGGCGCGGCCTTCCGCGAGGCGCTGCTCGTCACCCACCGGGGCTTGAGCGGCCCTGCGATCCTGCAGATCTCCTCCTATTGGCGCGAGGGCGAGGACATCGTCGTCGCCATCGAGCCCGATATCGACATTTTCGCGCGGCTGAAGGCGGCGCGTCAGGCAAACGGCCGGATCGCGGTGCAGACGGCGCTTGCCGAAATCCTGCCGAAGCGGCTCGCGCAGCATGTCGCCGAACAGGAAGGCTTTTCCGGCAATCTGGCCGACCAGCCCGACAAGCGCCTGCGCCAGCTTGCCGACGCCGTCCAGCAATGGCGCGTCAAGCCCTCGGGATCGGAGGGCTACCGCACGGCGGAAGTCACACTCGGCGGCATCGACACCACGGCGCTCGATTCCAAGACCATGCAGGCGAAGGCCGTGCCGGGGCTATACTTCATCGGCGAGTGCGTCGACGTCACCGGCTGGCTCGGCGGCTATAATTTCCAGTGGGCCTGGGCGTCCGGCCATGTCGCGGGGGAGGCGGCTTAAGACCTCAATCCGCAAAGATATTCAGGACTTTTTAAGCGCGCTCGAAGATCATGGGTGCTTCCGGCCGCCTTCGCGCTGTTTTTATGCGAAATTCGGTTGCCGGAACGCCGTTTTGGCGGTTATCGTTCCAGTGTTGAAATGGGATGACATGCTCATGAACAGAACACCGCGCGCCCGCGCCATTGCAATCGCCAAGACCCGTTCCGCCGCTACCGCCGCGGCTTTCCGCTTCGCCATGATCGCCGCCGGCGCGACGGCCTGCCTCGCCTGGCTCGCTTTTCGTTCGATCTGAACGCTGCGGCATCGCCCGAAAGGTTGTCGGCGCAGGCCGGCCTATGCCTCTACTTGAGAAGCCGCGCTTATTTTAGGCGAATGTTAAGGTATCCCTCTCAAAACTAGTCGGCAATTCTTCGGGGACTCTAAATCCGATTAGAGTCGAAGCAATGATTGCTCTCCGATCGTGTCGGAGCCCCGGCTGCAACTTTCAAAAACGATGTCGGCCATAGACCTGACCGGTGTGGAAGCGCCGGTGCAGGTTCATGTGAGGGGTTCTGCATGTTCATCGACAAGATATTATCCCGGTTCAAGATCAAGACGAAGGTGCTGATCTTCGTTCTGCCTTTCGTCCTCAGCATTTCCGCCGTGGGCCTCACCGGCCTCTACGCGTCCGGGCTGCTGCAGGGGCGCATGGAAATCTCCAACAGCGTTCTCCAGTCGCTGACCGGCTTCAAGAACCTCTATTCCTCGATGGAAGACTTCCTGCGCGACGCCACGGAAGAACGGCGCGACAAGCTCGCCGCCGACGTCGCGGCGCAGAGCGAAGTGCTGAACGCCACGCTGGCGCAGGTGGGCGAGGGCATGGACGGCCATGCCGAACTTGCCGACGCCGAGGCGAAGACCGGCGATATCTCCAAGGTGGTCGCCAGCTTCTGGACGCTGCACGAGCAGGAAGTCGCCCTGCGCAAATCGCTCGACGACGCGCAGCGCAGCCTGATCAAGACCCGCTTTCGCGTCGATTCGAGCGGCAAGCAGCTTCTCGACAAGATGCGCACCGACGAGGCGAACGCCACGTCGATGCTGCGCGCCGCCGACCGGCTGCTGAAGGGCGGCGATATGCTCGCAAGCGTCGCCGAGGATTTCGGCAAGGCGACGAACCCGGCCGACAAGGTGGCCGCCGTCAAGAACCGGATCACGGATATCGCCAAGGCCCAGCGTTCCATCGAGCTTGCGATCCCCGCGGGCCAGAAGAGCATGGTCCAGTCGCTGGAAAGCACGATCACCGACCTGAAGGCGCAGGTCGCCAGCGCGGACGCCCCGACCGACGATACGGTCGCCGGCATCAGCCGCCTGCTCTCCCGCTTCCGCCAGATGTCGACCTATACGCAGCTTGCCGCCACGCAGATGATGCGGCAGGCGACCACCACCTTCGTCGAGCTGGACACCAGCGTCGTGCAGACCAACGCCATCCTTGAGGACACGCGCCGCCTGCAGGGCTCCATCTATGCGCTGCAGCTCGTGCTCGCCGACTTCCTCGCTCAGGGTGGCAAGAACAATCTCACCCGCCTGCACCAGGAAATCGCGCAGCTCGGTGGTGACCTCAACACGCTCACCCAGAGCGCCAAGGGCCTTGCCTTCGTCGACGAGATGAACAAGACGATCCGCCCGGCCATCGCCTCCATGGACAGCGACAGCGCCAAGCTGACCGATATCATCGACCAGCGCGTCGCCGAATATGCGTCCGCGCGCCAGCAGCTCGACCAGATCTGGGGCCAGCTTACCGCCTTTGCCCAGACGCAGAAGCAGAGCGCCGGCACCGAGCGCGATCAGGCCAACTCCATCTCGGTTCTCGCGACCGTCATCGGCATCGTGCTGTCGATCGCCGGCGGCATCGCGCTGGTGCTGACGCTGCAGCGCCCGATCGGCCAGATCACCGCCGCCATGCGGCGGATCGCCGACGGCCGTCTCGAAACCGCGATTTCCGGCGAGCAGCGCAACGACGAGATCGGCGATATCGCCCGCGCCCTCGGCATCTTCAAGGAAAACGCGCTCTCCAAGATCCGCATCGAGGAGCAGAGCGAGGAGGAGCGCACCGCCGCCGAGCACGAGCGCCAGCGCAACGACGCCGAAAAGCGCGAACTCGACCGGCAGATCGAATTCGCCGTCACCGCACTTGCCGGCGGTCTGGAGCGGATGGCGCAGGGCGACATTTCCTTCACGCTGGAAACCCCGTTCATCGGCCGCCTTGAGCAGTTGCGCCAGGACTTCAACAATTCCATGGTGCGCCTGCAGCAGACGATCAGCCGCGTGCGCGAAAATGTCGAAATGATCCAGATGAACGGCAACCAGATGGCCGTTTCCGCCGAGGATCTGTCGAAGCGCACCGAACAGCAGGCCGCTTCGCTGGAAGAAACCGCGGCCGCCGTGGAGGAAATCACCGTCACGGTCCGCTCCTCGGCCGACCGCGCCAAGGATGCGGATGCCGTGGTGCGCGAGGCCAAGCACAGCGCCGACGCCTCCTCCTCGGTGGTCAACAACGCCATCAGCGCCATGGGCCGCATCGAGGAAGCGTCGGGTAAGATCGAGCAGATCATCGGCGTCATCGACGAGATCGCCTTCCAGACCAACCTGCTTGCGCTGAACGCGGGCATCGAGGCGGCGCGCGCGGGTGACGCCGGCAAGGGCTTCGCGGTCGTCGCCATGGAGGTGCGCGAGCTGGCGCAGCGCTCCGCCGACGCCGCGCGCGAGATCAAGGGGCTGATCAACAAATCGACGCAGGAAGTCACCGCCGGCGCGCAGTTCGTCCAGGAGACGGGCACGGTGCTGACGAAGATCAGCGAGCAGATCGTCACGATCAGTCATCACGTCGAGACCATCGCCCGCGCCAGCCAGGACCAGGCCAGCGCCCTGCAGGAGGTCAACGCCTCGGTAAACCACATGGACCAGATGACGCAGCAGAACGCCGCGATGGTCGAAGAGACGACGGCCGCAAGCCGCGAACTCGCCGGCGAAACCGATGCGCTGCTCTCCCTCGTCCAGCAGTTCAAGGTCGACAGCGGCACCGCCGCCACCCGCCGCCGCGCGGCTTGATTTGCTGCCAGCCACCTCCCCCTTGAGGGGGGAGGTCGCCGCGAAGCGGCGGGTGGGGGGGATGCCCTCTCGGCGTATTCGGGTTTGGCGGATCACCCCACCCCGGAGCTGCGCTCCGACCCTCCCCCTCAAGGGGAGGGTCGAAACAGATCAAGGCCGCGCTCCCCCAGGAACGCGGCCTTGATCACGCGGCATCGGCCCTTGGCGGGCAGTCAGGCCGTTGCGCTGCCGTTGGTGACGATCACGGGGATCAGCAGGTCTCCCCAGTTGCCGTTGCCGCCGTGGTGGCGGGCCGAGCGGACCAGCTCGACCGAGACGCCGGCCTCGACGGCGTTCATGACCGTCTGGTTGAGGCGATGCAGCTCGTTGGCGAGTATGCGGATGGCAGCCTGCTGATCGGCATTCATGGCCGAAGACTGTTCTTCTGCACGTTCCTTGACGCGGGCGACGGATGGCATGGGGTGTTCTCCTCTGGGATCGTTGTCAGGTGTGAGGCGTCATTCCGCGGCGGGGCGAAACTGCGCGTGTTCGGTCGATTCATGCATGGCGGTGGTCGAAGACCGGCCGCCGGTGATTGCCATCGAGACGGCGTCGAAATAGCCGGTGCCGACTTCGCGCTGATGCTTGGTGGCGGTGTAGCCGTTGGCCTCGGAGGCGAATTCCGCTTCCTGCAGCTCGGAATAGGCCGCCATCTGGCGATCCTTGTAGCCGCGGGCGAGTTCGAACATGCCGTGGTTCAACTGGTGGAAGCCGGCAAGCGTGATGAACTGGAACTTGTAGCCCATCGCGCCCAGCTCCCGCTGGAACTTCGCGATCGTCGCGTCGTCGAGGTTCTTCTTCCAGTTGAACGACGGCGAGCAATTATAGGCGAGCTTCTTGCCCGGATGCACCTTGTGCACCGCCTCGGCGAACTTGCGGGCCTGTTCGAGGTCCGGCTTGCCGGTCTCCATCCAGATCATGTCGCAGTGCGGCGCATAGGCGATGGCGCGGGCGATGCACGGCTCGATGCCGTTCCTCACCTGATAGAAGCCTTCGACGGTGCGGCCCCGGTCATGGTCGACGAAGGGCTGGTCGCGCTCGTCGATGTCGGAGGTCAGCAGCTTCGCGGCCTCGGCATCCGTGCGGGCGACGATCAGCGTCGGCACACCCATGACGTCGGCGGCAAGGCGGGCGGCGTCGAGGTTGCGGATATGGGCGGCGGTCGGGATCAGAACCTTGCCGCCGAGATGGCCGCACTTCTTCTCCGACGCAAGCTGGTCTTCGAAGTGGACGCCGGCGGCACCCGCCTCGATGAAGGCCTTCATGATCTCGAAGGCGTTGAGCGGCCCGCCGAAGCCGGCTTCCGCATCGGCGACGATCGGCGCGAACCAGGTGTCGACCGAAAGGCCGTTGCCTTCCGCCGTCTCGATCTGGTCGGCGCGCTGCAGCGTGCGGTTGATGCGCTTGGCAAGCTCGGGCGCGGCGTTGGCGGGATAGAGCGACTGGTCGGGATACATGGCGGATGCGGTGTTGGCGTCGGCGGCGACCTGCCAGCCGGAGAGATAGATCGCCTTCAGCCCGGCGCGGACCATCTGCATGGCCTGGTTGCCGGAGAGCGCGCCGAGCGCGTTGACGAAGCCGTCCTCGTGGATGAGCTGCCACAGGCGGTTGGCGCCCATTTCGGCGAGCGTATGACGGATCTGGACCGAGCCGCGCAGTCGCTTGACGTCGTCCGCGGTGTAGGGCCGCTCGATGCCGTCGTAACGGCCCTTCTGTGCGGATGGAACGATATTGTAAAAATCAGTCATTATCATCTCCCGTAATCTCTGCGCGACCGGCTCTGTTCCCGATTGCTGTGTGACTAGATTTACTGTGCGCCCGCAGCAATTGCCAGAAAATCTATGTTTTTCGGCGCCGGAAAAGGGTAATGATGTCTTGCCTTTGACATTTCGCCTCAGTAAAATTGTAAAAACTGTAAATGGCGGCCTCGCACGCGATCTGTAAAAGGAATGACAAATGACCGAGCGGAAGATTTTTGCGGGCGCGCGCGTGCGGCGCATCCGCAACGGCCTGAAACTGACGCAGACGGCGATGGCGCAGGCGCTGGAGATTTCGCCCTCCTATCTCAACCTGATCGAGCGCAATCAGCGGCCGCTGACCGTGCAACTGCTCCTCAAGCTCTCCTCCGCCTACAAGGTCGATCTCGACGAATTGCAGGGCGAGAGCGGCGGCAGCGCCGGGCAATTGCGCGAGGTTTTCGCCGATCCGCTGCTGGCCGGCGAAATTCCGGGCGAGCAGGAACTTCTGGAGGTGGCCGAGGCCGCACCCAACGCGGCAAACGGCATGATCCGCCTTTACCGCGCCTATCGCGAGCAGGCGGCGCGGCTGTCCGATCTGGCGGAGCTTCTGTCGAAGGAAGGGCAGGCGCCGGCGCTCACCGGCGCGCGCGTGCCGCTCGACGAGGTGCGCGACCGCCTGGAGCGGCGCCCGAATTTCTTCGCGGCGATCGAGACGGCGGCGGAAGCCTTTCATGCGAAGCTCGCCCCCGGCGACGACCTGACCGGGGCGCTCAAGACCTGGCTGAAGAGCGAGCACGGCATTTTCGTCCGCGCGCTGCCGGTCCACGCCATGCCCAACCTGCGCCGGCGCTACGACCGCCATACCACCCGGCTTTTCTTGTCGGAGCGGCTGTCGCCCTTCGACCAGTTGCAGGAGATCGCCACCGAAGCGGCGCTGCTGGCGCTGCGCGACGAGATCGTCGGCGAGCTGGACGCGCTCTCGCTGACGACGCCGGAAGGGCGGCGCATCGCCCGCTTCGAGCTGGCGCGCTATGCCGCCCATGCGGTGATGATGCCCTATGCGGCGTTTCTGACCGCCGCGCAGCGGCTGCGCTACGATATAGACGGCCTGCGCTCGCGCTTCGGCACCTCCTTCGAACAGGCGGCGACGCGCCTGACGACATTGCAGCGTCCGGGAGCCGCCGGCATTCCCTTCTTCCTGATGGAGGTCGACATCGCCGGCAACCGGCTGCGCAAGGCGGGCGCGCAAGGGTTCCCGCAGGCGCGGTTCGGCGGCGGCTGTCCGAAGCTCGGCGTGCATGCCGCCTTCGCGCAGCCGGCTCAAATTCTGGTCGACGCGGTCGAGATGCCGGACGGCGGCGCCTTCATGACGGTGTCGCGCACCATCGACGGGCCGCAGGCGGGGTTCGGCGAGCGCGTGCGGCGCACCGCGCTTCTGATCGGCTGCGATCTCGGCCATCGCGAGGAGGTCGTCTACGGCCAGGCGCTCGCTTCTGCTGCCGAGCCGGTCGCCATCGGCGCGGCCTGCCGGCTCTGCGAACGCCGCGGTTGTCTCTCCCGCGCCGAGCCCCCCGTGACCAAGCCTCTCGGCCTTGACGAAATGGCGACGGGCCTCAGCGTTTTCGATTTTCAGTAAATCGGAAAAACGCTTCGTGGAGCTTGGTTTTTTCCCCTTGTAGGTGACAGGAAACCTTTCTAGTCTGCCCCGAAAATATAAGGGAACGGGAGGTCGCGAAGGATGCTCCCCGCATGCTGACAGGAGTGAGAATGAAATCCGTAATTGCACGCCTCGCCGCGACTGCCTTTGCAGCCGTTAGCCTCGCCGCGTCCGCTTCCGCGGCCGACCGGGTCGTCAACATCTACAACTGGTCGGATTATATCGACGATTCGATCCTCGCCGATTTCACCAAGGAAACCGGCATCAAGGTGGTCTACGACACCTTCGATTCCAACGAGACGCTGGAAACCAAGCTGCTCGCCGGCGGCACCGGCTATGACATCGTCGTGCCGACCGCCGACTTCCTGCAGCGCCAGATCCAGGCCGGCGTCTTCCAGAAGCTCGACAAGTCGAAGCTGCCCAATCTCTCCAACATGTGGGACATGATCCAGCAGCGCACCGCGACCTACGATCCGGGCAACGAATATGCCGTCGACTACATGTGGGGCACCAACGGCATCGGCTACAACGTCGCCAAGGTGAAGGCGATCCTCGGCAATGACGACAAGCCGGGCCTCGACGTCATCTTCGACCCCAAGGTCGCCGCGAAGTTCAAGGATTGCGGCATCTACATGCTCGACGCGCCGAAGGACGTTCTGCCGACCGTGCTTGCCTATCTCGGCCTCGATCCGAATTCGGCCAAGCCGGAGGACCTGAAGAAGGCCGAGGATTTGCTGATGTCGGTCCGGCCGTATATCCGCAAGTTCCACTCGTCGGAATACATCAATGCGCTTGCCAACGGCGATATCTGCATCGCCTTCGGTTACTCGGGCGATATCCTGCAGGCGCGCAATCGCGCTGCCGAAGCCAAGAACGGCGTGGAGGTGGGCTACTCCATTCCCACCCAGGGCGCGCAGATGTGGTTCGACGTGATGGCGATCCCGGCGGATGCTCCGCATGTGACCGAAGCGCATGAGTTCCTGAACTACCTGATGCGTCCGGAAGTCATCGCCAAGGCCAGCGACTACGTCTTCTACGCCAACGGCAACAAGGCCTCGCAGCAGTTCGTCTCCAAGGACGTGCTGGAAGACCCGTCGATCTATCCGACCGAAGACGTTGCCAAGAAGCTCTTCACGGTGACGCCGTGGGACCCGAAGACGCAGCGCGCGGCGACGCGACTGTGGACCAAGGTCGTCACCGGCCAGTAAGTCGAAACCCAGGGCCCGGACGGAAACGTCCGGGCCTTTCATTACCGCGTCGTGGCGCGGCGCGTAAAGCAGATGGGGCAGGCGGCCGGAAAACCGCGCGGCATCGAACATTCGGGGAAACATACATGAAGTCTCTTGGCAATATTCGGCGTTCCTTCGCCCCTTGGGCGGACCCGTCGGCCAAGCCGTTCATCGCGGTCAAGAACGTCACCAAGACATTCGGCGATTTCACCGCCGTCGACGATCTTTCGCTCAATATCTATCATCGCGAGTTCTTCGCGCTGCTCGGCGCTTCCGGCTGCGGGAAGTCGACGCTCCTGCGCATGCTCGCCGGCTTCGAGCAGCCGACCAGCGGCCAGATCGTCCTTGACGGGCAGGATCTGGCGGGCACGCCGCCCTATCGCCGGCCGGTCAACATGATGTTTCAGTCCTATGCGCTGTTTCCGCACATGAGCGTGGAGAAGAACATCGCCTTCGGCCTGCGCCAGGACGGCATGGCGAAGGACGAGATCGCCGAACGCGTGCTGCAGATGCTCAAGATGGTGAAGCTCGAAAAATTCGCCACCCGCAAGCCGAACCAGCTTTCCGGCGGCCAGCGCCAGCGCGTGGCGCTCGCCCGCTCGCTCGCCAAGCGCCCGAAGGTGCTGCTGCTCGACGAACCGCTCGGCGCGCTCGACAAGAAGCTGCGCGAGGAAACCCAGTTCGAGCTGATGGACCTGCAGCAGAGCCTCGGCCTCACCTTCGTCGTCGTCACCCACGACCAGGAAGAGGCGATGACCATGGCCGACCGCATCGCGGTCATGAGCGCCGGCAAGGTGGCGCAGGTGGCGACGCCCGCCGAAATCTACGAAGCGCCGAACAGCCGCTTCGTGGCCGACTTCATCGGCGACGTGAACATGTTCGACGGCAACGTTTCCGCCACCCCTCCCGGCCTCGTCGAGATCGCCGTCGGCGAGGGCTTTACGCTGCGCACCGCCGCCAGCGCCCCGCCGCCCGTGGGAGCCAAGATCGGCTTTGCCATCCGGCCGGAAAAGCTCCGCGTCGGCCGGCGGCCTCCGGCAGACGCCTCCGTCAACGCCGCACTCGGCGAAATCTGGGATATCGGCTATCTCGGCGACATGACGATCTTCCACGTCAAGCTGAAGAGCGGCCAGGTGGTGAAGGCCTCGTCGCTGAACGCGGTCCGCGCGGTCGAGGAGCCGTTCACCTACGACGAGGAGGTCTGGGTCTCCTTCGACGAAAATGCCGGCGTTCTTTTGAGGGATTGAGACGATGAAAAACCTCGGCTCCTTCCTCTATGCCCGGCTGGTGATCATCATCCCCTATGCCTGGCTGCTTCTCTTCTTCCTCGCGCCCTTCTTCATCGTCTTCCGCATCTCGATGTCGACGACGGCGATCGCCATGCCGCCCTATACGCCGGTCTTCTCCTTCGCCGACGGCATCGCCGGCAATCTGGCCAAGCTCGGCGAGCTGCATTTCGACAACTACACCTGGCTTGCCGGCGATCCGCTCTATTTCAACGCCTATGTGTCGAGCGTGGTCATTGCCGCCATCTCGACGCTGCTGACGCTGCTGATCGCCTATCCGATTGCCTACGGCATGGCGCAGGCGCCGCGCAGCATCCGCCCGACGCTGCTGATGCTGGTCATCCTGCCGTTCTGGACGAGCTTCCTGATCCGCGTCTATTCCTGGATCGCGATCCTGAAGCCGGAAGGGCTGCTGAACCAGCTTCTCCTCTATCTCGGCGTCATCCACGAGCCGCTGATCATCCTCAACACCAACACCGCCGTCTATATCGGCATCGTCTATTCCTACCTGCCCTTCATGGTGCTGCCGCTCTATTCGGCGCTCGAAAAGATGGACGGCACGCTGATCGAGGCGGCGCAGGACCTCGGCTGTCCGCCGATCACCGCCTTCTGGCGCGTCACCTTCCCGCTCTCGCTGCCCGGCGTCATCGCCGGCTGCATGCTGGTCTTCATTCCGGCGGTCGGCGAGTTCGTCATTCCGGACCTGCTCGGCGGCTCGCAGACGCTGATGATCGGCAGGACGCTCTGGAACGAGTTCAATTCCAACCGCGACTGGCCGGTCTCCTCGGCCGTGGCCACCATCCTGCTGCTCATTCTGGTGATCCCCATCGTCTTCTTCCAGAACGCGCAGGCAAAAGCCGACGAGCAGGGGAGATAGACGATGATCAGATGGTCCCGCTTCAATATGATCTCGGTCGCGCTCGGCTTCGCGTTCCTCTACCTGCCGATCGTGCTTCTGGTCGTCTTCTCCTTCAACGAATCGAAGCTGGTCACGGTGTGGGCCGGCTTCTCCACCCGCTGGTACGTCCAGCTTCTGCAGAACCAGAGCCTGCTTGACGCCGCCTGGGTGACGATCCGTGTCGCGCTGCTCTCGGCAACCGCCGCGACGGTGCTCGGCACGCTCGCCGCACTCACGCTCGTCCGGTATTCGCGCTTCCGCGGCCGCGTCCTGTTTTCCGGCATGGTCTATGCGCCGCTCGTCATGCCGGACGTGATCACCGGCCTGTCGCTGCTCTTGCTTTTCGTCGCCATGGGCTTCGATCGCGGCTTCTGGACGATCACGCTGGCGCACACGACGCTGACCATGTGCTTCGTCGCCGTCGTCGTGCAGTCGCGGCTTTTGACCTTCGACCGGTCGATCGAGGAGGCGGCGCTCGACCTCGGCGCCCCGCCGCTCAAGACCTTCTTCGAAATCACCCTGCCGATCATCTCGCCGGCGGTGTTTTCCGGCTGGGTGCTTGCCTTTACCCTGTCGCTGGACGATCTGGTCATCGCCAGCTTCACCTCGGGTCCGGGCGCCACGACGCTGCCGATGAAGATCTACAGCCAGGTCCGCCTCGGCGTGACGCCGGAAATCAACGCGGTCTGCACCATCCTGATCGCCATCGTCACCGTCGGCGTCATCTGCGCCTCGGTGATCACCCGGCGGCGGGAGCAGCAGCGCGAGCGGGATGAGAGAGCGGCTGCGGCGGCATAACGGCCGGCTTTGCCCCTCACCCTAACCCTCTCCCCGCAGGCGGGGAGAGGGGACTTGCCCTGCTGATAAGATGAGGGTGCGGCAAAGGCCCTTCTCCCCGCATGCGGGGAGAAGGTGGCGGCAGCCGGATGAGGGGCCATTGCTTAGGAAAAGACCCGCCCTACTGCCCCGCAGGCTTCTGCACCGCTGCAGCGACCGGTGAGATGACCGGATTGGGCCAGCTGCCGCCGACGAAGAACGGCAGTTGCGGCAGGTCGCCGGCATTGGCCGGATCGGTGGCGCTCAGCGTGCCGGAGAGCGCCACACCGTTGACGCGGAAGGGCACGACGCCGGTAAGCTTCAGGGTTTCGGTGCGCCCGGCGATTGTCGCCGAGCGGACGGCGGCCGAGCCCTTCGCAAAGGTCGTGTCGAGATCGAGGGTCTCGAAATCGAACGACGTATCCCCCACATCGCTCATCCGGAAGAAGCCTTCCGCGCCCGCAAGCGCCCGCAGGGTGGAAATGTTGAGCTGCCGGAAGGTGCCGGGACCGGTGGTGAAATGCAGGGAGCCGGAAAGGTCCGCCAGCGAGGCCGCCCAGATCGGCTTCGACGTCGAGAGCGACATGTCGAGCGAGCCGACGGCAAGCGGCATCGGCCCCTGCAGTTGCAGCCGCTGGATCAGCGCGCCGAAATCCGCGCCGCGGATCGATATCTGCAATTTCCCGCCCGCGTCGAAATCGCGCTCCGTGACTTCCAGATGCGCGTCGAGATTGCCGCCCTCGAAGCCGCTGTCGCCGATGTCGAATTTCGCCTTGCCGCCGGAGACCAGCAGGCTCGCGCCGATATCGGAAAACTGGAACGCGCCGAGCGACGCCTTCTTTGCCGACAGCCGCAGATCGACGTCCAGCCGCTGCAGCGGATTGCCGTAGAGCAGGGCATTGATCGCGGTATCGGCGGCAAGGCGCATGGAAAACGCCGCGAGAAAGGGCGTGAGCGTCATCTCGTCGAAGGCGAGCGTGCCGGAAATCTTCTGCTTGCCGGACGCGGGATAGCTGAGGTCCATGACGCCGGAGCCGGTGGCGTCGTTGACCTTGAAGCTCAGGTCGTTGAACCTCAGATCGCCGTCCGCCGTGGCGACGTTCGCGTCGAGCGACAGGCTCTGGAGCGCCGCGGCGCCCGGCGCGTGCTGGCCGCTCCAGACGAGGAAGGTCGGCATGTCGGGGATGGCGAGCTTGAGATTGCCCGAGAGTGCCGAAAAATCGGAAATATTGGTGGTGCCGCGGAAGCTCGCATTGACCAGCGCCGATGTCAGGCTCGTCGTCGCGTCGACGGTCTTGCCGGCGAAGAAGAGCAGCGGCTTTGCCGAGGCGAAATCGAGCTTGATGTCCTGCCCGTTGATGCGGCCGAGGAGGACGGCGCTCATCGCCGCGGAAATCCGCGGCCAGGAGACGTCGGCCGAGATCCCTTCGAAACGATAGAGGCTGCCGCTGCGGTCGTCGGTGACGATCAGCGTGCCGTCCTCGACGGTGACGCCGCCGATCGCCGCGTCCTGATCGGCGCGAACCGCGTCCGCTCCGCCGGTCGAATCCTGTGCGGTCTCGATCGCCTTGGCGAGCAGGCCCTCGTTCGTCCAGTCGATCAGCCCCTCCTCGTCGCGGCGCAGATAAAGCACCGGCCGCAGGAAATGGAACTCGTGGAAATCCGCCTTTCCGCGCAGCGCCGCAAACAGCGAGAAATCGGCCGAAAGGCTGTCGACATGGCCGAGCACCTTGCCTGCGGCGTTCGGCTGGCGGATCGTCACCTGATTGAGCGTGATGCGCGGCACCGGCCAGAAATCAAGCGTCGGTCGTCCCTCGATCTCGGCGCGGTAGCCGGTCCATTTCGACAGCGCATCCTCGATGCCGGAGCGCACCAGCGCGCTGGAGATCAGGAAAGGCGCGGTGACGCGGAAGGCTGCGAATACGATCAGCAGCGTCACCAGCACCACGCCCGTCGTCCGCGCGATTGCCGGCAGCCGGCGCATCATGCTGCGCAACATCACCCGCCATCTTCTATGTCTCGACGCACTCATTGCCTGGAGATGCTTTCAACCGTCTGCGTGATTTCGCCTGTGCCTTGCCGGATATAGGAAATGACGGCCGCATGCAAATGCCATGCCCTTATCCGGACATCTGCGGGCGGACGGCCCGGTGCCGCGGCACGACCGTCACGATCAGGCCGGCAAGGATCAGCGTCATTCCGGCTATGCGGATCGGGCCGAAATGTTCGCCGAGCATGATCGCTGCCGACGCCGCGCCGAAGATCGGCACCAGCAGCGAAAACGGCGCGACGGTTGCGGCCGGATAGCGTTTCAAGAGCTGTCCCCACAGGGCGAAGCCGAGAATGGTGGAAAGCACGGCGATATAGAGAACCGCGCCGGCCCCCTTCCAGTCGATGGCGATCAGCGCCTCGCCGACCACGGCCGGGCCGTCCAGCAGCAGCGACAGGGCAAGGAGCGGAACCGGCGGGATGAGGCTCAGCCAGACCACCATCGCCAGCATGTCGACCTTTCCCGCACCGCGCAGCAGCACGTTGCCGACGGCCCAGCAGAGCGCGGCGCCAAGGCTGAGAACGAGGCCGATCACCGTAAAATCGCTGCCGCCGGCGGTCTCGGCGATCACCGCCAGCCCCGCGAACGCCACCAGCGTTCCCGCCACCTGCCGGCCCGTGGGCTTTTCGCCCAGTGCTGCTGCGGCAATCAGGATCGTCAGGAAGGCTTGCGATTGCAGGACGACCGATGCCAGCCCCGCCGGCATGCCGAGCGCCATGCCGGTGAAAAGCAGGGCGAACTGGCCGAAGAACAGCGTGAGGCCGATTGAGACGAAGCGCCCCCACGGCACGGCCGGCCGCGGCAGGAACAGCGCCGGGATCGCCGCGATGACGAAACGCAAGGCGGCAAGCAGCAGCGGCGGAAAGCTACCGAGACCGATGCGGATGATCGAAAAATTGATCCCCCAGATCGCGGCAACCAGGAGGGCAAGCAGGATATGGCGAGGCTTCACGCGAAAACTCCGGGGCGTCGATAGTTAGGGCACGCTATCGCAAAGCATGACATAACTGAAACAACTGTCCCGGAATGCAGATATAAATATCATGGAAAACAGATCGATCGATCTCAACCTGCTGGTCGTGTTCCAGGTGCTGATGAGCGAGCGGAACGCCACGCGGGCGGCTGCCCGGCTCGGCCTCAGCCAGGCGGCCGTCAGCGCCTCGCTGCGGCGCCTCAGGAGCCTTTACGGCGATCCATTGTTCGAGCGGACGCAGCGCGGCCTGAAGCCCACGCCGCGCGCGATCATCCTCCAGCCGTCGATCGACGAGGCACTCCGCATCATCGACGGAACGCTGGACAAGGGCGGCGTGGCCGCCGGCGGAACGAAGAACGTCATCATCCGGATCGGCCTCTCAGACGACTTCGAAATGGCCTTCGGCGCGGAGATTGTCGCGCGCGCCCTTCAGGCGATGCCGCATGTCAGGATCGTGTTTCGTCAGACCAACAGCCTCGTTGCGGCAGACGCGCTGAACAGCAGGGAAATCGATCTCGCCATCACGTCGGGCGGGGTCGGCGATCCGCGATTGAAGCATCTGTCGCTCGGCAATTCGGATTATCTGATCGTCTACGATCAACGCCACAGACCGGCGCCGGAGCCCTTCACCATCGAGGAATATATCGCCCGCGACCATATTCTGGTCTCCTATACGGGCTTGAGCGGGATCACCGACGACGTGCTGGCCGAGCATGGATTGCGGCGCAGGGTCCGCTTTGCGACCACGCATTTCTCGGCGCTGTCTTTCCTGCTTGCCGGAAGCGACGCGGTGGCGACCATTCCAAGCCATGCCGCGCGCGCCTTGTGCCGGCAGGGCAGCTTTGCCGTGTCGCCCTGTCCGCTGCCGTTCCCGCGCTACGCCTATGGCCTCGCCTGGCGCTTCGACGCCGTTCGCAATCCGGCGATCCTTGCGATGCGCGATTTGATCGCCGGCCTATACGAGATCAGGTCGCCAGCACCCGCTGCGACGGGAAGGTGATTTCGACCAGCGTGCCTTCGTTCGGGGCGGACTGGATCGAGAAGACCGCGCGGTTGGCGTCGGCCATGGCCTTGGTGAGCGGCAGGCCGAGGCCGGTGCCGTCGCCGCGGTTGCGGGCGCTGGCCGACACCTGCCGGAACGGCTTCATCGCCTGTTCCAGCTCCGTGCGGGTCATGCCCGCGCCGGTATCGCGGATGCGCATCACCACGCTGCCATTCGCCTCATAGGCGGTCGACACGACGATCTGGCCGCCCGACGGCGTGAAGCGGATGGCGTTGGAGAGAATGTTGAGCGCGATCTGCTTGATCGAGCGCAGGTCCGCCACGACGTTCGGCACCGATTGCGACAGGGCCGTGCGGATGATGACGCGCTGGCTGTTTGCCTGCGGCTGCACCAGCGACACCGCCTCGGCAATCGCCTCGTTGAGGCCGACCGAGGTGAAGTCCAGCTCCATTTCGCCCGCTTCGATCTTCGAAATGTCGAGAAGATCGTTGACGATGTCGAGCACATGCCGCCCGGAGCGGCCGATGTCGTTGGCATATTCGACATAGCGCGAATGACCGATCGGGCCGAAGCGCTCGCCCGCCATCATGTCGGAAAAGCCGATGATCGCATTGAGCGGCGTGCGGATCTCGTGGCTGACGCGGGCGAGGAAATCGCTCTTGTGCGCATTCGCCGTTTCGGCGGCGCGCTTGGCGTTGCGCAACTCCTCTTCCGTCCGCTTCCACTGGGTGATGTCGCGGATGACGGCGCAATAGCCGTTCGAGGAGGTGAGGCGGCCCATGGTCATGAAGAGCGGCACGAAGCCGCCGGACGCCTCGCGGCCGATGACCTCGCGCCCGTCGTTGAGCACGCTCGCCACGCCATGCCCGGACAGGCCGCCGAGATAATCGAGAACGGCCTTCTGGCTCTCATGCGCGAAGAGCATCACGAACGGCCGGCCGCGCGTTTCCTCGTCGTCATAGTTGAAGAGCGCGCTTGCCGAGCGGTTCATGGTGCGGATTTCGCCCTCGGGGCCGATGACGACCACGCCGTCCGTCGCCGTTTCCAGGATCGATTGCAGCTCTTCCACTTCGACCTGCAGCTTGGCGACCTTTTCCAGCATTCGCTCGGGCCGGCCCTCGTCGCGGGCGGGCGACGGCTCGACCGCCGTCTCGGAAGGCCGGTCGGCCGGCATCAGAGCCAGCATCAGCGCGGTGCCGCTTTCCCAGCGGATCGATTGCAGGCGCGCATTGACCGGGATCAGCGCGTCGTCGGCGCGCACCACCATCATCGCGCCGCCGCGCTCGGAGGAGCGGTCGAGGTCGCCCTGCTGCAAAAGCGCATCGAGGCCGCCGACGCCTTCGAGGTCGGTAAGGTTGGCATAGCCCGTCAGGCGGAGAAATTCGGGATTGGCATGGATGAGCCGGTCGCCGGCATGGACGAGGGCGGCAACGGGAAGCAGGTCCAGCATCTCGGCGTCCAGCCCGCTCGTCGCCTTCACGCGCGGCGGAATGGCGGTGTTCAGCACGTTCAGCGGATCGAAGGCCGGCTCGGCCGGGGCCTGCGCCGGCGTCTCATCCGCCTTGTCCTCAGGGGCGGGCGTCTTCTGCGCGACTGCCTCGTCCGCCTGATCCTTGATGGTGTCCTCTTCGGCCGGCGGTTCCGCGCGCTTGCCGAAAGGCTCGAGCTGGCGGGCGATTTCGCGGAACGCGGCCTGTTCGTTGGCGGAAAGGCCCTCGCGCGCCAGCGAGCGATGCTCGTGAAGCTGTATGATCTTGTCCGTCAGGCGCCGGTTCGGCGTCTCCGTCACCGCCAAAGCCGGCGGCTCGGGTTCGGGCGTGGCTTCCGCGTCGATTGCCTCGGCGGGAGCTTCGCCGGCCTCGGGCGCGGTTTTTTCCTCGGCGGGAATGTTCTCGGCAACGGCCGGCGGCAGCGCAGGCTCCTCCTGTGCTTCCTCGGCAGCCTCGCTCTGCGGCGTCTCTCCAAGCGTCAGCCCGATGGCGGACGGGTCTTCGGCGGCGTCGGAAAGGCGCACGACGCCAAAACCGCGGAAGCCGTCGAAGTCGCGGTTGCGGGTGTAGGTGGGGAGCGCGGCGAGATCGACCGGCACCGTCAGGCGCGTGCCTTCGACCGGCCAATGGATCGTCCGCCCGGACCATGTATCGCGCCGGGCGAGAAGGCTGGTGATCTTGCCGTCGGGATCGAGATGGAAGCGGGCGGCGACATCCGCGAACGCCATGCCGGTGACTTCGGCGGCGTGCGGGCCGACCGCATCGGCGAATTCATGCGAAATCTCGCTGAAGCGGCCTTCGGCATCGATCTTCCAGACGAAGCGCGTCGCCCGGCCGTTCGG
>Ga0153956_1001296_pt1 | contig 22705 bp, 18 predicted proteins | sample TSFL040MetaG_FD_104704 | JGI IMG/M metagenome (GOLD analysis project Ga0153956, IMG submission 104704) | Attine ant fungus gardens microbial communities from Florida, USA - TSFL040 MetaG | ecosystem: Host-associated > Fungi > Mycelium > Unclassified | place: USA: Florida, Wekiwa Springs... | reverse complement strand
GCCGCCTTGCTCGCCCGCCGGTTCAGCGTGTCGTAGGTGAAGGCGACGGTGTCGCCGGCGCGCGTCGTGCGCGTCAGGATATTGTTGTCCGCGTCGTAGGTCCGCCCCTCCGTGCTCCCCAGCGGATAGGTGATCGTGCTGCGCCGGTCCAGGCCGTCATAGGCAAAGGCGGTCGCATGATTGTTGGCGTCGGTCAGGCTCGCGAGCAGGCCGTCCGGGGTATAGCCGCGCTGCTGGAGGGGAGACGCCTGGATCGCGGGATTCGTCAGGCTCACCTGACGGCTCATGGCGTCATAGCCGAACCGCGTGACCCGCCCCATGGCGTCGGTCACGCTCGCCAGCCGGTCGACCGGATCGTAGCGCGAGGTGGTCACGTTGCCGTTGGCGTCCGTCGTACTCGCGACCTTGCCGGTCAGCGTATAGGTCGCGCCGACGGTCCTCAGGACGGTCCCGGCGCTGATCTGTTGCGTCTGGACAAGTTCGCCATTCGGATCGTAGCTGAACGCCGTGACGAGACCGTTGGGCAGAACCGTCCGGGTCCGTCGGCGCGCGGCATCGAAAAGGTTGGTGGAGGTATTCCCGTTAGGGTCGGTGACCGAGACGACATCGCCCTGCGGGCTGTAGCCGAACGTGGTAAGCCGGTTGAGACGGCCAGCCCCGGCGTCGCGCGTGACGGTGATGTTGTTGCCAAAACTGTCGTACCCGAACTGCGTCACCGTTCCCAGCGGGTCGGTCATCGACACGACCTGGCCCACATTGTTGTAGGCGAAACCGCTTCTCGCATTGAAATGAGGCGACGGGCCTGCGTCCGCAACCTTCGAGGTCAGGTTTCCGGTGATGCCGTCATAACCCAGCATTGTCACGAGGCCGAGCGGGTCGACAATCTGCGTCGGTTTGTTGAAGGTCGCATCGTAGCTGTAGGATACGACCTGCGGCGACAGCGGCGACCCCGGCTTCGGCGTTATCGTCCTGGTGAGAATGTTGCTCATGCCGTCGTAGGCATACGCGGTGCCGCCGCCCTCGGGCGCGGTCGTTCGCGTCAGGCGGTCCTGCCCGTCATAAGCGTTGCTCGTGACATTCACGACATCGTTTTGCTGCGGCGTGTCGTTGAAAACGTCGCCAAAACTGTTGCTGAGGACGAAAGCGTCCTTGATGATTTTCCCGCGAGGCGTTTGATAGGTGACGTGCCGGTCGCCTGCCGCATCGATGAACTCGGTGCGAGAGCCCGCGAGATAGAACTCCGACCAGTCGCCGTTGGCATTCGCCTGCCGGTTGATCCGCCCCAGCGCGTCATAGACGTTCGTGACATAGGGAATTCCGGGATTCCCCGGATAGAAAATCCGCACCAGACGGCTGTTGGCATCGTATGCAAAGGACGTCGTGTTCCGAAGGGGGTCGGCTTCGCTGACGAGGTTGTTCGTCCCGTCATAGCCGTAAGTAACGGCGCGGGAGGTATCGTCCATCACCTTGGTCAGATGCGCGCCGGTATACTCGAACGTCAGCGAGCGCCCGAGATTGTTGGCGAGATAGGTCAGATAGCTCTTGCCATCGAATGAGTAACCGTAAGTAAAGCTCAGGCTCATCCCGTTCGGAAACGCCCAGCCCGCGATCTGCCCGTCCGGACCGGAGCCGATTGCGTTAAATGTCAGAACCGACTGGTCCTTGTTGCGATAGGAAAAGGCCGTGTAGTTGCCGAACTGGTCGGGAGCCGAACCCGTGAAGACGACGGCAGAACCCAGCGGCGGATTGTAGGTGGCACTCGGACTGCCATCGAGGTGCGGCAGCACGATGAATTCTTCGGTCGTGCCAGCCTTGGAAATCACGGCCGCGTTGTTGGTTAGCTGATCGGTCAGCCAGCGCGCGATCATCCAACTGAGCGACATCGATTGGGCAGATAGCGTCCCTGAGAGCAGATCCTGAGAAATGTATGCGGCGACAATCGCAGAAGCTGCACTGATCGGCGAACTTTCACCAAACCCCGCGAACGGATTGCTGTCGCGAGACACCGATATGCTGAAGGTATGGCTCCAGCCGTTTCCGAGGCCGATATCCTCCGTATTTGATGCAGATACGTAGGTGCGCCCGAAAGACAGCGCATACGCAAATTGACCGCTTCCCACGCTCAGATCGGTGCGCTTGTAGACGTATGCTCCCGTGACGGTGTCGACGGGATCCGATATGAAGCTTGATACGGCCTGCGGCAGCGACGGCTGAACAGGCGGAGGATCGTTCGCAAACGCAGCAGACGAGACGTCTGGCACAGCCGGCGGGGGAAACATCTGCTGGCCTGTACTCTCCGCGAAATCATCATCGTTGATATCGTCGCCAGAAAAGCCGCCGCTCAACCCGCCACTGATTTTCTGAGTGACGCTTATCGAGGTGCTCGTGGCGCTCGTGATTGTGTAGCCGGCGCCATGCCATTGGCTGACCCCGATATTGCCGTTGGCCGGCAGGAGAAGCTGGGATCCGGCCGGCGATCCGCCCGACGAACAGGTCGTCGATACGGCGCAGTCGATAAAACTGAGGTCGCTCGAACCGTAAGTCGTCGTCAAATTCGGCCGGATGCTGCTGAAGTAAGCCGCCACTCCGGCCGATGATGTCCCGTCGGCGAAGAAGGTCTTTGCGGCCGTCGAGGCGTTCATATCCACCAAGCGTACCGTCGACGCCGCCTGTATCCCAGCCGTCAGGGCCTGCGTCTGTTCGAGCACCGCGGACTCAAGCGAACTTGAGAGGCCACTGAATGTATAAAAATCTCCAACCACCGAAGGTGGAAACGTACTGGCGGATGACGTTTGCGATTGCAGCGACAGGTTATTGAACGGAAGGTCTACATACGGTCCTTGAAAAGTAGTATTCTGGATTCGCGCCTGAGCAGTGATTCCAATTCCATGATGATATTGCGTAGTGGCTTTTGCGAGATTTTCGTTCAAACGGATGGCTGAGGCGCATTCAGCCAGCCATGTATAACTGATCACGGCGAGACTCTCGCCCAAGACCTCCTCCGACGAACTAGAAGCGCCCGATGCTTGAGCTTGCTGAAGCAGAGCGCGATGCTTCTCGACCATGCCGCGCCCGACTTCACCCCAACCCGCCCCGATGAGATAAGCCCCCCCAGCTTTTATCGAGAGATGTCCGGCATCGGTGACGGGATTCGTCTTGCATATATTTTCACTTGTCGACGCATACGGATGGAGCACGCAAATCGTCATGTCCCAAATCGATCCCGGCGCCATTGGCGTTCCCGTGTTTTGCCCGTTGGAAGGCCGACTGCCATCAATCAGCAAAGTCGGGACGTAGTTCGATCCGCTGACAATCGACGATACGGTGATCCGGTGGCCGTAGGTTTCGTCTGAAAACAATTGAATGGTTTGATTAGATACCGCTCCACATTGACTCGGCGAAATGCCGGGCATCGATATTGTGAAACAAGTCCTGTATGCATCGGGAACGACTGCACCCCAGTTTTGGGGGAAGCCGGGCGGCTGGAATGGTGAGAAATTGGGAACGGTTGTGTTTCTGAGCGGCGAGCCGGATAGAGGTTGAATCGATTTGCCGCCAACAATGTCAGCCATTGTCCAAGCAGAATTGCTGCTCTTGATGTACCCAATCAGGTTGTTTGCATATCCGACCAGATCGGCACGCAGGCGCTGCCGATCAATATTCCAGATCGATACCGCGTCTATCGACCCGCCAACATCACTCAAAAATTGGTTCTTGTCGTACCCTATGATCGAGCCAAGATTTGCAAGCCCGGCTGCTATCGTATGAGATTTGTAGCTTGGGTCGAACTCATAGACCGTCCCATCGATGGTGACGTCGATCCACACGTGGGCGACGTTGAGCGCAACCAATTGACCGCTCTGATCAACGACTTGCTGAAGCGGTATACCGCCGTTTGCGACCACGTTCGCAATTGCAACAAGGTCATTCGTGACGCCAAGCCAAGAACTTAATTGCGGTCCAAAAAGAAGAAGATATCCATAGCGGTAGGCGACTTGCGAAGAAGGATATCCGGATGCATTCAGCAGCGTCGTGAATAACTGTGCTTGATCGAGGTCGCTTCCACGCTGATCAAGGAGTGTCCCTAGCGGGCCTTTGTTGCTGCCGAATAGCGGCTCATACTCGATGTTGTTATAGACATATTCAAAAATAAGATCGACGTCACATTTGAGCGCTGACGCAAGAGTCGTGATTTCCGCTGGAAGCGACGAGCTTACGGCGCATCCGGTTGCTGAAGATCCCACGATGGAGCTCACCGCGGGACGTATAGCTGGCTTTGAAATTATAAAATGAGGGCCGCTATGGATCTTCGGCATCTTCGCACGAAGGATGCGGTCCGCTTCCTCGATCTTAACTGGCGCACTTCTGGAAACTTGAAAGGTCGGCGGACCCGCCGTATTGACGCGTTGGCTATGTGCAGCCGTTGGAACCGCAGCCAACCATGCTAGCGCAAAAGCAACCTTTTTCAGGCGCGCGCTAAGCTTCTTCAAAGGAAACTGATGAAGCCAGCCCATCAACACCTATTCGCCCCATTCGTTGGGTTACCCCGTGATGCTTTGAGCAGACGTCAGACGCGGTCGATTTAGCTGCCCCATTTTGCGCCACCGCTCGCGTTCCAATTGAAACAGCCCCAGACGCCGGTGGCACCGGTCGTCGTCACCTTGATCGTCTCCGACAGGCGGTTTCCATTCGGGTCGTACGAGTAAATGATGCAGACGCCGGTATCGTAACTTGCGGTGGTAACGCGTCCGAGCGCGTCATAGGTGTAGGCAACCGAACCGTTCGCCGCTTGAGCGCAATTCAACCCTAGCGAAGAAAAAAGAACTGCCGCACAGCCAAGACAGAGAAATAATCTACAGTAGAGCCGCATTGAGCTTCTCCGCGTATCTATGCCTATGCGTGGTCCGGTATCCTTAGAGCCAGAACATCGAAAATGGTGGAGAGCCTCTGGAATTCGTCAGAACGCATCGCCGGTCAACTTCGCGCAACGATCTGGTTTTTACAACCGACGGATGATAAGGTCAATCGATACAACTTTTCTATATTGAATTTCGGGAGGGTCAAAAATGCGATGCGTTTTCGCCGGTCTGTTTTCGCTCTCTGCGCTCGCTTGGTCCGTGTCGGCCCAGGCATGTCCTCCACTTCCCTACAACCTTACAAACGGAAATCCAGCCGACGCAACTCAGGTGATGGCAAATCTGAATAGCATAGTTAGTTGCCTCAATTCAGTAGCAGCGCCTTCACCGCAGGGACGTCTGACTTTGCAGAGCGGCGTACCGGTAATGACTTCAACTCAATCCGCAAAGACGACTATTTACTATTCTCCCTACCTCGGCTCTGACATCCCGATCTACGACGGCACAAACATGGTGCCTACTGTTTTCTCCGAATTGTCCATTGCTACAACGGACACGGCCCACAATCCTGCGACCATCGGCGCGAACAAGATCAATGACTGGTTCGTCTGGAATGACGGAGGGACTTTGCGACTTAGTCATGGGCCGGATTGGACCAGCGATACAGCGAGAAGCACAGGAACCGCGTTGACCATGGTCAACGGCATCTTGCTTAACTCTAATGCAATCACTAACGGCCCGGCCGCTTCGCGCGGCACGTATGTCGGCACCACTCGGAGCAACGGCTCGGCGCAGCTCGATTTCATCTTTGGTAGTATCGCCGCCGGCGGTGGCTATTCGTGGCTCGGTGTCTGGAATACTTATAATCGACGCCCTGCGATGATGCTCACGCAAGATACTGGCGGCTGGGCCTATACGACGGCCACTTGGCGCGCGGCCAACAATAGCGGCAACAATCGAATTAGCTTCGTTCAGGGCTTGGTTGAAGATGGCGTGGAAGGGTCGTATTCCGCGCTAGCACTTTCAACCAGCAGCGGCGTTCAGTTGGGTATCAGCATCGGTCTTGATGCAACAAATGCCATCGGAGCAGGCGCCAGCTCTTACACGACGTTTTTTGCAAGCACATCGAACAATCAGATATCGGGTGTCGCTCACTATCACGGCTATCCGGGCTTGGGCTTTCACTATCTTCAAGCCATCGAATACGGCGGAACAAGCGGCCTATTCAACGCGATCAATGGCATCACGACTGGTGGATTGCGTGCGACGATTTGGTACTGATCTCTTGCGCCGCCAGTTTATAGCCTTGTGGAAAAGGCCAACCCTGCCAAGATAATCCGCGATGATGATGGTGGTTCCGGTCAATGTCTCAGCCACAGGACAAGCACAACAATGATAATAGCGGCTACAATCGCCATCCATCCTTTCGCGTCCAACTCAAAGAACGGTCCCTTGAAGCGCAACTGGTGGACAGACATGGCACAGCTCTCCATTGAAAATTCAGAGCTGTCTTTCGGGGCGATTTAGACATGTGACTGAAAGCGTGACTCGCGCGCAAGAAGGTCACGGTGAATAAATGAAAATAAACACCGTACGAGGCCCCGAATATGCGCGTACGCATAATTTGCTGATGAAATTGCGGTTTGGTGAGCTTCGTACGCTGAATATTGCGGTGTTTGTTTCGATGTATGAACTAAGTTCGTTGTGTTCGTCGTTGCGATGGTCAGGTGATTCGCCCTCCAAAAATCGCGTTTTCATAGGGCAGCATCGTCGAGTGGGCAAAGGATTTGGTCCGGCCGAGGAGCGGCACGACCGCAATCAGATGCGTTAGCACGCCCGCGGCGGCGCCGATCAAACAGATCGCGGCCGCGGTCGCGAGAACGGGCCACCCCAGACTGACCCCGAAAATCAGCGCCAGAATGGTGCCGGCCATGACGACCGTGCCCTGCACGAAATTGAACACGCCGCTTGCCGCGAGGATCAGCGTGAAACTGACCGCGATGAGAATGTAGATGCTCGCGAGAGCCAAGCCGGTGACCAGTCCCAGCATGACGATTGTTGCGCTCATGATTGCCTCGAACGAAACTCAGACCCGTCGGTTCCGCACGCCCGGATTTGCCAGGCCCGTGACGAGGCTGCGTGGATCACGCATCGGCCAGCATCCGCGATCGACCGACGATAGGAAGCTCTGCACCGCGCCGTTGAAGGCCGCAGGCTCTTCGAGGTTCACCGCGTGCCCCGTACGTGGCGCGACCCAGAGCGCGGACGATCGAATCGCACGCTTGAGATAGAGATTGATGTCGAGACAGGGCTCGTCCTCGTCCCCGACCGCCAGGAGGACGGGGATCGTCATCGCTTCGAGATCCGCTTCGAAATCATAGAGTGACGGCCGTTGCGCCTGATAGTGACGCAGCGTCATGGCCGAACCTTCGGCGGAATGGTCGCTCAGATGCGCCACGAACTCGTCCCAGCTGCGCGGATCCTTGTTCTGGAGCTGAATCCGGGTCGCGCCGTTTCCGAGCTCCTGCGCGACGTGGGCTGAGCCCTTCTGCAGGAATGCATCGGCCATCGCCTCGGCGTGCTTCTTGAACGATTCCCGATGCGACAGCGCCGCGCCCGATCCGCAACCGGCCACCACAAGAGAACGCGCAAGCGCGGGATGCCGGATTCCGAACAAGAGCGCCGCGTAGGCTCCCATGCTCAGTCCAACGATGTGCGCCTTTCCCAGCCCAAGCCCGCGAACGACAGCAGCGATGTCATCCGCCGCGTGAACATGTCCGTAATCATTGCTGCTGGCGGGAACATCCGACGGCGAGTATCCGCGGGCATTGAAGGCTATGCAGCGAAACTCGCGCGAGAACCAGCGGAGCTGCATGTCCCATTCGCGCACGTCCGAACCGAACTCGTGGACAAAAACAATGGGTTCTCCCTTGCCGACCTCTTCGTAGTAGAGGCGCACGGAACCGGACGACACGTAGGGCAACGACGTTCCTCCCGCTGCACGCCGGCCCTTGCCGGTCTTTGATTCCACTATCGTCGCATGCCATATCACAGTCAATGCATACCAATAGATTTCTGTTGAGGGCCAGGTCGGGGATGTCTAAAACTCAGCGCTGGTCCCACCCGAAGTTGATGGATGTCCGCGCAAGAACCAGACCAGATCCCGGACGAAGCGCTGCCCGCGATCGGCCAGCGCGAACGGGTGCAGCGCGCGATCGAAAACGACATCGCGAGCGGCGCTTATAAGGCTGGACAGAGGCTCGATGAGCGCGACATCGCGAACCGGCTGAACGTGTCGCGCACGCCGGTCCGTGAGGCGCTCAACCGGCTTGCCTCAATCGGGCTGGTCGAGGCGCGCCCGAACCAAGGCTGCTTCGTCACCTCGATGACGCTTCAGGATTTCCTACAGCAATTCGAATTCATGGCGGATCTCGAGGCGCTCTGTGCCCGGCTCGCAGCCCGGCGCATGGAGGAATTGGCTCGCGCCCGACTGCGTCAGCTAACGGTGGAAGGTTCGCGCGCGGCCGAACAAGGCGATGTCGAGGCCTACATCCCCGTGAATCTCGAATTTCACCAGGTCATCTACTCCGCGACGAAAAATCGCTTCCTGGAGCAATCCATTCTCGATCTGCGGCGCCGCATGGCGCACTATCGCGGCTTCTCGATCAGGCTGCCCGGCCGACTGGCCCGATCGGCCGAGGAGCATGTCGCAATCACCAACGCCATCATCCGCTCCGATGCGGACGAGGCGCATCGGCTGATGCGATGGCACATGGAATTGCTAAAGCCCGAATCCTCGGATTTCCTGATTGCGGTCTCGCAAACGCTTTCCTGACCGGCGCTTGCACGTTTGCGTGTCACCGTCGCGGGTACGTGCAGCACATCACATCGCTAAATGCTTTCGCCTCTCCGTGCCGCACGGCGGTGACGCACGAACTCGACCAGCCCCACCAGGCCTTTTGGCCAGCCGACCAGGATTCCGACCAGCACGATGCCGAGGGCGACCTTGTTGCCGTCGCCTCCGATCGAGAAGAAATTCTGCTGCACAAGGATCAGCGACACGCCGATGATCGGCCCGAACAGCACGCGCCGTCCGACCACGATGACAGCCGTCAGCATGACGACGAGAAAATACGTCTCGAACATGTCCGGGCCGACATAGGCCCTCTGGTAGGCGTACAGCCACCCTGCCAGAGCCGTGATCGGCGCTGACAGCACGAACACCTGCAATCTCACACGAGATATGCTCAGACCCGACGCCCGGGCCAGCGGTTCGTTCATCTGGACCATCAGCGCAGACAAGCCAAGCCGGGAACTGCGAAAACGCAGCACCAGCAGGACCGTCGCTACGAGCAGTCCAAAGGCGATCGGCCAAAGCTGCGCGCTCGACTGGCCGTGAAACGTCGCAAATCCAAAGGGAAGCTCAAGCTGCGGGATACCGACGAAGCCGTCCGAGCCCCCCAGCGCATCCGTGTTGAACGTCACCTCCGCCGCGACGACGGCCGCCGCATAGGTGACGAGCGAGAACACGAATTCCTGCATCTTCAGAGTCGCCCAGCCCCAACCTCGCCGCCGGGATCGAGAAGCGCGCATCGTCGGACGCAAGACGGATGTCGCAACATAATGCGAGGGCAACGCCTCCGCCGAGACAGTAGCCGTCGATCAGGGCGACGGTCGGCTTGGCCGTGGCTTCGAGCCGGTTCATCGAGGTCTTTGCGGCGACGTCGTAAAGCTTTGCTGCATCTCCGGTGCGCAGACTGTCAAACTCGGAGATGTCAGCACCTGATGCGAATGCCTTGTCGCCCGCGCCGCGAACGACGAGGCAGCGCAGGCTGTCGTCCTGCTCGTAGCGCCGAACGGCATCGCCGATCTGCTGCCACATGGCCGCCGAGATCGCGTTCATGCGTTTGGGATTTTCGAGCGTTAGCGTTGCAACGCCGGGCGACGAACTGAAGGTCGCGTGTCCAACGGTGCTCGGCGTCGATGAAGTCATTTTGGTCAACCTAACTTGGGTGGGCCGCCCGTCGCCAGGCTCCAAACCTGGTCTCGTCTGGCGGCTCGAGACGGGGGCGGGAGACCGATCGGCCAAACTGGGAAAAACCGGAAGTCTGGCACTCGTCGGCGGCAAGAGACACCGGCCGGGCATTGAGATGCCGAAGGCGAATTCGTCTCAGAGCGAAGGGCAAGATCCGGGAGTCGCGCCAGATGATCCCGCCATCAATGGGTTAGCCGGCTGGCGCGCTTGAAGACGCATTGCTTCCTCCCGTTCATTATAGGCATCGTTCTTGACAGCCTAAGTCTCTTGGTATGCCATTGTCAATAAATGGCATTCCACATTGGTTTGCTATACTGCGGGCGGTAGAGCTCGATTGCTCAAGGCCGGCTCCCAGGCGAGATGGTTCGATTCAGCTGACTTGCGAAGCTCATGCCTGGCGATCTGGTCACGATGGACTTCATCCGGCCCATCCGCGAGCCGCAACAGCCGCGCCGTCGCGTAGGCGGCCGCCAGCCCGAAATCGTTATTGGTGCCGCCGCCGCCGAAAGCCTGGATGGCCCAGTCGATGACGGTCGCAGCCATGTTCGGGACCGCGACCTTGATCATGGCGATCTCGGACTTCGCGACCTTGTTGCCGACGGTGTCCATCATGTAGGCCGCCTTGAGCGTCAGCAGCCTCGCCTGTTCGATCATGATGCGCGCTTCCGCAATGCGTTCGCGTGTCACGGACTGCTCGGCCAAGGTCTTGCCGAACGGCCTGCGCTGCTGGCTGCGCACGCACATTTTCTCGAGACTCCGCTCGGCCAGGCCGATGAGGCGCATGCAATGATGAATGCGGCCGGGACCAAGCCGCCCCTGGGCGATTTCGAAGCCGCGCCCCTCGCCCAGCAGAATATTCTCGGCCGGCACCCGCACGTCGCGGAAGATGACCTCGGAAGCGCGATCCGGCACCCCATAGAAACCAAAAACGGGAATGGAGCGAACAACCTCAATGCCGGGTGTATCCTTCGGGACCAGGATCATCGATTGCTGCCGATAGCGGTCCGGATTCTCCGGCGCCGTCTTCCCCATGAAGATGATGATCTTGCAGCGCGGATCGGTCGCGCCCGTCGTGTACCATTTGTGGCCGTTGATGACATATTCGTCACCTTCCCGCCGAATATTGCTCTCGATATTGGTTGCATCGCTCGAAGCCACGTTCGGCTCCGTCATCGCAAACGAAGATCGTATCTCGCCCGCGAGAAGCGGCTCGAGCCAACGCTTCTTCTGGGCCTCGCTGCTATATCGGACCAGGACTTCCATATTGCCCGCATCCGGCGCCGAGCAGTTGAACACTTCTGGCGCCAGATGCGAACGCCCCATGATCTCGCATAGCGGTGCATATTCGAGATTGGCCAGACCGGGACCGAGCGGAGATTCCGGCAAGAACAGGTTCCACAAGCCCTGCTCTTTCGCCAGCAGCTTCAGCTCTTCGACGACAGGCTGAACCTTCCAGGGGCCGAGATCCTCGGATTCGCGATAGAAGCGGACCTCGTTCGGATAGATGTGCTTCGTCATGAAGGCGCGAAGCTGCATCTCAAGCTCCTCAACGCGCTGCGACTTTTCAAACATTGACCCGTCTCCCGGAATTCGATGACGGGCAGATTACGCCACCGGAAATCGACCTGCAATATCGTCTGACGATATTGACAGACTAATCGTGCAGCCTATGCTTGCGGGCATTCGACAGAATTCCGTAAAGAGAAATGAATAAGCTCACCAATTCGCCGGAGGATGAAGCCGCCCTTCCCCTGGACCGTCTCACGATCTGGCTGAACGAGAATGTTCGCGGATTTCGCGGCCCCTTACGGGTGCAACGCTTCGCTGGCGGTCAGTCGAATCCGACCTTCAAACTTGAAGCCGTTTCCGGGAACTACGTTCTACGCCGCAAGCCAGCCGGCGAGGTGTTGCCGACAGCTCATGCCGTTGATCGCGAATTCCGCGTCCTCAGTGCCGTTGGACAAGCCGGCATCCCCGTACCTCGCGTTCATGCGCTCTGCGCGGATCCGGCGGTGATCGGCAGCATCTTCTATGTGATGGATCTCGTGCCGGGTCGGGTCTTCTGGGATCCTCGACTTACCGATCTATCTCCACGAGAAAGAAGCCAGATCTTTGACTCGATGAACGGCACGCTGGCTGCGATCCACAATCTTGATCCGGATGCAATCGGCCTCGGTGACTTTGGTCCTCGCCAATCCTATCTGGCTCGCCAGATCACTCGCTGGACGAAGCAGTATCGCGCAGCAGAAATCACGCCAAACGACGCAATAGAGCAGTTGATTGAGTGGCTGCCCAAGCATGCTCCATCCGAGGGAGAGCTTAGAGTTGTCCATGGAGATTATCGGCTGGACAACGTCCTGATTCATCCCACCGAGCCTCGCGTCGTCGCCGTGCTTGATTGGGAATTGGCTACGCTCGGAGATCCGATTGCTGATTTCGCTTACCATGCGATGACATGGCGTATTCCGCCGGCTCTATTCCGCGGATTGGCCGGTGTCGGCTTCGACAACTCGGGCATTCCGACCGAGCAAGCATATTTGACGAAGTACCTGCAGCGAAGGAACGTGAACGCGCCGGATAATTGGAATTTCTACATCGTCCTGAGCTTGTTTCGGATCGCTTCCATTCTGCAAGGGATCGCCAAACGAGCCGCCGATGGCACCGCTGCGAATGCAGATGCAAGCGAAGTCGGCAGCAAGGCCGCCCCCCTCGCGGCGCTGGCATGGCAATTGGCATCTCGTCTTTGAGAGCTGAAGCTTCTAAGGGAGACAACGTTATGACGGTCAAAAAACAGCGCATCGGTGTAGTCGGTGCCGGCCTGATGGGGACCGAAATCGCGCTCGTCCATGCCTTGGCCGGCCACAATGTCATTCTTTGTGACAGAACTGAGGAGGCGCTGTCTCGTGCTCAACAACGCCTCAATGACATCTACGACAAAGGCGCCTCGCGTTCCTTCTACGACAAGGACATCAAGGGTGCCGTACTCGACGCCATACAGACGACAGTCGACTTTCGTAAGCTCAGCGACCGCGACTTGGTCGTTGAGGCGGTTTTCGAGCAGCAATCGGTCAAGGAAGAGGTGCTGAAGGCCATCGATGCGATCTGCGGACCTGATTGCGTCTTCGCCACGAATACATCGACGATGCCGATCAGCGTGCTGGCATCGTTCGTCGCACCTGCGCGTCGCTCCCGCTTCATCGGGACTCATTATTTCTCGCCCGTTTCGCGCATGAAGTTGGTGGAAGTCATCCCCGCCATCGAGACCGATGAAGCGACCATAGCCAAAGTCATGGAGCTGTGCCGCAGTATCGGCAAGACGCCCGTCCGCATCAAGGATGTCACGGGGTTTGCCGTGAACAGGTTGCTGCATGTCCTGATGATCGAAGCCGTAAGATTGGTCGAGGAAGGTGTGGCAACGCCGGAAGACATCGATCTTGCCTGCCGGCTCGGCTTGGGACACCCGATGGGGCCTTTCGAACTGATGGACGCGACAACGTCCAGCCTCTGTCTGCAAGCCCAGCAGATCATGTTCGACGCCTACGGCGAGCGCTTCCGGCCTCGGCCGTTGCTCAAGCAGCGCGTCCAAGCGGGGTATGTCGGGGGGCGTGGTCGCAAGGGATGGCGCAGTTGAGCCGCACAACAAAGCCGAAGCGGTCCCCGGCACCTGCCGAAACGACTGTCAGTGCATCGGACAAGATTGTGTCAGACGTCGTCAGGGGGCTCTACGATGGCCGATATGCTCCCGGCCAGCGTCTCGTTGAGCCCGACCTCATGCAGCGTTATGGGGTCGGACGAAGCACGGTGCGCGAGGCCATCAAGCGTCTTACCGCTGTCGGCATCACAGCGGCTCATCCATTCCGCGGGGCACAAATTCGCCAGCTCTCGCGCAAGGAAGCCCGCGACACCCTGCTCATACTGGAGCTAATGATCGGCCTGGCGGCACGTCTCGCCGCGGCCAATATCGGACACCCAGGCCGTCGCCGCCAATTCAGTGACGTCTACCGTCGACTGCTCTCCTTCGCCGATGACCATGAGTCATACGAGATGGTCCTGGCGCGCGATCGCTTTTACCGGGCAATGACCCGCATCGGCGACAACGCCGAGTTGGTGCGCGTTCTGCCGAATACTCAAGTTCACCTTGTGCGCACGCATTTGCGCTTATCGGCCGAACAGCGGTTTGAGGACTATCGCCGGATTGGCGAAGCCGTCCTGGAAGGCGACGAACAAGCCGCCGAAACGGCTGCGCGTCGGCATATCCGACGCAGCATGACAATGCTTGACGCGTTGCCGGACGAGAGCTTCGGTCCGAATTCTCCGTCGAGATATTCCAACACAGATGGACAAGAAGACTAGCTAGCTTCTGGCGCGCTGCACGGCGGGCTTCCGCGCGGCATTGAGGTTATGAATGGTGTTGACCAGAGCGATGTGCGTCAGCGCTTGCGGAAAATTTCCGGACAAGCGGTTGGCCACAGTGTCATATTCCTCGGACAGCAGCCCCAAATCGTTCGCCACCGCCGCCACCCGCTTCAACAGTGCTTCTGCACGATCGATCTCTCCGCTCAGCACGTAGGCATCGGCGAGCCAGAGCGTGCACGCAAGAAAAGCTCCTTCGATCGGCTGTTTCTCGTCCGAAGCGGCGCGCGGATCGTGCCGCAGCACAAAGCCGTCCGGCATCAGGCGCTTCTCGACCGCCGCCAACGTACCCATGACCCTTGGATCGGACACCGGTAAAAAGCCGACCGAGGGGATCAGCAGCGTGCTGGCATCGAGCACCGTGGCGCCGTAGGACTCGACGAAGGTGTTTTGTTCGCGGTCAAAACCTTTCTCGCAAACCTCGCGATGAATGGCATCGCGCAATTCGCGCCAGAGTTCGACCGGCGCGTCGAATCCATAGCGTTCCACAGTCTTGATTCCGCGGTCGAACGCCACCCAGACCAGGACTTTCGACGACACGTAATGCCTGCCCGGACCTCGGCGCTCCCAGATGCCGGCGTCCGGCTCATTCCATATCTTGGCAAGGTGGCCGAGCAGCGTGCATTCCAACGCCCAGGATGCCTCGCCCAGCTTGAGCTTTGCTTCACGCGATTGATGAAACACGTCCATCAGCTCACCGTAGACGTCGAGTTGCAACTGCGCATGCGCCGCATTTCCGATGCGGACCGGCCGCGCGCCCTTGTAGCCGGGCAGCCATTGGGCCTCCCACTCCGTCAGCCGCCGCTGTCCAAGAATGCCATACATGATCTGCATATCGGCCGGAGAGCCGGCCACCGACCGCAGCAGCCAGTCGTGCCAATCCGACGCCTCGTCGTAATAGCCGCTGTTCATCAGGGCGAGCAGCGTGAACGTCGCGTCGCGCAACCAGCAAAACCGGTAATCCCAATTTCGCTCCCCTCCGAATTTTTCCGGAAGCGATGTGGTCGGCGCGGCGACAATGCCGCCCGAGGGCGCATAGATCATCGCCTTCAAGGTCACGAGCGAACGCATCGCGATATGGCGATACGGGCCGTCATATTCGAATTTCCCGCACCACTCATCCCAAAACGCTTCCGTCTCCTTCAAAGCGGCTTCCGGATCAATCGGTGCCGGAACCTCGAAGTGAGACGGGCCATAAGTCATCACGAACGGAATCGTCTGGCCCGCGCCGATCTCGAAATCGGCGACCGTCGTCAGATCTTCGCCGCGCATCTCCACGGGGGTCCGCAACACCACCATGTCAGGCCCGGAAATGGCGAGCAGCGCCTTGTCTTCGGTACGGCGAACCCACGGCGCATCCTTTCCGAAGCCGAACCGGATCACCAGATCCATGTGCATCTTGACGCGACCGCTGTCGCATCGGACCAGCCGCACCACATCGGATGCCTTGCCACGCGGCGGCATGAAATCAATCAGGGTCACAGCGCCGTCGGCGGTCTCGAGCCTGGTCTCGAGAATGAGACCGTCACCACGATAGCTGCAGGTGGAACGCTCGATTTTGCCCGCGGGAGTTATTCGCCAATAGCCGTGCCGTTCATCACCCAGTAACGCCGCGAAGCACGCATCCGAATCGAAGCTGGGCCAGCAAAGCCAGTCGAGCGACCCCGAGCGGTCGATCAGCGCGACGGTCTCGCCGTCGCCGATGATGGCGTAATCTTCGATGATGCTGGGCAAATAACAAATCCGACGGGACAATCTGGAAGGATTGCCCTTATGTAGGTGCTGGTGCAATTGCCGGCTATCCCGATCAAAACAATTTATGATGGGAACATTTTTGAAATCCGGCGTTCGGCGAACTGCCGGAGCCGCGTCAGCGGCCAAATCCACGGGCCCTGGAATAGGCCGGGCGACTCTCCTGCACCGGACGGCTGACGGAAACGGCCCGGCTGTCACTCATCGAACGGCTTCCGGTCGTCAAATCTTCGAGGAAGACGGGTTTTGAAAAATAAAACCCTTGCGCGTATTTGATCCGGGTCGCGGCCTGCAAATAGGCCAATTCCTCAAATGTCTCGACGCCTTCCGCGATCACCGTCATTCCCAGCGCCTCGCTGAGAGACTCGATCGCCTTCAGTATCCCCTGGCTGCGCGGACGCTTGTGAATGTCGACGATGAACGAGCGGTCGATCTTGATTTCGTCCGCCGTGATATCGGCCAGCGCCGAGAGCGACGAATATCCGATTCCGAAGTCGTCGATGGATATCCGGACGCCGAGCCGCCGCAGGATCGGCAGGATTTCCTTCTGGAAATGCGTCTTCGCCACGAACGCATCTTCGGTGACTTCGACAATAAACCGCGTCGGACAACCGGTCTCCTCGAGCGCCTGCGCGAAGGACGTCATGAAAGCCAGGTTGCCGGCCTGTTTGGCCGCGACGTTGATGCTGATACTGACACCGGCACCGAAAGTGTCATCGATGAGATCGATGGATCTCATGATCTCGGCCAGAACCAGATGAGTCAGTTCGTCAATCAGCCCGAGCTCGACCGCAAGATCGATGAACGATCCGGGCGCCTGAATGATGCCCTGATCGTTGCGCAACCGGACCAACGCCTCGATGCCCTTGATCTGCTGGGTCCGGATGTCGACCTTGGGCTGAAATGCGCAACAGAACCGCTTGTCGAGAATGGCGAGCCGCAGGGACTGCTCGATTTCCATTCGCGCCAGCGCCTCCTGCTGCATTCCGTGATTGAAAAGCGCTGCGGTCCCCTTGGTTTCGTTCTTGACGCGATACATGGCGATGTCCGCGTTCTGGCGCAGCATCTCATAGTCGCTGCCGTGATCCGGATAAATGCTCACGCCGATCGATGCGGACGCGAACAGCTCGGATCCGTCGATGAAGAACGGCGCCTTGAGCCGCTGCAGCAGGAATTCGATGTGATCGGCGACCTCGGCTTCACTCCGGATCGGATTGAGCATGAGAAGAAATTCATCGCCGCTGATCCGCGACAGCATATCCGTCTCGCGAAGTCCGAGACTGAGCCGCCGCGCCACCTCGACAAGCAGCGCGTCGCCGGATGCATGGCCGTAGTAATCGTTGATGTGCTTGAAGTTGTCGATGTCCAGAAAAGCAACTGCAAACCTGACAGGCGATCTTTGCTCGCGAATGAGGCTGGTTGCATGCTGCTCGATGACGCGCCGGGTCGGCAACCCCGTCAATTCGTCATAGTAGGCACAACGGAAGAGTTCTTCCTCGACGGCCTTTTGTTGCGTGACATCGACCGAACTCGACAACAAAAGCCGCCGGCCGGAAATGTGGACGGCTTTCTGCGTCGTGAGATAGACCTTTGCGGCGCGATCCGTCGTGACCCACTCCTCGGACACCCTGATCCGATCGGATTGCAAGATCCCGGCCGCAAGCTCTCTACGATCATTTAATTCTGCCGAACGGAACGCTGTGCCGGGTCTGATCGCGACGATATCATGCGCGCGCGTATTGAACTGCGCGGCCGCGGCATCGTTCACCAGAAGGAAATTCCCCTGCTCGTCCTGAACCGTCACGCTGGCCGGAAGCGACCTGACAATCTCGCTGAGAAAATTCGACCGGGAATGGATATTGTCGCCGGCTTCCTCCGGCACGCTTTCCCCAGCGATAACAGAGAATTCGTTTCGCTCAGGCGCACCGGACATGACTTCCCAACCTTCACCACATGGCCGAAAGGCGGACTTTCCCGGACTTTCAGACTTTTGGGCTAAAGCGGTCGGTGGCAGTCACGAACTGCGGGCGCCTGCTGCCTTCCGCAGGCGGACGATAGTTCCATCACCTTGTAGTTTTGGTTAAGCCGACCGGGCAAACATGGCTGCACCTTCCACACCCGCCGTCGCGATGCGGAGTTGACGCCGGTTATTGTTACCAATGCATGAACGGCTCGCGATGCGGAGCATCGCTGGAGGCTTCCCTGCGACCGGCGCCCCCAGGATCCGAGCCGCAAACTGCGCTACTTCGGCTGCTGCGAAAACCGCTTCACCACATCAGCCCATTTCACGATGTCCGCGCGCAGATAGGCGTCGAACTCCTGCGGCGTCATTGACATCGGAATGGCGCCCTGCGCCGCCCAGAGCTTGACAACATCGGGACGTCTGGCGACCTCGCTGATCGCAACATTCAGCTTGTCAACGATCTCCTTCGGCGTACCGGCCGGTGCCATCACACCGAGCCAGATCGTCGCGCCGTAGCCGGGGACGCCGGCCTCGCTGGCGGTCGGCACGTCCGGAAGAACGGCAGACCGCGCCTTGCCGGTGGTCGCAAGCGCCCTGACCTGTCCGGCCGCGATATTCGGCGCCATCGCCGGCACCGCATCGATCATCATCTCCACCTGACCGCCGATCACGCCGTTACGCGCATCGCCGCTGCTCCGGTACGGCACATGAACCACATCGATGCCGGCCATCGCTTTGAACAGTTCGCCGGCCATGTGATAGGGCGTCCCCTGCCCGGACGATGCGTAGTTGAGCTTGCCCGGCTCCGCCTTCGCAAGGACAATGAACTCCGCAAGCGTCTTTGCTTTCACCGACGGATTCACGACCAGCACCAGATCCGAATAATTGACCGGCGCAATCGGCACCAGGTCGTGCATCAAGCGATACTTGCGCTGCGGCACCAGCGACTCGTTCGCCGTCTGGGTATTCGACATCATCAGCAGCGTGTAACCATCGGGCGCGGCCTTGACGACTTCCATCGTGCCGATCAGTCCCCCTGCACCGGGCCGATCCTCGACAACGAGAGGCTGGCCGAACTTTTCCTGCATGGCGTTGCCGATGATGCGCGCCGCGACATCGGCGGGCCCTCCCGCGCCGAAAGGAACGATGATCTTTACCGCGCGCGCCGGATACTCCTGCGCGGCACATGGAACGGCAAAAAGAGCCGCAACGAACGCCGCGACGATCCCTCGCTTGAGCATTTCGACCCCCCCCATATCGTGCCCGGTCTTCGCCGGGTTTCCGTCTGCAAACAATCCCAACTCTACCCGCCGCCGGGCAACGACGCGGATCTAGCCCGATAATTCGGTATAGGGCGACGCGGGCAGTTTCGCCTCGATCTCCCCCGCTCCGGCGACGGACTTCGGCCTGCGCAACCAGACATAGATTTGACCTGCGATCAGCAGGACGCAAAGCGTCAGAAAGGCCGCACTGATCGGCCGTTCGATGAAGACCTTGAGATCGCCGCGCGAGATCAGCATGGCGCGGCGGAAATTTTCCTCGAAGCGCGGCCCCAGCACGAAACCGAGCAGGATCGGCGCAGGATGAAAGTCGAGCCGCAGCAGGACGTAGCCGAAAATGCCGATCGCCACCGTCTCGCCGACCTGGAACATGTCGTTGTTCGCGGCGTAGACTCCGATACAGATGAAGAACATCGCGCTCGGATAGAGATAGCGGTAGGGAATGCTGAGCAGCTTCACCCACAGCCCGATCATCGGCACATTGAGGATGACGAGCAGGATATTGCCGATCCAGAAACTCGCGATCAGCCCCCAGAAGATGTCGGGATGCTCGCTGATAAGCTGCGGCCCCGGCACGATCCCCTGAATGATCAACGCGCCGAGCAGAAGCGCCATCGTCACGTCGCCGGGAATGCCGAGGCTCATGGTCGGAATGAAATCGCCCTGCACCGACGAATGCGTCGAGGCCTCGGGGCACGCGACGCCCTCGATAGCGCCGTGGCCGAACCGTTCGGGCGTCCTGGAGATTTTCTTCTCCGTCGCGTAGGAGACGAACGACGCGATCGTCGGCCCGGTCCCTGGAATCAACGCGCACATGCTGCCGAGCAGCGTGCCGCGGACCATCGGAAAGAACGCGCGTTTCAGATCGGCCCGGGACGGAAACATGTCTCTGAACCCGACCTTTGAATATTTGGTATCGACCGCCGCGGTCTGGTTCATGCTGTTCATGAACTCGGCGATGCCGAACAGGCCAAGCGCGAGCGTGACGATCTCGACCCCGTCGTCGAGCTCCAGAATGCCGAACGTGAAACGCGTGGTTCCGGTCTCGATGTCGGTTCCGACAATGCCGATCAGCAGACCGAGCACCGTCATGGCGATGCCCTTGAGCGGCGATCCCCTGGCAAGCGTCGACCCCGCGAGCAGACCGACCAGCATCAGCGAGCACACTTCCGCCGGCCCGAACTGAAGCGCCACCTTTACGAGGAAGGGCGCAAGAAAGATCATCTCGGTAATGCCGAACGAGGCTCCCATGAACGACGCGATCACGGTGATGCCGAGCGCGGTTCCGCCCTTGCCCTGCTTGGTCAACGGAAAGCCGTCGAGACACGTCACCGCGTGCGGCGGATGGGTCGGCAGGTTGAGCAAAATCGAGCAGATGGCGCCGCCATACTGCGCGCCGTAATAGACGCCGGCCAGCATCAGGATTGCCGCCACCGGCTTCATGCCGAAAGTCAGCGGCAGCAGGATCGAAATGGTCGCCACCGGACCCATTCCGGGCAGCACGCCGACGAGATTGCCGACCAGCACGCCGAGAAAGCAGTACATCAGGTTGTGGGGCTCGAGCGCGACGCCAAAGCCGAACCAGAGATCTTGCAGCGCGGTTTCGATCATGACGTGATCCCGCGCAGCAGCGGAAGCGGCACGCCCAGCAGATAGGAAAACAGGATCACGCCGAACACCGTGACCCCGGCCGACATGATCAGCGTTCCCTTCAGTGTCGCCGTCTTGTCACCAAGTGCGCAGACGAAGACGCAGGCGAAGATCGCCGGGATCATTCCGGCGTAGACGCCGAGAATGATGAAAAGGATCGGCCCGCCGATCAGGCACAGCCAGCCGAACCACTGCGGATGAGCCGGCAGGAAACGCTCGTCGCCGCCTTCCCTCGATGCGAAAGCCGTTCCGGCAATGATGATACCCAGACAAACGAGGATGACGCCCAGCGCGACCGGGAAAAAGCCGGGGCCCATGCGCACCAGCGTGCCGATGTGATAGGTGCCGCCCTCGGCCGCAGCGCCGAGCCCGATCAGCATCATCAGGGCACCGGCATAGTAGTCGCGTTTCATCCTGAATTGCGCAGCCAACGATCCCGACTCCCCTGAAACGTCTCTTTCTCGTTGCGGGCACTTTAGCGTCAATTCGGCGAAGCTGTCGACGGATTGACGTGCTGCGGTTTGCTGGAATGAAGCGGGAGCTTCGGTGTTCTCCTGCTCTCCGCCGAACGGCGCGAACGCGCGCATACGAACCGGATTCGCCGCGATCGCGCATGCGATCTCTCCGAGTGAGCCAAATTACCCCAATGCCGTCCGCTATCCGGACGGCACAACGGCGTTACCGGAGTATCGGCGATCCCGACGATCAGCCGCGCTTCGCGGCCTCCTCGCTCTCCAATTCCCTGAACGCCTCGCGTGCATTGCGGAAGCTGTCGATGCCTGCCGGGACGCCGCAATAGACCGCGACCTGCAGCAGCACTTCCTTGATCTCGTCCTTGGTCACGCCGTTCTTCAGCGCACCCTTGACGTGCAGTTTCAGTTCATGCGGGCGATTCAACGCGCCAAGCATGGCGAGGTTGACGATGCTGCGGGTGCGGCGATCGAGCCCGGGCCGACTCCACAGCGCGCCCCAGCAGAATTCCGTCGACCATTCGGCCATGGTGCGCGTGAACTCGTCGGCGCCGGCGATGGACTTGTTGACGTAGTCCTCGCCGAGAACGTCCTTGCGGACCTTGAGACCTTTTTCAAACAGACTGCTTTCGCTCATGACGTGCCTTTCAATCGTGGCTGATCGGGGTGACGACACCATGGCATATCGTGCGGTGTTGCGTTAGCCCATGCGCTCATGAATTGGCCGCAGCAGACGCGGCGCCGATGGATTGACAGGGTGCGCATGAATCGGAAACGCGTGGTGGCGGACGCAGTCGGATGCGAACCGGTCTCCAGGCTGATTTCCCTGATAACATGGAAAAACACAGGAACAACGCATTTTCTCGTCCCGGAGGGGTTTCGAACGGACCTCAATACAAGGTTTTCACGGCACTTTTGGGCAATTTTCCCTAGAGGCTGCTTGGGACTGATTAACAGTAACTTCTGAGGGTTGCGTGATGAGCGAATCACGCAAGCCGTATCCGTCGGATGTATCGGACGATGGGTGGGCCTTAGTGGTGCCCGACCTGACGTTGCTGCCGGAGACTGTCGGACAACGGAGTTATCCGCGTCGTGAGGTCTTCAATGGTTTGCGTTACATCGTGAAGACAGCCGCGCCATGGCGGTGGATGCCCAACGATTTGCCGCCATGGGAGATTGTTTATCAGCAGGCGCAACGCTGGCTTCGTGCGGGATGCTTTGAAGCACTCGCGGAGGATTTGCGGGTGCTGCTGCGTCTGTCGGCCGGGCATGACGAGCAGCCGAGG
>Ga0153956_1001295_pt1 | contig 22708 bp, 20 predicted proteins | sample TSFL040MetaG_FD_104704 | JGI IMG/M metagenome (GOLD analysis project Ga0153956, IMG submission 104704) | Attine ant fungus gardens microbial communities from Florida, USA - TSFL040 MetaG | ecosystem: Host-associated > Fungi > Mycelium > Unclassified | place: USA: Florida, Wekiwa Springs... | reverse complement strand
GTGCAGCAATATCACCTGGGTGCCCTGCGCAACAACAATACCCGTGGGCTGGCGACCTTAGGCCCGGATACCGGCTGGGATTCAATCGGCGATTTTAGTCAGGGTAAGGCGCTTTCTAAATTTTTGGATCGCCTGGATACAGATAACCGGCTGTCCAAGACCATTATATACAACAACAACCCAGTAAACAACGACCTGTTTGCTGCCATGACCGGCAATTTTAACGATGGCTCAGTAGCGGGTAAAATTCAGTTTGGCTCGGGCTGGTGGTTCATGGATCAGAAACATGGTATGATAGACCAGTTGAATTCGTTGTCAAACATTGGCCTGCTAAGCCGAATGGTAGGTATGCTGACGGATTCACGAAGCTTTATGTCGTTCCCGCGGCATGAATATTTCCGCAGGATATTATGCAATTTGCTGGCAACTGATATTGAAAACGGCGAACTACCTAATGACTTGGAATGGACGGGTAAAATTGTGCAGGATATATGCTATAACAATGCCAGGGAGTACTTTGGGTTTTATGAGTAATAACATTCTGACATTTGGAGAAGTGTTGCGAAAAAGCTAAACCGGAATCTTCACCACCAGTTTCCTGATCAACCCTTCACTCAACATCGGCGCGTGTACATCCTCAGGGAAAAATATCACGAACTGACCGTTTTTTAGCGAAAAGAAAGTATCAGGCTCATCGCTGTAAAACATATAGTCTTTTTCAGGATTGTAAGGAACTTCAACTTGCCGGCAGTCGGCACGTGGTTTCCAGCCCATGGTTTCTGGTCCCTGGATGGCGACCTGTATATCGATGTTTTGATTATGGCATTCAAATTTTTTTGCCGCAGCTTCTTTGGTACGGCCAGCATCATTCGATACAATCACGCGAATGCCATCGCTTAACTCGATCACGCCATTTTCAAGCGCACTTAAATTAGTAGAATTCAGGTATTCAAAAACAGTTTTGAAACTTCGGTGCAGGCTATAATAGCGTTCTGCATTGATAAGAGTATCAATGATCATAATGGTAATTTATCGTTGTATTTTTCCGGAGCGATTACCCTTTACCAGGTCTTGAACTTCAATTAGCGTTGCATGATTCATGTCGCCGGGGATAGTATGTTTCAGTGCCGATGCAGCTACACCAAATTCAGCGGCGTCGGCAGCATTCATACCGCTAAGCAGTCCGTAAATCAGTCCGCTGGCAAATGAGTCGCCTGCACCTACGCGGTCTACAATGCGTACATCATAACCCGCAGTACGGTAAAGCTCATTGCCGGCGTAAATTAAGGCGCTGATGCTATTGTCAGATGCGCTATGGCTCTCGCGCAGTCCCGAGGCTACGTATTTAAAGCTGTATTTCTCTTTGATTTGCTTAAATACGGTAATATAATCAGCAGTATTTAATTTGTCCAGATCAACATCGGTATCGCTTGCATGAAAACCTAAGGTAGCATCGGGACCGATACAAACATCCACATACTCACAAAGTTGGGTTAATACTTCGCGGGCTTTATCTGCCGTCCATAATTTTTTGCGGTAATTCAAATCAAGGCTGGTGGTAATGCCCCTGGCTTTTGCAGCTTTTAATGCAGCCAGGGTAAGCACGGCCGTATTATCACCCAAAGCAGGAGTGATGCCGGAGGTATGAAACCAGTCGGCCCCCTTAAATATCTCGTCAAAATCAAAATCAGCTACTTGGGCTTCGGTGATTGATGCATCGGCACGGTCATAAATAACTTGCGAAGCGCGCATGGAAACACCCGGCTCCAAAAAATATAAGCCCAAACGTTTACCGCCGCGGGCTATAAATTGGGTATCAACCCCGTAACGGCGCAGGTGGTTTATAGCGGCCTGGCCCAAAGCATTGTCGGGCAGTTTAGAAAAAAACACCCCCTGCATACCGTAATTGCAAAGCGCTGCCGCAACATTAGCCTCACCGCCGCCGTAAGTAATGTCAAAGCTGTCGGTTTGTATAAAACGTTTATTGCCGGGTGTAGACAAACGCATCATGATCTCGCCGAAGGTTACAACTTTTTTTGACATGGTTAGCTGGTAAGTAGGTAATTGGTTAGTGCTTTGCAGCCAAATGTACATCAAAGCAAATTAATTATGAAGTCTTTCGCAGGTAAAATAAGCGGTATCGATTGCGTGGTTAAGCGCCGGGTTTTAAATATTCTTTCCTAATTTTACTGCATGGACAAAAAAGCTGCTATATTGAAATTAATCCCCGAGCAGGGTATCCTGCCGCTATATTTTAATAAAGACGAACAGGTAAGCGTCGACATTTTGCACGCACTGTACAATGCAGGTATAAAAACCATTGAATATACTAACCGTGGCCAAGCAGCCCTGAAAAACTTTGCCCGCCTGCGCCAGGTGTGCGACCAGGAATTAGGCAGTATGTACCTGGGTGTAGGTACCATAAAAAACGGCGCCAGTGCACAAGCTTTTATTGATGCCGGTGCCGACTATATCATTAGCCCTGGATTGGTTGAAGATGCTATTGAAGTGGCCGATAAGAACAACGTATTTTGGCTGCCCGGCTGCATGACGCCTACAGAAATTATCAAAGCCGAGCAACTGGGGGCTAAGATAATTAAGTTATTTCCGGGTAATATCTTGGGTCCGGCGTTTATGTCGAGCATCAAGACCTTATTTCCTGATCTGCAGTTTATGCCAACCGGCGGTGTCGAGCTAACTGCCGAAAGCATTGGCGGCTGGTTCAAAGCCGGGGTTTGTGCGGTAGGGATGGGCAGCCAGCTGATCAGCAGCGCGGTGATGGAAGGGCATAAGTATGCTGAACTAACCGAGGCGACTAATAAAGCTATTGAAATTGTGAACGCCAGCAGATAAGCAATGTCAGAACAACCCAACAATCCGCTTCACGGCAAAACACTTGAAAATATACTGACCGAACTGGTAACTAAATATGGCTGGGCTGAACTAGGTTACCGCATTCGTATCAATTGTTTTCTGGACAACCCAAGTATTTCATCAAGCCTCAAATTTTTGCGTAAAACGCCATGGGCCAGAAAAAAGGTTGAGGATTTATATATAAGGGGGAAGTGATTTTATAAATCTTAGCGTGGCGAAGAATCTGCCTTGCGGTTAGCAAAGTTTACAGATTCTTCGCCACGCTAAGATTTATAAAGAAAGTAAATAATTAAACCTTCTTAGGAGGCAAATCAAAAGCCACGGCATTGTGTTCAAAATGGCCCTTGTGCGAACCATCGCAAAAAGGCTTATTGGCCGACAGGCCGCAACGGCAAATAGACACCACGGTGCGTCCCTGCAAGCCATATTGGTTGCCTTGCGCATCCACGATCTCAAAATCGCCGTCAATTTTTACTGATCCGTTGCTATTAATAGTAAGTTTAGTGCTCATACTGAATTTATTTTCGGCAAATATAATTCAAGCTTTTGGCCGCTGCACAAACATATCGTAATTCAGAATCTATCTTAGTTTGTTCTTAAGGTTCTGTTTTACAGCATTAAACCATTCGTCTTTTAAAATGCTCATGATAATTGAATCTCGGCGGCCACCTTCTTTCAACGGTATATGGTTGCGCAAAACGCCTTCAACCGTACAGCCAATGCTTTTCATAGCGGCTATGCTGCGTTTATTACGGTTATCGGCCCTAAACTCTACGCGCTCGGCATTCAGGATCTCAAAAGCCAGACTCAACAGTAAAAATTTACAATGCTTATTCAACCCCGTACCCCGAAAATCTTTACCATACCAGGTATAGCCTAACTGCAGGGTGTCGTTTTTTACCTGTATATCGTAAAAGCGGGTGCTGCCTGCATAGCGGCCGGTTTGTTTGTTAAACACAATAAAAGGGTATTCTTTGCCGGTGGTGCGCTCCGTTAGCGCATCGGCCATATAAGCGGTTAGGGCTTCTTCGCCTGCGGCAGATTTTGAGGAATAGGTCCAGGTTTCAGGCTCATTGAGAGAAATAGGTAGGAGATGAATAAAGTCCCCTTTTTGCAGCGGTCTTAATAATACAACGTCATCTTCAAGGATATAGTCTTGTTTTGCATCGAAATTCAGGGCCATTTTTATTTTTTTAAAAATTAAAAGACTTTGTTGTCATAATCGTCTATTTACTCATTGAGATTTGAAACAATTACACAATATTTGACTCAAAGAAACGCATATGCCGTCAGAAAAACTCCAACCCAATCAAAAAAAGCCGCCGGGTATAAATCACCTGCTCAAACCCTATGGCGGGTTAATACTATTGCTGCTGCTTTTTGCCTTGTTGAGTAATAGTATTAATCTGCTATTGCCCAAAATAATTGCCAATGGTATTGATTCTTATACGCATCACACCTTTGATATCCGACACATTGTGCTTGAATTTAGCGGGGCTGTAGCGCTTATTTTTATATTCGCCTACCTGCAAAGTATTATCCAGACCTATGCTTCTGAAAAGGTAGCGCGCGATCTGCGTACCCGCCTGGCCGATAAAATATCGCGCCAAAGCCATGCATTTGTAGAACAGGCTAATCCGTCAAAGTTATTAACCAACTTAACCGCCGATACCGACTCGATCAAAATGTTTGTATCGCAGGCTATTGTGTCTATGGCGTCATCGGCGTTTATTATTGTGGGCGCCAGCATATTATTGATCACTATCGACTGGAAACTGGCATTATGCGTTATTGCTACTATCCCCATCATCGGCGGTACTTTCTTCTACGTACTGAAAAAAGTCAGAGCCCTGTTTATTGAAAGCCGCCAGGTTATCGACTGGTTAAATAAAATTATAAATGAAAGCATATTGGGCTCGGCCCTGATCCGTGTGATCAACTCGCAGCAATTGGAAATTATCAAGTTTCTGGAGGCGAACACCAGGGCCCGCGATTTTGGTTTGGCGATATTAAAGCTATTTGCCAGTTTGATCCCGGTAATCACTTTCACTTCCAATTTGGCGGTGATGGCTATTTTGGCTTTGGGTGGCCATTACGTTATCAATGGCACCATGACTTTGGGCGATTTTGCAGCGTTTAACAGTTATCTGTCGATGCTGATCTTCCCGATACTGATACTCGGTTTTATGAGTAATATTGTGGCGCAGGCTACAGCTTCATACAGCCGCATTATCGACATTATTGAGGCGCCCGATATGAAGGACGACGGCACCATAACAAGCGCCATCAAGGGCGATATCGACATCAAAGACATCAACTTGAAATATGGGCAAAAACCGGTGCTGAAAGATGTTTCATTATCAATTAAAGCCGGCTCCAAGATCGCTATCATTGGCCCGACGGCTGCGGGTAAAACGCAGTTACTTTATCTATTAACAGGTTTGATCAATGCCGACAGTGGTTCTATTGAGTTTGATGGTCAGCCCATCAGCAGTTATAACAGCGAAGCTTTTCATAGCCAGGTTGGTTTTGTGTTTCAGGATAGTATTATCTTTAATATGAGCATTCGCGAAAATATCGCCTTTAGCGATACCGTTACCGATGAATCGCTGGTAAAAGCTATTGAAACTGCCGAATTAAAAGGTTTTATTGATAGTTTGCCGGACGGTTTAAACACCGTGGTTTCTGAACGTGGTTCAAGTTTATCGGGCGGGCAAAAGCAGCGTATTATGCTGGCGCGTGCGCTTGCGGTTAACCCCAAAGTTTTATTGCTGGATGATTTTACCGCTCGTGTAGATGCCAATACTGAGAAAAAGATATTAGCTAATGTGCAGCTCAATTATCCTGAACTAACCTTGCTATCGGTTACGCAAAAAATTGCCGCTATCGAACATTACGACCAGGTAGTGTTGCTGATGCAGGGCGAGGTCATCGCCAACGGTTCACATCAGCAGTTAATGGATACGAGCCCTGAGTACGTCCAAATTTTTAATTCACAACAAAGCACCAGCAACTATGAATTATAATTTGAACAAACTATCTGAGCAGACCGAAAAGTCATCAAACCTGGCGGCGCTGAAAAAGTTGCTGCAACTCATTTCGCACGAACGGCCTACGCTTATTTTAGCTACGGTTATCATCCTTGTCAACTCTACGTTAAACCTGTTGGGCCCCTTAATTATTGGCAGAACAATTGACCACTACGTGGTGCCCAAACAATACCAGGGTGTACTATTCTGGACGGGCGTTTTATTGTGCATGTATACTACAGGGTTATTTACCAGCTACTTTCAAACCAAAATAATGGGTGGGGTAGGGCAGCGTATGTTGTTCACGTTACGCAATGCCATCTTTAATAAGCTGCAATTGTTGCCGGTTGATTTCTTTAACCAAAACAAAGCCGGTGATTTGATATCACGTGTAAATAACGATACGGATAAGCTAAATCAGTTTTTCTCGCAGTCGTTGGTGCAGTTTATTGGCAGTATTGCTACCATGACGGGCGCCGGTGTTTTCTTGCTGTTAATTCATATCCAGTTGGGGGTAGCGGCTATGGGGCCAATGGCTTTAATTGTGATCTTTACGCTTATTGTGTCGCCCTGGGTAAAAAGAACCAACGCCAAAAGTTTAAAAAGCACCGGTGGCATGAGCGCCGAAATTCAGGAGAGCCTGAATAATTTCAAGGTAATCATTGCCTTTAACCGCCGCGACTATTTCAGAAAACGTTTTGACATAGCCAATCAGGATAATTACAAAACCGCTATCAGCGCAGGTGTTGCCAATAACATCTTTTTGCCGGTTTATAGTTTAGGTGCCAGCTTGGCACAGCTGATTGTACTGGTATACGGGGTTTACTTAATTGGCGACAATTTTTCTGTGGGATTGCTGATTGCTTACCTTACTTACGTGACGCTGTTTTACAACCCGCTGCGACAGTTGGCGGCACTGTGGGCCAACTTCCAGACCGCTATGGCGGCCTGGGACAGGATATCGCAGATACTGGGGCTGGACAGTGATCTTGTTAATGTTGAGGACGATCACGCCGGCGACGACGAAACGCTGATGGAGTTTAAGAACGTGCATTTTGGTTATGCTGAAGACCATGAAATATTGCATGACGTAAGCTTTAAAATGGAGCGCGGTAAAACTTACGCCCTGGTTGGCCCAACAGGTGGTGGTAAAACCACCACCGCCTCATTAATAGCCCGGCTGTATGACCCTAACAAGGGAGAAGTGTTATTGAACGGTAAAGACATAAGAAGCTTTGACGCTAATGAACGCTCCCGAAAAATAGGGTTCATTTTGCAGGAACCGTTCCTGTTTACAGGTACCGTGCGAGATAATATCCTATATGGCAATGAGACATATAAGGATCATAGCAATGAGCAGTTGCAACAGGTTATTAACAACGCCAACCTGAGCACCTTGCTGGCTATATTTGAAAATGGTTTGGATACACCCGTAACGTCGGGCGGCGACAGTATCAGTTTGGGGCAAAAGCAATTGATTGCATTTATGCGCGCTGTGCTGCGTAACCCGGAGTTACTTATACTGGATGAGGCAACAGCTAACATTGATACCGTTACCGAAAAACTATTGGGCGATATCCTGAATAAATTACCTGAAACCACAACCCGCGTTATCATTGCGCACCGTTTAAATACCATTGAAAATGCCGACGAAATTTACTTCGTAAATTCGGGCGAGGTTACCCGCGCCGGCTCATTGAACGATGCAATGGATATGTTACTGAAAGGCAAGCGAGTTAGTTAGCGTTTACCTTTTCGGCATCAGGGTTGATCAGATTTTTTGGTAACGTAACGGTAAACTTAGAGCCAATATTTGGCGACGACTGCACCTGTACGGTACCGTTATGTTTTTCAATAATGCCAAATACTATGGATAGGCCCAGGCCTGTGCCTTCGCCCACGTTTTTGGTGGTAAAAAACGGCTCGAATATACGCTGCCTTACCTCATTGCTCATGCCAATGCCTGTGTCCATGATCTCAATGGTGATATGGTCAGCAAAGTCATGCGTGTAAATGGTAATGCTTTCATTTTGGTGCTTTTTCTTGGCCTCAATTGCTTGTATAGCATTGTTAATGAGGTTAAGCAATGCCTGGTTAATTTTGCCTGTATAGCAATTTAACGGCTCTAAGTCGCTTAATATAGGTTTGACCTCGATGTAGTAAGGTATTGCGCTTCTCAATACCACCAGTGTATTTAAAATGGCAGTGTTAATGTTGGTAGGGGTGAGCGATGGCTCATCAATGCGGCTAAAGGTGCGCAAGCTTTGTACGATCTCGGCAGTGCGGGTTGCGCCGTCCTCGATGCCGTCAAGCAGCGAATGTATTTCTGCTTTCAGGAAATCATAATCAATTCTTTGTTTAAACAGGTTGGCTTCGTCCAGTAATTGCGGCTCACTTGGGGTATTGGCTGCGGTTTCAAACTTTGACAATAACTCCGTCAGCTCATTCATGTCCAAACGCAGCGGACTAACATTGGCGCTAACAAAGTTAATAGGGTTATTGATCTCATGCGCTACGCCGGCGGTAAGCAAACCCAATGAAGCCATCTTTTCCGTCTCTACCAGTTGTATCTGTGCCGATTTTAGATTGTCGATAGTAACAGATAAACTTTGGTTGGTTTCAATGAGTTCTTGTGTACGGTCTTTTACCTTGTTTTCAAGAAAGATATTCTGTTCAGTTATCAAGCGCTCATTTTCTTTGGCAATGGCCAGCGCTGCCAGTTGTGATTCGGTATTTTGGCGGCGATAAAAATTGATCTGGTCGGCCAGGGCTACCGAGAATAGTATCAATTCTGTAAGGGCGCTATATACCACAATGTTTGCTGTAAAGTAATTGTAAGGTACCATCCCGTAATTGCGCGATATAGATATCAGGATAGCTATAAGGAACAGCCCCCAGCCCATAATAAAGAATTTGGCTGGGTTAAATCCTTTGGCATACAAAATAGTCACCAGCATAATTAAACCTGACGAGGTTATAAAAAGCGCGGCGGTAATTAAACTGTAGGCAATTTGGCTGTAGCCGTATAAAGTGGCCAGTAAAGGCAAGGTATACAGCACATACAAAAACTGGTAAAACTTGTAAAATGGTTTTTTTACGTTTTGCTTAAACCGTAAAAAATTACCGGCAAACCATAGCAATGTATATCCGAAGCAAATCCTGATGAGCGGGGTTATATAATGTCTTAGCAGGTTAAGGTTGTCCGAAAATAAGTTGTTGCCGAACCCAAGGAATATGGACATGGTTAACCCTAAAAATACGATGTAAATGCTATAGTATAGATAGTTTTTGTCGCCTACAATTATAAACAGCATCAGGTTATAAAGGGCCATAATAGCAAACATGCCCATAGTAGCACCATTTACCAGGTTTTCAATACCGCGTTGAGTAATGAAGAGGTCGGCGCTGTAAATCTGTATAGGTATTACTGTTGTAGTGCTGCTTTTAACACGGGCGTACAAAGTGATGGCAGAATCGGGCTCAAGCGGTGCATCAACCAACGTAATACTTTGCGTAAGCAGGTTGGCGCTGTTTTCAGGGTCTTTTGACGACAAATGTTTAAGGCGGGGCTGGGCTGTTTTATTACTGTCAACCTCAGTGCCGATATAATAAATGTCAAACTCGTCAATAATGCTTTTGCTGATAGTTATTGGCACTGTATGCTGCCGGCTTCCGTTTTTTAGCGTGAATTTAAGCCAGGTGATGGGCTTAGTTAGTTCCAGCTGCGGAAACTGCTCATTCAGTTTATGAAAGTCACGATTCTTGACAATATCCCTGGCCTGTATTTTATTGAGCGGGTCATCCAGTTCAAGGAAATAGTTGTTGGTTAAATAGCGGCTTTCGTCATCGTGTATGACCAATGTGTCAGTTTTTTGAGCAAACGCGCCAAGATTTTGTATCAGGCAGCATAAGATTATTAATATTTTTTCCATTTTTACAATAGCAGCCGCTACAACAGCTAAATTGCGCGGAAATTTAACTGTCCGGGCGCAGGTTAAACTAAATTATGACAATCTAAACTAACTGATAAACTTTATTATGGCAATAGGTGTACTTTACATTGACGACGAAGTTAATAATTTGAACAGTTTTAAAGCTGCCTTCAGGCGTGATTTTGAAATATTTACGGCCAGCTCAGCCAAAGAGGGGCGTAAGATATTAGATACCCAGGAGATAGGCGTGATCATTACAGACCAGCGTATGCCCGGTATGACGGGCATTGAATTTTTGGAGTCGATATTGCCTGTTTATCCTGACACCATCCGTATCTTATTAACCGGTTTCTCTGATATTAATGCCGTTATGGATGCCATAAACCGGGGCCAGGTTTACAAATACCTGGTAAAGCCATGGCAAAACGACGAGTTGAAAATGTACATTGAGAACGCTCTGGAAATTTATAACTTACGTAAAGAAAATAAAGAGCTGGCACGCAAACTAAATGCAGCCTACGCCGAACTCGACGCCTTTGGCAAACCCCGTACCCAGGGGTAGCAACTGATTTGGAAAAAGCTGCATATATTTTATCCTAAATGGCGATGGCATCGACGATACCCGGGAGATCAAATATCTTGATTGATTGTCCTAACCCAACTATAGGTATTTAACCGTTATGCTGTGCGTGTGGTTTATTCCAATGGATGTGGTGTGCCCTGGGATGGATCCGCTCAAATGGGAGTGATTTGTCGGTTAGGACATACTATTACATCATTAGCCCCAACAGCGGGATGAAGCCAGCCAGCGGTTATTTAACCATTATTAGGTAAATGATTAAACATAGCTAACTTTATAGACTATTTTATTTACAACATTGGGCCTCGCCAGAAAAATTGTCTTTATTCATTGTATAACAGGCATTAAGCTTTTTGTAATTGCCTTGTTGGTGATTATTTTTTCTATATCAGTAAAGGCACAGACACCCCAGAAACAATCTGTAGATGCAAACCAAGCCACCCGGGCAATACCTATGCCCACAGGTGGTTGTGTGTATCAGTGGGAGGTTATTGATGGTCAGGAGATTGGCTTTCCAATCTTAAGCGGTAATAATGATGTTCCTGCGTTTACTGCAAAAAATAATACAGGTAAAACTATCACGGCGCATATCAGGGTAAAACCATCATCTGCCGATGGATTTGCTTATATACCTAATAATACATCAAATAACGTTACAGTGGTAAGTACGGTAACAAAAAATATAGTAACCCATGTTAATGTAGATGCTCAACCTTATGGTGTGGCCGTTAGTCCCGATGGCAGGTATGTTTATACGGTAAGTACCAAAGATATTGGAGGGCATGTAAATCCGGGCGTTGTATCTGTTATTGAAACTACGGGTAACACAGTGGTGGGGCGTTATACCGTTGGAGAAAATGCGGCCGCTATAGCAGTAAACCCCAATGGCAAGCAGGCTTACGTAGTTAATGAAACAACTGCTACCATATCTGTATTAGATTTAACTAGCTATGGTACGGTAATTACATCTATTAATATTGGTCAGCCTTATGGTATAGGTGTTAGTACAGATGGTACCCGGCTGTATGTTGCAACCAAGGGCGGTCAGTTATTTGTAATAGATACGTCGAACAACCAGATCATCGATCAGATACCTATATCACTTGTTTATACTCCTCCATCATTGGTTGTTAGCCCTGACGGCGCAATGGTTTACATAGCTCAACAAGGTGCAACTAATTTAGGTGTTGTTGATGTGGCCGCACGTACCGAAAAACAGGTTTCGGTTGGCGCAATGTCTCCATTTGCAATGGCGCTTACACCCGAAGGCGATAAGCTGTATGTAAGTACCTCAAGTGGCGTTACCATTTTAAATACTGCCGATAACTCTATCAAGAAATTGATACCCCTGCCCGGTCAACATTATGGTGTTTCTGTCAGTCCTGATGGCAAGTTGGTTTTTGTGGTATGTCAAAACCCCAACTCACTTGAGGTAATCAGCACAATGACCGATGACTTAGATCCTTCATCGCCTATAAATAATGATATGGATGGTGCTTTATCTGTAGGCAATTTTATTGTTGGCGATGCTGGCTGCAATACGTTTCCTGTTACCTATACCATTGAAGTTAAACCACCTCCTGGCATTAACAATCCCGGTGATGCGGTTTCGTTGTCCACGCATTACGGAACGTCGTTAACCGCTCAAACCATCAGCGTAGGCGGGGCTAATTTAAAAGGCCCTGTAACTGTAATTGCACCGGCTCATTTTGAGGTAAGTACAGACGATATTACATTTAAAGATGTAGTAACGATTGGCACCGACGGTGATATTACCGCTAAAGAGATTTTTGTAAGGCTGAAGGCCACGGCCCCTGTAGGTACTTATCATGAAAATGTTGAGCTCACCAGTCCCGGTGCCGTGACCGTAGAAGTGCCGGCGGAGGGCACGGTACTTAAAACCCAGCTCAATATTGCTGCCGATAATAAAATTAAGTTTTTTGGCGACCCCTTACCTGTATTAACCGTAGCCTACACCGGTTTCGTAAACGGCGAGGGCCCGGCACAGCTAACCAGGCAACCTGTTGTTACTACAACGGCTGCAGCTACTTCTCCTTTGGGCGAATATCCTATAACGGCAAGCGACGCTGCATCCAGCAATTATATATTTACTTATGTGTCCGGCAAACTGAAAATAGTCAACGGGGATATCAGCACGCCAAACGCCTTTACGCCCAATGGTGATGGCATTAACGACACCTGGGAGATCAAGAATTTAAATTTGTATGCCAATTGTACAGTTGAGGTATTGAACCGATATGGGCAAAGGGTATATTATACCAATGGTTATCCTGAACCCTGGAGCGGCACCTTTAACGGGCAGACCCTTCCAACGGGGACATATTACTATATTATCAGAGCTAAACCGGGTTTAAAGCCCTTAACCGGACCCATCAGCATCATTAGATAGTACTCCAAACAAGGCTGATTTACCCTAAATAAAATAGGTATCGTATTGCGTTGTATTAAACATAAAAGTTATATTCGGTAATTATTACATTATACTATAAACCAACTATAAGCTAGTCTATTAGGTAATTTAAGCTAATCATTTTCTGATATTGATTGGGGTAAATATTAACTGTGTTGCGGATTTTCTATGAAGAAAAATATACTTTTATTAATGTTCTTCGCTGGTGTTTTAAAAACAGTTTCTGCACAACAGCTACCTCAATATACGCAATACGTTTTCAATAACTTTTTGATAAACCCAGCTGTAGCCGGTATTGAAAATTATACTGATGCCAAGCTGGGTTACCGCAGCCAGTGGACGGGATTAAACGGTGCACCTGTAACCAGTTTTTTATCTATAAACGCACCGCTGGGTACTGATTTTACGCAGGGCGATGCTACGGCATTTCCGGGTGGAGGAGAATCTAACCCATCAAGCCGTTTGTATACACAATATTACCAGGCGTCGGCACCGCATCATGGTATTGGCTTTACTTTGGTTAATGATAAAACAGGGCCCATTACCACTACCAATATAGCCGCTACGTATGCTTACCATATAGGTTTGGCCCCGCAGTTAAATATGTCAGTAGGGCTATCAGCCGGTATGAACCACACTAACCTGAATACTTCTGAAATATTACTTGCTACGCCCATTGATCCGGCCATAGCCAACGGCAACAACAGTCAATGGAAACCCAACCTCGCAGCCGGTGTATGGCTTTACTCGGCCGAATTTTACGCGGGGATATCCGTACAGCAGTTATTAAAGCAAGATCTGTATTTCAGTACCACAACCACGGCTGTTAATGTTAGTAAAACCGTGCCGCATTTATTTATAACCGCAGGTACCAAGCTGTATGTGTCTGACGATGTGACCTTGTTGCCATCGGTACTGATTAAAGAAATACAACCTGTGCCATTAACTTATGATTTAAACTTAAAAGCGTCTTTCCAGGATAAGCTTTGGCTGGGCGGCTCTTATCGTCATAATGACTCATTCAGCCTGCTGGCCGGCTTTAACCTTAGCTCATTTATCAACGTAGGTTATTCTTACGATTTTACCACATCAGCACTAAACACGGTAAGCAATGGCTCGCATGAAATTGTGATCGGTTTGCTGCTGAATAATAGATATAAGGTTACTTGTCCTCAGCACGGATACTAATTTAGAGACAAGAGTCAAGAATCAAGAGCCAAGATTTTATGTAATTGAAAGTCTTTAAAAAAAGAGGGCCCTTTAGTTTAACTAAAGAACCTCCTTTCTTTTGAACTCAGTCTTAATCTTGGCTCTTGATTCTTGGCTCTTGACTCTCACCTAAAGTTCCTTCCTCAACCTGGCTACCGGGATGTTCATTTGCTCACGGTATTTAGCTACCGTACGGCGGGCTATGTTATAGCCGGCATCTTTAAGTATTTCAGTTAGCTTTTCATCGGCCAGCGGGTGGCGTTTGTCTTCTTTGCCAATGTGCTCTTCCAGGATCTTCTTAACCTCTTTATTTGACACTTCCTCGCCGCTTTCGGTCTGGATAGCTTCAGAGAAGAATGACTTCAGCAGGTAGGTGCCATGCTCGGTTTGTACATACTTGGAGTTGGCCACACGCGATACGGTTGATATATCCATACCTATTTTATCAGCAATATCTTTAAGTATCATTGGTTTCAGATTCTTATCGTCGCCGGTTAAAAAGAAATCGTACTGATAATGCATAATGGCATTCATGGTTTTAAGCAAAGTTTGCTGGCGCTGCTTAATGGCATCAATAAACCATTTGGCCGAATCCAGCTTTTGCTTCACAAATTGTACCGCCTCTTTCAGCTTTTTGTCTTTTTGCGAAGCCTTATCATAATGCTGAAACATTTCCTGGTATGAGCGGCTTACACGCAGCTCGGGGGCGTTCTTAGCGTTTAAGGTCAATATCAACGTGCCATCGCTATTCTTGATATGAAAATCAGGAATAACCTGCATTTGCTTGGTGTTGATCTCGTTCGAGTCGCCCGGCTTTGGGTTAAGTTTCAGTATTTCGTTGATCACGCCGCGCAAATCCGTCGAGGTCATATTCAGGGCCTTTTCCAGCTTGTCGTAGTGTTTGCGGGTAAACTCATCCAGGTAATGCTCTACAACCAAGATAGCTTTAGATACAATAGGATCGTTAGCATCCTTGCGGCGTAGTTGTATCAGCAGGCACTCCTGCAAACTGCGCGCTCCAATACCCGGCGGGTCAAAACTTTGAATCAGCTTCAGCATCTCCTCAACTTCTTCGTCCTCGGCCATCACGTTTTGCGAGAAGGCCAGGTCGTCTGTAAGTGACGTGATAGGGCGGCGCAGGTAGCCGTCATCGTCCAGGCTGCCTATGATCTGATTGGCTATCTTGAAGTCTTTATCAGACATCGGTATCATATCCAGCTGCGATTGCAGCATCTCGAAAAACGAGCTTTGTACGGCAAATGGTATCTCTTTACGGTCATCCTCGTCGTCGCCGTTCTGGTCATAACGTGATCCGTATTCATTTACGTTATCTTCCTGCAGGTAATCGTCAATGTTAAATTCATCGGCTTCGCCGCGCTCTTCTTCATTGCTAAAGTTATCGTCGTCGGGGTCGCGGTCAGGATATTGGTCTTCGGGCTCGTTCAGATTGGTTAAGCTCAAATCTTCAAGTGCCGGATTCTCTTCCAATTCCTCTTTAATGCGGGTGTCCAATGATACGGTAGGCACCTGCAGCAGTTTAATAAACTGAATTTGCTGGGGCGACAGCTTTTGTAATAATTTCTGTTGGAGATTTTGTTTTAGCATAAATCAGACAAGGCAAATCTACATCAATTACCTAGAACTTTAAAACTTGATTGTTATGATGGTGTTTAACACTAAATGCCTAAAATGAACATTTGTTTGGGCAATACGATAATTTTGTGATAACTTTAGTAGTATAAAATTTAACCTATGGCTTTAGTAAAAGAATTTAAAGAGTTTGCTATGCGCGGCAACGTGGTCGACCTGGCCGTTGCTGTCGTTATTGGCGGTGCCTTCGGCAAAATAGTAAGCTCAATGGTTGATGATATTATCACCCCGGCTATACTTACCCCGGCGCTTAAAGCTGCCCACTTAACCAATCTGGCCGAGCTGGTAATACCCGGTACGGCTATTAAGTATGGTAACTTCCTGTCGCAGGTGATATCATTTCTGATAGTGGCGATAGCTTTATTTATTATTGTTAAAGGTATTAACGCCACTAAAAAGAAAGAAGCCGATGTGCCGCCACCACCGGCGCCACCCACCAAAGAAGAAGTTTTACTTACTGAAATTCGCGATTTGCTGGCTAAGAAACAGTAGCCTTTTGGCAATGGCCCCCGGCCATGTGTTGTTTCAAGCGAAGGCGACACAAATGAAATAGAAAATCGATATATAAGTCATTTTTCTGTTTCATCTGGATAGGAGATGCAATTAGATATTAAAAATCAACTTAAAGTTATTAACTCTCGGCTCACAACTTTTTTTAAATTGTGTGTTTGAAAAGCTGAAAAATTACGCTACATTTGCGCTCTTGTTTTTTGAAAACAATATAGAATAAAGAATCATGAAAAGAACGTTCCAGCCTTCTCAAAGAAAAAGAAGAAATAAACACGGTTTCCGTGAGCGCATGTCATCTGCTAACGGTAGAAGAGTATTAGCTGCAAGAAGAGCTAAAGGCAGAAAAAGATTGACAGTATCAAGCGAAGGTCGCCACAAAGCATAATATCTGGTTACTTGCTCTCTTTATAATTTGGAGAGGGTTTGAACCTGTTTAAATTACGGTTCGGCATAAAGTAACTATGTACACCTTTACAAAAGAAGAACGGTTATGTAATAAAAAGCTTATTGACGAGCTTTTTCATAGCGGTTCTTCTTTTTTATGTTACCCCTTCAAGGCCTCCTGGCTGGTTATTGATCAATCAAAAAAATTTCCTGTCCAAATAGTTTTCTCGGTATCCAAGAGGCGCTTCAAACGTGCTGTCGATCGTAATTTGATAAAACGCCGCATGCGTGAGGCTTACCGCCTTAACAAGCAATTGCAATTGTATGCTTCATTAACCGATGCGGGCAAGCAGATCGTATTGTCGGTTGGTTACATAGGCAAAGAAATTGCGGCTTATGAGTTTATTGAAAAAAAGATGCTCAAGCTGTTAACCCAACTTAATACCGAGGTATTAAAATGAATGCACTTATGCGCCTTTTCAAAGCGCTTATAGGTGCTTTTTTTGTTTTATTGATACGCATATATCAATATTTCATATCACCGTTAACAGGGGCCTCATGCCGGTATACGCCAACCTGCTCGCAATATGGTGTAGAGGCTATAAAAAAACATGGTGCTTTTAAAGGCGGATGGCTAACTTTAAAGCGTATTGCCAGCTGCAACCCTTGGGGCGGGCATGGGCATGACCCGGTGCCGTAAATTAATTTTAAAAAGACAATGAGTATTATACTTCAAATAGAAACTGCAACCACCGTTTGTTCTGTCGCGTTAGCAAAAAATGGCGAAACTATGGCCGTTAAAGAGCTGAACGAACGTAATATCCACGCCGAAGTGATCACATCGTATATTGAGGGCTTGATGGCAGGCAGTGGTTTGAAGTATGATGATATCGATGCCATAGCCGTAAGTAGCGGGCCCGGCTCATACACCGGTTTGCGCATAGGCGTCTCTACCGCTAAAGGCTTATGTTTTGCACTGGATAAACCACTTATTGCGGTTGAAACCCTGGAGTCAATGGCGCAGGGCATCATATCCACAGGTAGCATTGCTGACGATACCTTATTGTGCCCTATGATAGATGCACGCCGTATGGAGGTGTATACAGCCCTTTTTGATGCCAAAGGCAATGTGGTTAAACCAACATCGGCCGAGATCATTGACGAGGAAAGTTTTTGCGGGCAGTTGCAAACCCGAAAAATTTTATTTTTTGGCGATGGTGCAGAAAAATGCCGGCCTGTTTTAAGTGCCGGCCCTAATGCTTTGTTTGATACCGGTTTTATAAATTCAGCCTCGCACCTTACCCAAAAAGCAGCCGAGAAGTATGCAGCCGGTAAGTTTGAAGATGTAGCTTATTTTGAGCCTTTTTATCTGAAAGATTTCCTTGTAGTGCAGAAAAAGCATTAATAATTAGGGTCTGCTTTGCCAAACAAGCTATCCCATATTTTCCCCAAAAAACCTTTATCGCCGGCCGGGGCTACGCTGCTTGAGTTTATGCGGCGCTCAATCAATGGTCCAAACTTAAATGAGGCGCCGATGTAGAAATCCATTCCGGTAAAAGCCTTTATTGGGGTTTTCATTTGTTTTTGCTCTTCTTTATCAAGTGTGAAGGCATCGCTTATTAAACTAACTGTGGAAAACAGGCGGTCGGTGCCGACAAAGAACTCTGTATTATCACTCTTTTTCATGTATTGTAAGCCCAGGTTAAGCAGCTTCACCTCATTATAGCTGGTAGTTAAGGCTATATTATGCTTGCCAAGTTGCACCGGCGCTACCAATGCAGCAGTAAACCCGTTATAAAAAAGCTCTTTTGAGGCAATTAAAGTAGGCGAAAATTTAACAGTGCCCTCATCATCAAGCCACCAGCTTTTGTTAATGCTTAGTTCAAGCAAACCGTTGGTAGGGGTAATAAAGCCATGCTTATGCTGGTTGGCCTCGGTAATATTGTCAATAGAGTTTTTGATGATATTTTCGCGGTCTGCTGTTGAAAAGCCATCAATTGTGGCTGTTCCTGCAAAAGTATTGGTAAGTGATTTTGAGGCCCAGCTAATAAACCCCAGGTTTTTGATATTCCCCTGCCATTTAAAGCCGTTGTCATCGATATAAGTGGTGCCGATACTTACAGAAGCACCCGGATTGATGAAAAGCGGAAATGCCTTTTCAAACTCCGTTTCATTGGCCTGACTGCTTGCGCGCGATGTGCCCGCAAACGACAGCTTAGCCTGGTCCAAACTTCTGTTAAAGGTAACGCTTGACCGTTTAATGTCTAACTGGTGGTATTGTATACCGGCCAGTGCGCTCACTTTAAAACCTATTGATAAACGTTTGTCAACCTGCTCGCGGTAAGTGTAACTTATTTGATGATAAGCCTGGAACCTGTAGTTGCTGTTAAAAATGTTAGCATACACATTGTCCGGAAACTGCGTAAAGCCATTAAAAAAACTTATGGTTTCGTCGGTTGCTAAACCACGACCCTCAAACCTGGTATTCAGGGAAACGCCCATCTCCTGGTCGCCCTTTTCGCTGGTAAATATCTTAAACATAAAGATATAATCATTAGCGTTGGCGTTAAGGTGATTAAAGTTACCCTGTCCTGTGGTAAGGTTTGCCGTGTTATAGTATGAATGAAAGGCTCGGGTTTTTAATGCTTGTTGGCCATGCCCGGTTACATAAAGGTTAGCATCAAAATTGGGTATTAAAAAGTTAAAGGCAAATTGCCTGGTAGTATCCGGTATAAATGCCCGCTGCGACGGGTTTTCGAACGAATCGTATAGTGTGCCGGTGTTATATAGCGCAAACTGCTGCCCAAAAGCTTTGATCGTTATAAGAAAAAAGCAGCAAATAAGTAGATGTTTTCTCATTTATATTGATTGCTAACGGGGGCTCAATAACCTTTTAAAGATAGAATTACTAATCAACTTAACCCAAAATAAAATCAATTAGTCAGTTTTTGAGTTAGATGTGTATTGGCAAGATTTAATTTTATTTTAGAGCTGTTGCCGTGGTATCTGGCTTGCTCAGGCTCATGCTAAAACTGGTGTAAAAGTTTTTGTTTGATGACACCAATTGATACGACGCCGCATAAAAGTTTTTCCACCCGGTTTCATCATTTTCAAACTTGTCGTAAAAGTTGTTGCGCAGGTCGCGCTTTAAAATGGGTTGCGCATTTTTAAAGTTGATATACCAGCTTACGTTGCTACGCTCGGCCAGCAGGTCATTAAACTGGTTATACTGCTTAAGCTTGTTTTGTAGCTTATGGTTAAAATAATAGTCGTGATAACTGTTCAGTTCAGACTGGCTATTAGCCATGATCAGGTAATTGTCCACAATGGTAAACCACGGATGATTGAACGCACTGAAAGCATCGCCCAATAAATAAAAGGGGAGTTTGTTGTAGTTGATCTGCCCAATTTCGCCGGTAGCCATGGTACTGATGTTGTTCATAATGGGTCTGAACGCCGAGCCGTCTTTTAAACTCACTATGGCATATTTTTCCAGGTATTTGGTGGTAACCACGGCAAATTCCTGGCCTAGTTGGTGGTTAAACTCGCTGATAAGATTAACGCCGGTCTCTGATTTTACTTTGCCGAAAATAGAATCCTTTTGTGCCTGCATTTTGGCTTTGATGTACCAGTCGGACAGATCAGACTTGAATTTTTTTGGGTCGGACACCGAAAAAGAAATGCTATAAGCGGTAGTTGATGGAAACACATCCTGCAAATTATTTACGACAGGCTGCTGGTTGGCAAACAAATTAAGGTAGCCGGTTGGCTTATCAGCTTCAATGTTTGAGAAGCCGGTAAACAGTAAAGCGTCGCTTTTAAAATTGAGGTTTAGCGCTGCTAAAGCGGGGAATAACCTGAAGCATTTAAAAATGTCGGTATTGTCATTCTTAAACATTACCTCAAAAAGCGCGCTCAGGTTATGATAGTTAATATAAAGGTTAGCCAGCGAGTTAGCATTTTGCTGCTCAGGCAATGGCATGAATACCTTCTTGCCTTTTTGAGGGACGTATTTTGCACTAAGTGCTATAAGCTCTTTCGAGAAACTACCCAGGTAAATGCCATCTTCTTTATTAAGCAGGTAAAAGCGTTTCTTTAATGCGGTCGAGTAAATGGAATACCCTTTCTTGCCCTCAAACACCGTAGGGTTAACCACCAGGCCCTTGCGTGTTTTTACGGTAAGCTGATCGATATCCTCCGGATTAAAGCCTTTGGTGGCTGCCGTGGTAATGAGTAAGCCAATGCTTTCGTCGGCCAGTGGATGCAATGAAATGAAAGTGTTTTGCCCACTGAAAAAACGGTTCAGGGTGGCGTCGGCAAACATCTGGTTGCGCAGGGTATCCAGCTCGCCCAGTTGCTCTTTGCCTATAACGGCGCTGAATAGTTTGTTGTCTTTAAATATGTCGTAAAAGCTACCCTCATTGTTAAACTCAAAAACCAGCGGGGCGTTGTCAGGAATGTTACGCATGGTTTGTGCGGCATGCAAGCCTGGCGTGTTTAAATTCTTAAAATAAACGACTGTTATGGCGGCAGTAGCCAGCAGCAAGAGTACCGTAATTGCAATTAGTCGTTTCATTGTAATAGAATACGCCGCAAGTTAGATTTTTAGCGCCATCCATTCAAGTAATAGTTTCAATTGGTTAACTTAGCATTCTCAAACACTTATGAATAGATCAATAGCAATTACCGCGGCATTGTTTGGTATGATTGCCGTCATGACCGGCGCCTTTGGCGCGCACGGACTAAAAACCATGATAGGCCCAGACCAGCTACAAATTTGGCATACTGCGGTTGAATATAACTTTTATCACGCTTTTGCCCTGCTGTTTTTGTCGTTAATGGCAAAAGAGGATAGCGGATGGATAACCGCCAGTTATTATCTGTTTACGTTTGGAATTATACTTTTTTCGGGCTCGTTATACTTGTTAGCTTGTCGCGATATGTTGCATTTGCAAGCCAATATATTAGGGCCTGTTACGCCAGTAGGCGGATTGCTGTTTATTGGCGGATGGGCATCGCTGGCTATTGGCGCATCCAGGAGTAAATAACCATGCTTGAATTTGCCGAAGTTCATACCAAAGATCGCAAGACGCTTTTTGTCGAGGTAATTTTACCCCTGGCGATAGCGAAGAATTATACCTACCGCGTTCCGTTTGAGCTTAATAACCTGGTCGCTGTAGGCAAGCGTGTTGTTGTGCAGTTTGGTAAAAGCAAATTGTATACGGCTATTATTGCCGGTATTTCAGAGCAAGCGCCCGAGAAGTATGAAGCCAAATATATCCTGGAGATACTGGACGACCGCCCGGTGGTAACCAATCAGCAATTATATTTCTGGAAATGGCTTTCAGAGTATTACATGTGCTTTGACGGCGAGGTAATGAATGCCGCGCTGCCATCGGCGCTAAAACTGGCCAGCGAGACCAAGATCATACTTAATAAAGAGTTTGAGTATGATAAGTCGACGCTGCATGATAAGGAATTTCTGATTGTTGAAGCCCTGGAAATACAACCCGAGCTAACCATTAGCGACATATCTAAACTACTGAGCCAAAAAACGGTGATGCCCTTACTGAAAGGCTTGTTCGAGAAAAATATCATCAATATATCTGAAGAGGTGAGCGACCGGTACAAACCCCGCAAGCGTATTTTTATCACCCTAAACCCGGCCTATAACAACCAGAACAACCTGCGCGAGCTATTTGGCATATTAGAGAAACGCGCACCCAAACAAGCCGATGCTGTATTAGCCTACCTGAAACTGGCCCGCCACCAAAAAACGATTGCCAAAAATGAGCTGGTTGAAGAAAGCGGTGCCGGTGCATCAAGCATTAACTCGCTGATTGAAAAGGAGGTATTTATCGCCGAGGAGCGCAATGTGAGTCGCCTGTTTTTTGAGGAGGAATTTCTGGATGCCAACTTTGTTTTGAGCGAACATCAGCAAGGGACTTTAGATTCTATTAAAGAGCAGTTTACTCAAAAAGATGTGGTATTGTTGCATGGCGTCACCTCGTCGGGCAAAACTCAACTATATATCAGGCTTATTGAGCAGGCTATGGCGAAGGGTAAACAGGTGCTATACCTGTTGCCAGAGATTGCACTGACTACCCAT
>Ga0153956_1001294_pt1 | contig 22716 bp, 25 predicted proteins | sample TSFL040MetaG_FD_104704 | JGI IMG/M metagenome (GOLD analysis project Ga0153956, IMG submission 104704) | Attine ant fungus gardens microbial communities from Florida, USA - TSFL040 MetaG | ecosystem: Host-associated > Fungi > Mycelium > Unclassified | place: USA: Florida, Wekiwa Springs... | reverse complement strand
GTCTTGGTCATGACGCGCCCGGCGGCCATTTTATGCATTCTCGCGACGCTTCCGGCGATGGCCCAGCCCGCCGGCGTCCATTATGTGTCGCAACGCACCGACAAGGCCTATCTGCGCGAAGGCCCCACCTACCGGCACAAGGTGCTGTGGGTGTTCCGGCACAAGGGCTACCCCTTCCAGGTGATCGCCGCCTTCGACATCTGGCGGCGGGTCAGGGCGCCGGACGGCACGGTGGGGTGGATGGCGGCCGCGATGCTGACCGACCAGCGCACCGTGCTGGTGACCGGCAAGGGCCGGGTTCCGATCTATGCCGCGCCGGGGGATACGAAAGTGGTGGCGCTGGCCGATCCCGGCGCGACGGCGAGGCTGGTGGCCTGCGCGCCCGCCGCCTGCCGCGTCAGAAGCGAAGGCATCGACGGCTGGCTGCCCAAATCCCGCATCTGGGGCGTGGGCGCGAACGAGGTGTTCGACAGGCTCCGCTAATGCCGGAAATGCCGCATGCCGGTGAACACCATCGCCAGGCCCGCGTCATCCGCCGCCGCGATCACCTCGGCATCCTTCACCGAACCGCCGGGCTGGATCACCGCCGTCGCGCCGGCTTCCGCCACCGTCAGCAAGCCGTCCGGGAAGGGGAAGAAGGCTTCCGACGCCGCCGCCGACCCGACCGTGCGGGGCTGGTCCCAGCCCGCGATCTTCGCCGCGTCTTTCGCCTTCAGCGCGGCGATGCGCGCGCTGTCGACGCGGCTCATCTGGCCCGCGCCGATGCCCGCCGTCGCACCGTCCTTCACATAGATGATGGCGTTGGACTTCACATGCTTGCCGATGGTGAAGGCCAGCAGCATGTCGGTGATCTCCTGTTCGGTCGGCTGGCGCTTGGTCACGACCTTCAGCTCCTTGCGCGTCACGCGGCCATTGTCGCGGGTCTGCACCAGGAAGCCGCCCGCCACGCTGCGGTAGGTCAGTGTGGGCGCCAGCGGATCGGGTAGCCCACCCGCCGTCAGCAGGCGCAGATTCTTCTTGGCCGACAGGATGCGCTTGGCGTCCTCGTCGGCATCCGGCGCGACGATCACCTCGGTGAAGATCCGGGAGATCTCTTCCGCCGTCGCGCCGTCCAGCGTGGTGTTGAAGGCCAGCACGCCGCCGAAGGCGCTCTGGCTGTCGCAGGCCAGCGCCGCCAGATAGGCATCCTTCAGCGTCCGGCCCAGCGCGACGCCGCAAGGGTTCGCGTGCTTGATGATGGCGCAGGCGGGCGACGCCTTGGGATCGAATTCGGCCACAAGCTCGTAAGCGGCGTCGGTGTCGTTGATGTTGTTGTAGGACAGTTCCTTGCCTTGCCACTGTCTGGCGCTGGCGACACCGGGGCGCGCGGAACCGTCGGCGTAGAACGCCGCTTCCTGGTGCGGATTCTCGCCATAGCGCAGACCCTGGCGCAGCAGCCCGCCGAACGCCCGGCGGCGCGGCGGCTCCTTCTCGCCGCCCTTGGCCAGTTCGGCCGCGAACCAGTTGGACACCGCGCTGTCATAGGCGGCGGTGCGGGCGAAGGCCCGCTGCGCCAGTTTGCGCCGCAGGGCCGGCGTGGTGCCGCCGCCATTGGCCTTCATTTCGTTCAGGACCGCGCCATAATCTTCCACATCGACCACGACCGTCACCCAGTCGTGGTTCTTGGCCGCCGAGCGCGTCATGGCCGGGCCGCCGATATCGATATTCTCGATGGTGGTATCGAAATCGGCGCCGCGCGCCACCGTGGCCTCGAACGGATAGAGGTTGCAGACCAGCAGGTCGATGCCTTCGATGCCATGCGCCTTCATCGATGCGGCGTGGTCGGCCTTGTCCCGCAGCGACAGCAGTCCGCCATGCACATTGGGATGCAGGGTCTTGACTCGCCCGTCCATCATCTCGGGAAAATGGGTGATCTCCGACACGTCGGCGACGGTCAGTCCGGCATCGCGCAGCGCCTTGGCGGTACCGCCGGTGGAAACCAGCATCACGCCCTGTTCGGCCAGCCCCTTGGCGAAGTCCAGCAATCCGGTCTTGTCGGACACGGACAAAAGGGCGCGGGAAATCTTGCGAATCGTCATGAGCCGGCTCCGGGGAGGCAGCCCGCTCTTAGCGCCTGTAAAACGAATATAAAAGGGCGAGCCCGGCACTTGCGCACAGCGACCAGATCACGGGAACCGGGATGTGCTGGTTGCCCCAGGTCAGCACGAAATCTCCGGGCAACGGATCGGGCTCAAAGGCGATGATGACGGGGCAGAGGATCACCGCACCCAGCGCCAGAATCAGCAGGATTGGTCCCAACCTACGCATGACCGGCCGGCATCGGGGTCAATCCCAGGCGGCCAAAAAGCGCCTTGTCCTCGTCGGCCAATGGGTTGGGGGTAGTCAGGAGGCGCGGGCCATAGAAGATGGAATTGGCCCCTGCCAGGAAGCACAAGGCTTGGGTTTCGTCCGTCATCTCCTCCCGCCCCGCCGACAGGCGCACCATCGAACGCGGCATGGTGATGCGGGCCACCGCGATGGTGCGCACGAAATCGAGCGGGTCCAGCGGCGTGGCGATGCCTTGCGGCGTGCCTTCGATCTGTACCAGGGCGTTGATCGGCACGCTTTCGGGATGCACCGGCAAGGTGGCGAGCGCATGGATCAGCCCGACGCGGTCCTCGGCGCTTTCGCCCATGCCGACAATGCCGCCGCAGCAGACATTGATGCCGGCGGCGCGCACATGCTCCAGCGTGTTCAGCCGGTCCTGATAGGTGCGAGTGGAAATGATGTGCCGGTAATATTCCGGCGAGGTGTCCAGGTTGTGGTTGTAATAGTCCAGTCCGGCCTGTTTCAGGCGCGTGGCCTGTGGGCCGGTCAGCATGCCCAGGGTGACGCAGGTTTCCATGCCCAGCTCGCGCACGCCTTCCACCATCCGGCAGATGGCGTCGAGGTCCTTGTCTTTGGGATTGCGCCAGGCCGCGCCCATGCAGAAACGCGACGCGCCGGCGGCCTTGGCGGCGCGGGCGTCGGCCAGTACCGCCTCAATGTCCATCAGCTTCGACGCCTTGACGCCGGTATCGTATTTCGACGACTGGCTGCAATAGCCGCAATCCTCCGGGCAGCCGCCGGTCTTGATCGACAGCAGGGTCGAGATCTGTACCTGGGCGGGGTCGAAATGGGCGCGGTGGATACTGGCTGCCCGGAACATCAGTTCCGGGAAGGACAGGGCAAAAAGGGCGGAAATCTCGTCGCGGGTCCAGTCGGAACGCGGTTCGAGATGCAGGTCGCGGATAGGGGCGTGCATGGTGCCATTCTAGCTTGTTCCACGGGCGGTAAAAGGGTGGACGGAACGGGCCCAAAACGCTAGGAAACCCGGCCTGCCCCAGTGGCGGAATGGTAGACGTGGCAGACTCAAAATCCGAAAACTTCGATTTTTACACGAAATAAATCAATAAAATCAAAAACATAACAAAACCAAAAACTTACACACACTTGCACAAACCTGGACTTTTGCCGTCAAAGCGCGTATGCGTACGCGTGCTATGGACACCCACGCGCTCATAGGCGACCGGCTCCACGTTTACCGCCGCGACGGCAGCCCCTTCTGGCAATGCGCGACGTATCTTGCGGGCCGCAATCACCGCACCAGCACCAAAGAGCGCGACCTTGAGCGCGCTAAGAAAATCGCCTCGGAATGGTACTTGAATCTTCAAGTCCGCAAGCGCGCCGGCGACCTTGCGGAAGGGCCGACCTTCCGGGACGCCGCGTCCAAGTTCGAGGCGGAATATTCGGTCCTGACCGAAGGCGAGCGCAGCCCCAAATATGTCGAAGGCCATTCCCTCCGTCTGAAAGTCCATCTCCTGCCCTTCCTGGGTGACAAGGTGGTGAGCGCCATAACCCCCCAAACCGTACAGGACTATCGGGTGCATCGGATGACCTCCCGCACCCGCAGGCGGGTCCGCATGGATGGCGCCAACAAAGTGGAATACGAGGAAGTGATGCGCCCAGCGCGCAGCACCATCCATCAGGAAATCATTACCCTGCGCCATGTCCTCAAGACGGCGCAGCGTCAGGGCTGGATTGCCTACATCCCCGACCTGTCGCCGCCCTATAAGGCGTCGGGGAAAATCTCGCACCGCGCCTGGCTTTCCCCCGAAGAATACAAGCAGCTTTACAACGCTACCCGCGAACGCGCGGCCAATCCGCCCAAGCCGCGTTGGCGTTGGGAATGCGAGCAACTGCACGATTTCGTCCTGTTCATGGTCAATACCGGCCTTCGCCCCGACGAAGCCGGCCGGTTGCAATTCCGGGACGTGGAAATCGTCAAGGACGCCGCCACCCAGGAAACCATCCTTGAAATTAGCGTGCGCGGCAAACGTGGCACGGGTTACTGCAAAAGCATGCCTGGTGCTGTTGTGCCGTTTGAACGACTCAAGGCGCGCAAGCGCCTTGCGACCCGCCCCCGCAAGGGGTCTTGGGGCGGAAGCGCCAGCACGAGTCTGAAAGAGTTGGTACTACCCAAACCGACCGACTTGCTTTTCCCGGACTTGCGAGCGCATCACTTGAACGCCGTGCTGGACGGGCAAGGGTTGAAGGCCGACCGCGAAGGACTGCGCCGTTCGGCCTATTCCCTGCGCCATACCTATATTTGCCTGCGGCTCATGGAAGGCGCCGACATTTATCAGATCGCCAAGAACTGCCGAACCTCTGTCGAAATGATCGAGAAGTTCTATGCCGCCCACATCAAGAACATGATTGATGCCGCCGCCGTCAACGTGCGGCGGGAGGCGGCGAACGCCGCCCCTTCTAAGCGCAAAGCGAACGCGAAGCGCTCCCAGGCCGTACGGCCGAAAACTCCCTTTAAAGCTCGCAAATGACCGGCGAACGCCGTTTCTTCCCAGCCAAGCTGCCCGGCCAGGGGCAAATATGCGTTGCAAATGTATATACATTCGTATAGGGTGATATAATGCCTCGGCGGATTGCAGGGTTTGAATGGGACGAGGGAAACGCGGCCAAATGCCAGAAACACGGCTTGACCCTTTCTGCCATCGAAGCGTGCTTTGCCCGCCCCTTGATGGTGCTGTCGGATGAGGCTCACTCCCAGGACGAAGCGCGACTGCGTGCGATTGGGAGGGGCGAGGACGGCCGCCACGTCTTTATTGTTTTCACGGTGCGAACGCGCGGCCGCATATCGCTTATTCGCCCGATCAGTGCGCGCTACATGCACGCCAAGGAGGTAGCTCATTATGAAAAAGAAAATCCCGACCTTTAAGACAGACGCTGAAGCGGAGCGTTTCGTAGCGACTTCCGATTTGACGCAGTATGATCTTTCGGGAGCCAAGCCCGTTCGGTTTGAGTTCGAGCCGAAGGCGTCACAGCTTAATATGCGCCTTCCGGCAAACCTGCTGGATGCTGTCAAGCGCCGGGCCAAGCAGCGCGGGATTCCCTACACGCGGTTTGTTCGGGAAGTGTTGGAACAATCGCTCCAAGGAGAAGGGTCCGGGCGAGCGGCGCGGCGGCGATAGATGCGGTGCGGCCGAATATGAAGCTGCGCCCCGGCTAGGCGTCAGTTCCAGCGCCTTCACTATTGGTCAAGCCGTGCTGCCGCAACTCACGATGGGAAAGTGTACGCTTGGCGACGGCATAGGTTGTCGCGGAATATTTCCGGCGATAGTCCCGCCAATGCTTCTCATCATCGAGGACCGGACCGACAGGGATATACCGTTTCTCCACCACGTCCCACACATCAGGCGTCACCAGCCGGCGAACATCCACTTCGACCTCGTATGTGCCACGGCGCGCAGAGTAAGGATGGCGGTAGCGCGTCTGTGTCTCGCGCCGGACGCAATATTCCGCTTTCGGCAATGGCGCCAATTCCACATAGTACCACTGACCCTTGATAAGGCGCAGTTCATCTTTGCCAAGCGGGACATGCTCAATGGGCGGCGCTGGGCGGTTGCGCCTGGTGTGGCGGCGCTTCTTTTCTTCCGTCAGCCTGTCCGTGCGGCAGAGTAGGCCGCTTTCCGGGTCAACATAGAGCGGTTGCCACCACAGACTGCGAGAAAGCCAACTTTTGGCAATGCGCCTTGGCGCTACCGCGACGAAATTTTGAATGTGATCCCGCACATGCTGTTGAATGGTGGAATCGACACGCAAATGGCGCGCGATCTCGGCATAGACCTTGCTCCAGGGCCGGCCCACTTGTCTTTCAAGATAGCGCCGGAGCGGCGCAAGATTCTCGTTCAGTTCCTTGCAATCGCCTTTCAGGGCGTGGCTGCGGCGCATACCCTCATGCGATGGCATGTCTTCCAGCGAGGGAGCACGGCCTTTGCGGATATTGAAGGGTTTGCGGCGTGGCCGTTCGACGACCACCTTTGCCATATCCTCACGCATGGCGGACACCGGCAAAGGGAAAGGCCATCACGCAGCGGCACCGTGCAATCGGGCCAATCAGCGCGTTGGAAATACCAGCGATGTAGATGGGCAGTTCGGTAGTCAGGACACGGGCTTTTAGGGCGGATTTCCGAGCCGTGTCAAGAATGGGTTGCCCGGCTGGCGATCCCGCTCTGTTATGCGCGGCGCTGGCTGGCGTTTTAGGTATTTCTTGGCGAAAACCATGCGCCCGGCTATACACACCCCCCGCTGCCCCAGTGGCGAAACGGTAGACGCACGGCACTCAAAATGCCGCGCCCGCGAGGGCATGTTGGTTCAAGTCCGACCTGGGGCACCATCTACTCCCACAAAATAGAACAAAGCCGCCGCCGCGCATCCCGCGCGGCGGTTCCGCTTGCCCGCGACCGTCTGCCGGGCGCGGGCCTCGCTTGCCGGTCTTTCATCTCTAAAACGCGGCCCTTCCCCTGGATTCCTGGGAAAAGCTGGCAAAATCACCCCTGGTCCGCCATATTCCCGCTCGGCCGGTCAATAGACCGGCTGGGGCTTGATAACCCCTAGCTACGCGGTCTTGTGCGGGCCGCACCGCACTCCTCAACCGGATGGTCGAGGAGGTCATGGTGTATGTTCAGGGCGCAAGCCTAAAGACCATGACGAACCTCGCGTAGCTAGGTTTTATCAACTCCCCGATCACCAGGTTGGGGAGCGGTGTTGACACTTTTTTCATTTCGATTTCCGAAGCCCCGCCTATTTCGTTTCAACCCCAACCAGGGACTTGAGAAGTGAGATGGAGCGCACGCAAGCAAAACTACAATCTTTACTCACGCTATGGCAGCAAAAGCGCGGTAATCGCCTCATACCCTCGCGCGGTGACATGCCGGTGTCCACTCTGCGCCCCTGGCTGGGCCATCTCGCGTTGATTGATCTAACTGGTGCTACTCCTTATTTCCGCCTTTGTGGCACCAGCCTTCACGCGCGCTTCGGCGGCGAAATGACAGGGCAAAAACTGGACGCGATGCAGGACGCTTTCGGGCGGCGTGAATTGCTCTCTTGCATCGAGAAAGCGAAGCGGACTCTCAATCCCGCGCCAGCCGTCCATAAGGTGACAGCCGGGCATGACCATACCACCTTTCATGAGGTGTGCTTGCCATTGGGCCATGACGGCGAAACCCCCGACACCATGCTGTTGGCCTGTTACGCGGAGCAAAGACAATAGCCATGGGGGAAAGCGTGGAGGATGTTGTTGAAGCCCTGGAGGCGGTTCACGGCGCCGACAGCGACGATTTGCATTTTCGGTTCATCGGCAAAGCGAAGCGCCGCATGTTCGTGGTGAATGTCCTATTCGATGCAGCCGATGAGTACAGCAAGGAAAAGTTGAGGCCGGAGGAATATGATTTTATGATGGGAAAGGTTCTCGGCTTGATCCTGAAACATCTGGGCGAGACACCGAACCCAGCTCTGCACTAGAGGGACAATGCGCGTGACGATGCCGCGCTACTTCTTCGACATTTGCGATGGCGATAGCCGGATACCGGACGAGGAGGAACCGAGTACTCCGATCTGAGCGCGGCCTTGGTGGAAGCAGAGGCGAGCGCCCGCGATCTGGTGAAGCAGTATGTGGACGGTGGCAAGCCCATATCCTCAACGCATATCGCCATCCGGGATGAGGCAGGCGACGTGAAGGTGCGCTGGCCCTTGGCCGCTGCTTTGGGAAAGCCTCATAACAATAGATATGCTAGCTACCGTAACGTGTCCTTTTTTGCCGAGCCAAGATGGTGCCCCCCATGCCCTTTGACGTGTTCAAGCACGCCCTTAGCCGGCCCATTCACATAAAATACTCGCCGCGCCTAGGCTATGACGCTTTATCTGCAATGGCCAAAGCTACACACGCACGGAACAGGACAGCCGCTGGAGCCTGGGCCACACGCCCAAGGGTCACAGCTTTTCAGGTCAATTTCGTATTGTTCTTTTGAATAGAATTCAGCCGGCAGCCATTTGAAAGCGACACAATGTTGGCCTCTCAGGATTCGAACCTAGAGTAACGCCTTGTTTTGTTGAGTCTTTTCATATATTTAGCACTTCTACAGTGGGCTTTGGGACATTTGTGTGCCATCGAATTGCCGCTGCTCAAGCGCGCTCGCCACCCGGTCCATGGCCCGTGGGTGATCATCGGACGGGAAAAGATGTCCATAAAGATCCATAGTCATTTGCAACGAAGTATGTCCCGCAAATTCCTGGATAGCCTTCGGCGGCAGCCCTGCCTCAATCCAGCATGAAATCGCGAAATGGCGCAGGTCGTGCCAGCGGGGCTTCCCCGGACGGTTTTTTTCCTGCGGCCAGGACTTCATGACGCGAGAAAAGGCGCGATAGAAACTGGTACGGGCACAGGCGTGAGATCTGTATCCTCCGCTGGTGCTGGGGAATACTAGATCGTCCATGGTTGCCGCGACAGATGTTTTCAGAGCTTTAAGGTCATTAGCCAGCGATTCGGAAATAGGGACATCCCGTTCTCCGGCTTCAGTCTTTGTGGGTCCTTCCGTCTTGGTAATCTCTTCAAGCCGGGTTTCAACGGTAATGTACTTCCTTTCAAGGTCAATGCTTCGCCAACGCAACGCCCACTGTTCGCTCGCTCGCAAGCCCGTCAAGGCCGCAAATTTAATCTGAAAAGACACCGGATTATCGGTGGCGTCGATAATGCGACGAACGAGTTCCTTCGGCGGAGGAATAATTTTGCGTTTGCGAGGGCGACCGCCATGAGCGATCACGCGAACACCTTTCGCGAGATTAATTGCGATGTACCTGCGGCGTCGGACCAATTCTAGAAGCCCAACAAGAGTATTTTTAACTTCTCTCACTGTTTTCACGGCAAGGCCGAAAGACAGTAACCTGTCGACGAACACCTCGATGATCTCGACTGAAAGTTCTTCACAAGTGTGATTAGCCAAACCTCCTTCAAACACTCTCCGAGACTTCCCATAGACAATAGGTATCCCTCCAATAATGTAATTTGCGATATGTCCGGTTTGCGCCCTGTAGTGGGCCGCAGTCATTCTTTGCTTGCGCTCGAGCCTTTGCCGCAACGATTCAATAAAGTCTGGAATAATATCGCTCAGACGTATGTTCGAGCCGTCAGCCGCATAGGTGCCATCCTTAGCGCGGCGGCGCATCTCGAGCTCGAACTTGGCAGCTTCTCCCTTAGTGGGAAACTGCTTCCGCAATCTGCTGCCCTTGACCAGCAGATCAACCTGCCAGGCCTGCTTCCCATCGGACCAAATCCGCTTTCGGATGCTCACGAGCGATCTCCGTCGGTCGAACGCATAGCCCGCTTAGCAGGTAAGCTGACATTGTTCAGAATACGCCAGAGGCGCACGCCGATAGAAATACGCACGGCCCCACGACCTGTGCGCTTACGGTAGTCGTTGCGTGAATGGATATGTCTCATGATTCCTCAGGATAATAGTCAGTCGTCCCGCAAATCTGCAGGTGGGCGAACGGTTGGGAGTGAACGCGTGAAGTCGAAAGTTATCGAGGCGGCGAACGCCCCTTAGCCGGCGTCATCTGCGAAGAAATTTCTTGTTCCGACATGAACCTCGCGAGTGTCGACTTTCGTGCACTGATTCTCGGAAGACGCATAACAGGCAGCCGCCCTGTTTCGACCAGGTGGTAAATCCGCCGGCGGAGGCGCCTATCACCGAACATGTACTCTGCGATCTGATCGGCACCATAACAGAGATCGTCTGAGATATTTGTCGTGGGCATATCGGTGCTCATTGCAGAGTGCCCCTTCTATGCTTCCGAGGTTTGGCAGGTGCTGTTAGATCCGCCACGTAAATATGACTGATGCCCTTGCTGGCCAGCTCCCAATAAAAAGCATCGGCTTCCGCCCACGCGCTACAGTCGTGGCGTTGCCAGCTCAGATCTTCATCGATCCAAAAAATCGCAAACTTGGAAGAACTCTCTGGTGGTTGAGAAGGCACTTACAAAATCCTCGTGGTCAGGGCCGTCGTGACGACAAGGCAGCATCAGACGATGCTCTTCGCCTATGAGACGGACAGGTTTAGGAAATATCGCCACGGGGATTCCGTGGAGTCGCGCACCGTTTTCACGGCATTCAATCCGACAGCTCGATAACTGTCTGAACAAGCAAAGGGCCTGTTCTGGCAGGATCACCCCCTCCATGAGGTGGCACCGCCCTGCCGGCGGTCGACACAGATGCGACTCCGTTTGATGATGGGAATATAGACCTTTAAATTCTGATTGTCAACCAGAAACTGCAAATCTCACTGATATAACAAGGTGTTATACGTTTAGGTTAACGGGATTAACTTCCTACCACCAACTAAGTTATTCTCTTTGCGAGGATTTTTTCCGCATGCGCCAGCCGCCTGACCGCGACGCGCTATTGGGGAGAGGGCGATGTCAGACGGTAAAAACGGGAAAAAACTCCAGGGTGCGCAGCTGCGAGCAGCTCGCGGGTTGCTGGGAATTGCTGCGTCCGTTCTGGCTAACGAAAGCGGTGTTAGCCTCCGAACTATCCGGCGGGCAGAGGTTCACCATGGTCCTTTGACGATTGCAGAGGATAATGTGTTGCTGCTCACTAAGGCTCTTGAAGCTCGTGGCGTGATTTTCAGCTTTGATGGAAGCGCGGGCGTATCGCTCCGGCAGCGACCTAAGCCGCGGTTCGGCGATTAGCCTGCTCAACCAGCAGAGTACCGGCCTCAGAAGGCTTTCTCAGATGGCGGGCGCCATAGGGCGAGATGAAGTCCCAGATCCCGGGCCGAGGAAGTGCATTAACCGGGATCAATAGGGGTTGGAAGACCGAATAGTCCGCAATATCCGGACCTGCCGCCAGATAAAGCGGCACCACGTGAATCAGTGCGCCGCGAGCCGGCTGAAAGTACATGCAGCCAATATACATCCGACCGGGATCGCGAAGCTTGATCGAGATCGGATCCGACTCCGTTTCCAGAATGATTTCGGTCGCCGGGATCAGCCCCGGATAACCGAGGCTCTGACCGGTACAGCGGCGGAAATATTCGGTTGCGCCATCTTGTGGTATCCGGCCCCAACGGCCAACAGACGCTAAAGCGCGCCCATGGTCGGCTCTGATTACGGGGACGAGGTTTCCCGGAGCCATTTCGAGATCACCGTCCATTAGCGCATCGGCGTCCGGATCCACGTATACCCTTTCAGCACCGGCGGACGACCAATCGTCTAGGACGTTGTCAGAAGGGCTTGTGAGGGTAAGGGAGAAATGAGGAATTGAATCGGAATGATCAGACATAGTTGACGCCTTTCGCGCCACTGGCACGGCGCTCAATAAATTGATGTGGGGGAGATCGTGGAGCGCCCCGCCCCACGATCGTTGCACCATATAGGAATAGCCCGGAAAAGTCAAGAAAACGGGCCTATTTTACATTTACGGCTGCCATGAGTTCGCGTCTTGATGCGACCCGTGCGAAATCGAAATCCGAAGGGCTGCGTAATGGAACTGTTTTCATCCATTCGGAAGGAAAGGCGATCGCCCGCCATGCCATGAGGTATTTCGAATATCTGTGCTGCCGGCGATGTGCGATGTTGAACGGGGTCGCCATACGATAAATGAGCGCGGTTTCGCGTGCCACCGGGCTCTGATGCACTTCGTATGCAAAGATCACATTGTCATACATCCATCTCGTCAGACCGCCAGCGTCCAAGTCGTCATACTGGGAGCCGTAAACCTGCGTAATGGCGGAAAACATGTGCTCGAGAGCAAGCAAACTTTTCCTGGGGCTGGAGTTTTCCCTGCACTCATTTCGCAAATGCTGACCCACACGAAACCGTAGATCATATGCTGAGCCGGTATATAGATGTACATGATCGCCAATCGTCACAGGCATGCGATCGTCAGTCTCGAAATAAGAACTGGCCTCGAGCAGCTTGTCACCATGCTTGACGAACCAAAGGTAGACACCCGGTTCGGGAGGCAGTGCAGCCAAAGAGTCGCGGAGTTCGCTGGCTTGGATGAGTCTGAATTCGCCCTGCGGCGTCGAGATGGTGCTATGGATCATGAATTCAGAGTGGCACAAAAAGTGCCACTTGGCAAGCCGCTGTATGTGGGATATATCCCGTCCGGCTATATACCACATATAGGGTTCGGCTATGTTGCGAAAAGTCTTGCTCGTCAGCACGTGCGCTGCCTGCGTCGTTATTGGTGTTCTTGTGGGGCAGGCCGGACTGACCGACCGAAGTCGATCAAATGGTGCTGGAGCTCCTGAAAAAACCTTGGCCCGCACCAAGGCAAAATCCGATCCAGAACAGGAAGCACGTAACCAGGAATCACTGAGGGTGATTAGACAGGCTCAGGATCAGATGCTGACAGGGGATCCAAATGGGGACGCGATATGGGCCGCTCCGGCGGGCGCCGATCACGAGATCAAATGCGGCGTGAGCCCGCAGGGTCGATACATCGTCGAGATGAATGACAATCAAGGTGCCACCCGGGATACCGAGCCGTTAGAGCCAAACCCGAAATTCAATGCGCACTGGGCAACTGCGAAATGCGAGCAAAGTTCACCCGTAAACTCGGCGCTCGAGAAGCACGCTAGGGCTATGGACGAAATGGCCTGGATTAGCCGCCCGATTATCGCGGATTGCCAAATGCGCGAAATACAGTTGCAAGCAGCCGGCAAGCAAGCTGATGAGGATGCGTTAGAGAAACGTACGCATCATTGCAGAGACGCTGCGGCGTGGGCGAAAGAGCAAAACTGAAACTAAAACTAACGCTTTTCAAGTTTGCGCGTAGTCTTCTTGGAGGGTGCATGCGGCTCCCGAAAAAGCTCGGCAATAGGAACCTGAAGCGCTGTTGCCATCATTTCGAGTTTATCTACACTTGCGTTGCCAAGTCCCCGTTCAATCTGGCTGAGATACGTCCGATCGACAGGGGCGGCGCCAGCCAGATCCTCCTGCGAGATACCACGTTCCTTTCGCAGTCTGCGAAGGTTCGATGCTAATAGCGCCCTGCCATCCATGGGCGTGTAGGGTGCATCCTGTCGTATGGATGCCCACGGGATATATGCTACAAGCAGCAGTCGACCAAGTTGTTAAGCCTGAGCTCGGGCGTATCAAGGTGGGGCCGCGAGCCCCGTATATCCACGAGGCATTTCTGAGTAACCATTTGCTGCACCGATGATTTCTGCAACGCTCCCTAAACGTTAAATCGGGCAGGTGCCAGCTTTTCGATGAGGGTCGACACTGGCATGTTATCGTCCAGATGCCAGATGGTATCGATCAGGCGCCTGGTTTGGGCAGTGCCCAGTTCGGGTTCGATAAGGCCGGTCGCCTTTTCTATGACTTCAGCCTGGGTCATGGGGTTTTTGGGCGTGCCGCGAACTTCCTCCGCCTTGCGGGACAGGGCGCGGCCGTCCTTCAGAATAATGTCCAGCGTCGGTTTGCGATGCAAGATAGATGGGTCGGACGCGATGTCCATGCGCTCCTGCAGGGCAGCCAGTGCAGGATCTTTCATGCGGTTTACGTCATGGGTGGAGGCGAAGGTGACCGTTCGGTCGATCAGCATCATCGCCAGCAGATGCCGGACGCTGACGTCTGCCAGCCCCTTTTCGTGGGCGACGGACTCGCGCGTCGACATACGCAGTTTCAAGCTGGCGATATCGTCCGCTGTGAAGTTTTCCTTTTTCAGCAGGTCCAGCGCCATGTCCAAGACAGGCTGGCTGGGCGATCCCACCGACCACTTCTTGATGGTGGTTTCCATCAGGGCATAGGTTTCACCCAAGCCTTCGGTCAGGATGGACGGGTTGGGGTCCTGGCCCAGCGAAACGAAATAGTTGCGCTTGCCACTGAAAACGTCTTCTACCCCGGTGAAGCCAGCGGCCACCATCAGGGCGGCATAGACGCCATTTCGCGCCGGCATGCCGGCGAAGACGAACGCCTTTTCGATGTGATCCTTGTCGCCGCGCCAGGAGGTGATACCGGCCGTCTGTTGGGCTGCATAGGATAGCAGCCAGCGCATCCGCCGGGCGTCGAAGCCGGCAATGCAGCCGGCCGCCGCGGCGGCGCCAAACCCGCCGGCAAAGGCATGGGAGGCGTGTCCGGCTTCATAAACCTTGTGGGCGTCGAGCGAGCGTACGGCACGCGTGCCGACGTCATAGCCAAGCGCCACGGCGCGCATCAGCGCCTCGCCGGACGCACCATGAAGCTCCGCCATGGCCAGCGCCGCCGGTACCGAGCAGCAGCCAGGGTGGGAGCGGGACGTCGAATGGGAATCATCAGTCTCGTCCGCGTGAGCGAGCATGCCGTTGGTCATCGCCGCCATGGCGGTGCCGATGCGCAGGTTGGTTCCCAGGACGGCGGCTTCCGGATTTCCAGATTGTGTCTTGGCGAAATCAAGGGCTTTTTGGCCCGGCAGCAGGTGGGCGCCGGAGATGATGGCCGCCAGTGTATCCAGAATATGCAGCCGGCATTTTTCCACCACCTCGGCCGGCAACGCCCGGTCCTTGGCGTTTGCCATGTAGGTGCTGAGCGCCTCCATCGGGCTGTTTTCGCCGGTCATCCCCATACTCTCCCATTTCGTGATTTCGCAGCGCCGGTCCGCCCGGCGTGTCTGTTATCTGCAGGTTATCGTTGGCTCAGATAGCCGCGCAGCCGTTCTAGAGACTTGGGTCCGATGCCATAGATGGCTTGGGCGTCACCAATCGACAGCTTGGAAAGGTCTTCGGCCGTACAAACGCCGCGATGCCACAGGGCGTTGATGATCGGGCTGCTCAGGCCCAGCAGTCCCAGATTTTGCTGCGCAAATCTCCAGCTCTTGCGCTGGTGGTTCAAGACAGCGAATGCCGTGGAGTTTTCGGCACGCGTCATTTCAGATTTTCTAGAAAGAAGGATTTGAGCTTGCTGTAATGGCGCTCCGCCTGCGCCTCGTCATAAACGCCCAGTTCGTCATCCGGCACCGTCCAGCCGTGCGCCGCCGGATAGGTTTCGCTGTCAAACCTGCCGCCCCACTCCGCCAGCGCCGCTTCGAACTTGGCGATGACATCGGCTGGCATGGAATTGTCATTGGTGGCGTGGCCGAAAAGCAAGGGGGCCTTGATCCTGGGCAGCAGCTTGTGGGGGCTGTTGGCGTCGTCGGTGTAAAGCTTGCCGCCGTGGAACGACGCAGCGGCGGCGATGGTATCGGGCGCGATGGCGGCAGCCAGCATCGCCATCTTGCCGGTCAGGCAGTATCCCACAATGCCCATCGCCCCGGAAACGTCCGGCCGGCTCTTGAGATACTGCATATAAGCCAGAAGATCCCGTTCCATCGCGTCAGGCGTTAGCGGTCCGCTCAGCTCCATGAATCGCTGGCGGGTCTTGTCTTCCTTGAAATTGGGCTTGAAGTCGAAGGCGCGTCCCGACGTGGTGCGATAATAGATGTTGGGCAGCAGCACGACGAAGCCTTCCGCAGCCAACCGTTCTGCCATCTTGTGGAAAGCGGGTCGGATGCCGACTCCATCGGGCAGATACACCACTGAGGGCCAGGGGCCATTGCCCTCAGGCGCATAGATAAAGCCATCCGCCAACCCGTCAGGCGTGGTGATCTTCACGTCTTCCTTTTGCATGCGCGCAAAACTCCCATTCGATCTTTACCCGGCGGCCGGCAGGGGCCGCGCCGGCGCGGCGGCCAGGGGCGGGGTGACGGTGTGACGCTAGGATGCGGCTTGAAAATTGTCAACAAAACTGCAAACATTATGGAATGCCAGAATGGGTCCTGTCAGAAGCCCCAGATTTAATCCGTGACTGCAGCGGGAGGGAAACACTGTTGAATTTCGCCCGCAGCTCCGCGGCCGCCAGACCCGCCTTTGTTCTAGGATAGGGCATGGACCGTCCGCTTTCCATTCACGCCGAGGTCATGGTCGACCCTCGCGGCGAACTGAAAAGGCAGCCTACGCGCCTGGCCCAGCGCCTGCCTGGCCTGAAAGGCAAGTCGGTCCTGCTGTTCGACAACACGCAGATGACCACGCTGCTGGCGAATTTCGGGCCGATCTTCCAGTGGCTGGGCGGTTATCTGGAACAGGATTGCGACGTCGCTTGCAGCTTTGTGACACGCGACCTGCTGAAAGCATCAAAGAGCGATATCGCGGCGCTGGCGGATGAACTTTGCGCGGGCAATCCCGATGCCATCATCCTGGCGCTTTGCCGCGGCGGTATCACCGGCCCGACCTCCCTGCTGGCGGCGGAACTGGAACAACGCGGCAAGCCCTGCGTGCAGATATGCACGCAGATCGGCTATCCCCTGGCTGGTGTCATCGCTTCCACCTATGTGCCCGGCCTGCCCATCGCGCTGATCCAGCCGGCGACAGGCGGTGAAGATGTTTTTGGGCAGCAGCAAGCTTTGGCCATTGCGCCGCAGATCGTGAAAGGCCTTACCGGCAGTCCAGACGACCTGATCTCGGCGTTTCAGAAACAGTTTCCTTCCAGCACGCTGCACCTTGCGGACAAGGGCGAAATCCGCCTGCCGGCGATGACAGTGATGGCAGGAGAGAAAGCCGAGATTGATCCCAGCTATTTTGATCTGCAGCTTTATGAAAAATTGTGTGCCGCAGACATGTGCGACGGCTTTCCTGTCATTGCGCCGACGCGCCTACGGGTGGGAGAGATGCTCGCCTTCTCGCCGCTCAATGGTGGCGAAGTCCTGCTGAACGATTTCCCGCCCAGTGGCGCGGCAGTCACGGTGCGCAGCCTGGCTGCCAATGCCGTCATGGCGGGGTGTCGCCCCGCGTATTTCCCCGTCGTGCTGGCAGCGTTCCAGGCGATCGCCGATCCAGCCTACCGGATCGTCCAGGGCGCCATCACCTCGCACCCCGGCGGCAATGCCATTGTGGTCAGCGGACCCATGGCACAGGCGCTGGGCATCGCGTCTGGTGCTGGCTGTCTGGGGCCGGGCTTTCGCGCCAATGCCACCATTGGCCGCGCGATCACGCTGACTATCCTGAATGTCGCGCGGGCCATTCCCGGCAAGTCCGATCTCAGCGTGTTCGGATCGCCTGCGGAATACACTTATTGCTTCGCAGAAAGCCCCGACAACCCCTGGGCCGCGCGGCACGCCGAACTTTACGATCAGCAGACCACATCAGTAACCGTGCATCGCTGCGAAGCGCCGCACAATGTGCTGGACCCGCGCGATGGACCAGAAGCGCTGCTGCGCACCATCGCCGGCACGGCGGCCACGCCGGGCGGCAACAATATGGTGCATCTGGGTGAATTGCTGGTGCTGCTCAATCCGGGCCAGGCCCAGACCCTGGCCAAGGCAGGGTGGAGCAAACGCGATGTGCAGGAATTTCTGTTCGAGACGGCGCGCCATCCCGCGGAACGGGCAAAGCGACAAGGCAAACGGGCAAGCTTCCCGCCCTATTTCCTGGATATGGAACAGGTGCCGGTTATGCGCTCACCCGACGACGTCATCATCATTGTCTGCGGTGGCAATGGCAATCACGCGATGGTGGGCGTTCCCTGGGGGCGGGCGCGCGCCGTCAATCGCCCGGTTTTCCAAGTTGTGCATCGCTGAAGGAAGGCCCATGGACCTCAAGCTGCGTGACAAGGTGGGTATCGTGACGGGCGCCAGCCGTGGCATTGGTGCCGGTATCGCGCGCCTGTTGGGCGCGGAGGGGTGCAAGCTGATGCTGGCGGCCCGCAGCACCATTGATCTTGACGAAGTGACAGCAGGGATATGCCAAGCCGGGGGACAGGCGACCGCACGCCCGGCCGATCTCATCGCGCCGGCAGCAGCGCGGGAGCTGGTAGATGCGACGGTGCAGCAATACGGCAAGCTGGATTTCGTCATTGCCGCTGCAGGCAGTGGCAAGACCGGCAACTTCCTCTCCGTCAGCGATGACGACTGGGCCGAAGGTTTCGGCCTGAAATTCTTTGGCCACATGCGCTTGATCCGCGCTGCCTGGCCGCACCTGAAGGCATCGCACGGATCGGTGATCACGTTGGCAGGCGGGCGCGGTCGCACACCCACCGCCAACGGCGTCATCACCGGTGCGGTCAACTCTGCCGTCATGAACCTCACCAAGTCACTGGCCGACATGGGCGTAGCCGATGGCGTGCAGGTGAATGGCGTGTTGCCCGGTTCGGTGCGATCCGCGCGCTGGCTGGGCCGCCGCGACAAGTTCATGCAAAAGCATGGCGTCTCGGCGGAAGAAGCCGAAACACGCATGGTGGCGGAAGGCCGCCAGGTTCGCATGGGCGAACCCCAAGACATCGCCGCCATGGTCGCATTTATCCTCAGTCCGAACGGCAGTTATCTCCACGGCGCCCTCATCGATGTCGATGGCGGCAGAAACAAAGGGTTGTAAGCATGTCCAGCACCGTTTCCATCGAACTGCTCCCACTGAGCGATCCGCGTGGCGCGCAGAAGCAGCCCGTTCCGCTGGCGCCGCGTTTGAAAGACCTGAAGGGCAAGTCGACCCTGCTGTTCGACAATTCCCAGCTGACAGGCCATATCCACCACTACGGTCCGCTGCTGGACTGGTTGGAAGGCTATCTGACACAGAAACATGGCGCGGCCTGCTCCCGCGGCACGCAGAACCTGTTCGATGTCAGCCGTGATGAAATGATCGCGTTGGCGGAAGGCATTTCCAAATCCGGCGCCCAGGCGGTGGTCATTGCCCTGTGCAAGGGTGGGATGACCCAGCCTACTTCGCTGTTTGCCGTGGAGTTGGAACGCCGCGGCCTTCCCTGCGTGCTGGTCTGCACGGGCCACGCCGTGGCGCTGGCCAGCGGCACGGCTGCCAGCTTCGTACCGGGGCTGCCGATCGTGGTCGCAAAGATGGCTGCCCCCAGCGAGGATCAGTTTGGCAAGGCTGAAGCGGAAGCGATTGCGCCGGAAATCGTGGCGGGCATGACCAAGGATGCGGCAGAACTGCTCAGGGAGTTCCAGGAGCGCTACGCTGGCAGCGCCGTCGCGGCGAATGGCAATATTACGCTGCCCGATGTCGTGTTGCCCGCGACCGATAGCGCCGGAAAAACGGTGGTGAAGCTCGACCCGGCGCAGTTCGCAGCCGAATTCTACGAAAGAATGTGCGACGCCGACATGTGCGACGGCTTCCCTGTCATTCCGCCCACCCAGAGGCGGGTGGACGACATGCTGGCGCACACCGACCGCGATCCCGAACTGGTGTTGGTGGCCGACTGCCCGCCCAGCGGTTCGTCCATCACCATCCGCAGCCTGGCGGTGAATGCCGTGATGGCCGGCTGCAAGCCGGAATACTTCCCCATACTGGTTACGGCCTTCGAGGCCATTTCCGATCCGGAGTACCGGCTGTTCCAAGGCGCCATCACCACCCATCCGTCCGGCAACGCCGTGGTGGTCAGCGGCCCCCTGGCGCGCGAGCTGGGCATCCATTCCGGCGGCGGTTGCCTGGGCCCCGGCTTCCGGGCCAATGCCACCATCGGCCGCGCGGTCAATCTCACCATCATGAATGTGACGCGTGCCATCCCCGACAAGTCGGACATGAGCGTGTTCGGCTCGCCGGCGGAATTCACCTTCTGCTTTGCCGAGAGTGATGAGCACAATCCCTGGCAGCCGCTGCACACCGACCTTTACGGGCCGGAGGTGACCTCGGTGACGGTGCACAAATGCGAGTCGCCGCACAATGTCGTCGATCCGCGCAACGGGCCGGAAGCGCTGATGCGCGCAATCGCCAGCACCGCCGCCACGCTGGGCGGCAACAATCTGACCCATCTGGGCCAGTTGCTGATTCTGCTGAATCCCGACCATGCCGAAATGCTGGCGGAAGCCAAATGGTCGAAGCGGGATGTGAAGGAATTTCTCTACGAGATCGCGCGGCATCCGCAGGCAGCCAGCACCCGGCGCGTGCGCCCGGTCTTCCCGCCCTATTTCCACAAGCTGGACATGGTGCCCGTGATGCGCTCGCCCGACGACGTATTCGTGCTGGTGGGTGGCCGCCGTGGACCGCATTCCATGGTCGCCATACCGTGGGGCCTCTCCAGTGCCGTCAGTCGTGCGGTGACGACCAGGGACGGCGCGCCTATCCTGACACTGAAGGGCAGGTAATTGCTGATCGCGGACAGCCAAATCCACCTGAGCACCTTCGGCCAGTCCCAGCCGACGCGCAGAGGGCAGCTGTCCGGCGGTGTCTATGCCGAAGAGATCTTGAAGGAGATGGATGGCGCGGGCGTGGGGCGCGCCATCCTGGCCACCGCCACCTGGGATCCCGACAGCGGGGGCCAGTGCCTGGACGCGGCAATCAAGTATCCCGATCGCTTCAAGGTGTTTGGGCGCCTGCGGGTCGATGAGCCGGGATGCCAGGCACAGGTCCCGGGCTGGAAACAGCAGCCGGGAATGCTGGGCATGCGCGTCAACATGCGCAAGATGCTCAACGAGGACGCCCGTGCCGGTGACGCGGATTTCTGGCTGTGGGCCGCGTTGGAAAAAGCCGATGTGCCGACCATGCTGCTGGCGTCAGAGCATTTTTGGACGGTAAAGCCCATCGCGGAGCGTCATCCGGGGCTGCGGCTGGCCATCTGCCACCTGGGTGTCGACCTCACCAAGGGAAACGACGAAGAAGCGTTCGCGCACATGGATCAGTTGCTGGCGCTGGCCGCGTTGCCGAATGTTGCGGTAAAATGGTCCGGGCTGCAGACCTATTCCAGCGAGGCCTATCCGTTTCCCCGCATTCATCCCTTCCTGCGCCGCATTCATGACGCCTTTGGCCCGCGCCGCATTTTCTGGGGCACTGACCTGACGCGCGCATCCTATTGGGATTTGCCAGGTCGGCCGCGTCACTGTTCCTACCGGCAGGCTGTCACCATGGTGACAGAAGAACTTTCCTGGTTATCACAAACCGACAAGGCCCTGATCATGGGCCAGGCGCTGTGCGACTGGGCGGGCTGGCCGCAATGACCGCGATGCAGGACGACATCACCACACGCGTCAGCGCTGCAGAGGAGGCGCGTTGCGCCGCCATGGTGGCGCACGACGCTGTGGCCTTGGCCGGGTTGCTGCATGACCGTTTCGTTTATTGCCATACCAGCGGGCTGTTGCAGGACAAGCAAAGCCTGCTCGACCGGGTGGCGGGTCACGACATGGCTTATCTCAAGTTTGAAGTGATGGAACGCGAAGTCACCCGGCGCGGGCCGGCCTTGTTCAGCGCGGGCCGGATGTATGTGGAGACGCAAAGGCACAGCCAGGTCGAATGCCGCGTGCTGCGATTCACGGCGGCATACACCGATGTGGAGATCCCGATCTGCCTTGCGCTGCATGTGACGCGAATGGGCGAGAAGACGTTTCGGCCGCTCTGACCGGGATTATTCTGCACCCAGGGCATCGACAGGGTCGATCGTATACCCGGCACGCCGCCCGCGGATATGTACGCGGAGGTTCCGGTGCCGGACCAGATAGGCGATGGCGACGCCGGCAGCGCAGACGCCAGATGATGCGCCTACCGCGACACCCCAGCGCGGACCGACATGGTCGGCGACCCAACCGACGATTGGCGCGCCCAGCGGTGTTGTTCCGGTCGCGACGGCATTGCGGATCGCCATGACGCGCCCGCGCACATTCGCGCCGCTGGACATCTGCATGAAGCTGTTGCTGGAAGTATTGAAGGTGACCGCTGATATCCCGACCAGCGTCAGGGCCGCACCGAACAGCAGGTAATTGGGCATCATGGCCGCGATGGTGCAGCCGACGCCGAACAGGCTGGCGCCGCCCAGCAAGGTCGCCATGCTGGGATTGGTCCGCCGCGTGGCCAGGAGAGCCCCAGCGATTGAACCCACCGCCATCATGGATGTCAGCAGCCCGAAGCGGCTGGCCCCGACATGGAAGATGCTGACCGACATGGTGGAAATGAAAATGGGAAAGTTGAAGCCGAAAGTCCCGACCAGGAACAGCATGACCAACGCGGCGCGGAGTTCTGGCCGTTTCCAGACATAGCGAAAGCCTTCCAGCAGGCCGCCGGGGGTCCGTGGCACCCTGTCGGCACGTTTGAGTTCGTGAACGCGCAGGAAGCTCAGCGAAACAAGCACCGCGACAAAAGAGGCGCCATTGATCAGGAAGGCCCAACCCGATCCCACTGCGGCGATCAGCAGGCCTGCGGCGGCCGGCCCGATTAATCGGGCCGCATTGAAGACCGTGGCGTTGACGGCAACCGCATTGGCGATGTCGACATCCCCCACGAGTTCCGAAATGAATGTCTGCCGGGCCGGCTGGTCGAAGGCGGTGAAGCAGCCGAAAATCAGGGCGATCACATGGACTTCCCAGAGCCGGACCTGGTTGGTGATGGTCAGCAGCGCCAGGATCAACGCCAACACGCCCAGGCCGGCCTGCGTCGCCATCAGCAGCTTGCG
>Ga0153956_1001293_pt1 | contig 22716 bp, 22 predicted proteins | sample TSFL040MetaG_FD_104704 | JGI IMG/M metagenome (GOLD analysis project Ga0153956, IMG submission 104704) | Attine ant fungus gardens microbial communities from Florida, USA - TSFL040 MetaG | ecosystem: Host-associated > Fungi > Mycelium > Unclassified | place: USA: Florida, Wekiwa Springs... | reverse complement strand
TGCCCATGCCGCCTGCAGGCAGGAGCACCGCCGATTCGAGCAGTGTCGGGATGAGCGTGACCGGCTTGCAGCCCAGCGCGCATCGCTCATCGAACAAGGGCGGGCAGCGATTGCTTCGCTGGATGGTCAGGATCGGCGGGAGGTCGAGCGTGGTCAGGCACTGCGCCGCCGGGCTGCAGTACGGCGCGAGCATGCGCGCGAGCGCTGCATCGACCTCGAGTGCCGGATTGACGCCTTGCGGCGAACGCTTCGGGAGGCGCCTTCGGTACGGCGTGCGCAGCGCCGACGGGGTGTTGCGGGAAGGATCGAAGAGGAACGAAAGAACCGATTGGTGACGGTGCGGCAGGCGTTTGATGAGTGGGAGCAGGCTCGGCAGGCCTTGGCCGGCAACGACGCGCGCCAGGCCGAGGTCGAGCAGGCCGCGGGACAGGCGATGCTGGCTGCCGACGATCTGCGGCAGCGAGTCGGCCTGACCGGCCAGGTTCCCTGCGCTGGGTCCGACCTTCAGGCGCGCTGCCCTTTGCTCGGCGACGCGCATCATGCCCGTACGTTGATCCCCAGTGCGCAGGCGCGAATCGATCACCTCGCGCAAACGCGCCGAGGGCTGCGTGCCGAACGCAGGGCCTTGCAGGCGCTGTTGCGTCGTCGGCAGGGCGCGCGGGAAGGCCTCGATCGCGCCGAACGTGCCGCCGAGCGCGCATGCCTTCGCTCGCAACGGCTGGCCGTGCAGGCCGCGCGCCTGCCGGATGTCGAGCAGGCTCAGGCCGCGCTGCCAGACGCAATGCGGGCGATGTCGGCCGCGCAGCGGGAATGCTCGGCGACGCCGCGCGAAGAGGAAGAGGAGGCCCAGCGCATCGAGGTGGCTCGGCAGGCCATCGCCGATCAGCGTCGTCGCCAGGCGGCGGACTTCCGCGCGGCGCTGGATGTGCTCGATGAGACAATCCGTGCGCTGCCGGCACGGTGGCCAGACGACGGCCTGGCGCGGAGCGCTGCGCATCTCGCCGCCGCTGAGGCGGCGGCGGAGACCGCCCGGCAGGCGCACGAGGCGGTGGTTCGCGACGTCGCCACGTTGCAGGAGCTGGACGCGCAATGCTGTGAGGCGCGCCGGCGCAGGCGCGACCTACGTCGTCGCCTGGCGCGGTTGGAGCAGGCGCTCAGGACGTGGACGCTGTTCGCGCGCTGCCTGGGGAAGGACGGCCTCATCGCGCTGGCGATCGACGACGCCGGACCGGTGCTGGCCGATCTCGCCAACACGCTGTTGCTGGCCTGCTACGGTGCCCGCTTCACGCTGTCCATCCATACCCTGGTCGCTACCGCCAAGGGAGAGGAGCGCGAAGGGTTCGAGATCGTGGTGCACGATGCCGACACCGGGCAGTCCAAGGCGCTGTCGATGACCAGTGGCGGTGAGCGGGTTTGGATCGAGGCCTGTCTGACGCGTGCGGTCGCGCTCTACCTCGCACGCAAGGGCGGCTGTCGCTACGAGACGCTGTTCTCCGACGAGGCCGACGGTGCGCTGGACCCGGAACGCAAGCGGATGTGGATGGCAATGAAGCGGGAGGTACTGAGGCTGGGCGGCTATGCGCGTGAGTTCTTCATCTCGCAGACGCCGGAACTGGCGACCATGGCCGATGCGGTGGTCGACCTGGATGCGATGGTGGCCCAGACGCTGCCGAGGGTTGGCTGAAAGCGAGGCCGCGACCAGAACGACTCCGGAAGCGCTGCACATGAAAAAGCCCCGCGAAGATCAGCGGGGCTTTTTCGTGCGCAAGGTCGCGCAGGTTATGTTCTGGAGGATTTTTTCGCAGTCGCGGTCTTGGTTGCACGCCGCTTTGCCGAGACGCTCTTGGCAGATGTCTTGGAAGGGGCGGTCTGGGATTTTGCGCCATCGATGAGCAATTTTTCCGGCGTGACGCCTCTTTTGCTCACCGCCTCGACAAACCAGGCCGGGCGTTTCCCGCGGCCGGACCATGTCTGGCGGGGATCGGCCGGGTTGCGGTATTTCGCAGGAGCGACCTTCGACGCCTTGGCGCGCCCGCCGCCGAGCTTGGGATAAATCTCCCCGAGGGTCAGGTCGGCATTCTTGAGAATGGAATCGATCTTGCTGCGGACTTCCTGGATATGGTTCTTCCGGGCTGAATCCATCTTTGCTTCGGCAGACAGGATGAGTGCCTTGAGCTCGGCCGGTGAAAGATTGTCGAGGTTGATAGCCATCGTGGATCCTCAGGTGGAGAAATTGAGCGACCAGCATCGGATTATTACTGGCTTCGGGCTGATCTTTATACACCCGTAATCATTTCCAATGCCAGCGACAATCCTCACCTGTTTCGAGTGATCGCATCAGCTTCTGGCCGAATGCCCGCGCTGAAGAAGCCTGCCGTGGGTATGGGAAAGGCCCCCGTTTGGGAGGGGGCCTCGCGAACCTGCGGCAGGTCGCCGGAAGGCCTGCTTCTGTGACGAAGCGGGAAGGGCTACACCCACCCTCGCTCTGCCAGCGAAACGATGCGCTCTCCACCAACGACCAGGTGATCCAGGAGTCGAATATCGACCAGCGCCAGGGCTTCCCTGACTTTGAGGGTGAGGCTGCGATCGCAAGCACTCGGCTCGGCATCTCCGCTTGGATGGTTGTGCGCGACGCATACGGCAGCGGCATTGTGCCGAAGGGCCTCTTTGACGATCTCGCGGGGATATACCGGTGTGCCGTCAATGGTGCCGGCGAACAGGTTTTCGGCCGCGAGCAGCCGGTGTCGGTTATCCAGAAACAGAACGAGGAAGACCTCGCGTTCCTTCCCGAGGAAGTAGAGCGACAACCACTCGCGCAGGGTGTCCGGTGAATCCATGACCGGCGTGCTGCTGATTTTTCCGGAGAGGTCGCGCAGCAGGATTTCGCGAGCAAGGTCGAGGCGTTGGCGCAGTAGCGATTCGTGGTCGTTGTCATCTGCGCTTCTTGGGGCGAGCAGTCGGTCGACCAATTGTTGGCGTGAGATGTTGTCGTATGAGGTCATGGGCGTTCTTCTCCAGAGGGTAGAGGGGAACGCGGCTCGGTCGGGAGCGAACGCTCCCGAGGGGCTTGCAGGCGTGGGCGGGTATCGACCGCGGCGCCGGCGCTATGGCCGGAGGTATCCGGTAGATGTATTGCCCGCAGTGTGCGAGGCGTTGTCGTCCAGGCCAATCCGACTGTCTACGCCGCCTTGCGAAAGCGGCGCGAAGCCGGCCTTCATTCGGAGGCGATAGCAGAGAGCCAGCCCCTCGCCTGGGCGGCATGGCTCGTCGTTGATGAGGGTGATGTCGCATTCAACGTGTTCGTGGGGCCTGCCGATGCAGGCGACACGGGCATCGAGATGGCACGCAGGCAATGCAAAACCGGCACGTCCGAGCCTTGGCGGCATCGTCGCGCGCTGATCGAGAAGCTTCGCCACCTCGCACGCCGGCACGGTATGGACCGGGTGTTCGCGGATTTCATCGAACTGTCGTGTTGTTCGCTCAGTAACGCAGTGGACAAATCCCAGTTCGCGGTTCGCGAATCGCGTTATCACGAAATCAGGAAGCGGTACACGACGGAGGAGCTTCAGCACTTCTCGGAAATGCTCGCGTTGCTGGCGCTGGTGATGGAAGAGGCCGGCTTTGACGATGTGCTCGGCGGCCTGTTCATGACACTGGACCTGGGAAGCAAGCGCAGCGGCCAGGTATTCACGCCCTATCCTGTGTCGCGGATGATGGCCATGGTCACCATGGGGGCCTCACCCGAGTTGCCGCCCCACGGCTTTTTCAACGCGATCGAACCGGCCTGTGGCGCGGGCGGAATCGTGGTGGCGATGGCCGATACGCTGCATCAGGCCGGGATGAACTACCAGCGGCACCTGCACGTGACCTGCATCGACATCGACCTGCGATGCGTCCACATGACCTATCTGCAGGTTTCACTGCTGCACATTCCCGCCATCGTTGTGCACGGCAACGCGCTCTCCGGTGAGGTGTGGGACCGCTGGTACACGCCGGCGCATGTGCTGGGACGATGGGGCGCGCGCCTGGACAGACACTGAGGAATGTCGGTGGCCCCAACTACATTGCGAAGTTCGTTCAGCGTTCGAGCAGTGGCCTTTCCAGCAATATGGGCGTGGCGTTGCCGTCCGCCCACATATTGGGAAACCGGATCATCATTTTGAATGCCCGCATGAAGTCGGGTTCGAAGGGCTCTACGATCGATAGCGCAACTGGCGTGGCGTCTTCCATGCAGGTGTAGAGAAACCAGGGGGTCTTGTCGTCGTGCCACGTCATCGGCCGTCGCGAACGTGCGCTTCCTTCGTCCCTGGCCGATATCACCACGTTCTGGGCGAATACGTCGCCGAATCCCGTTGCGGCAACCGCCTCGGCAAACTGGGACGCCACGGTGTCCGGTGTTGGCCGCAGTGCCTTGGGCGAGACGGGAATACAGCCGGAACGAAGCTTGCCCGCCACCAGTCGGCAGTAGGCATATTGGCGTCCTTCGCAGGTGACGGAGCCGCCAGGTGGAAAAGGGCAGGGGCATTGCGTACTCATCGCCGATCCTCTGTCTGGAACGTCAAAGAAGCGCGGTTGCCATGGATAGTCACCCGAAAGGGTCGGACGGACCCAGTCGGAAACGCCGCGGCGACTGCCTCCAGTTCGTTTGCAGGACCCATGCCGGAAACGTATTGGTTGCCGGTCGTAGCGACGTCGGATTCGGTCTGCCTCAACCCGCTCAAATCAATGTGGAGGCCGAACGAGCTGGCGGTCGCGAACATCGCTTGGGCAAACGTCGTGCCGGCCGGAAATGCGCTGTTCCCGGCGTATGCCTTGCGTAGCAGATCCGCTACAAAGGTGCGCAGCGTCTGGTGTTGCTGCGCTTCGGTGCTGTGGGGCTTTGCGATCGTTGAGTGATCGCTGCCCTGGATCGTCAATGGATTCGCAAAATAGTGCGTCGCCTCGATCCGCCGGACAATCGGGGGCATCCAGGGAAGCCACTTCAACTTCAAAGGCCGATGCTCCACCAACTCCTGTCCGAAAATCCTGACGGGGCCGGTCGCGCCGAGGTTCCTGAACTCGATGCGCAAGTCCTGGAGCCATTGGTTGTCCTCCGCATCGGAGAGCACCACGCCTTGGCGATGCCCCCACGCCCGGATAATGGGGTGCAGCCACCGGGCCCACCTCGAGCCGGCCGAAGGCGATGCGACGAGGAACAGCCCCGCCACCGTGACTCCGGCGTCGGCCAGCTCTTGCCGGCGCGTGACCATCATTTTCCGGACGACGATCCCGCCCATGCTGTGGCAGACGAATACCGGAAGCCAGCCCGGCTTTACCAGGCCTGCGTTTCTCAGGCTCTGCCACAGGTCCTCGGCGATCTCCGAGACGGAAAGGCGGGTATCGGTCTTTGTCGAGAGGTACTCGTAGGTACGGACGCCGCATTTCGGAAACTGGCGATCGGAGGCAACGATCCCGGGCCAGTTCACCTGTGCGTTGTGACTCCAGCAGCGCGCGGTATCCGACAAGATGCCGTGTACGAAAATCAAATCCGGATCGGATGAACCCGGCGGCGGCTTCAACTGCTTGAGCGCCATAACTCCTCCCCTAAAGAGTTCCCTGCATCCTACTTTGAAAATACCCCCTCGACCATTTCAGGCAATTCCCCCATCGCGAGGCCTTTGGGGTGCCTCGTGCTCTGAAACCAACGGGCCATCTGGCCTAGGTGCCTGGGTCGGGAAAGGCGGAAATCGGGCAGGGTACCTGCCGGTGCGGTGATGGCCCATCGATCGCCCACGGCGAGATCGCCGCATGCCCTCCGGGTACTGGCGAGGAGTGTCACCTGCTTGGTGAGTTGCTCCAGTCCAGCTTCACGACTGGCTCAGGGTCGCGACCTTCTTTCCACGCTGAGCGGCGTCCGTGATCGGCGCGAAGGCAGTGCTTCTGGAGCGTGCATAGGGTGCGAGAAGGACGAGGCGGAAGCTGTAGGCCAATGTCCTGATGGCGTGTAGGGATTTTCTGACCCCTGCCGGGAAGGAAGGCGGCCTTGAGAGCGGGAGGGCCGGCGTGAGCATGAGGCGTCCGTCACTGATCGGAGCCTGCCATGCCCGTGCCCCAGCCGACCCTGCCGCATTCCTGCATCGTTTCGGGCAAGAACCCGCGCGAATTTTTCGACCCGGCCAAGATGGCCGAGTTGGAGACGGACATCCGCGAACATGGAGTGATTGAGCCGATCATTGTCCGTCCCATCGCCGAGGGTCGCTATGAGATCGTCGCCGGCGAGCGTCGGTGGCGCGCCGCCGGCAACGTATTCGGCGACCGCTACGAAATGCCGGTGGTGATCCGCGACCTCAGCGACGAGGAAGCCGCAGCGATCGCGATGAGCGAGAACTACCATCGCGATGACATGTCGGCGGCGGAGGAAGCCAAGGGGGCGCAACGGTTGTTGTTGCGGAACAAGGGGGATCGGCAGGAAACCGCACGGATGCTCGGTTGGTCGCCGACCACGCTGGAGCGGCGCTTGGCGCTCAATGCCTGCACCCACGCGGTGCTGGCCGCGTTGACCGAGCGCAGGATCGACCTGGGCCACGCCGAACTGCTGTCCGGCGTGCCGCAGGACAAGCAGGGCAGCGTGCTGGCGGCGGTGATCGCCGGCAAAGTGCCAGTGGCGACGCTGAAAGCGCAGTTGGGGCGCTACGCGCGCAAGCTCGGCGACGCGATCTTCGATATCGCCCAATGCAGCGGTTGTCCGCACAATTCGGCGCAGCAAGCGGGTCTGTTCGCCGAGTCCCTCGGCGAAGGCTACTGCCAGCATCCGACCCACTTTGAAGAACTGACCCTGCAGGCGGTCCAGGCCAAGGCCGCGACGCTGCGCGATGAGTATCCGACGATCCGCATCGTGCAGGTCAGCGACGGCTTCGTGCCGCTGCCGGTCGGCGCGGACGGCGACCTGGGTGTGGGTCAGGCGCAATACGATGCCTGTCGGGGCTGCCAGCATTTTGGGTGCGCGGTATCGGCGATGCCCGGCAGCTACGGCGAGATCACCCATTCGCTGTGCTTCGATGCCGGTTGCAACAGCCAGAAGGTGGCCGCGTGGCGCAAGGCGCAGCGACAGGCCACGGCCGCAGCGACGACGCCTCGGACCGCCGGCGGGAAGCCGGGCAAGGGCCAGCGGGTGACGGCCAAACCAGGCAATCAACTGCCGCAGCGGGTGATCGACTACCGCCTCGGACAGTGGCGGCGGTGGCTGGCCAATGCGCTGATGGCCGATGCCCCGCGTAATACCCAGGTTCTGATCGCGCTGGCATTGTCCGGGCGCATCGGCGATGTGCGCGCACCCGAGTTCGGCCAGTTGGTCGCGCGACTGACCGGGGACGAAGGGGTTGGTTCGCTGCTGCTGGAGGACAGCCTGCGTCATGCCGAAGCCATCGACGGGGCGAAGGTGCAGCGGATCGTGCAGGGCGTGGCCGCGGCGGCGGCATTCGGTGTCGAGGCGCGACACCTGGAGACGCTGCTGAACTACCTCGACGTCGATGAAGCGCGCCATTTCCGGTGGGACAGCGCTTTTCTTGAGCTGTTCACGATGTCCGAACTGGAGAGCCTGGCGCTGGAAACCGGCTTGGCCGAGGCGTTGGGCGCGCGCTTACGCGTTGCCCGCGCGGGCAAGAAGGCTGACTTCATCAAAGTATTGCTGGCGGCGAAGGACTTTGCCTATCCGGTGCCTGCGGTGATGCGCTATCCGCGCCGCTCGCTGTCCGCTGCACGGGGCGATGACGTGGGGGAGCCGGCTCAGGAGGAGCTGGGCGCGGCCGGCGACGTGGCGGCGACCGACGAACTCGAGGTGGTCAACGCCGCATGAGACGCGCCCACGCAAGCCCGCCGCCTCCGGGGTAGACGAATGCCGGCGCGGTTCTAGCCTCGCCATATGGCCCTGCGTGGCAGGGCCGCAGCCGAAGGAGCATGACATGTCGATGTTCGCGGAATTGTTCGCGCTGGCCAGCAATGCGACCCTGACCTTGATCGTCAGCGCGGACGCGGGCAGCGGGCAGATGACGGTATCGGTCATCCCCAAGCCGAAGGACGACAGCGGCGAGGCGGCGCTACGCCAGCCACTGTGTTTGACCGCTACGCCGCAGGAGTTCGACGCCGGATTTCTCGACGCCTTGCGCGACTACCGCGAGGTGCGTACCAGCCTTGCCGATCAGGCGGCGGCGACGAAGGAAGTGTTGGAGGCGGCCCAATCGGCTTCGCTGAAGAAGGCGAGCGAGGCAACGAGCAAGGCCGGCAGGCCGACAACCGCAGCGGCAAAGCCGGTCAGCCGCGTGGCGGAGGGAGAGGCTTCGGCGGCGCTGCCAAGCGGGGCGGGCGGGACCGTCGCGGCCGCGAGCGAACCGCAGTCGCAGGACTTGTTCGGTTGAGGCGTTGGGCGGCTTGATGCCGCCCAACCCGTTGCGACACTGGTTCCGAGGCAGCCAGCGCCGCGCTGCAACGGGAGGAAGTCGCCATGTCCATCCAAGTCAAACCCATCCATCGCCGCTTTCTCTACAACGGCATCACCTTGCCGGATGTGCCCGGACTGGAGCCGAAGGCTGTACGCGATTTGTACGGTGCGCAGTACCCGGAGCTGTTCAGTGCCGAAATCGAAGCCGGGCCGATACGGGACGGCGTGCAGGAGTTCCTTTTCCGCAAGGCCGTTGGGACCAAGGGCGCCGCGCGTCGTAGTCGGCGGATGGCGCGCTTCGTGGCGGATGTGGAGGCGCAGGCGCAGGGGCAGTGGCCGCAGGGGCAAGGGCATTTGGCCGAAGCCTCGCAGCAGTCGGCGACCGAACGCGCGTCGCGCGCATGGGGGGAGTTTGCCGCGCGATTGCTGGTCAACCGAACCGATCAAGCAGTAGAGCCTCGCATTGCGCCGCCGAGCGATTCGTTGGCGCCGCTGCCGTGAGCGCCATTGGCGCATTGCCGCGCCTGTCGGCCGGTGTGCCGAAGGTAGTGTTGCCGACTGACCGCATTCGCGCCGATGCCGGGCTGGCGCAATATCTGGTCCAGGCCGGCGCGCTGACCGATGCGGACATTCCCGAGACATGGAACGGCGTGCTGGAGGTCTGTGCGCGGGCATTGGATGGGTGGGCCAAGCACCAAATAGGGCCGCTGCATTGCCTCTCGCCGGTGTTCGTGCTGGAGGTCAACGAAACGGAGGATCTGCGTTCGTCGCGGCGGGGCCAAGCGGCCGGGTACCGCTCGGCGAAGTTGTGCTGGATCGAGCGCCAGGAGCGGCAATGGGTGGTCGGGCCGGGACTGGAGGCGCTGGAACGTGCGTGTGCGGGCTTGGGCGCTGCGGTACTTGCGGTGCTGGAGCGCGCGCATCTGGCCTATCCGCTGTTTACCCCGGACATGGCTCGCAGCGTGGCTTCTTACCTGTATTGGTATGGCGAAGACGACGAGGGCATGGCGCTGGAAGAGCAGTGCGACGACCCGGACGAGCGCGAGGAGATGCGCCAGCAGATGGTGACCCGCGAGCTTCTGGAAAGCGCCTTTCCTGCATGGGCCTGCTCGTTCGGGGCGAGGCCGCCGAAACGGCCGACACTGCGCGCGCTTTCCAGCAAGGTCGCCGACGAGCGCTTGCACGCCATCGTGGATGATGCGCTGGCGCTCTCGCGTCTGCACTTGAAGGATGAGTTTCGCCCCGATCTGGATGGCGAGTTCGTCGCATGGGGGGCGGTGCTGTCGTGGCGCGAGGATGATGTCACGGTGCGTATCTACGATGACCTGCTCAACACCGCCCACCAAGGCGAATACTGCGACCTCATCGGAGACATCGAACTGCCGCTGGACCAGCCGGCGCGGTTCGCGGAATGGCGCGCTGCCATGCGCACCCGCTTCCGTGCCATCGGGCTGATCGACACGTTGATCCACGCCTTGTCGGCGGGAGACTGGCGCTGACCCCGACGAATCGAGGCAGCCGATGAATCAGGCCGAGTTCCAGCTGCGCACGCCCAGCGATGGCACGCTGGAACTGGCGCAGGCGATCCTGATCTACAAGGGCCGCAGCGGCAACACGCTGGCGACCGTCCATAGCATCGAGGACGTGGACGGCGAAGCGGTGATCGGGGCAGGGCGGGCCGCCACGCCGCGCGCGGTGCTGAACCTCGCGCGCGCACTGTGCAAGGGCGTCGGGTACGGCGGCTTCCTTCCCGACAATGTGCTGTACCTGGACGGGGATCTGATCGTGTGGTGGACGCCGCCGTCCATGCGTCATGTCGTATTTCGGGTAGGAGCGCAGCACGCCGAGTCCTTTGGCGGCGCCGAGCGCGGCGAAGCGGTGCCGCAACCGGGATTGGTGTTCGCCGCCTCCAGTCGCCTCTGGCGGGTATGGGCGGTGAAGGGCGCCGCGCGGCCGACGCCGGACAGCGCGCTGTACCAAGCGCCGTACTTCAACGTCAACGACCGTGGCGACATTTGTCAGGGCAGCGTGCAGGTGCCCAACGGCACCACGGCGGAGAAGCTGGCAGCGTGGAACGACGCCTTTTTCCGCTCCTACTTCACCCATCCCAATGTGCAGCGAAAGCTGGTGGCCTATCGCGGCGGCGCGTACCGGCTGTGGCGCGATCTGCTCGATGGCAAGCATCGCCGTTTTCCCGAGCGGGCACTGGTTGCCATCGACGCGACCCTTGGTCGCCTGCTGTCCTGACCGGAGTGCTTTGACATGGACATTTTCAACTCGCCAGTCCAGCCCGATGGCTCCCCGCACTATCGAATCGCGGATTTCGCGCACCCCGGCGATGGCACCGCGCGGACGGCGATGGCCGACCTTGCCGAGCGCTTGCATGACGCGGTGGTCCGGGTGCAGTTGGCGAACGCGGCCGGTGATCCGATCCTGTCGGCGTGGCTGCCGGACGCGCGCGCGGCGCTCAGGCAGGCGTGGCGCGGGCTGCCTGAGCGCCCCTCCGGGAATGCAGGGGAAACGGAGCAAGATGCCCGCGATCGGGCCTTGCAGGCCAGCTGCCCCGTGCTGGCCGTACCGCGCTTCGGTGAGCTGCCGCCGATGGGCAACGGCCAGCGCGTCCTCATCGCGGCCAACGGCCTGTTCGTGCAGGTCCGACTGGATTGGCTCGATTGCATCCAGCAGCTTGCGCCAGCCACCGGAGTGCCGCTGCCCTACGGCGCGATGCAGGAGCGGATGGTCTTTGCGTTCGGGCGCTTGCCGATCCGGTTGATGGAGCAATTCGTCGCGGCGGCGCGCGAGCGACTGCCGAATGAAACCGCCGGTGCCTTGGTCTATTCGCGCGCTCGCGCAGACCTGCGGCTGGTCGTGCATCCGCCGCTGTCGGCCTCGCCGGGCCACGTTACCTACGGCCTGCCGGCGATGGCGGCGGACGAATCGCTGGCGGTGGACCTGCACACGCATGGACGCCTGCCGGCCTTTTGGTCGCCCACCGACGACCGCGACGACACCGGCATCAAGATTGCCGGTGTGTTCGGCGATCTCCATCGGCAGCGGCCTTCTGCCGAGTTCCGGCTCGTGCTCAATGGTACGTTCCGCGCACTGCCGCATCCGTGGCAATCCACCGTTTCCGCGATGGCACCGGCTTCGGTTGAGGGCGGCGTGGTGCGCCGGATACTGGCCATGATTCGAGGACAGCGACGCAGCTGACGGCGCTGAGATCATTCCAACCGATGCGGGGTGAATGATGGAGCACTTGATCGAGCCGCATCTGATCGACCGCCGGGTGAGCGTGCATCTGGTTGGCGTCGGCGGCAACGGCGCGCAGATGGCGGCGTGCCTCGCACGGCTGGATGTGGCGATGCGCGCGTTGGGCCATCCCCACGGCCTGCATGTCACGGCCTTCGACGCCGACCGGGTGAGCGAGGCGAACGTCGGTCGCCAGCTCTACAGCCGCAGCGACATTGGCCGGCACAAGGCCATCGTGACGGTTCACCGGCTCAATCAGTTCTACGGATTGGACTGGCTGGCCGAGCCGCACACCTATGAGGACGCGATGGACGACCGGAGCAGCTACGATGGCGCCGATATGCTCATCAGCTGCGTGGACACGCGCAGAGCGCGGCGCGAACTGCACGCACGCATATTCCATCCCTATTCGCGCTACAGCTATTGGCTGGACCTCGGCAACACCGAATCGACCGCGCAGGTTGTATTGGGTCAGAGCGCACGCCGCTGGGGGAGCGCAAGCCAGGATCGAGTGCGCCTGCCCTGCGTTACGGAACTGTTCCCGGAGCTACTGGACGAGCGCGTACCCGACGACGACCACCCATCCTGCTCGGTGCGCATGTCGCTGGCCGCGCAGGGGCTGTTCGTCAATGACCTGGTGGTACGCTTCGGGGCACAGCTGCTTTATGAGCTGTTCTCCCGAGGACGCCTCCACCAGCACGGTGTCATCCTCAATCTCGACGCCAAGCGTAGCGGGCCCATCGATGTCGATCCGACGACGTGGGCGCGCTTTGGCTACACGTGAGAGGCACCGCGTTCCTCGTAGCGCAGGGCGGTCTCCCCTGCGGGCTATCCGAGCGACAACGCCGCCGGACGGGCGGCCCAGCGCCGACGGTTGAGCTGCTGGAAGTCCGGATAAATCTCGCACACCAACTCGTCGAGTTCCTGCTGCAAGGCAACATCGACGCCGATGAGGTTGGCCGCCTTCGCGAGTCCCCAGCCAAACTTGTCCAATAGCGTGGCCGCCAGCTCGGGCGATTCGGCTCCGCGCTCGACAGCCTTCCGGCGACTCTCGGCTTCAGCACGAATTTCGCCACGCAGAGCCTGTTCGATGCTGTCCCGCAATGGGAGGGGGAGTGGTTGCGGCAAATCAAGGAGGTTCATGGGGCGTCCTCGCCTGGGAATCGGCTTGGACACTATACATATCGTCCAAGTCGCCCCTGCGTGGTCCCCGGGCCAACCTGCCGAGGTAGGCATCAGCCACCCGGATGCGCGCGTGGCCCGCCAGCGCTGCCACGGCTGCGCGGGCTCGGCGTTCGATCTCCGGCGGTGGGCGCTCGCCGCCGCGGATCGGGGCGCGGACCCCAGTGAGCGCCTCGTAGTGGCCGATCAGCATTTCGTGACGCAGGCCATGCGCCGTCACCCCCAGCCCCTTCGCCGTGACACCGAACTTTGAGAGCACGTAGTGAAAGCGGCGCAGATTCGCACGAAGGTCGTGGGCGGGGTTGCCCATGTGCGCATCCGGGGAACCGGCGACGTACCGCGCCTGCGCCAGCGCCTCCATCCGCTCGCGCGTGGACACTGCGATGAAGCGCTCGCGGCCTCCCTTGGCACCGGCTCTAATCCACAGGTAGGTATCCGCCGCCCGATGTTCCGGCGACAGGCCCGTTGCCTCGAACGGCACAACGCAGCGGTGGGGCTGCAACATCACGGCTTCCTTGCGGCGCAAGCCGAAGGCGCGGATGAGACGCAACATCGCCCCGACGTGAGGGTCGAACCGGCCGATGCGTTCCAACGTCGTGTCGATGTCCACGGCTTGCGCTGACCAGGAATGGTCGAACTCGGCGTATCCGTGGCGTTGGACGTGCTCGGCCGCCAGCCCGTAGTAACCCGGCTCGCGGATCAGTCCGGGCTTGCCGATCCACATCGCCAGCCCACGCAGAAAGCTGAAGTAGGTCTGGACCGTCGCCGGTGCCAGATGCGTGCTTCGCCAGTGGTCGGCCAGCGCACGCACATGGCGTTGTGCGAGATTGCGCGGATCGGGCAGAGTCTTGAATCCGCAGGCTACGTGCAGGTCGTCGAACGCACGACGCAGGAATTGCGCGCGTTCCTGTCGCGTCTTGTGCGAGACGGATTTCTCCCGCGCCGTATGGCGCGCGTTGTTCAGCCTCAGCAGCAGCTCGAGCGCCTGCAGGGGGTCAATCTGGCCCGGCGGGTGCCGCGCGAGGATCTGTTCGTCCGAGAGACTAGCCCATTCCGGCCGGCGACGGGGTTGGTGTGACGCGCGGGACCACATTGGGGTGCGGCGGCGGTGCGCCAGGAAACGGCGATGGGTATTCATGGCAAGGCTCCAGCGAGAGGCGAGGTGGTCCGAACAGCCACGCCGGAAAAGGAGTCGAGTCGAATGGCGTCGCGACGGCGGACTCGCGCGCCGGCGGGACGGTGGTCGTGGTGCATTCGCGCTGCACGCGACCACCTCGCGCAGCACTACCCCGGGTTCGCCGATCGGCGTCGGCGCGGTCCGTCTTAAAAATGGAACGGGTGATCCGGCCTGCAGGCGGGTTTCCTCGCGGTGCAGGGGTTGTGATGCCGACGAGCCTCATGGGTCAGCGTCGGAATCCACGCCCAGGTCGGGCCTGGCGGCGTGCTGGCTGGATCAGGTCTGAATGCGTAGCGCCACCCGCTCGCATGGGGGTCGCCCCTGACCGAAGTGCGGGGCGTATCGAGCGTTTGAGCGGATGCGCAGTCGCCAGAATCGGCGACGTCGCGCACTGCGCGTATCGCGCGTGCTCAAGGTGGTGGCGGGGACTGGAGGACCGTATCAGGTGCGGTCCGGCGATCTGTCCCATCGACGATCCGCTTCGGGAGCGGCGGCCGTGAGGCCGTGGGTCGTGATGGATCGAGCTACGACGGTGTGCCTTGGGCGCGACCTCATGGGCCGCGCCGCGACCTTCTCTTGGAAGGGCGCTGACGAGGAGGGAGGCGGGTATCGACCGCTACGCCTTTTCGCTCCCGATGGAGCAGGGCAAGGAGCCTTCGGACAGGGACAGTTGACGCCGGGGCGAAAGCCACGTCAAGCAATGCGACAACGGTTTCGCGTGGCATCAATGAGGCCGCATGGGCGGCTTTATCCTCCGGGTCGGGTGAATCTGCGATTGTGGAAAGGGTTGACGGGGACGATTTGCGCCTCTGGTTCCGATGCGGAGTTTTCCGGCGCCGCGTTCCGAGGGAACACGGCCGGATTCGGCGGGTTTTCGACTCGGCCGGCTGTTACTGGGATGTCAGGCGATGTCCTGCGGACGGCCGAGCAGTCACGCGCATGAACGCGTAGTGTCAACGTGGTGACATCCAAAGTGCGACTGCACGGACCGAGACCCGGGGAGTCGAGCAGCAGCGGCTATCGGGTTGGATTTGGCCGCCCTTCCATGCTTTGGCGTATGGGATCTGCGGGGGCAACCGGGGTGTTTCCCGAACGATTGAGCCCCTCGGTCCAGGAAGCGCTACTCTTTATCTTGAGCCACGCTCCTCCTTCAGGAGACATACCGATGCTTGACCAGTCCCGTGTCACATCTGGCTATGACGTCGAGATCCTCGTCGGCGAGCGACACCTCAGCTATATCCTGCTGACCTTGGTCGACGCGGGCACTATTCCTACGAGGATCTGGGATCTTCCTGTTTTCGGTCCCAAAGTCGACCGGACCTATGACCCGCACCCCCAAGCGGACCTGCTCGACACCCGCCTCACGGATCACAACCCGTTCGAAGTTGAAATGCTCTTCCATCACCCGAGTGGCGCCGATGCGCGGGTGCACTTTTTCGCAGGCGCCATAGAGGGGGATCTGTTCGTTCGGCTCTCGCCTCGGACCAAGCACGACGACGATGGCTTTCTAAATGGAGCGCTGCTCGGCATTGAGGTCGTGGACGTGGTAAGCCCGAATCTCACTGAAACGGACCCAACCAGCCGGCTCTACCGGCCCGACGTGCTCGCCCAGCTGAAAGCCGTAGTGGATCGGACGCTGGACCTTGGCGGCGTGGCCGCCTTCCGGCGCGTTCACGATCTGGTGGTTCGCAAGCTGCCCGCAGAGGAAGACCACGCGGCCGCCTACGCCCTCTATCTCAATCTCCGCCTGCGCAACGGTCCTGAGGAGAAGGCATTCCTTCCGGCGCGCGGCAACGCGAGGGCGGGTCTCAATTTCCTTCCAGCCGGTAGCGATCAGGCGATGGCAGCACGTCCTGGCCTATACCGTGATCTGGCCGCCGACACCTGGCACCGGTTCGCCGTGATCGACGAGAGCGGCGACGTCTCTCACCCCTGGTACAAGGATCCTTACAACAAGGGGAGCAAGAGGCTCGGGTCCATCGTGGGTGTCTCGGTCGGCCCAGGATTGACGCCCGATTCCCTTCGGATCGACATCGAGGTGGAGTACACCATCGACTACTTCCCCGATCCGAATGGACATCTTGTACTCACGCTGACGCCGAGCACCGGGCCGCAAGGGGCATTTCGCTGGCACATCGATGCCGATTTCCATGCTTCCCTCGGTTGGGAGCTGATCGGGCTGGTGGCGTTCATGGGGCTCTTCGCGATTGGAGGAGGGATCTTCGGCCTCGGTCTCGGAGCGGCCATCTCAGCGGGCGTGATCGGCGGAATGCTCGGGGATGCCTTGACGCACGGTCTTCTCAACTACCTCTACGCTGGCCAAGCCGAGGCGGAGATGGATGCTGGGCTACCCGACGTGGTGAGTGGAAGCGTGGAGGTGCAGCGGCGGCGGTGGGATCCGTTCTACACCACGATTCATCAGGTGGGGATGCAGCCCGACGGTGCGCTCATCAATGATGCAGGGCTCGCCCTCTGGGGGCGTGCGGTGGTGGATCGCAAGACTGAGGTCGTCCCGCACGTGGTGATTCGTGACAAGCGGGCGGCGGGCCCGAATCCTCCGACGCACCTTCGTTACCGGGTCTCGGATGCACCTGCGCACGGCAAGGAATTTATGCAGGTGGCGCCCGGTACGGTCCGGGGCGAGTTCGACTGGACGGACGACCAGCCCGAACCCGATCTCGTCGACCTGTCCGTGGATGCGCTGGCGGAGCGTCTGGCTCAGGGAGGCCTGCTAAAGGACATTGCGTATCACGCCAAACGCATCGATCTCCGGCAGGGCCAGGTGCATGCAATCCTTGGCATCAGCGATCGTGAAGTGAGAGAGACAACTGGCACGGTCCTATGGGTGTTCGAGCGCGCCCGCCGGGCAGAAATCCTCGCAAACGAGGGCGATGCCATTCGAGCGGAAGTGACGCAGGAATTCGCGAATGCTGGCAAAACGCCCACCCAGGAGGAGTTCGAGAAGCGGGTGTCGGAGGTGATTGCCGAGCGGGCAGCGCCGCTCGTGGACGAGTATCGCAAGGGGCGGCTGGTGGGCGACGTGGAGGAGGCGCTCAAGCCGCTGCTTCGTCTGAGTATGGCTCCTGAGTATTTTGGGGCACTCCAAAAGCTGGGCGTCCTGCATCTCGAGGGCCTTGAGTTGATCACCATGCATGCTCCAGGGCACACCGGATTCATGTACTTCCGAGATCATCCCGACGGCGATCCGCGGGACAACCTGCTTTCCCGGCCTCGCTATCGTGAAACGGACCCTGGCCTCGAGCTTCTCTGAGGCAGGTGTCGTGGGCCGCAGGCGGTCCATTCAGCGAGCGGCAATCCCTGCTGGTAGCGAAACGGGGCAACCCGGAGGCCGGTTCTCCTTGGACTTGCGGTCGCAGTCGCGTCAATCCTCGGCTCTAAGGTTGAGGAGAGGAATGATGGATCCGATCGTGAGAGCCATTGACGTCGGATTCGGTAATACGAAGTACGTCAGCAGCGCGAGCGGGGCGGACGTCCGCTGCGCCAGCTTTCCCTCGATTGCCTACCCAAGCGCCCGAGCCCCGGTGGCTAACACGGGCGAGCGCCGCAGGACCGTTGCCATCCCGATCGGTGGCCTGTTCTACGAGGTTGGCCCCGACGTCCGGCTGGCGGCAGATACGTTCCGGGCCACGCAGCTACATGATCGCTACACGGAAACCCCGGAGTATTTGGCACTGCTGCGCGGCGCCCTGGCCATGATGCGGGTGGAGGCCATCGACATCCTGGTACTCGGCTTACCCGTCTCGGCACTGGCGGGCAAGCGCGGCCAGGTCGAAAAGCTCGCGGTGGGAACCCACGACCTCGGCAACGGGAAGAAGGTGATCGTTCGCAAAGCACTGGTGGTGGCGCAACCGCAAGGTGCGCTGGTCCAGTACGCGGCTCAGCACGGCAAGCTCGATGCGATCGGCAGCGAGCAGAGCCTGATCATCGATCCGGGCGCCCGAACCTTCGACTGGCTCGTGGCCCGCGGCATGCGCCTGGTGCAGAAGCAGAGCCATTCGCTCAACCGTGGCGTCTTCGACGTGCTGCAGGTCGTTGCCGGGGAGATCGCGGCGGAGATCGGTGCGCCGTACAGCGACCTCGTCGCGATCGACGAAGCTCTGCGGACCGGAAGGCGGCTGCTGATCTATCAGCACCACTACGACTTGGCCAAGCTACTGCCGATCGCCCAGACCATCGCCCAGCAGGCCGTGTCCTCCATGATGCAGTGGGTCGGCGCCGACTATGCCCTCCAGAACATCATCCTGGTAGGCGGCGGTGCCTTCCTCTTTGAAAAGGCGGTCAAGCAGGCCTTTCCGCGGCACCGAATCCAGAAGGTGAAGGATCCCCTCTACGCGAACGTGCGAGGGTTCCAACTCGCCGGTGCGAACTACGCCTTGAGCGCGATGACACCAGTAGCTAGGGAATCGGGCGGATGATCGATCAGTCGCCTTCGATCCGGATGGTGTTCGAACTCGCGCGGGAAGAACATCCGCGGCTCTACGATGATCTGATCCGCTTCCCAAAGGGGACCAAGCGCATCAATCGGCTCCGCACGCTGGCGCACGACGGGATGCTGGCGCAGGCAGGTGTGAACCCTCCGGCGCTGCTACCCGGTGCTCCCGGGCAGGAGGACGCCAGCTCGGCGCGCAACCTGACCAACCAGATCTTCGAGTTGCCCCTGTCGGAATAGGGCTGCGGGAAGGGCGTGGATGGCCATACGTCTGCTATATGCTGGCCTGATTGCGAAGGCCATTGATGGCGGACGAGTGTCGCCTCGAACGCTTCAGGTCGGGTGGCTCACTCTTCCTGCCATTGGCGAGACTTGGGCTTTGCTTACCAACCGATAAGCTGGAGCGTGGTGTGTCGATTCGAAAAATGATGGGGCACGGAATGCTGGCATGTGGCGTGGTGGCCTGGTTGCTTTGCGGGGTTTCGGCCGCGTCTGCACAGGAGGCGCGGGCGCCAGTCGAAGCCAGAGTGCCGTTCGCACCGACAGCATTCGTCGGAAGTGACGGGCTGACGCACCTCGCCTATGAACTGCACATCACCAATATCTACGGCGATACCGGGCCGCTGAAACCGCGCGAACTGGACGTATTCGCCGATGCGGCCAGCGTGCCGCTTGCCCGGTTCAGTGCCGCGCAGCTTGCGGACATGGTCAGGCCGGCGCAGGTGCCGGATGCGCCCATCGCGATCGAAGCCGGAAAGCGCAGCGAGATCTATGTCTGGTTGACCCTGCCGGCGGGGCAGCCGGCGCCAAAGCTTCTGCGGCACCGGATCGAATTTGACGCGATCAACGGTAGAACCGAGTGGCTCGATGGCGTAGAAGTGCCGGTCGGCACCACGGCGCCGATGGTGATCGGCCCACCCTTGCGCGGTGGCCGATGGCTGGCGCATGAGGGACCGGGCGATGCGCATTCGCACCACTGGGGCAGCCTGGTGGCGGTAAACGGGCAGGTCACCATTCCCCAGCGCTATGCGCTGGATCTGGTGGGACTGGATGCGCGCGGTCAGGTGATGAGGGCGGGCGTGAAGGACATCGGCAAGTCCCGTCATGCTGACTGGATCGGCTACGGCACGGACGTACTCGCCGTGGCCGATGGGGTGGTGCGTGACGTGCGCGACGGGCAGCCGGAGCATCCGCCGCTCAGCCCGCAGGCGGAGCCCGATTCGCTGACGGCGCATGGCTTGTTCGGCAACTATGTGGTGCTGGAGATCGGCCCCGGTGTGTTTGCCACCTACGCCCATCTGCGGCGCGACAGCGTGAAGGTGCAAGTAGGAGAGAGGGTCCGGCGCGGGGCGATTCTGGGGCAACTGGGTCAATCAGGTAGCTCCAGCGCACCGCACTTGCATTTCCAGATCGCCAATGCGGCCACCTTCGAAGGTTCGGAAGGTCTGCCGTACATGTTCGATGGCTTCGACCTGCGTGGACCGGCGAGCGAAGCTCAGATCTTCGGTCAGGGCGAGGCCTGGAACGCAGGGCCTGCCGAGCATCGCCGCGCGCAGTTGCCATTGAACGACATGGTGATCGAGTTTCCGCCCTGATGCCCGTCACACCGCGCGCTGAGCATCAAGCACCCGTGGCCGCCGTCGCGCATGCCCGATTGCGGAAGAGTTGCCTAGACTTGCCGCTTTCTCGGGAGTGGATCCTATGGCGAAGCTTGAACCTGATGGCGCCGCAACGCGTGGAATGGGACTCAAGCGGCCCTGCAAGGGCTGCCCCTTTCGGTTGGATGTTCCGCGTTACCTCAATCCCAAGCGTTACCAACAGATCGCATCCGAGCTTGTTGAACATGGCGGCAGCTTCCTGTGTCACGGGACGGTCGCTTTCGATGGGACGGCTGACTGTGCGAATACTTCGGAGGCTCGAGCATGCGCAGGTGCCATGATCTGGCGACAAGCCCAAGACCGACCGAACCTGCTGATGCAGGTGATGGAGCGGCTGGGGGTGTTCGATCCAGCTCAGCTGGACCGATTGGCCCCGGTGTACCGCTCACGCGAGGAGTTTGAAATCGGATGTCCAGAAGTGGTTGCACATGATTCCTCCCGGTAATGGTCTAGCGTATCTTTGCTGGCGGGCTAGATTAGTCACACCGTCAGTCCAAAGTTCATGCCGGCAGGGAAAAAAACATTAATTTTTCAACAAGATGTGAGTCGGATTGCGTTCGCTTCACCCGCTCCATTTCAAGTTCCAAGGTAGTCCATTGAGTTCTACTAAGGCATTGAATTCAGAGGGAAATCCCTCTGTCCATGTTCCAGTGAGATCCACCGAAATCCACCGACTGCTAGACATTTTTAGTCCATTGAGTAGTCCATTCTTAGCGGTTGGTGGTGAGTCCGGATTGTTGCTCGAACGGGAGGTGCGGTGAGAGGAAGGCTTAGCTCCTAGCCATTTTTAGGAGTCTGAAATGCCGCTCACTGACACCGCCGTGCGACAAGCACGGACCACTGGCAAGCACTACAACCTCGGCGACATGGATGGCCTGTCCCTGTGGGTATCGGCAACAGGCTGCAAGTCATGGCACTTTCGCTACAGCTGGCTGGGCCGGCAAAAGCGCATGTCCTTCGGGACCTATCCCGCGATCAGTCTTCGGGAAGCGCGTGCGTTGAAGGACGAAGCCCGCGCGCTGCTGGCCAAAGGCACCAATCCGAATACCCATCGCCGGCAGAAGCGCTTTTCAGACCGTCAGGCCCAGGAACACACCTTCGCGGCGGTGTTCCAGCTGTGGCATGACCATCGCGGGCTTCGGTTGAGGAAAGGGCGCCAGACCGACCTGACCACGGTGGAGCGCGTGTTCGCCAAGGACGTGTTTCCGACACTGGGCAAGCGTTCGATCTACGACATCAAACGCCACGACCTGTTGGAGGTGCTTGCCCGCGTAGAGCGCCGCAAGGCGCTGAGCGTAGCCAAGAAGATCAGGAACTGGCTCAACCAGATGTTCCGCTTTGCCTTGGTCAAGGTGCCCGGGCTGGAACAAAATCCCGCCTCAGACCTGGACGTGGTGGCCTTGCCTTCCCCGCCCGTGCGCAACAACCCCTTCCTGCGCATGGAGCAGCTGCCCGCCTTGCTCAAGACGCTGCGCAACTATCCCGGCCGATTGCAGACCCAGCTTGGTTTGCGGTTGCTGCTGCTGACCGGTGTGCGTACCGGAGAGCTACGCCAGGCAACCCCGGAACAGTTTCATCTCGATCAGGGCCTATGGATGATCCCGGTCGAGGCGGTGAAGCAATTGCAGTTGCAGCTGCGCCGGCAAGGCAAGCGCTGCCACGACATTCCGCCCTACATCGTTCCGCTATCCGTTCAGGCCATCGAAATCGTGCGCTACCTGCTGGAGCAGCGGCGGCCGATCCAACGCTATCTGCTGCACCACGACTTCTATCTGAAAGAGAAAATCAGCGAAAACACGTTGAACAAAGCACTCAAGCGCATGGGATATGAGGACTTGCTGACGGGGCATGGCATCCGTGCCACGTTCTCCACCGCAATGTACGAGATCGGTTATCCCAAGCCTTGGATCGAGTCCCAATTGTCCCATGTCGATCCCGATCGAACGAGCGCCACCTACAACCACGCCGAATATGTGGAGCAGCGGCGGCGCATGATGCAGGACTGGGCCGATCGGCTGGATCTGTTTGAACAGGACCAATTCGAGCAGGCCAGCATGCACCTGCCTGTCAGTTTGGTAGGGGCTGCCACGCCGGCGAACAGGCAGGCGGGGGATGCGTTCTCCATCATCGAGCCGCCGCCGGCGCTGGTCGTCGGCGCGCACGGGCAGGCCGATACCGGTGTACCGGGCGTCGTAAAGCGTTTGCCAGCAGTTCGATTGCCCGCGGCCGCCTTGCAGCCGGAGCTTTCCCCGGTGCAGCGCGAGCGCATGGAGCGGCTGGCGGTCTACAACTCGCCCCAGATGCTGCCGGTGGCCGTATTCGCCCAGGCTGTCGGCAAGTCCCGCCGATGGATCACCCATGAAGTCCAGATGCGGAAGCTGCTGGCGTTGAGCGTGGGAAATCGTGGGCATCGCATTCCCGACTGGCACCTTGATCCGGTCAAGGACAAGCTGATCCAGGCCGTGATCAAGTTCGCGCGCGCGATCGATATATTCATTCGGTTTGGTAATTCCTAGCCTTTCCGGACCAAAGTAGGCCGTAATTGCTGGATGGAAGTGCGCCTCATAAGCTTGAAAACAAGGGG
>Ga0153956_1001292_pt1 | contig 22723 bp, 16 predicted proteins | sample TSFL040MetaG_FD_104704 | JGI IMG/M metagenome (GOLD analysis project Ga0153956, IMG submission 104704) | Attine ant fungus gardens microbial communities from Florida, USA - TSFL040 MetaG | ecosystem: Host-associated > Fungi > Mycelium > Unclassified | place: USA: Florida, Wekiwa Springs... | reverse complement strand
GGTATCGCCGGCGGCGCGCCCATCATCTCGGACGTGCTGGGCTTCCACGGCAGCATCTGGACCCGGCACGACGGCGGCTATGTCGACGCCGTCGATTACTACACCGGCCAGGTCACCTCGCCGAACAACAACTGGACGGACAGCATGTCCGCCCGCCTGGCGTTCGGCTGGCAACCGATCTCGGGCCTGACGATCACGCCGTCGGTCTTCTACCAGAAGATCAAAGCCAACGGCACCAGCGCGTTCCAGTTGCATGGGGATGGCGTGACGGGCAGCCCACCCTTTGGGGATACGTCACCGCTGCCCGTGTTCAACCAGCCCTACGGCAATGTCGCGGACGGCGACTACGTCGACATCCACCACTCGGCGCAGTGGGCCAATCAGTCCATCACCCTGCCGGCCCTGAAGCTCGACTACGCCTTCAAGGACATGGAGCTGATCTCCAACAGTTCCTACTACGACCGCATGCAGCGCGGCGTCACGGACTTCGGCTGGCTGGAAGCTGGAAACTGGGCCGGCGTGCTGTTCCCGCAGGACCCGCGCATGCTCACGCCGGGCTCCGACTCCACCAGCCAGGGGAATTTCACCCAGGAAATCCGGCTGCAGTCGACCAACAACGACTCCCGGCTGAAGTGGGTTGCCGGCGTGTACTACAGCCGCTCCCGCACCCAGACGGACCGTTCGGTCTACGACCCCTATCTGGGCGACCTGATCCAGCAGGGTCCGTTCGGCTTCGGCTGCGCCACCCCGGCGCAGTGCATTGCCAACATCTTCGGCCCCACCCCCCTGGCGGAAGGGCTGTATTCCTTCGTCGGCGACACCACGCTCATCGAATACCAGCGCGCGATCTTCGGCCAGGCCGACCTGCGCCTCATAGGAGGCCTGACCGGCACCATCGGCTGGCGCTATTCAAAGTTCGACAACGAGTGGGAGAACGTGCAGGGCGGCCCGGTGACTGGAGTGCCTTGGCCTGACACCCAGTATGGCGACTCGAAGGCCACGGCCTCGACGCCCAAGTTCATGCTGTCCTACAAGTTCGACAATGCCCTGGTGTATGCCAGCGCGACTAAGGGCTTCCGTGACGGCGGTGTGAATGCGGCGCTGACCAACACGGCTTGCCAGGGTCCGCTGCACAACCTCGGCCTGGATGCGGCACCGGAGAGCTACAGCCCGGACAGCATCTGGAGCTATGAGCTGGGCACGAAGTTCACCACGGACGAAGGCAAGCTGGTGGTCGATGCCAGCGTCTTCCAGTACAACTGGAAGAACATGATCACCAACATCAACCTGACCCAGTGCACGCTGTCGTTCACCACGAACATCGGCAAGGCGCAGGGCCGGGGCTTCGACTTCGCCGCCCACTACCGCCCCATCCACTCCCTGACCCTGGGGCTGAACAGCGGCTACACCTACCTGAAGTCCACTGAAACGGTGAATTCGGGTGCCGCGCAGAACTTCTCCACCAACGGCGACACGCTGTACGGCGGCCTGACGATCAACGGTTCAGCGCAGTACGACTTCACGGCCTTCGAGCGGCCCACCTACGCGCACCTGGACTACAACTACACCGGTCCGCCGGCGATCAACATCAACCCGAATGACGCGGGCTTCGTGTCCGACCAGTACATCTTCCGCAGCCCGGGCTACAGCACCCTGAACCTGCGGCTGGGCATGCTGTTCGGTGGCTGGGATGTCTCGGTGTTCGCCAACAACCTGACCAACGCGCAGCCCATCCTCGGTGAGAACCGCACCACGATTGCGCTGAGCGCCGCCTCGGATCTGCTGAGTGCCCAGACGATCCGCCCGCGCACGGTGGGCGTCACCGGAACGTATCGCTTCTAGTCCTCCTGCCCCGCCCGTCGCTCCGCCCCCTTGGGGCGGCGGGTGGGGCCTTCTTTTTGCGAGGTCGTATGCAACTGGCCCGCACCCTGGCCGCGACCCTGATCAGCGTCGCCGCAACCACGTTCTCCTGCGCACAGAATCCGGCAGCCACGCCTTCAGGCTCTTTGTATCCAGTCACCATGCAGTCGAACGTCCGCATACCCATGCGCGACGGCGTGACCCTGGCGGCCGACATCTACCGGCCTGACGCGCCAGGCAGCTTTCCGGTCATCCTGGAACGCACCCCCTACAACCGTACCGGGCTCGGCACCTGGCAGGAGGCGCACTGGTATGCCGCGCGCGGTTACGTCGTGATCGAGCAGGACGTGCGCGGGCGCTACGACTCCGACGGCAGCTTCTATGCCTTCCGCAGCGAGGCTGACGACGGCTACGACACCGACGAGTGGATCGGCCACCAACCCTGGTTCAAGACCGGTATCTGCACCATCGGCGGCTCCTACGTCGGCTACACCCAATGGGCGCAGGCCGTGCGCGCCAGCCGCCACCTCAAATGCATGGCCGCCGCCGTCACCACCGCCGATGTCTACGGCGGCTGGATCTACATCGACGGCGCCCTGCACTATGGCTTCGACCTGCCCTGGGGCGGGGTCGACATGCAGGGTCATGTGGACCAGTTCGCCGATGCCTTCGACTGGCCCCGCATCTATCCGCACCTGCCCGTCGCCACCGCCGACGAGGCCGCCCACCACATCAACCCTTTCTACCGCGACTGGCTGGCCCATCCCACCCGCGATTCCTACTGGGACGGCGTCAGTCTTGAAAAGGACTACGGCCGGGTCACCGTGCCCATCCTGTCGGTGGACGGCTGGTACGACATCTTCCTGCACGGCGCGCTGCAGGACGATGCGGCCGTGCACCGGGAGGCCGCCACAGCGCAGGCACGGACCGGCAAGCGCCTGATGATCGGTCCCTGGGCCCACAGCACCGGCACCCGCGTGGCGCTCACCAACGGCCGCGCCGGCGGCGCCCCGCCCGATCCCATCGACTTCGGTCCCGACGCGCAGCTCGACATGAAGCAGGTCTACCTGCGCTGGTTCGATCACTGGCTCAAGGGCGCCGACAATGGCGTCGAGCGCGACGCGCCCTACCGGATTTTCGTCATGGGTCCGAACCAGTGGCGCGATGAAAACGAATGGCCGCTCAAGCGTACCCGGTACACCAACTACTACATCGGCAGCGCCGGGCATGCGAACGGCGCCAACGGTGATGGCATGCTGTCCCCGCAGCCACCTTATGGCGCGGCCAGCGACACCTTCACCTACGATCCGGCCAAGCCGGTGCCGTCGATGGGCGGCAATGTCTGCTGCAGCACCGTGCCGAGCGGCCCCTGGGACCAGCGCGGGGTGGAACAGCGCAATGACGTCCTGGTGTACACCACACCGGTCCTGACGGCCCCGACCGAGATCACCGGGCCGATCACCATGGAGTTGTACGCCTCAACCTCCGCCCGCGACACGGACTGGACGGCCAAGCTCGTCGACGTGCAACCGGACGGCTACGTCCGCAACATCCAGTCAGGGATCGTGCGGGCGCGCTACCGCGACGGCGCCGGCACACCCGCCAACCCGATCACCCCGGACCAGGTGTACCGGTACACCCTCGATCTGTGGGCAACCAGTTATGTGCTGCAGCCCGGTCACCGGCTGCGGCTGGAAGTCTCGAGCAGCGATTTCCCGCGCTTCGACCGCAACCTCAATACCGGCGAGGACACGGCGACCGGCACCCGCATGGTCGCCGCCCGGCAGGTCGTCTACCACAACGCCCGCTATCCATCACATGTCGTACTGCCATTGATTCCGCAGGGGAGCCATTGATGACACCGAAGCAGAACCTCAAAAAGGCCACCGCGGCGCTGGGCAACCTCGCACTGGGGGTCGCCTTGGCCACACCGGCCCTGGCGCAGCAGGTGCCGGACCGCCCGTTCGGCGCGCACTGGGACGACAACCTGTCTCAGCCCAGCTACAAGGTGCGCGTGGAACACAACGTCCGCATTCCCATGGGGGATGGCGTCACGCTGTCGGCGGACATCTACCGCCCCGATGCCGACGGACGCTTTCCCGCCCTCATCCTGCGCACGCCCTACAGCAACAATTCCGCGGACGAGATCGGCGACTCGAAATGGTACGCCGAGCGCGGCTACGCGGTCGTCAACGAGGACGTGCGCGGACGTTACGACTCGGACGGGAAGTTCTATCCCTACCGCAATGAGGCCAGCGACGGCAATGACACCGATGCCTGGGTGGCGACCCAGCCCTGGAGCAACGGCAAGCTGGGAACACTCGGCGGATCGTACCTGGGTTTCACGCAGATGACCCAGGGGCTGCGCGCGGACCCGCACCTGCTGTCCCTGTCGACGGAAGTCACGACCGCCGACATCTACAACAACTGGGTCTACGACGACGGCGCGTTCATGCTCGGGTTCGCGCTGCCCTGGGGCGCGGCCATGATCAACGGCCGCACCAACCAGGATGGCACCGGCGTGGACGACTGGCCGGTGGTCTTCCGGCATCTGCCGCTCGACAGCAGCGACGCGGCCGCCGGCTACTTCAACCCGTCCTATCGCGACTGGCTCAGGCACCCGGACCGCAACGACGCCTACTGGACCAATATCAGCTTCGAACACGAGGTCAGGAACATCTCGGTGCCGCTGCTGACCGTGGACGGCTGGTACGACATCTTCCTGCGCGGCGCGCTGCAGGACGACGCCACCATCCGCAAGGACGGCGCCACCGCCCTGGCCCGCGACAACAAGCACCTGATCCTGGGTCCCTGGACCCACTTCAAGAACCACTCGCCGCGCATCGACGGCTACACCCAGGCGACCACCGGCCCGGATCGCGAGATCGACTTCGGACCGGATGCGCAGATCGACATGCGCAAGATGTACCTGCGCTGGCAGGACCACTGGCTCAAGGGTATCGACAACGGCGTGGACCGGGAGCCGCCCATCTCGCTGTTCGTCATGGGCACCAACCAGTGGCGCTACGAGCACGAGTGGCCGCTGGCGCGCACCCACTACACCCGCTACTACCTGGACAGCAAGGGACACGCCAATACCCTGACGGGCGACGGTACGCTGGGCACCACCCAGCCGCGTGGCGCGGCCACGGATGCCTTCGTCTACGATCCGGCCGACCCGGTGCCCACCCTGGGCGGCAGCAACTGCTGCAGCGCGGTGGCCAACGGCCCGCACAACCAGGCCAAGGCCGAACAGCGCAACGACGTGCTGGTGTTCACCACCCCCGCCCTCACCTCGCAGGTGGAGGTGACCGGGCCGATCAGCATGAAGCTGTATTCATCCACGTCGGCGAAGGACACCGACTGGGTGGCGCGGCTGGTCGACGTCCACCCGGATGGCTATGCCGAGAACATCCAGGACGGCATCATCCGCGCGCGCTACCGCGCGGGCGTGGGCAAGGCCGCGTCCCTGCTCGAACCCGGCAAGGTCTACGAGTACACCATCGACATGTGGGCAAGCAGCAATGTCTTCCTGCCCGGACATCGCATCCGCATCGAGATCACGAGCAGCAACTTCCCGCGCTTCGACCGCAACCTCAACACCGGCGAGGATCCCGCCACCGGCACCCGCATGGTCAAGGCCACCCAGACGGTCTATCACTCCTCGAAGTACGCGTCGTACGTGCTGCTGCCGGTGGTCCCGGCAGCAGCATCGGACTCGAACAGGAACAAAAAATAATGGCGGACGCCTCGCGGATCGTACCGCTCCCGGATGAGCCTGCTGAAACCTCAAAGGAAACCACATGAGCACATGAAGGGGACGATTGGAGTCGGCGGCAATGACTCCGGCGAGTTCACCGCGAAGCAGGTCTGAAGCAGTAATTCAACCGGCCCGATGCAGCGCCGGCCGGGGCAATCCGGCCGGCTTTTTCAACGTCGCGGCAACATCACGTCGAGCACGGCGGCCCGGCCTTCCACCCGGATCGCGTGCAGCGCCGCGGCAATGGCCTCATCCAGTTCCCCAGGTTTCGTCACCCGGCGCGCGAAGGCACCGCCCGCGGCTGCGGCAATGCCCGAGTAATCCGGATCGGGATCGAACATCAGCCCCAGGTCCTGGGTACGGCTGGCGTAGCCTGCGGGGTGCACGGACAGCGCGGAAAACCGGGGCGCCTGCCAGCCACCATTGTTGTAGACCACCTGCAGGAAGGGTGCCTCATAGCGTCGCGCCATCCAGTGCACCGACGACGGCACCGAGAACAGGTAGGAACCATCGCCGGTCAGGGCCACGACCAGCTTGTCGGGACGCGCCAGCCTGACACCGACGGCGGCACCGCCGTTCCAGCCCAGCGATCCACCGCCGCTGTTGAAGTAGTGGCCAGGACGGGTCGGCGCCATATGGTCGCAGATCGCGGGATAATTCGTGATGCCCTCGTTCAACACGATGGCGTCCGGCCCGACCGCGCGCCGGATGGCAGCCGTCAGCGATTCCGGCGTAATGGCGTCCCGCGGCTGCTCCGCCGCCTGCAGGCGGCGGGCGCGTTCCCCATGCAGACCTGCGTAGTGCCGGCGGCGTTCCTCGACCTGCGCCGGATCGAGATCCTGCGCCTTGAGACTGTCGTGGATCTGGCCGAACGCGGTGGCCGCATCCGCCTGGCAGCTGCGCACGGTATCAAGGTACCACAGCGGCATCGACGTCTTCAGCGCATCGACGTCCACGTGGTAGATCACGGCATCCTTGGCCGGCCGTGAGATGGTAGGAATCCAGGGCACGTCGCTGTCGGCGACCAGGATCACGTCGGCCTGCGCCAGTTCCGGATTCTGCCGCGGCTGATTCCACTGGTTTCCCAGGTACAGCTCGTCGTCATGCGGATAATTCATGAAGTTCGGCACCGACTCCAGCACGCCGGCACCCAGCCTGTGAGCCAGGCGTTGCAGGGCAGCCACGGCGTCCGGATTACGCCCGGCATAGGAGGTCACGATGAGCGGCCGCCTGGCCCGCGCCAGTGCCCGGGCGATCTCCGCAGCCAGTTCACCCGGCAATGCCGCGGGGGTCAGCGGCCGACGGACATCGGCGTTCACGGCAGCGGCCGGTTCGCACTCCTCTTCCATGACTTCGCGCGCGCCAACCAGGTACACCGGCCCCTTGGGGTCGGAATGCGCGAACTGCATGGCCCGCCGGACCAGCGGCTTGACGTTCTTCGCGGTGCGGAATTCGTTGTCGTACTTCACGTACTCCCGCACGATGCCGCGCTGATCGTGGACATCCTGGATCCATTGGATGAACTCGTTGCGGCTGCCGCGCAGTTCTCCGTCCTGCGTGAAGGGGGATAGACCGGCGAAGATGAACACCGGGATCCGGCCGCGTGCGACGTTGTGAACAGCTCCGGCCAGTGCCTGGGTACCGCATTCGACGTGGACGATGACCGCCTGCGCCTGCCCGGTCACCTGCGCATAGCCCTGCGCACTGCTCAAGGCCACCATTTCGTTCGGGCAGGTGATCACCTGGGGCAGCTTCCGGCCCTGCGCCTTGCCTTCCGCAATCGCCTCGATCAACGCCGGGTGGTCGCTCCCCAGATTACAGAAGAGGTAGGAAACACCCGTCTCCTGCAGAGCCTCGAGAAATGCGGTGCTTGCTGTGTACATTTAAAATCTGCCTCGTGTCATTCGGACTGCTTCTTGAGTTCCTGCGACAGGCCGTTGACGATTCTTTCCAGAAGATGGATCAGCAGCGGCTTGTTGTAGCTGCCGACGATGGTGTCCAGAAGATGGTCATGGGCTTCGGCATGCCTGTTCAGCTCCACGAGGTAGCTCTTGCCCTTCGCCGTCAGGTTCAGCACATAAGCGCGGCCGTCGGCCTTCGAGCGCTGCCGCGTGATGAACCCGTGCTTTTCCAGGCTCCTCAAGGCTGGCGTCAGTGTCGATTTGTCGCGTCCCGAGGCCCGGCTGAGCAGGGTCTGGTTCAGGCCGGGGTTCTCGTTGATCAATTCCAGGATGGCGTAATGGCCGGGCCCCAGGTCCGATTGCCGCACTCGGCTGGCGAACGCCTGGAACGACATTTCCTGCGCCCGCCGCAGCTGGAAACCAATGTAGTGCCGCAGCGGCCCGAGCTTGATGGGTTGCTCCTTCGACTGCCGCTCCACAGCCCCGGCGCCCGCGACGTCACGCCCCTTCGATGAGTTTGCCGTTTTCATCCACCCCGCCTATGCGGCGTCTGGCCGCCGCTCAAAATTTCTGAAACCACGGACCTTTCCACCATGGGCAGCGTACGCAGCTGCGCCGGTGACGCGCAGCCGAGCTGCGCCAGCGCCCGATCGAACTCGTCGCGCAGCTGCCCGATCAGGCGCGCTGGTCCACCCTCGAGTCCCAATGCCGCCACCGAGTACAGAAACGGCCGGCCGAGCAACACGAAGTCAGCGCCCAGCGCCAGTGCGCGTGCGATGTCTTCACCGCTGCGGACGCCGCCATCGAGGATCAGCGGCAGACCGGGGCCGACCACCCGCCGTATCCGATCCAGCGCCTCGAGTGTCGCTGGCGCGGCATCCAGCTGGCGGCCGCCGTGATTGGAAACCACCACGGCATCCACGCCGCACTCCGCGGCCCTGCGCGCATCCTCGGGATGCAGCACACCCTTCAGCACCAGTTTTCGCGGCCAGCGTGCACGTATGCGCTCAAGCAGCGCCCAGTCCAGGCGGGCGGAGCTCTGTGCCGCCATCCGCTCCGCCAGCGAGGCGGCGGAGGCCTTCATGTCCGTGTAGCGCTCCAGGTTGGCAAACCGTGGTGCGCCCCGCAGCACCATCCGCGCCAGCCACGCCGGATGGCGTGCCACGCTGGCCGCCATGCGCACACCCGGACGCAGCGGCACGATGAAGCCATTCTCGAGGTCCCGCAGCCGCTTGCCCGGCGCGGGCACGTCCGCGGTCACCACCAGCACCGGCAGACCGGCGGCGTCGGCACGCTCGACCAGCCCATCAGTGATGGCGGCTTCGCTGCCGACGTACAGCTGGAACCACGCCCCGCGAAACACGGCCGCGATGTCCTCGATGGATGTCGTCGCCGCGGTCGACAGCACATAGCACAGGCCGGCGCGGGCGGCCGCACGGGCCAATGCCGCGTCCGTACCCGGGCGCACGACATTGGCCATGCCGATCGGCGCGATGCCGAACGGCGCGGCATAATGCTGGCCCAGCAACTCAACCGTCTGGGTCCTGTGAACCGCCCCCGTCAGCACCCGGGGCCATAGCCGGACCGATTCAAATGCCCTGATATTGCGCCTCAAGGCACTCTCGCCGCCCGCGCCGCCGTCCACGAAGTCGAACACCATGCGCGGCAGCTTGCACCGCGCCGCGACCCGCATGGCCTCGACAGTGTGCAGGGATTTCATCGGCGGCTGGATTCCATGGCACGCACCAGGCGTGCCAGGGTCTGGATCACCGGCGCGTGCAGACCCTGTTGTTCCGCCCGGGCCACGATCGCGCCATTGATGGCATCGATCTCGGTACGCCTGCCAGCCAGGATGTCCTGCAGCATGGAGGGTTGATGCTCGCGGTGCGTGGCATAGGCGTGCTCCATCGCCGCCCGGATGCGCGGCTCTTCGACCGCCACGCCCGCCGCCCGCGCAATGGCAACCGTCTCCGCGACCACTGCAGCGGCGATCGCCCGGATGTCCTGGCTGTCCGCCATCTGCCCCACGTTGAGGCCGGAGACCGCCGCGATCGCGTTCATGGCGGCGTTGAATGCCACTTTCTCCCAGATCGCGACCTGCACCTGTGGGTCGAGGCTGCAACGCAATCCCGCGCGCGACAGCGCGGCGGCGATCCGCTCCAGCATCGCGTCGGGCTGACCGGTCTGGCTCCACAGCCGCACCTCGCCCGCACCATGCGACGCCACCCGGCCCGGCCCCAGCAATTCCGCCGGCCAGTTGGTCATGCCGACCGCGATCTGGCGCTCGGGTACCACTGCCACGATGCGGCTTCCCGTATCGAGGCCGTTTTGGACGGTCATGGCCCAGGTGCCAGGGCCGATCAGATGCCGGGCCGATTCCAGCGCCCCGATGGTCTGGTTCGCCTTGGTGAAGACCAGCAGCAGGTCGACCGGCCCCGTGACTTCCCGGGCGCGCGCGGCCCGCACCGGTATATGGCGCTCACCCGCGTCATTCCTGAGGTACAGGCCGTGGTCATTGATGGCGGCAATATGCACGGGATCCACGTCGAGCAGCACGACCGGATACCCGGCCTCCTGCAGCAGGCCGCCGAACAACGCCCCCATGGCGCCGGAGCCCAATATCGCTATGCTTTTCAAGCGCCCTCAACTTCCGTTACGCGAGACCAGGCTAAGGTGAAATTAGTTTTAGATAATACAATTTCAGACAGTCCTGCGCAACCGCACTGATTCGAAAATTTCGCGATATTACGACATTTTTTCCAAATCCCGGCGAGAAACCCTCCGATTCGCGCTCAATAACTAGTATTGACTAAAACTATTACATGCTCACAATCGCGTGATTCAGTTCAGGCCCAGGCTGGCAGCCTGCTCATCGAGCAGGCGCCGCTGGAGGGCATTGAACACCTCGCCCGGCTGCTGCGGCTCGAAAACCGCCAGGAACGGGTCTTCCACCCCCATGTTCTCGCCGGCGAGCTGCTCGATGATGGCGTGGGCACAGAACGGCACATAGGCCTCCGCATACCCGCCCTCGTGGACCGCCACGATCCGGCCGTCGCAGCACTCGTCGGCCACTTCCATGATCATCCGGGTCATCATGCGGTAGCTGCCGCTGTGCAGCTGCATGCGCGCCAGCGGGTCCACCGCATTGGCGTCCAGGCCGCTGGCCACGACGATCAGCTCGGGCCGATAGCGCCGCAGGGCCGGCACGACGATCCGCTCGAAGGCATGGCGATAGGCCTCGTGACCACCGCCCGGCAGCAGCGGAACGTTGATGTTATACCCCGCACCCGCACCCTTGCCCCGGTCCCCGTCGCCACTGTAGCCGGGCGGGAAACAGCGGTCCTGGTGCACGGACAGGGTCAGGACGTCGGCGCGCTCATAGAAGATATGCTGCGTGCCGTTGCCATGATGAACGTCCCAGTCGAGCACGGCGACACGCCTGACCCCATGCGCGGCGCGCGCGGCTTCCACCGCGATGGCGACGTTCGCCAGCAGGCAGAATCCCATCGGTTCGGCCGGCAGGCAGTGGTGCCCCGGGGGCCGTGACAGCGCGTAGCAGTTGCGATGCTCACCACGCAGCACCGCGTCCACCGCGCCCACCGCGAGTCCGGCGGACAACGCCGCAATCTCGTACCCACCGCGCCCGAAAGGCGCGAGCTGGCCGAGGTCGCCACCGCCGGCATCGCTCACCGCCTTGAAGCGGTCCAGGTATTCCGGCGGGTGGACCCGCAGCAGCTCCTCCCGGGTCGCCGCAGGCGCGCTGCGGACACTCAGGCGGTCGCTCAGGCCGGAAACGTCGAGCAGCGACTTGATGCGCCGCTTGCTGTCCGGCGACTCCGCATGCCCGGCACCCGATGGTGGCTGCACCCAGCCACCGACCGGCATGATGAGCGAATGCATGCCGCCGCTGTGCCAGAGACAACGCTCGTCAAAGAACAAAGCGGTCCTGCTGTTCACGGCAATCCCCGCTAGTGCGACGGCGCGCTCTGCGCGCCCGGCACCAGGGGCTTGGGGCTCATACCATGCGTCGAGTACTTCCGGGAGTCCTCGAGCGTCCATGGCTTGCCGGTCACGGGGTTCGGGTAGTGGAACGGCGGCACGTAGTGGCCCGGCAGCACATCGTAGTCGACCGACTGCGGCAGATCAGGCCCCGCGGCCTGGTCCGGACCGTTGTTGGGCATGTTGACCTTGCCCCAGCCGTCCGTGTACGGCGTGTAGTACGTGGAGTAGAAGTGCATCTCGCTGATCTTCCAGATACCGTCTTCCTTGCGGTACACGTTCTCGTAGGTGCCCTCGCCCACCACGGCAAACGCCTGGGCCTTGCCGATCTGCATGACCGCGCGATAGCGACCCTTGGCCGTATTGCCGTCCGCGCTGACATTCACCACACCCTGCAGGATGATGTGGTTGAACAGCATGCCCGGCCCGAGCCCGACCTTGCCCCCGCCCATGGAATCGAGGAACAGCCGCTTGGCGCCCGCGGCGTTCAGATAAACGCCGCGGCCGGCGATCTCGATGCGACAGTCGGAGGTGAACAACGGGTACACCTGGTCCCACAGCTGCTTGTCGACGTAGTAGCCATAGGCGCGGGTCAGGTTCTCGATGTCATGCACTGCTTCCTGCCGCTCCATGCGCTGCTCGAGCGACGTCAGCCGCTGCAGCAACCGGACATTCTCGTCCGCCTCGGCCCTCGCATCCGCCCGCGCCGTCAGGGCACCCGCCACCGCCACGGCAACCGTCAGGCCCGCCACACCCAGCCACAATCTGTTCACCGCTCGCATCACTTCGACTCCTCGTCCGCACCGGTTCCCTGTTTGATGAGGTCGTTCAGGTTGTACAGAACGCCGTTGGTCATCACCTTTTGAATCTTCATGGCATCGTGAATGTCCACCAGCGGGTTGCCGTCGACGAACACTAGGTCGGCCAGCTTGCCGGCCTCGACCGTCCCCAGGTCATGCGCGACCCCGAGCAGCTCTGCCGGCACGGTGGTGGCGGTCTGCAACGCCTGGAACGGCGTCAGTCCCGCGCGCACCTCCTGTTCCAGCTCGTTCTGGGTGTTGATGCCCACGGGACTGAACGGCGAGTCCGTGCCCACCACGACCCGGCCGCCGGCCTTGTATATCGACAGGATGCTCTGGCGGATATTGTTGATCAGGACATCGCCTCCGGGACCGCCACCCATGGTCTGCGGCGGTTTTCCCCGCACCCATGAAGGCTGCAACGCATCGCGCGGATCATGCCGGCTGTCCGGCACACCCTGCGGGAACTGCGCGGGCGGGGTAAACAGCGACACCGTCGGCGTCACCGTCATGCCGGCATGGCTGATGATCTGGGCGACATCGTCGTAGGCGATGTTCAGCTGGCTGGCCTTGGTGCAGTAGCCGCGGCTGCAGCCATTGCCGTCCAGGTGCTCGACACTGTCCGCGCCCCACTCGGCCGAGGGAAACAGCTCGTGCGAGGTCTCGATCAGTCCGATGCGGTGCGCCTGCTCGATGGCGTACTGGCGGATGGGTTCGGAGGTATGGACATAGGTCTTCACCATGTCCAGGTCGGCCGCGTGGTCGAACGCCATGATCCGGTCCACCTCCGGCTTGCTGCGCACGGAAGTGCCCATCTCCCACACCGTATGTTCGCCGTCGATGATGTAGCCGGCCGCGAACAGGCGCGGGCCGGGCCTCATTCCCGCGTCGATCGACTGCTTTTCCTCCAGCACGTCGCCGGGAACATTGCCCGGCGAACGCACCGTCGTCACGCCGTAGGCCAGCAGCAGGCGCCCGAAGTTGGAACCGTACTCCTTGATCAGGTGCTCATGCATGTCCATGAGGCCCGGCATGACCGTGAGGCCGGAGGCGTCGACCAGCCGCCCCTGCACCGGGTGGCTGCCATGCGGCGTCACCGACACGATGCGATTGCGCGTGACGACGATGTCCACGTCGGTCTGCGCGGTGGGATGCACGCCATCCACCAGCCTGCCGGCATGGATCGTCATGGTGCCCTCCGGCACGGCGCGCCGGTATGTCAGGCTCATGGGCACCGGCTGGCTCGCGCCGGTTTCCGGGTGGTACAGCGTCAGCCTGCCGGCAGATTGCGCCAGCAGGGTGCGCGAATCACCCGCCCAGGTCAGGCAGGTCACAACGTCATCGGAGATCTTGCGGGCTGCGCCCGCGGGCGCGCCGTCCGGCTTGAACGGCGCCACCCACAGGGCCGCGCCACGCCGGAACGCCACCCACTTGCCGTCGGGCGACCAGGCTGGCCCATCGCCGGTGCGGTCACCCACCGAGTAACCCTGATCGAGCGTCACATCGCGGGCCTTGCCACCCGCCACCGGGACAATGCTGATCTGGTTCTCGCCGCCGGAATAATAAGACTCGGAGCTCGAAAAACTGGCCAGGCGCGAGACCATCAGGAGCTTGCCGTCCGGTGACCACTGGGGATAGCCGGGGCTGTCACCTGCCGTGGCCAGGGTGCGGCTCTTGCCGGTGGCAAGATCAAGGATCTCGACCTGCTCGGTGTAGGAGCCGAAGACGTTCTCATAGGCGATCTGGCTGCCATCGGGCGACCAGGCCGGACGCATTTCCGCGCCCGGCGCCGAGGTGAGCCGGCGCTGCCTGCCGCTGGCGAGGTCATAGGTCCAGATGTCGAAGCTGCCCCTGCGGTCATTGGCATAGACGATCTGCCTGCCGTCCGGTGACCAGGCGGGATCGACGACCTCGTACGGCCCGTTGTCGGTCAGGCGCCGCGCCTCGCCGCCAACGGGCATCACCCACAGGTTGCCAAGTGCCGCAAATGCGATCTGCTTCCCGTCAGGGGAGATCGCCGAGCGCTGGATGCCGGTCAGCGCCCGCGGCGCGGTGGAATCAAAGTCGTGGTGCTTCTTCGTGTACTGCGGCTTGCGGACGGTGAACGTCGCCTGGAACTCGATGTTCTGCTCCGCGCCGGTGGACAGCGACCGGCGCTTGATCTTGCCGTTCGCCGCATACAGGAAGGTGTCATTGTCGAGCCACTGAGGACGCGCCGGGAACACATCCTCGCCCGTGACCTGCGGCTCGCCGTTCATCATCAGCGTGGCCTTGCCACCCGCGATCACCGCATACAGCACCTTGCTGCCATCCGGGCTCCAGGACGGCGTACCCAGCGGCACCGACATGCCGAACCCGAACACCTGGGCGCCATACAACTTATGAGACTTGCCCGAAAGGTCCACGGCGTAGATGCCGGGGCCGCCCGGATTGAAGGAGGCATAAGCCACCTGGGTGCCGTCCGGCGACCAGCTGGGCCGCAGGTTCCCCCCGGGGCCACCAGGGTCGTGGCTGAGCTGCGTCAGCCGGCCGCTCTTGAGGTCCAGGTTCCAGATCTGGAACTCACCACTGCGGTCCGACACGAAGGCGATATGGCTGCCATCCGGTGACCAGCTGGGCTCGCGACCCTCGTGGATACCCGTGGTCAGCTCGTGCGGTTGGCTGCCGTCCGCCCCGACGGTCCAGATCTGCCAATGGCCGCTGCGGCTGGACTGAAAGGCAATGGAACGGCCGTCCGCCGACCAGCTGGGCTCGCGCGCGTCGTACAGATCATCGGTGATCGCCCGGGCATGACCGCCGGTCACCGGCAGCACGAACAGCGTGCCCTGCAGGTCCATGACGATCGACTTGTGGTCCGGCGACAGTGCGAAAGAAAACGCGGTGCCCTCGTTGACCGTCACCGGGATCGCAGGCCCGGCGCCGAAGATACTCTGGGACGGCGTTTCCGCCTGGCTGCTGCCCGACAGCGCGGCCGCCGCAAGCAAAGCCGCCACGACCGCGCTACGCACCGGATGGGTTTTCATCGCGTTGATTCTTCCTGCACATGGACGGGATTTCTTCCACAACACTAGCAAGCTTTCAAACTATATGGCAAGCCTGTTCCACAGGACCCCGCTGGATTTCACGGCGCCTTCGAAGCCCCTTTGCACACACCACCGGAGCACCACCCGCAGTCCATTCCCGGCGTTCCGCGGACCGGCCAGAAGCATCTATTTATTTAAATTTTCATATATTAATTAATGAGTTATATAAAACAACCCCAGGAACGACAACAACATCGCAGCGCCGGCCCCAGAACCCCGGGGCGCTCCCTGTCGGCCCCGTCTCGCCATACGCCCCATGTTGCCGATACAACACCCTCGCGCCATAAAATTTAGTTCACACCAAAACTACTTTGTGGGAATGGTTTGATACGCTACTATCCCGCCCAGGGGGAGCTTCCAGCACCTCATAACCATCCGAACCAGAGGAAACCGATCCATGCGCCATCTTCTGCTCGCCGCAGGCCTCCTGACCGCCGCCGCCAGCCTCGCGACGCCTGCCTTCGCGCTCGACCCTGTGACGCCCAAAGACAAGGCCTTCTTCATCAGCCTGGAAAACAAGCTGTGGACCGCCTGGAATGCACGCCTCAAGCCCTCAGATGCGGCGCCGTTCTATTCCAAGGACCCGGGCAACCTGTATTTCGACCTCTCGCCGCTGAAGTTCACCGGCTGGGCCGAGTACGAACGCACCGCCAGCCAGGCGCTCGCCGGCGGCGGCCATGCCGAAACCCATATCAACGACCAGGATTTCACTGTCATCAAACAGGGCGACCTGGTCGTGACCGCGTTCACCTTCGACGTCAAGTTCGAAGGTCCCCAGGGCACCCCGTCGAGCTTCACCGGCCGCGAAACCGACGTCTGGACCAAGGAAGGCGGCCACTGGGTGATCGTCCACCAGCACATGTCGACCCCCATGGGTGGCAAATAAAGGACGCCGGCACATGAGATACCAGAGCATGATGGCCGCGGCCGTGGGTTGCCTGCTGGCCGGGACCGCGGCGAACGCCCCTGCCGCGGACGCCAAGGCCGATGCGGGCGGCATGAAGATGATCCCCGCGGTGCAGGCCACGACCACCACCGTCAGCAGGCCGGTGATCAGCGCCAGGGGTGCGCAGTCCCTGCTGCAGGCGGCCCAGGCCATGGCGGAACGCAATCACTGGGGCATGTCCGTCACCATCGTGGACGACGCCGGCAACCTGGTGGCCTTCCTGCGCATGGATGGCGCCCCCATGGGCACCATCGATGTGTCGCGGGGCAAGGCCGTCACTGCCATCAAGTTCAAGATGCCGACCTCGATGGTGCAGCAGATGGTCAGCGGAGGCGGCGGCATGCTGACGATCCCCGGTATCACGGCACTGACCGGGGGTTACCCGGTCATGGTGAACGGCCAGGTGGTGGGTGCCATCGGCGTCAGCGGCGGACTGGGCGACGAGGACGATCGCACCGCCCAGGCGGCGCTCGCGGCCTTCAAGGGCTGACCCGCCTGCATTCGCCCCCGAGGGCCGGCGGATTGCAGACTCACCATTCTGAAGCATCACGGGAAATTTCATGTCCGTCACGACAGAAGAGCAGTCCGATCCGTCCGCCCGCAGCACGCAGGACAGCACCGGCTACACCCGCTGGGTGCTGTTCCTGTTGCTGCTGCTGTACGCGTTCAATTTCCTTGACCGGCAGGTCATCAACATCCTGGGCCAGTCGATCAAGACAGACCTGAAACTGTCGGACCTGCAGCTCGGCCTGCTGACGGGAACCGCCTTCGGCATCTTCTACTCCGTGCTGGGTCTGCCGATCGCCCGCCTCGCCGACCGTTACAACCGGGTGAAAATCATCACCGTGGCACTGTCCGTGTGGAGCCTGTTCACGGCGGCCAGCGGACTGGCGCGCTCCTACCTGCAGCTGTTCCTCATCCGGCTCTGCGTCGGCGTGGGTGAAGCCGGCGGCACGCCGCCGGCGCAGTCATTGATCTCCGACTACTTTTCAGACCGCCGCCGTTCCAGCGCCATGGCCATTTTCAATCTCGGGGTCCCGATCGGCAGCTTCCTCGGGTTCCTGATGGGTGGTTACATGAACGACACGCTGGGCTGGCGCTGGGCGTTCGTGCTGGCCGGCGCTCCCGGCCTGCTGCTGGCCCTGTTGATCCGCACGACCATGAAGGAACCGCCGCGCGGCCTGGCCGATGGCGTCCGGGCCGACGCCAACCCGGCGCCACTGTCGCTGGGTGAGGCCCTGCGCGGCCTGCGGCAGCGCCGCTCTTACATCCGGCTGGTGCTGGGCGGCACTTTCGGCATTTTCATCGTCTACGTCACCAACGCCTGGCTGCCGCCCTTGTTCATCCGCCTGCATGGCCTGAGCGCCACGCGCTTCGGCCTGTGGATCGCGCTGGCGATCGGCATCGGCGGCGCGACCGGCGCCCTGGGCGGCGGTTACCTCTCCGACTGGCTGAAACGCCGCCATGCCCGCGCCGAAATCTGGGTGCTGATGACTGCAACGGCCCTGACCTGCCCGGTCATGCTGGTCGTCGTGCTCGCGCGCAACACCGGGGTTGCGCTGGCCGCCATGTTCGTCCTCTACACCCTGGCATACGTATGGATGGGTCCCACCAGCGCCATGATCCAGCGTGTTGCACCGCTGCGCTCGCGGGCACTGGCCACCGGCATCCAGTTGTTCGTCGCCAATGTCACGGCCCTGGCGTTCGGTCCGCCGCTCGTGGGCTATGTGAGCGACCTGCTCGCCCCGCAGCTCGGCCTGGAGTCCATCCGCTACGCGCTCGCGGGCGCGGCGGGATTCGCGCTCCTGGGCACGGCGGTCTACGCTTCAGCCGGCCGCTACCTGCTGCATGACGCCGCGATGAACGCCCATGCGTACCGGCAACCCAGCTGCGGCGAACCGGTATGAGGCACCGCATCGCCTGCACGATACTGCTGCCCTGTCTGGTGCTGCTGTGCGGCCTGCGGCAGGCCGGTGCCGGCAACGCCGCGCCACCGCAGTCCTGGCTGACCACCTGGGCCACGAGCCCGCAGCAGTCCCTGTCCGATGGGGACCTGGCGCTCAACGGCCAGACCATCCGCCAGCGCATGCGCGTCACGGTTGGCGGCCACCAGCTGCGGGTGCAGCTGTCCAATGCCTTCGGCAAAACGCCGCTCGTCATCGGCAATGCCACGGTCGGCATCCCGTTGGACCCGGCTTCTGTGGCATCCGGTTCCATCAAGGCGCTGACCTTCAGCGGCAAAAAGTCAGTGACCATCCCGCCCGGCGCGCCCATGCTCAGCGACCCGGTGGACATCGACCTGCCCGCGGACGGCGAGATCAGCGTCAGCCTCTACCTGCCGCAGAAGCTGCAATCCCCGTTGACGATGCACAGCCTGGCATTGAAAACCGGGATCATCTCCCCGGCGGGCGACTTCACCGCCAGCGAGCACATGCCGCAGGCGGCAAAGACCGAATCCTCGCTGTTCATCACCGCGCTGCTGGTGCCACGCACCTCCACCCGGCAGTTCACCGTCGTGGCGTTCGGCGACTCGATCACCGATGGCAACGACTCACCGCTCGACGGCGAGCGCAGCTGGCCCGCCGACTTCGCACGCCGGCTCAAGGCCGCCGGCCGCGCCGACTCCGTCGCCATCGTCAACCAGGGCATCGGCGGCAACCAGCTGCGCCGGGATTTTGCCGGCGTCAGCGCGTTGGCGCGCTTCGACCGTGATGCGCTTTCCCTGCCCGGTGTCCGCTACGTCGTGCTGCTCGAAGGCATCAACGACCTGGGCTTTCCCGGCGCACGCATGGGCGAGATGCAGCTGGCTCCCGCGGACAGCATGCCCGGCGCCGACGACCTCATCCAGGCCTACAGGCAGCTGATCGCGCGCGCCCACGTGCGCGGCATCAGCATCATCGGCGCGACCGTCACGCCGTTCGAAGGCACCGACCTTCCCGGCTACTACGCGGACTTCAAGGAACCGGTGCGCGAGGCCGTCAACCACTGGATCCGCACCAGCCATGCATTCGACGCCGTGATCGACTTCGACGCACTGCTGCGCGACCCGGTCGAGCCGCATCGGGCGCAGGCCCGGCTCATCTCCCCCATGGATCACCTGCACCCCAGCGTGGCGGGCTACCAGGCGATGGCGGACGCGGTCGACCTGGCGCTGTTCCGGTAGGTGCCCGCGGACAACCCATTCCCGGGCAGGGGCCCCTCAGCCGATGGCGCTGATGCGCGCGCCGACCGGGAAGTTGGCCAGCCCCTCGCAGGCAAAGTTGCGATAGCCGAAGATCTTCCCGCAGGTCCGGCGGTTCGTGAGGTCCACCACCACGATGCCCAGCGTGGGCACGATCTTTTCGGACCAGCTGAACAGGTACAGTCCGTCCGCGACCCTGCGATACAGGCAGCTGTCCGTGTCGGCGAGACCGGCCTCCGCACCCTGCAGACAATGCCAGGTATAGCGCTGCGGGTTCAGGTACACGTGCTCGTAGGTCTCGGTGGGGCTGTAGGTATAGCGGACGCGCCGCCCGACCAGGTCCTGCGTCGGCTCATGCCTGGGCGTGGATGATGTCCCGACGCTCCCATCGGTCCCGGCAAGACACTGCACCGCGATACCAGTGAGATCACCACCGCGTTCGATCCGGTCCGCGAGCGACAGCCGGACAAACGCCGGATCCGGCAGCCGGCCGCGCAATACCGTGCAGACCCCTGCGCCCAGGTCCAGCACCACGCTGACCTTGGACGGTCCCCGTGCCGGATCGGGATCGATGTAGTCCAGAAAAAAGACACCCTTGCGCACCTCGGCGACATAGCAGTCCGCGGCGTGTTCCGATCCTTCCCGGCCCCCGACCTGCTCCTTGAGGTTGACGCGGCCACCGCCCTCGAACTGCAGTCGCAGCCGCGAGCCGTCTTCGATGAACAGCTCGATCTGCCGGCCGCGCAGGGCGTCGCTCGGCTCAAGAGTGTTGTTGCCCGGCTCGAAAGCCTCGCCCAGGGCCCCCACCGATATCCATGCGGACTGGCCGCTCATATGCCGCTCAGACGGTCGTAAAGAGCTTGTTGATGATGCTCCAGCGACCACCCTCTTCGATCAGGTGCAGGTAGTCCTTGAAGTTCAAGCCGGCGAAGCCGGACATCACGATATTGGCGCTGGCCACGGAACCCTGCACGACCAGGCTGTCGATCCGGGCCGCATAGTCCGTGTTGCCGACGCCCGCGGCCGCCATCCTGCTGACGTCGTCCAGGAAGAAATCGATCGAACCCAGCACCGGCGTTCCCTTGAGGAACCCGGTCAGCGTGGCCCTGGGATGGAAGCAGGCCGCAAGCCTGGCGCGATCCAGGTCACGCGAGCCATCGATGTAGGCCTGCAGAACCGCCTCGGGCGTGGTGCCTTGCATGGGTTTGTCCGTCCTGTCTTCAGCAGATCAGAAAGTCTACCTGCTGCGGGACAGGACGACTTGTCCGCCCCCGCAGCCTGGCAGCCCTGGTCAACGCCGCAAGCTCAGACGGCCCGCGTCTGGCCGTTGCCGCGCACCACGTACTTGTAGCTGGTGAGCTGCTCCACGCCCACCGGCCCGCGGGCGTGGAAGCGGTCGGTGGAAATGCCGATCTCCGCCCCCATGCCGAACTCGCCGCCATCGGCAAACTGCGTGGACGCATTCCACAGCACGATGGCGCTGTCGACCTCCGACAGGAACCGCTCCGCCGCCACCTTGTCCCCGGTGACGATGGACTCGGTATGCGCTGAGCCGTACTTCACGATATGCGCCACCGCGCCGGCGACGCCGTCCACCACCCTTGCTGCGATGATGGAATCCAGGTACTCCGTGTACCAGTCATCCTCGCTCGCGGGCTTGACGCGCGCATCCACGGCCTGCACCGCGGCGTCGCCGCGCACCTCGCAGCCGGCATCCAGCAGTTCCTTCACGATCGGCGCGAGATGCGTGGCCGCGCAGGCCCGGTCCACCAGCAGTGTCTCGGCCGCGCCGCAGATGCCGGTGCGGCGCAGCTTGGCGTTCAGCACGATGGCGCGCGCCATCCCGAGGTCGGCGCCGCCATCAACGTACACATGGCAGTTGCCCTCCAGGTGTCCGATCACCGGCACCCGCGCTTCCTGCTGCACCCGGGCCACGAGGCTCTTGCCGCCGCGCGGCACGATCACGTCGATGAAATCCGTCATGCCCGCGAGCATGCAGCCCACGGCCTGGCGGTCCGTGGTGGGCACCAGCTGGATGGCCTCGGCCGGCAGGCCGGCGGCGACCAGGCCATCCACCAGGCAGGTGTGGATGGCGCGGTTGGAACGTTCTGCCTCCGAGCCGCCGCGCAGGATCACGGCATTGCCCGACTTCAGGCACAGCGCGCCGGCGTCGGCCGTCACATTGGGGCGGCTTTCATAGATGATGCCGATGACGCCCAGCGGCACCCGCACCCGCGAAATCTCAAGCCCGTTGGGCCGCGTCCACTGCGCCGCCACGGTGCCGATGGGATCGGGCAGCGCCACGACCTCCTCCAGGCCCTTCGCCATGGCCTCAACGCGTTTGTCATTGAGTTCGAGCCGGTCCAGCAGCGCGGCACCCAGCTGGCGCTCGCGCGCCGCGCGCAGGTCCTGCGCATTGGCGGCCAGGATCTCGCTGCGGCGGTTGCGGATGGCGGCAGCGGCCGCGCGCAGCGCCGCATTCTTCTGCGGCGTGCCGGCCAGCGCCAGCGTCTGGCTCGCCGCCACGGCCTTGCGGCCCATGGCGGTCATCAACGTGCCGATTTCAGACTGCGACGCCGGAGCGCCGTTCACCGTGCTCATGATGCTTCCTCGTTCATTGCGGGTGGCTGCGCCTTGCGCAGGATCACCAGATCGTCGCGGTGGATCAGTTCGTCCCCGCTGCGGTAACCCAGGATGGTCTCGATCTCGGACGATTTGCGCCCCATGATGCGCAGCACGTCGCTGTCGGCGTACGCGCTGATGCCGCGGGCCACCTCGACGCCATCCGGCGCCAGGACGCTCACGGTATCGCCCCGATCGAAGCGGCCGCCGAGCTTCACCACGCCGGCCGGCAGCAGGCTGCGGCCGGCGTGCAGCGCCTTGAGCGCACCGGCATCGATGCCCAGCGACCCGGCCGGACGCAGGGTGCCGGCGATCCATTGCTTGCGGGCCGCCGCGGGCGTCGCGGTGGGCACGAACCAGGTGCAGCGCGCGCCCTCCTCGAGGCGGCGGACGGGGTGTTCATGGTGTCCCGCCGCGATGCACATGTAGCACCCGGCGTGGGTGGCGATCTTCGCCGCCATGATCTTGGTGGTCATGCCACCGGAACCGACCGCGGAGGCCGACGCCCCGGCCATGGCCTCGATCTGCGGCGTCACCTGGTCCACGCGCGCGATGAACCTCGCGGCCGGGT
>Ga0153956_1001291_pt1 | contig 22731 bp, 19 predicted proteins | sample TSFL040MetaG_FD_104704 | JGI IMG/M metagenome (GOLD analysis project Ga0153956, IMG submission 104704) | Attine ant fungus gardens microbial communities from Florida, USA - TSFL040 MetaG | ecosystem: Host-associated > Fungi > Mycelium > Unclassified | place: USA: Florida, Wekiwa Springs... | reverse complement strand
GACGGTGCCGCGCCTCTACCCGGTGGCCCGCCGCGGCTCGAGGTTCGAGCGCTCCGCCCGGGTGCTGAGGATGGCCAAGGAGATGGGCGGCCCCGACGTCGTCACCAAGTCGGGGCTGATGGTGGGCCTCGGCGAGTCCTTCGAGGAGATGGTCGAGACCTTCGGCCTGCTGCGCGAGCACCGCGTCCAGGTGCTGACCGTGGGCCAGTACCTGCGCCCGACCGAGGACCACCTGCCGGTGGTGCGCTACTGGCACCCCGAGGAGTTCGCGGCGCTGGAGCGGGCGGCCTACGGGCTCGGCTTCGAGTCGGTGGCGGCGGGGCCGCTGGTGCGCTCCAGCTATCACGCCGACCAGAACCTGCCGGAGGGCAAGCGGGCGGAGAGCCTGCTGGCGTGACCGGAGCGCTCGTCCGGCCGCTGCGGCTCGACGAGGTCGGCGTCCGGATCGACTACTTCCACGACGCCACGGACGAGTACCTGCTGAAGCTCGGCGTCGACCGGGCGCTCCTGCCGGACCGCGATGCGTGGCGCTCCTCCTACGCGGAGGACTTCTCCCGCCCGCTCCCCGAGCGCGATACCTACAACCTCGCCTGGGAGCTCGACGGCCGGCTGATCGGCTTCAGGACGCGAGGCTTCCGTGGGGAAGACGCCAAGGGTTCGTCACGAAGACGGCGGGGACGTCACACCTTCCGGCCCCTGCGGGACCCCGGCCCGGAGCGCGTTCGCAGTTAGCGACACATGTTGTCGCTAACTGCGAACGCACCTCCCGTGACCCTCCCGGCACGGTCCCTTCACCGCTCTCCCCACGGAGCGGTCCCCGCCGGCAAGCCTCAGGCCACCTGGAAGGTCCCGGTGCGCAGGTAGGCGCGCAGGAGCTCGACCGCGCGGGCGGTCGAGTCCTCGAAGGGTTGGGGGAGGTCGGTCGGGTCGGCGAAGCGGAGCTCGGTCGTCTCCTCGCCGTCCGGCGTGAGGTCGCCGTCCCACCGCCGCACCAGGAAGCACATCGAGAAGTAGTGGGCGACGTCGCCGTTCGGGTAATGGAGGGTGTGGCGATCGGCTTCCGAGAAGCAGGCGACCGGGATCAGATCGGCGCTCTCGACGATCAGGCCGGTCTCCTCCCGCAGCTCATCGATCGCCGTGCGGGCGAAGCTCCCGCCGGCCTCCGCCGCCCCACCCGGCAAGCACCAGGTCCCGTCGTCCCCGCGCCGCGCGAAGAGCACCTGCCCGTCCTCCCGCTGCGCCGCGACCGCCGCCCCCGGCGTGAGGACGAGGTCATGCCCGACCTTCTGCCGGAGGTGCCAGAGGTATGAGCCTTCGAAGGGCAAGGGGACCGGAAAGTTAGTCGCCCTACCCCTACAATCGACGCGACGGGGCCATAGCTCAGCTGGCAGAGCGCCTGCTTTGCAAGCAGGAGGTCACCGGTTCGATCCCGGTTGGCTCCACTACTGCTGCCTCTCCTCTCGAGGACCTGCTCAGTGCAGCCGGGGATGACCGCGTCCTTCTTGATCCGCGCGCCGCCGACGCTGTTCTTCGGGACTGCGTGACCGCGTAGCCGGCGCCGCCGAGGGCGACGAACAACGCCAGGCAGGCGACCACGTTCGCGAACGCCAGGTGCTCTCAGATCGACTTCACGGCGGTCGCAGACCATTGACCAAATGTCGGCTTCAGCGAAGCGTAGGAGGTCGATGCCGCCGTCGTGCGCGGCGCATGCAGGGGGACCAGGCTCAGCGGACCACGGCGCGTTTGTAGCGCGCCACGGCGAGGACGCCGAAGACGGTGGCGATGCCGATCGACCAGGCGATGGCACCCCAGATGGTGTTGCCGGCGGGGTCGCCGATGAAGAGGGCGCGGATCGCGTTGACGGTGATCGAGAAGGGGTTCCATTCGGCGAACCACTGGAGGGCGGCGGGCATCGTTTCCGGCGGGACGAAGGCGGAGGAGACGAAGGTGAGGGGGAAGATGATGATGAAGCCGAGGCTCTGGGCCGCCTCGGGCGATGAGGAGGTGAGGCCGATGAAGGCGAAGACCCAGGAGAAGGCGTAACCGAAGAGGAGCAGGAGGAGGATCCCGAAGACGACGTGGAGGAAGGGGCTTTCGAAGCCGAAGCCGATGATCACGCCGACCACCAGCATCACGGTGATCGAGATGCCGTTGGTGACGATGTCGGAGAGGGTGCGGCCGGCGAGCACGGCGGAGCGCGCCATCGGCAGCGAGCGGAAGCGGTCGACCAGGCCTTTGCGCAGGTCCTCGGCGATCCCCATCGCGGTGACGAAGCCGCCGAAGGCCATCGTCTGGACGAGGATCCCCGGGATCAGGAAGTTGATGTAGCTGTGGCCAGGGGTCGGGATCGCGCCGCCGAAGACGTAGGCGAAGAGCAGCACGAACATGATCGGCTGCACGGTGAAGGCCAGCAGCAGGTCGGGCGCCCGGGCGATGCGCAGGAAGTTGCGTTTCGCCAAGACGAGCGTGTCGGAGATCGCCGTGCCGCTCATCCGTCTCCGTCCCCCTCCCCCTCCGCTTCGGCTTCCGCCGCGTGGCCGGTCAGCTTGAGGAAGACGTCGTCGAGCGTCGGCCGGTGCATCGAGATGTCATCGATGCCGACGCCGGCGTCGTTCAGCCGCTGGACCGCCGCGGCGATCGTCCCTTTGCGCTCCGCCACCGGCACCCGCAGGACGCTGCCGTCGCGCTCCGGCGGCGCCGAGCAGAGGTCGGCCAGCGCCGCGATCGCCGCCTCCGCCGCGGCGGCCGACTCCAGCGTCACCACGAGCGCCTCGCCGCCGACCTGGTCCTTCAGCTCGTCCGCGGAGCCCTCGGCGATCACCCGGCCGTGGTCGATCACCGAGATGCGGTCGGCGAGCCGGTCGGCCTCGTCGAGGTACTGGGTAGTGAGCAGCACCGTCGTCCCCTCGGCGACGCGGCCTTCGATCGTCTCCCAGAGGCCGATCCGGCTGCGCGGGTCGAGCCCGGTCGTCGGCTCGTCGAGGAACAGCACGGGCGGCCGCGCCACCAGCGCGGCGGCGAGGTCGAGCCGGCGCCGCATCCCGCCGGAGTAGGTGCGGACCAGGCGCCCGCCCGCCTCCTCGAGGTCGAAGCGTTCCAGCAGCTCCGTCGCCCGCGCCTTCGGTTCGCCCTTCGGCAGGTGGTAGAGCTGCCCGACCATCTGCAGGTTCTCGAAGCCGGTGAGGTTTTCGTCGACCGCCGCGTACTGGCCGGCGAGGCCGATCCGCCGGCGCAGCAGCGAAGCTTCGGCGGCGACGTCGATCCCGGCGACCCGGGCGCGGCCGCCATCGGCCGGCAGCAGCGTGGTGAGGATGCGGACCGCGGTCGTCTTCCCCGCCCCGTTCGGGCCGAGCAGCCCGAGCACGGTCCCGGCCGGCGCGCTCAGATCGACGCCGCCCAGCGCCTGCACCTCGCCGTAGGACTTGACCAGGCCCTCGGCCTCGATTGCCGATTCAGTCGAGATCGAAATCCTTCGGTGGCTTCTGCTCGAACCAGAGGTCGTCGTCCTCCGGCGCGTCCTCGAGGAACCGCGGGGTGTCTTCGAGCACGTCCTCGTGGCCCGTTTCCGGGTCGTAGCCGGTCTCGTCGTCCTCCTCCGGGGGCTCCTCGGAGGCCTCCGCCGCCTCCGCCTGGGACCCGAAGTCGAAGACGCCGGCCCCCGCGGCCGGCGCGTCCTCGTACCGCGGCATCGCCAGGTGCTCGTCGGTCGGCGGCAGCGGCGCCTCGAGCGCCTGGTCGAGCTCATCGGAGAGCCGCTGTTCGTTGAAGAAGTCGAATTCGCCGGAGCCCTCTTCTGGCTCAGCCTCGGCGGGGGCGGGCGGCGCGGCCTGCGGGTCCTCCTGGGCGGCGTCGACCAGCTCCTCGTCGGTCGGGCTCGCCTGCTCGCCGGTCAGCGGCGCTTCGGCGGCGGCCTCGGCGTCCACGTGCGCCTGCACGTCGAACATCTGCGTCGGCTGGTCGGCGATCGCGTGGCGTTCCGCGGTGCTGGGCTCGGCGTCGGCGATGACCTCGTGCTCGCCGGCGGGGTGCTCCTCCTCGGCGGGCGGCGCGGGGGGCTCCTCGGCCGCAGACTCCTCGACGGGCTCCGGCGCGGCGGCCTCCTCGGTCGGCGGCACCGTTGCGCCCTCGACCGGCAGCGCGAGCTCCTGGTTGAAGAACGACGCGGCACCCTCGCCGGCGGGCGGCGCGGGAGCTTCGCCCGTCGGCGGCGCCAGGTCGGCGGCCGGGGCCCCGCCGGGCGGCGGCGGCAGCCGCACCTCGGCGGCATCGCCCGGGCGCGGCGGCGGCGCGTCGGGCGGCGGCGAAAGCTCGTCCTCGACCGACACCGGCGGCGCCATCTCTTCCGCATCCGCGGGGTCGGGCCCCGGCACGGGGGGCGGCGGCTCCTGCAGGTCGGTGAGGTTGGGACGACGACCGCTGCGCTCGTCTTCGTCGCCGACCTCCGGCACCGCGGCCGCGGTCTCCCCCGGCGACATCAGGAACTCGGTCGGCGCCTCGGCGAACGGATCGATCTCGTCAGGTCGCTGCGGCGGCCCGAAGGCCTCGTCCTCGAGCTTTTTCAGCTCCGCGTCATCCGCGCCGTGGGCGCGCTTCAGTTCCAGGTGCTCGCGGATTGCGTCGTCAAGAATGCTCATCTGGACTTCCTGCTGGGGAAGGTTCCAAAGACTAAGGGCTATTCCTTGCCCTTGCCCCGAACTGGGAACACTTTCCCAAGCCTCCTGCAACACCCCCTACGTCGATGGGCCGAAAACCTGCCTATATGTCTAGTTTTCGGCCCATCGACGTGGGGGGTGTGCCAGGGCCTCGGCGCGGAGGAGGGTCGAGGCGGGGTCGGGGGAGCGGCAGGGGACCAGGCAGACGGCGAGGTCGGCGGGGAGGCGGGGGCCCAGGTCGGCGTCGACCGCGCGGCGGAGCTCCGCCGACGGGATCGACGGATCGACCCAGACCGTGAGCCGGCCGAGGTGGGCGAGCTCCGCGTCGCGCTCGCGCAGCGCCCGCTCCAGCTCGGCGACCAGAGGTCCCCAGCCCGCCGCCCCCGGCACCGGGCTCGCGGCGACGGCGAAGACGTGGCGTCCGCAGCGTGCCGCGGCGGTCGGCGCCCCCGGCTCCGCCGCCTCGGACTCGACCGGCCCCTCGCCCGGGCGCACGGCGAGCGCTTCGATCTCCACCAGCAGGCCAGGCATGAACAGCTCCTCGACGCTGACCACGCTGATCACCGGCCGGGCCCCGCCGAGGTCGTCGCCCAGCTCGGCGAGGAGCGCGTCCAGCACCCGCTCGCGTTCGCCCAGGGCGGACTCGACCAGGAAGACCGTGAGCGCCAGGAACCCCGCCGGGGCGAACTCGGCGTCCTCGACGATCGCCCGCAGGTTCGCCACCGCCTGGGCGACCTGCTCGCTCGCCCGCTCACCGACCAGGTTGGTCTCGGCGTCGTAGGCGATCTGCCCGCTGACCCAGAGGATCCCGTCCCACTCGACCGCGTGGGCGGCGGGCGGGCGCCCGTGCCCGCCGCCGATCTGCTTCCAGACCCGGGGGCTGTCGCGCAGCGCCTTCCCCGGCCCGAGCATCACCTCGAGCTCGAGCGCCGACCCGTCGGGCCCGCCGCCGCTCACCAGCCCGGTGGTGGCCGGATAGCGGTACTCGGCGATGACCCGTTCGAAGAGCGGCTTGCGCACCGAGTTCATCGGCGCGAAGTCGGCCCGGTCGCGGTAGAAGATCCGCATCCAGACGACGTCGTCCCAGTCGCCCCCCGCCGCCGCCAGCGTCGCGCCCAGCGCCGCGAAGACCTGCTCCGCCTCGGCCCGGGCATCGCCGCCCGCCGCGGCGCGCAGGGTCAGGAAGCGCGCCGGCCGCGGCGCCTCGGGCGCGGCCACGCTCAGCGTCCGCTCGCGGACGGCGGCGTCGGCGACCCGGCCTTGCGCAGCTCCTCCGTCGCCGCGACGTCGACGCTCATGTCGAGCGGGTCGTCGGCGGGCACGATCTCGACCCCGTAGACCTCGCGGGCGCGGCCCGGCGTGACGAGCCCGTTGCGGACGTCCTCCAGCACCCACTCGGGCGGCCGCGTGAACGGGTCCTGCCAGCCGCCGCCGCCCGACTGCCAGTAATCGACCCGGGTCCGCGGCGCGACGTGGTTGTTGGCGCTCATCACGTCGATGCGCCGCTCCTCGTCGGTGCCCGGCGCGTAGACGAGGTCGGTGCCCTCGTGCGGCCAGCCGCCGTCGACCCCCCAGCCGTGCAGCCGCTGCCGGTCGCCCTGGACGTTGACGGTCGCCTCGCCGTGGGTCGCCTGCCACGGGCACTGGAGCGCGAACCCGCCGCGATGGCGCCCCGGCCCCTCGCTGTCGGGCTTCAGCTCGAAGGCGTAGAAGCTGACCGGATACATCTGCTCGAGGAACTCGACCGGCTGCAGGTTCGTGCTCGGGCCCATCGGGAAGAGCGACGTGTGGGCGTCCCGCCTGCCCGGCCTCCCACCCCAGCCGCCGGCCAGCCAGAGGTACATGACGAATTCCTCGCCCTCGTGGTCGGGCCGCGTGTCGAAGCCGAAGATGTTGACGTTGACGAGGTTGGTCGGACAGGCCATCGACCGCTCCGGGAGCACCTGCACCATGCAGCCGTGCACGCAGGCGAGGACCTTCTCGCCGGGCGACGCGGCCATCCCCGAGACCGGCCGCGGGTACTCCGCGTTGACCACGGTCTCCGGCGCCAGCAGCAGCTCGACCACCCGCTCGAGGCCCTCGTTCCAGGGGATCTCGTGGAAGATCGCGTGGACGCCCGCCATGATCGCCGAGTTCGCCGCCGAGGCGGTGCAGTTGACCGGGCCGCGCGCCTGCCCGCCGGTCTGGCGCAGGTCCATCACCAGGCGGTCGTCGGCGATCGTCATCTCGAGGTGGACCGGAATCGGCTCCTCGGAGTCGCCGACCGGATCGCGGTCGATGTAGTCGGTGAACGACCAGGTGCCGTCGGGCAGCTTGCGCAGCTCCTCTCGCAGGCGCGCCTCGGAGGTGTCCATGAGCAGCTCGATCTGGCGTCGCAGCAGGTCGATGCCGTACTTCTGGCTGAGCTCGAGGAAGCGGTCGCTGCCGGTCTTGCAGGCCTCGACCATCCCCCGCAGGTCGCCCCGCAGCACGGTCGGGATGCGCACGTTGCGGAGGATCATCCGTTCCACCTCGAGGTCCGTCTTGCCCTCGCGGATGATGTGGATCGGCGTCACCAGCAGCGCCTCGGCGTGCGAGGAGGTCGCCTCGGAGTTGAACGAGCCGGCCACCGGGCCACCGACGTCGGGCCAGTGCGCCGCCGAGAGGACGAAGCAGGCGAGCTCGCCGGCGACGAAGACCGGCCTCACCGTGGTCACGTCCTGGGCGTGGGTGCCGCCCATGAACGGATCGTTGAAGAGGAACACGTCGCCGTCGTCGAGGTCCTCCGCCGGGATCGCGGCGAGGATCGCGCGGACCCGGTGGCCGGCGGTGCCGGTCATCATCGGCAGGCCGCCGACGCCGCGGGCGAAGACGTCCCCGGTCGGGGTCACCAGCGCGCACACGTAGTCCTTGCCGATCGACACGGCGGTCGAGAACGACACCTTTTCGAGCATCGCCCCCATGTCGTCGACGACCGCGGTGAAGGCGTTCGACAACACCTCGTAGGTGATCGGATCGATCTCCTTGTCGGCGGCCAAGAGACCGCTCCTGCTGGTGAGCTCCGTGCTGGTCATCGAATCGACGCTCCTTTCGGGGGTCCTGTCGCGGTTCGCTCTTCTAGTTCCTGGCGCAACACAAACTTGCGGATCTTGCCGGTGCCGGTGCGCGGCAGGTCGTCGCGGAAGTGGTAGGCGGAGGGGGCCTTGAAGCCGGCGAGCCGGCCGCGCACGTGGGCGTCGAGCTCGGCCGCCGCGGCGCTCTGCCCGGGCCGCAGGACGACGCACGCCGCCGGACGCTCGCCCCAGTGCTCGTCGGGGACCGGCACCACCGCCACCTCGAGCACCGCCGGGTGGGAGGCGAGCACCTGCTCGACCTCGACCGAGGAGACGTTCTCGCCGCCGGAGACGATCACGTCCTTGGCGCGATCGCGGAGCTCGACGTAGTCGTCGGGGTGGACGACGGCGAGGTCGCCGGTGTGGAAGACGCCGCCGCGGAACGCCGCCGCCGTCGCCGCCTCGTCTTCGAGATAACCGAGCATCACGTCGTTCCCCCGCACCACGACCTCGCCCATCGTCTCGCCGTCGCGGGGGACCGGGTCGCCGGCCTCGTCGACCACCGCGAGCGGCTGCGCGATCACGTTGGCGACCCCCTGGCGGGCCATCATCCGGGCGCGCCCGACGAAGTCGAGCCGATCCCACTCCGGGTGCCAGTCGCAGATCGCGATCGGCCCGAAGGTCTCGGTCAGGCCATAGAGGTGGGTCGCCTCCATCCCCAGCGCCGCGAGCTCCTCGAGCAGGGTCGGGGTCGGTGGCGCGCCGCCGGCGGCGACCCGCAGCGGCACCCCCGCGCGAGCGACCGCGCCGGCGTCGTTCAGCAGCGAGATCAGCAGCGTCGGGGCGGCGCACAGGTGGGTCACCGAACGGGCCTCGATCGCCGCCCAGATCGCGCCCGGCGCGGTGCTCCGGAGGCAGACGTGCGTGCCGCCGGCGGCGGTCACCGCCCAGGTGAACGACCAGCCGTGGCAGTGGAACATCGGCAGCGTCCAGAGGTAGGCGGCGGCCGGGTCGAGCCGCAGGTGGTGGAGCATCGCCAGCGCCTGCAGGTAGGCGCCGCGGTGGTGGTACATCACGCCCTTCGGGCTGCCGGTGGTGCCGCTCGTGTAGTTGATCGAGAGCAGCGCCCGCTCGTCGGCGACGCCGAGCGCCGCCGCCGCTCGCCCGCGCAGAGGTCCTCGTAGGCGTCGCCCTCGACCAGCAGGTCGAGCGGGCGCTCGCTCGCCGCGGCCAGCTCCCGCGCCCGCGCGGCCATCTCGGCGTCGGCGATCAGCAGCGTCGCGCCCGAGTGGGCGAGGACGTGGCGCAGCTCGGCCGCCGCGAGGCGGTGGTTGAGCGGCACCATCACCGCGCCCGCGGCGGGCACCGCGTAGTGCGCCTCGAGCATCGGCAGCGAGTTCGTCGCCAGCATCGCGACCTTCTCCCCCGGCGCCCCCGGCCGCCGCCGCAGGGCGCCCGCCAGGCCCCGCACCCGCCGGCCCAGCTCGCCGTAGGTCAGCTCCCGCGCCCCGTCGACGACCGCCGTGCGGGAGCGGTGGACCGACTCCGCCCGGACCAGGAAGTCGAGCGGGGTGAGCGGCGCGAAGCTGGGGCTCGCGGCGGTCACTTGCCCCCGCTCCGCGGGCTCACCGCGACGGCGCTGAGCTGGACCAGGGCGCCGAACGGCAGCTCCGGGACGAACACCAGGGTGGAGGTCGGCCTGGCGGCGCCGAAGTGCGAGCGGTTCACCTTCGCCAGGGCGTCGAACCCGGCCGGCGTCGGCCGCGCGGCGATCCACAGCTGCACCGAGACGCAGTCGGCGAGCGTCGCGCCGAGCTCGCGCAGGGTCGCGTCCATCCGCCTGATCACCAGGTCGAGCTGGGCGGGGACCGAGCCGCCCTGGACCGTCCCCGCGTCATCGACCGGCAGGTGGCCGCCGAGGAAGATCAGGTCGCCGAGCCGCACGCCGCGCGAGCCGCCGAGCGCCGCCTCGGCCGCGGTCGGGGCGGCGATCCCGTCGGGCTCAGACGCGGTCGCGTGGGCCGAGATCTCGACCAGGTAATCGGGCCGCGACAGCCCCTCGACCGGGACCACGCTGACCGCGGGCCGCTCGTCGGCGGCCAGCAGGTCACGCTGCGAGGCGACGAGCTGCTCCCAGCTCCGCGCCAGCGGCTCGGCGATGTGGACCTGGAGGTGGATCAGCCGGGCGAGGCCGGAGAGCAGCGAGCCGGCGATCTCGCGGACGTTGGCGATCGTCCGTGCGTAACGGCCGGCGAGGTCGGGCGGGCCGACCATCTCGCCGGTCCGGTTGTCCTTGCCGACCTGCCCGGAGACGAAGACCAGCTCGCCCAGCGAGATCCCCTGGCAGAAGCCGAAGGCCGCTTCGTTCGGCGCCCCGAGCGCGAACCGCTCCACGGCACTCACGAGGACGGCCCCGCGACGATCGCCTTGGCGCTCGCGACCCGCGCGGTGACGCCCTCGATCGCCTCGCGGAACAGCGACACGTCGGTGCCGAAGAGGATGAAGCGGCACCCCTCGCCGAGTAGGTGCTCGAGCCAGATCGGGTCGTAGGCGTAGGCGCAGGGCACGAGGTCGTGGTCGCGGGCGGCGCCGAGCACCCGCTCCAGGGCCGCGGCGATCGTCGGGTGTCGCGGGCCGGGCGTGTCCGGGCCGACGAACTCCGACGTCGCCAGGCCGATGTCGGAGGCGAAGTCGGTCGGGCCGAGGCAGATCGCGTCGATGCCCTCGACCGCGGCGATCGCGGCCGCGTTGTCGACCGCCTCGGCGGTCTCGAGCAGGGCGACGAGGAGGGTGTCGCGATCCGCCCGAGCCCGGTACTCGGTAGCGGCGGTGCCGCGATCGCCGGCCCGGGAGCCGCGGCAGATGCCGCGGGTGCCGGTCGGCGCGTACTTCGCCCGCTCGACGCAGGCTTCCGCGTCCGCAGCCGTCGCCACCTGGGGAACCCAGATCGCCTCGGCGCCGAAGTCGAGCGCCTTGCCGATCCCGGCGCCGGAGCGGTCGGGGACCCGCACTCCCGCCGGGACGCCGACCGCGCCCGCGGCGCGGACCAGGTTCTCGAGGTCGAGGTCGATCCCGGTCGGCCCGTGCTCGGCGTCCAGCATCACCCAGTCGAAGCCGCCGAAGGCGCAGATCTCGACCGCCGCCGGCGAGCCGGTCATCACGCTCGGCCCGACCAGCACCTCGCCCGCGTCGAGGCGCCGGCGCAGCGTCGTCGCCACCGAGGCCGTCACGCCGCACCCCGCCCGGCGCGCGCCTTCGCGGTGGCGTCCGCGTCGATGACCGCCGCGGCGGGATCAGCGGCGGCGATCACCGCGACCCCGTAGACCGCGGCGGCGCGCTCCGGGCTGACCAGCTCGTCGCGGACGTCCTCGAGCACCCACTCCGGCGGCCGCGTGAACGGGTCCTCCCAGCCGCCTCCGCCCGACTGGAGGAAGTCGAGCAGACAGCCGGCCTCGAGCACGCTGTTGGCGCTCATCACGTCGATCCGCCGCGCCTCGCGGGACTCCGGCGCGTAGACCAGGTCGGTCGGCCGCGGCGAGAGGCCGCCCTCGGCGCCCCAGCCGGGCCGGCGCTGGCGGTCGCCCTGGACGTTGATCGTCGCCCGCCCGTGGGTCATCCGCCAGGGGCTCCAGAGGGCGAAGCCGCCGCGGTGGCGCCCGGCGCCCTCGGAGTCGGGCTGCAGTTGGAAGGCGTCGAAGCTGACCGGGTAGGTCCGCTCCAGCGTCTCGATCGGCTGCAGGCTCGTCCCCGGGCCGATCGGCAGCACCGCGGTGCCCGCGTCGCGCCGCCCCGGTCGCCCGCCCCAGCCGCCGGCCAGCCACAGGTACATGAGGAATTCCTCGCCGGCCCGACCGGGCCGCCCGTCGTGGCCGTGGACGCAGATGTTCACCAGGTTCGTCGGGCAGGCCATGGTCCGCCGCGGCACCACCTGCATCAGGCAGCCGTGGACCGAGGCGAGGATCTTTTCGCCCGGGGACGCCGAGACGCCGGAGACCGGGCGCGGGTACTCGGCGTTGACGATGCTGCGCGGCGGCAGCACCACCTCCACCGGGGCCTCGAAGCCCTGGTTCCACGGCACCTCGTGGAACACCGCCTTCAGCGAGGCGAACAGGGCGGCCCGGGTGGCGGACGCCGAGGAGTTGATCGGCCCGTTCGCCTGCGGCGCGCTGCGGCTGAAGTCGACGGTCATCCCGTCGCCGGCGATGGTGATGTCGAGCCCGACCGGCAGCGGGTCCTCGGACGCCGCCGCCGGATCGCGGTCGATGTAGTCGGTGAACGAGCAGGTGCCGTCGGGGAGGTCGGCGAGGATCTGGCGGAACTGCCTCTCGCCCGCCTCGATCGCCATCTCGACCTGGCGCTCGATCAGGTCGAGGCCGTATTTGTCGACCAGCCGGAGGAAGTGCTCGCGGCCGGTGCGGCAGGCCTCGATCATCCCCCGCAGGTCGCCCCGCACCACCTTCGGGATCCGCACGTTCCGCAGCACCAGCGACTCGACCTCACGGTCCCACTTGCCCTCGCGGATGATGTGGATCGGGGTGATCATCAGCGACTCGGCGTGGGTCGAGGTGGCCGCCGAGTTGAACGAGCCCGGCACCGGGCCGCCCGAGTCGGGCCAGTGCGACACCGACATCACGTAGGCGATGACCTCCCCGGCGTGGAAGATCGGCATCACCGCCGCCACGTCCTGGCCGTGCGTGCCGCCGAGGAAGGGGTCGTTGCAGAGGAAGCAGTCGCCCTCGTCGATCTCCGCCGCGGGGACCGCCTCCAGCACCGACTTGATCCGCGCCGCGCCGGTGCCGAGCAGCATCGGCAGGCCACCCTCGCCGCTCGAGAAGACGTCACCGTTCGGCTTCGCCAGCACGCACGCGTAGTCTTTGCCGATCTGGGTGACGGTCGAGAACGACACCTTCTCCAGCATCGCCCCCATGTCGTCGACGACCGCGGTGAACGCGTTCGAGAGGACCTCGAAGGTGATCGGATCGATCGCCTCGAGGTCCCGTCGGGCCGACTCGCCGGTGGCGGTCATGCCCCCACCTTCCTCCCGATCTTGAGGATCAGGTTGCCGAGCGCGTCGACCTCGACCGCGGTGCCGGGCGGGACGATCGTGGTCGAGTCGTACTGCTCGACGATCGCCGGGCCGTCGAAGGTCATCCCCGGGCTCAGCAGGCCACGGTCGTAGTACGGCGTCTGGTGGTCGACGCCGGCGAACCGGACCTCGCGCTCGTCGACCTTGGCGGTGTCACTGTCGGCGCTGCCCACCGCGCCCTCCTTCAGCGTCGGCTTCGAGGTGCTGCCGATCGCGCTCACCCGCAGCGCCTTGGTCTCGATCGGCAGGTCGGGCACCGCGTACTTGAACTCGTGCTCGTAGTCACTGTGGAATTTCTCCGCCAGGTCACCCTGCACCGCGGCGGTGAACTCCGCGTCGGCGTCCACCTCCAGGGTGAGCGCCCGGATCTGGCCGACGTAACGGACGTCGAGATGACGGCTGGTGATGATCTGGTCGTCGGCGAATCCCTCGTCGCGCAGCAGCTGGCGCGCCTCGTCTTCGAGGCCGGTCAGCTTCCGCTCGACGTCGGTGGGATCGATGCCCTCGTACGGTTCGGTGTAGGCGTGGACGAGGTCGTGCCGGGTGTCGACGGCGAGCAGGCCGAGCGCCGAGGTGGTCCCCGGGTGGGCGGGGACGATGACCTCGGGGATCTCCAGCGTCTGGGCGATCTCCGCCGCGTGCATCGGCCCGGCGCCGCCGAAGGCGACCAGCGAGAACTCGCGCGGGTCGAGGCCCTTCTGGATCGTCATCCGCCGGATGCCGTGCGCCATGTGCTCGTTGGCGATCCGCACGATCCCCTCGGCCGCCTCAACCACGCCGATGCCCATCGGGCCGGCGAACGACTTCTCGATCGCCGCCTCGGCGAGCCCGTGGTCCATCGTCATGCCGCCGCTGAGCAGCGACTCCTCGCGGACGCGGCCGAGGACCAGGTTGGCGTCGGTGGTCGTCGGCTCCTCGCCGCCGCGCTGGTAACAGGCGGGGCCGGGGAGCGCGCCGGCGCTCTGCGGCCCGACGTGCGGGGCGCCGACGTCGTCGACCCAGGCGATCGAGCCGCCGCCGGCGCCGATCGCGATCAGGTCGACGGCCGGGAACCCGACCGGCATCCCCCACTCGATCGTCTGCTCGACGGTCACCGTCGGCTTGCCGTCGAGGATCGTCGCGATATCGGCGCTGGTCCCGCCCATGTCGAGCGAGACGGCGTTCGGCCGGCCGGCGCTGCGGGCGACGAGGGCCGCCGCCATCACCCCGGCCGCCGGGCCGGAGGTCGCGGTGCGGATCGGCAGCCGCAGGGCGCTCGACGGCGTCATGTTGCCGCCGCCCGAGTGCATGATCCGGACACTGCCCTTGTAGCCGAGGGTCTCGACCGCCGCCTCGAGCTGGGCCATGTAGCGCTCGAGGACCGGGCCGACGAAGGCGTTGGCGACCGTGGTCGAGACGCGCGGGAACTCCGGCGGCTCGGGCAGCACGTCCGCCGACGCGCACAGGTAGGCGTCCGGGTGGACCTCGCGGAGGATCTCCAGGGCGCGGTGCTCGTGCGCCGGGTTGGCGTAGGAGTGGAGGAAGCAGACGGCGATCGCCTCGACCCCGCGCTTCTTCCAGAGCAGGCCCGCCGCGCGCACCTGATCCTCGTCGAGCGGCGCCAGGACCTCACCGCCCGCGGAGACCCGCTCCGACGCGGTCAGGCGGTTGTAGCGGGGGACGAGCGGCTCGGGCGGATCCCAGTTGACGTCGTAGGCCTCGCCCCGCGACCCGTTACGGATGTAGAGGATGTCGCGGAAGCCCTCCGTGCAGAGGACGCCGGTCTCCGCCCCGCGCCGGGTGAGCAAGGCGTTGGTGGTGACGGTGGTCCCGTGGTGGAGGACGCGAATTTCCTCGGGGCTGATGCCGACCTTGGTGACGGCGTCGACCACACCCTGCTCGAAGTTCGGCGGCGTCGACGGGGTCTTCGCCACCTCGATCCGACCATCGTCGTGCAACGCCACCAGATCGGTGAACGTGCCACCCGTGTCAGTTCCGATACTCCACATCGTTACTTCTCCTTTCGGCGAGGCCGGACGATTTCGCGGTCAGCCCTGGTTGGCACGAGCGCGCAGACGGTCGAGGTAGACGGCGACGACGAGGATCACGCCGGTGACGATCAACTGCCAGCTGGTCGAGGTGCCGGCGAGCGCCAGGGCGTTCGCGAGCACCTCGAGGAACACGACTCCCAGGACCGCACCCCAGATCGAGCCCGATCCACCCGACAGGGACACCCCGCCGAGCAACACCGCGGCGGCGGCGTTCAGTTCGAGCGATTCACCCATCTTCGGGTCGACGCTGGCGGTGCGGCCGATGGTCATGATCGCGGCGAGCGCCGCGCAGAGGCCGGTGATCGCGTACACCGCCGCGATCACCCAATCGGTGCGAACCCCCGACAGCCGGGCCGCCTCACGGTTGCCGCCGACCGCGTAGATCTGGCGGCCGAAGGTGGTGAGCCGCAGCATCAGGTAGATCGCCACCACCGTCGCCACCGCGATAAGCAGGGCGATCGGCACGTGCCCACCCAGCGTCGTCTCGTTGCCGATCTTCTGGGTGAGGCTGTCTTCGTACATGCTGATCGTTTCCGAGTTCGTCCACAGGTAGACGATGCCGCGGAAGAGCGACAGGGTGCCGAGGGTGACGACGAAGAACGACATGTTCAAGCGCCCGATCAGGAAGCCGTTGATGGCGAAGCCGACGATCAGCCCGAAGGCGAGGCAGATGACCAAGGCCGGCACCGGGGGCGTGCCGCCGGTGTAGAGCTTCGCGTAGAGCGTCCCCGACAGGGCGAGCGAGGAACCGATCGAGAGGTCGACGCCGCCGGTCAAGAGCGCCAGGGTCATCCCGGCCGCGAGCACCAGCGGCACGCCGAGGGCGCGGCCCAGGTTCGTCAGGTTCCCGGGCTCGTAGAAGTTCGACTGGACGAAGGCCTCGACCACGAGCAGGATCACGAGGACGCTGCCGACCCCGATGAACGGCCCGACCTGACTCTCGAGGATCCGCCGCGGGAGCTGCCGCGCTCCGGCCGCCCTGCCCCCGGCGACACGCCCGGCCGCCGGCTCCAACACCTGGTGATTGCTCATACCGTTCCCTCCGGTTCCCGTGCACCCTTGAACGCCATCGCGGTGACCGAGGCCTCCGTCGCCTCCTCACCCAGCTGCTCCCCGACCACGCGGCCGCGGCGCATGACCGCGATCCGATCGGCGAGCCGCAACAGCTCCAGCAACTCCGAGGAGCAGACGACGATCGCGGTCCCGCGCGCCGCCAGCCCTTCCAGCAGTCGGTAGATCTCGTCCTTCGCCCCGACGTCGACCCCCCGGGTCGGCTCGTCGAGGATCAACACGCGCAGGCCGCGGGCCACCCACTTGGCGATCACGATCTTCTGCTGGTTGCCGCCGGAGAGCGTGTCGACGCAGGTCGTCGCCGCGGGCGCCTTGATCCGCAGGCGCTCGAAGGAATCGCGCACCAGCGCCGACTCGTCGCCGAAGTCGCGGAAGCCGAAGCGGCCCATCTGGTCCCAGGACGCCATCGTGATGTTCTCCCCGACGCTGGCGGAGAGGACGAGGCCCTGGCCCTTGCGGTCGTCGGGGACGAAGCCGATCCCGGCGGCGATCGCGTCCTTCGGTGAACGCAGCCGCACCGGCCTGCCGCCGACCTCGACCGTGCCCTTGGACGGGATCGCGCCGAACAGGGCGCGGGCGAGCGTGCTCCGACCCGATCCCGCCTGCCCGGCGATCCCGAGGATCTCGCCGCTGCGGACGGCGAGGTCGATCCCGCCGATCTTGCCCGCCGCGGCGAGGCCGGAGGTGCGCAGGGCGAGGTCCGCCCCGGCGTCGTCGGGTCGGACCCGGTCGGCGGGGCGGACGAAGATCGAGGAGAGGTTGCGGCCGACCATCAGCTCCACCAGCTCGTCCTCATTGGTCTCCGCCACCCGGCGGTCGGCGACGTGGGCGCCGTCGCGGAGGACGACCAGGCGGTCGCAAAGTTCGAAGTACTCGCGCAGCCGGTGGGTGATGTAGACGACCGCGGTGCCCTCCTGGCGCAGCGCCCGCAGGGCCTTCATCAGGGTCTCGACCTGGTCGAGCGGGAGCGACGCGGTCGGCTCGTCGAGGATCAGGACCCGCGGCCGCCGCTGCAGCATCTTCGCGATCGAGATCAGGTGCTGCTGGTAGAGCGGCAAGCGGCCCAGCCGGACGCTCGGCGCGATGCGCAGGCCGAGCGCGGCGAGGATCCGCTCGGCCTCCTGCCTGGCGGCGCCCCACCTGATCGTGCGCAGCCGGGTCCGCGGCATCCGCCCGAAGAGCAGGTTCTCCGCCACCGTGAGGTCGGCGTGGACCTGCACCTCCTGGGCGACCAGGCCGATGCCGCGGTTCAGGGCGTCCGCGGGGGAGGAGAACGCGACCGGCTCGCCCGCAATCGCGACCGTCCCCGCGTCGGGCTGGTAGCTGCCCGCGAGCACCTTCATCAGGGTCGACTTGCCCGAGCCGTTCTCGCCCGCGACGCCGACGATCTCACCGGTGCCGATCGTCAGATCGACATCGCTGAGCGCCTGGACGCCGGGGAAGTGCTTGCCGATCGAGATCAGCTCGACCAGCGGGGCCGGCGGCACGCCGGGGCCCGCCGCACGGTCGCGCGGCGGGCCCTGCATCTCGGCGTCGGAGGTCATTCGCAGCCGGGAAGCGAGCTGCTGGGATCAACCGGCTCTTCCGATTCCTGGAAGAGCTCCGGATCTTCTTCGCTCAGCACCGTGCCCGCCTTGATCGCTTCGATCTGCTCTTCCGGCGAGGGGTGGGAGGCGATGTTGGCCTTGTCGTAGCACTTGGGCCAGACCGTGACCACTTTCGGCGGGTTCTTCTGCGTGCCTTCGACGTAGTCGATCATCAGTTCGGCCAGCGTCTGACCGACCACCGCGGCGCGGTAGTCCCAGGACATGTCGATGCGGCCTTTTTCGACCGCTTCCACACCTTCGGGGCCGAGGTTGTAACCCATGATGAACAGCTGTTCGCGCATCCCCAGCTGTTCGGCGGCCAGGGCGGCGCCTTCCGCGGTCGGGTCGTTGTAGGCGGCGACCGCGAACGCGTCGGACGAGTTCTGGAGTGCGGCTTCCGCGGTCGGGCGGGCGCCGGCGACGTTGTCGGTTTTGTTCAGGAATTTGGTGACCTTGACTTCACTGTCACATTTTCCGACGTTTTCTTCGAACGCCTTCTCGAGGATTTCCACACCTGGGTTCGGCAGCCCGAAGGCACCGAACAGTGCTTCTCCGCCGCCGCTGGGAGCGTGCTTGCAGACCTGTTCGGCGGCCTGCTTGCTGACCAGCTTGCGGCCCTCGAGCACGTCGGTGACCACACCCGACTTCGACGGTTCGTAGATCTCATGGGCGAAGACCGGGATGCCCGCTTCCTGGGCCCGCTTCATCGGCGGCAGCAGCGCGTCTTCGTCCTGGGGCCAGATCGCGATCGCGTCGACGCCTTCGCTGGTCAGCTGATCCATGTTGCTGATCTGGTTGTTGACCAGGTCGTTGACGTTCGATTCGAGGACGACCGCCTTGACACCGCGAGCTTCCGCCTCCGCCGCGAACGCTTTCTGCATCTGACACACCACCGCGTTCGAGCAGTCCAGGGCGGAGTCGAAGCCGATCGTGATTTCGGAGGCGCCGGAACTGCCCGATTCACCCGAGCTCGCGGATTCGCCGGAGCCCGAGGAGGAGGCAGCGGTGGACGGTGAAGACGAAGAATCGGAGCTTCCCCCACACCCGGAGAGCACCAGCGCTCCGACGGCGAGCGCGGCCAAAAGGACCAGCAGGCCCCTCGGTGAGCGGGTGGCGTCGCGTTTGATCATGGGTTTCCTTTCAGATCCACAATGTAGTTGTTCCCTGTTCCCTTCCCATATGCAAGCAGACTACAGACAGAAACAGAAAATGCAACCACTTTGTGAGCTGGACTCCACACGTAATATTGTGGTTGTCGGAAGAGGAACTTCAAGACCTTCAGGGGAGGCGTCCGTGGCTGCAAAATCGAAGCCCAAGCCCGCGCAGAAGAGCGGCGACGGCGATGGGAGGGCCGACTACGGGTCCCAACAACGGGAGCTGGGGGCGAAAATTCGTCTGCTGCGGAACGGGTTGGGATTCACCATCTCCGACCTGGCGGAGAAGACCGAACTGTCCTCGTCGCTGATCTCTCAGGTCGAGCGAGGCGTCGCCGAGCCCTCACTCAGCTCGTTGCGCCGGATCGCGGAGGTGCTCGGCGTCCCCGTCGCCACCCTGTTCGTCGGCGGCGACGACAACCCGTCGGACAGCTCGAACCGGCGCGGGGAGCGCCTTGTGGTGCGTGCCGACGCCCGCCGCATCCTCAAAGCCCCCGACTCCGACATGCTCCACGAACTGCTGGTGCCCGACCTCTCCTCGCGCGTCCTCGAGCTGACCCAGACCCAGATGCCGCCGAACTCGCGGATGCCGGACGAACCGACGCAACACTCCGGTGAGGAGTCGGTGATCGTGCTGGAGGGCCAGATCATCGCGATCCACGATGGTGAGGAGTTCTCACTGAACGCCGGTGACACGATCTCCTGGAACCCGGCGCTTCCACACTGGATCGAGAACCGTACCGACGAGCCGGCGACGGTGATCGGTGTGGTGACGCCACCGACGTTCTGAGGTAGGTGCTCGGCGCGGCGGCGCCGACGGTCAGTCGCGCAGGACGGATGCACCCGAGAGCTCGACGATCGCCCGCCCTTCGAGGCCCGCGGCGAGCGCCGCCAGGCCCTCGTTGATCTCGGCCAGGGTGTAGCGGGTGGTCACGATCCGGTCGATCGCGAGTTCACCGTTGTGCCAGTGGTCGAGGATGCGGGGTACGTCGAACCGCGGCACCGAGCTGCCGTAGAGCGTGCCGATGACACGCTTCTCTTCCGAGAGCAGCTGGGCCGGGCTGAAGGAGGTGCTGCTGGCCGCGGGCGGGACGCCGACGACGATCACCGCTCCGCCCGGGCAGACGAGGTCGATGCTCGCTTCGATCAGCGAGCCGATCCCCACCGCCTCGACCGCGATGTCGACCCCTTCGGCCGTCACCTCGGCAACCACCGCGGCGAGGCTTTCCGCGTCCGGGTCGACCGCGTGGGTGGCGCCGAGCTCAAGCGCGAGGCCGCGCGCCGCCGGCGAGCGGTCGACCGCGATGATCGGGTTGGCGCCCGAGATCCGGCAGGCCTGGACGGCGTTGATCCCGACCCCGCCGCAACCGATCACGAGGACGCTCTGCCCCGGCCGCACCCGGGCCGCGTTCACCACCGCGCCGTATCCGGTCATCACCGCACAACCGACCACCGACAGGAGGTCGAGGGGCAGCGACGGATCGACCGGGACGACGCCCGACTCCGGGACGACGGTGTGCTCGGCGAACGCCGAGACGCCGGAGAAGTGGAAGAGCCGCTCCTCGCCGACGTGGAGCCTGCTGGTCCCGTCGGCGAGGAGGCCGGTGCGGCGCAACCGTGCGGCGACCTCGCAGAGGACGGGGCGCCCGCGGACGCACTGGGCGCAGATGCCGCAGCTGGGGCGGTAGGAGAGGACCACGTGATCGCCGGGCTCGACCGAGGTCACCCCCAGGCCGACCTCGGTGACGATCCCCGCGGCCTCGTGGCCGGGGACGGCCGGGAGCGGCTGCGGGATCGCCCCGGCGATCATCGTGAGGTCGCTGTGACAGAGGCCGGCGGCGACGATTTCGACCGCGACCTCTCCCTGCTTCGGGGAATCGACCGTGATCTCGGTCAGCTCCAGCGGCTCGCCCGCCGCGCGCAGCACCGCGGCCATTGCCTGGGTAGACATATATCTCTCGCTCGGTCGGGGCGTCGGGGCCGCGGCTCAGAGCTGGACCATCACGGTCTTGGTTTCCGTGTACATCTCGACCGCCTCGGCCCCGTGCTCGCGCCCGAGCCCGGACTGCTTGTAGCCGCCGAAGGGCAGGATCGGGTCCTGCGGGCCGACCGTGTTGACCCAGACGGTGCCCGCCTGGAGCGCCTTCGAGACCCGGTGCGCGGTGGCCAGGTCGCGGGTCCAGACCGCGGCCGCGAGCCCGTAGCTGGTGTCGTTGGCGAGCCGCACCGCCTCCTGCTCGTCGCCGAAGCGGATCACCGAGCCGACCGGGCCGAAGATCTCCTCGCGGGCGATCTTCATCTCGTTGGAGACCGCGTCGAAGACGGTCGGCGCCACGAAGAAGCCGCGGCCCTCGAAGGCGCCGCCGCCGGTCTTCGCCTCGGCGCCTTCGCCGTGGCCGGCGTCGAGGTAGGAGGTGACGCGGTCGAACTGCTCGGCCGAGACCAGCGGGCCGATCTTCGAGGCGGGGTCGAAGGGGTCGCCGGGGGTGTAGCCGGCCGCCTGGGCGGCGAGCGCCTCGACGAACTCGTCGGCGATCGACTCGTGGACGAAGACCCGGGTGGCGGCCGCGCAGACCTGGCCGGAGAGCCGGCAGAAGCCGCGCGCCGCCGCCTCGGCCGCGGCGTCGAGATCGGCGTCGGGGAAGATCACGTTCGGCGACTTGCCGCCGAGCTCCAGCGTCACCCGCTTGAGGTTGCCGGTGGAGGCCTCGAGGATGCGGCGGCCGGTCTCGGTGGACCCGGTGAAGGCGATCTTGTCGACGTCCCGGTGGGCGGCGAGCGCGGCGCCCGCGGTCTCGCCGAACCCGGTGACGATGTTGACGGCGCCCGCCGGGACGCCGGCGTCCATCAACGCCTGACCCAGCACCCCGGCGCTCAGCGGCGTCTGCTCGGCGGGCTTCAGCACCACCGTGTTGCCGCAGGCGAGCGCGCCGGCGATCTTCCAGGTGGCCATCAGGACCGGGTTGTTCCAGGGGATGATGCCGCCGCAGACCCCGACCGGTTCGCGCACCGTGTAGTTGAACATCGTCCCGGCCGACGGGCTGGTGGCGCCGAAGATCTTGGTCGGCCAACCGGCGTAATAGCGGAACACCTCGGCCGCCCGCTCCATCATCACCTGCATCTGGACGTGCGGCGTGCCGTTGTCGAGCGCGTCGAGGAGCGCCATCTCCTCCGCCTTCTCTTCGACCTGCTCGGCGCAGGCGAGCAGCAGCCGGGTGCGGTCGTGGGGCGACATCCCGCGCCAGCTCGGCTGCTCGAAGGCCCGCCGCGCGGCGGCGACCGCGCGATCGATGTCCTCGGCGTCGCCGGCGGCGGCGCTCGCCAGCACCTCCTCGGTGGTCGGGTCGATCGTCTCGAAGGTCTTGCCGGAGGCGGCGTCGACCCACTCACCGTCGATGAGCAGCCGCTTGGCCGCGCCGTCGAGCGAAGCCGGGCGGGGACGGTCCTCGAGAATCGTGATGGTGGCTGGCATGCGGCGCTCCTTTGGCATCAAGTCGTCGTCAATCCAAGGTTTCGGCCGCACGAGACCGCACTCGTCACGAGCGGTGTCAAGCACGGGCGAACGCCCCGTCGCGGCCATCGAGGTCACCCTTGGAGGTTGATCACGTTATACCTCTTACCGAGGCGATGCGCAACTCTATTGAAGTTCTGGGGGGCCTTCGTAGGGACGGGGGGCGCGTGGGGCTGGCGGCCGTCCGAGGTGGTCCCGGGCGTCCCGGGCGCCTCATGGGGGTCCTGGCAGGCTGTGACCCCCATGAGGCGCCCAGGACGTGAGGCTTAGCGTGGGAAGACGTCAAGGGTTCGTGACGAAGAGGCCGAGGACGTCACACCTCCCGGCCCCACAGAACCCCTGCCCTGGAGGTGAGTTCGCAGTTAGCGACAATATGTGTCGCTAACTGCGAACTCACCTCCAGGGCGCGTGGGGTTCCCGGCGTCTTCGTGACGGGGTCACGCTTCGGTGACGGGTCCGTCCGTCCGCCGTGAGGGATCCGTGGCCCTCCCGTGAGCCTCCCGGCACGGTCCCTCCACCTCTCCCCCCGGGAGTGGCCCGGGAGGGACGGCGGGGGTGACCCTGGACGAACCTCCCCGCAGTTCGTGAGGGAAGGGTCACCCCCGCCGT
>Ga0153956_1001290_pt1 | contig 22749 bp, 20 predicted proteins | sample TSFL040MetaG_FD_104704 | JGI IMG/M metagenome (GOLD analysis project Ga0153956, IMG submission 104704) | Attine ant fungus gardens microbial communities from Florida, USA - TSFL040 MetaG | ecosystem: Host-associated > Fungi > Mycelium > Unclassified | place: USA: Florida, Wekiwa Springs... | reverse complement strand
CACCCCGGTCACCCGGCCATCCTCACCGGCGCCGAGGATCTCGACCGGCGACCGCAGGAAGCGCAGCTCGATCCGATGGCTGTGCCCGACCGGCTCACGCGCCGCGTACTCCCGCAACAGCTCGACGTTGCGCTTGGTCGTCGCGTCGCTGGCGTCGGACTCCAGATGCGCCGTGCTGTGCTCGTCGAGCTCCAGCGCCAGCGCGTCGACCTCGATGTCCGCGCGCGCGAGCTCGCCGAGCTCGCGCAGCTCCGGCGTCGTGAACGCCGCCTGCACCGGCCCGCGGCGGCCGAGCACGACGACCTCGCGCACGCCCGCGGCGGCCAGCGCCTCGATCGCGTGATCGGCCGTGTCGGTGACCGTGATCTCGTCCGGCGCCAGCACGAGCATGCGCGCGACGTCGACGGCGACGTTGCCGTTGCCGATCACGACCGCGCGCTCGTGCGCGAGGTCGAACTCGTGGTCGGCGAAGTGCGGATGGCCGTTGTACCAGGCGACGAACTCGGTCGCCGAGTGCGACCCGAGCCGGTCCTCGCCGGGAATGCCGAGCCGGTTGTCGGCGGAGGTGCCGACCGCGTAGACGACCGCGTGATAGCGCTCCAGCAGCTGCTCGCGCGTGAGGTCGCGGCCCAGCTCGACGCCGCCGAAGAAGCGGAAGTCCGGATGCGCGGCCGTGCGCTCGTACACGCGCGTGACGCTCTTGATCTTCGGATGGTCCGGCGCCACCCCCGCGCGCACCAGCCCGAACGGCGTCGGCAGCGCCTCGAACAGATCGACCGCGAAGCCCGCCTTCAGCAGCTGATCGGTCGCGTAGAAGCCCGAAGGACCGGCGCCGACGACCGCGGCTCGGGACTGGATCTCGCTCGTCATGCCCATGCACTCTATTGCGGACCGGCTTTCACCCATTTGGCGCTGCCGCCAGACGAACGTCCAGCGATTCGCGCTCCTCTCATGTCGCCTCGGCATGCTCGGCGCTTCGCGGCCTCGGGGGTGAGAAGGGGTCGCGCTCTGTCAGAGGGCCAGAGAGATCCCCGTGGTTGGGGACCAAGGAGGGTGATTCATGAGAGGTGCAGTAGCCAAGCTGGCCGCGGGCGCAGCGGTGCTCGTGGCGTTCGGCCTTGCCAGTCCGGCCGCGCACGCCGACACGACGCCGAGCGGCATCCAGCTCGGCGCGGACGGCCTGACGGCGGACCAGTTCAGCTACCCGGACGCGATCCGCGAGCGCGTCACGATCCCGGTCAACGGCGTCGACCAGGACGGCGACACCTTCGCCGACGAGGTGTCGGTCGACATCATCCGGCCGAAGGAGACCGCGCCGGTCAGCGCCGGCGGCACGGGCCTGAAGGTGCCGGCGATCATCGACGACTCGCCGTACTACACGTCGGTCGGGCGCGGCAACGAGACGCAGTACATCCACACGACCGCGAACGGCACGCTCGACGAGTTCCCGCTGTTCTACGACAACTACTTCGTCTCGCGCGGCTACGCGGTGATCCTCGCCGACGCGATCGGCACGGCGTTCTCGACCGGCTGCCCGCTGCACGGCGGCCCCGGTGACGTCGACGGCTTCAAGACCGTGATCGACTGGCTGATGGGCCGCGCCACGGGCTTCTATGCCGACGGCTCACCCGCCGTCGCCAGCTGGGACAACGGCAAGAACGCGATGATCGGCAAGTCGTACGACGGCACGTTCGCCAACGGCGTCGCCTCGACCGGCGTCGACGGGCTGACGACGATCGTCCCGATCTCGGCGATCTCGTCCTGGTACGACTACTCGCGCATGGGCGGCATCCGGGAGAACACGCACTACCCGGCGAGCCTGGACAACAGCATCACGCGCGACGTCTCGGCCTCGATCCTCGGCGTCGCGCCGCCGGTCAACCACAACACGCACTGCGCGTCGGTGATCGCCGGCCTGAACAACGTCGACGGCGACGACACCGGCGACATGAACGCCTTCTGGCAAGCCAGGGACTACCTGGACAACGGCGCCGGCGAGAGCGTCGACAACGTCCACGCGGCGGTCTTCGAGTCGCACGGCATCAACGACGACAACGTCCGCCCGAAGCAGTTCGCGCAATGGTGGGCGGGCCTGACGCGCAACAACGTGCCGCGCAAGCTCTGGCTCTCGCAGGAGGGCCACGTCGACCCGTTCGACTACCACCGCGACGCCTGGGTCACCGAGCTGCACAAGTGGTTCGACTACTGGCTGCAGGGCGTCAACGACGGCGTCATGAACGAGCCGCAGGTCACGATCGAGCGCTCGCCTGACGTCTACGAGGACGACGCGTCCTGGCCGCTGCCGGGCACGAAGACGCAGGACATGTTCCTGCAGGGCTCGAGCGCCACGCAGGCCGGCTCGATGGGCCTCAGCTCAGGCGGCGCGACCAGCACGCTGCAGTTCACCGACCAGACGGTCGCCAACTCCCGCGGCACGCTCGCGAGCCCGGCCGAGGCGACGCAGATGAGCAACCCGTCGACGGTCCAGGCCGGCCGCCTGGCGTTCCTCAGCAAGCCGCTGACGGCGCCGCTGCACATCTCCGGCACGCCCTACGTCGACCTCTGGGCGTCGCTCGACAAGCCGCAGAGCAACATCGGCGCGATCCTCGTCGACTACGGCACCGGCGACCACGTCAACGCCAAGTCCAACGAGGGCGTCAAGACCGACACGAACGCCGCCGACCGCCAGTGCTATGGCGACTCGACGCCGGCCGACAGCGCCTGCTACGAGCCCGTCACCAAGGTCGTCCAGTCCTACACGCAGTTCCGCATCTCCAAGGGCATCCTGGACTCGTCGAACCGCGACTCGCTCTACACCGGCACGCCGGTCACGCCGGGCCAGGAGTACGAGTTCAAGTTCGACATCCTGCCGACCGACTACGTCGTCCCGGCGGGCCACCAGATCGGCCTGATCGTCGTCGGCAACTACACCGACTTCAGCTCGGTGGCGCAGACCGCCGGCGCGACCTTCACGGTCGACACCAAGAAGAGCAACCTGCAGCTGCCGGTCGTCGGCGGCTACCAGGCCTCGCTCGCGTCGGGCGCCTTCAACGCCGACACGATCGCGCCGGTCATCTCCAACGTGCCGGCGAACATCACGACGCACACCTCGACCGCGGCCGGCGCCGTCGTCACGTACACGCTGCCGACCGTCACCGACAACGAGGACCCGAACCCGACGATCGCCTGCGATCACCCCTCGGGCTCGACGTTCACGATCGGCGAGACGCTCGTGACCTGCACGGCGACTGACGCGAGCGGCAACACGAGCACGGCGACGTTCACCGTGACCGTGGGCGGCGACCAGACGGTCGGCGGCCGCGTGCCGAGCACGCTGTCGCTGACGCTCGGCGCGGCGCCGGACTTCGGCACCTTCACGCCCGGCGTCGACAAGACCTACACGGCCTCGACGTCGGCGACCGTGATCTCGACCGCCGGCGACGCGCTGCTGACCGTGGCCGACCCGGACACGGCCCACCCGGGCCATCTGGTCAACAACGCGTTCGCGCTCTCGGAGGGCCTGCAGGCCAAGGCCACCGATCCGGGCACGAGCGGCTCGCCGTTCAACCAGATCGGCGCCTCCTACAACCTGCTGGCCTGGAGCGCGCCGGTCTCGAACGACCCGGTGACGATCTCCTTCCAGCAGCACATCGGCGCCACCGAGGCGCTGCGCACCGGCGTCTACAGCAAGCAGCTGACCTACACGCTGACCACGACGACGCCGTAGCCGTCACCCGCACGTAAGTACGCCGCGTCGGGCTCCCCTCGGGGAGCCCGACGTCGTTCTCAGGCGATCACGTCGAGCAGGAAGCGGCGCGACCGGGGCTCGCTCAGCTCGACGCGGTGCCCGGCCGCCTCGACCAGCGTCGCGATCGCCGCCGGGCCGCGCGGCGCCGGCTTGGCCGCGAGCGCGATCCGCGCCACGTCGCCGCGCGTCGCCTTGACCATGTGGCTGATCGCGGCGCGCGTGCCGTCCGGGCGCTGCTGGAAGGCGCGGACGGCGACCGTCGTCGCCGCGCGCGGCGTCCAGGCGCCGGCGTAGCCGCCCGAGCGCAGGTCGAGCACGAGGCCGCGGTCCGGCAGCGCCGCGGCAAGTGCGGCGCGCCAGTAGCCGGCGAGCGCGCCGACGCCCGGCAGCCGCGCGCCGATCGAGAGCCGGTAGGCGGGGATCCGGTCGCCGGGCGCGACGACGCCCCAGAGCGCGCTGGCGATCAGCACGCGGCGGCGCGCCGGCGCCGGCAGCTCGGGCAGGCGCAGGCGCTCGTAGAGCACGCCGCTGTAGACGGCGGCGGCGCGGGCGGCGGGCGCGGTGCGCAGGCGGGCGTCGAGCGCCAGCTCGTCCGCCTGCGCGGCGGACAGGCCGAGCGCTTCCAGCGCCGCCGCCGGCGGCCCGGCGACGAGCTCGGCGAGCGCGTCCAGCAGCCGCTCGCGCAGCGGCGTCAGCTGCGGGAACGCGAGCGCGGCGAGCTCGACGGGACGGCCGCGGCGCGGCGCCGTCTTGCCCTCCGATGGCGGCAGCAGCACGAGCACGGCGGCCGAGCTTAGACGCGGGCGCGGCCGGCGCTCAGCCGAAGCGGCGGCGCAGGCGCGGCAGCACGTCGCGCGCGAACAGCTCGAGCGCGCGCGGCTGGTCGTCGCCCGGGAAGTGGAAGAGCAGCTCGCGGAAGCCGAGCTCGACGTACGGCGCGATCCGCTCGACGACCTCGTCCGGGTCGGCGGAGACGATGAAGCGGCTGCTCGCGCGCTGCTTGTTGGCGTCCGCGAGCCGCTCCAGCTCGATCGGGTCCTCGACGCCGGACTTCTCCTCCGGCGACAGGGCGAGCGCGGCCCACCACTCGCAGGCGCGCTCGGCGGCCTCGACGTCCGTGTCGTAGGAGACCTTGACCTCGATCATCGTGGCGATCGCGCCAGCGTCGCGGCCGGCCTTCTCGGCGCCCTCGCGGACCTTCTCGAGCAGCGTGCGGTACAGCTCGGGGCGCTTGCCGCTGGTGCAGATGAAGCCGTCGCCGGCGCGGCCGGCGAGCGCGGCGGCGAGCGGACCGGAGGCGGCAACGTAGATCGGCACCGGCGCCTGCGGCCGGTCGTAGATCGTCGCGCGGTCGACGCGGTAGTACTCGCCCTCGAAGTCGACGCGCTCTTCGCTCCAGAGCCGGCGGATCAGGCCGATCGCCTCCGCCAGGCGCCGGCGGCGCTCCTTGGCGCCGGGCCAGGCGTGGCCGGTGACGGGCGTCTCGTTCATCGCCTCGCCGGTGCCGACGCCGAGGAACACGCGCTCGCTGCCGTAGAGCGCGCCGAGCGTGGCGAAGGCCTGGGCGACGATCGCCGGCTGGTAGCGCAGCGTCGGCGTCAGGACGCTGGTGCCGATCCGCGCGGCCGCCGTCGCGCCGCCGGCGGCGCCGAGCCAGGGCAGCGCCGCGGGCGAGTGGCCGCCGTGATGGCGCCACGGCTGGAAGTGGTCGGACAGGGCGATCGTGTCGAGCCCCAGCGCCTCGGCGCGGGCCGAGTAGTCGAGCAGCTGACGCGGGCCGAACTGCTCGGCCGACGCCTTGTATCCGTAGCGCATCGCCCGCGGATCGTAGCCCTCACGTGTGGCGATTCCCGTGGGCTATCGCCGACCGCGATTCTGTGTATTGGACGGCATACCGCCCCGGCCGTACTCTTGCTCTCGACGACTTGGTGGCTCCCCACCTCGCAGCGGGCAGGCACATATCTCTCCTCCCCTCGCCCGTTGCCCGTCACTTGCGCGTAGGGCCTCTGCCGATTCCTCTCTCCTCCTCGGCAGGGGCCCTCGCGTCGTTGACGAGCGCGAGGAAGGCGCGCTGGATCGGCGACTCGTCGTCAGTCCGCCAGGCGACCGCCAGCTCCACCTGCGGCACGTCCTCGACCAGGCGCCGGTAGGTGACGCCGCGCCGCACCAGCGCGCGGACCGACTCCGGCACGATCGAGATGCCGACGCCGGCGGCGACCAGGCCGATCACCGTCTGCATCTCGGTCACCTCCTGGACGATCACCTCCTCGCCGCCGAGCTGGTCGGTCACGCCGGCCAGCGCCGTGCGCAGCCCCGGCGCGCCGGCGCGCGAGAGCAGGATCAGCGGCTCGCCGACGAGGTCGGCGACGTGCACGCGCGGCGCCGCCGACAGCGGGTGCATGTCCGGCAGCGCGACGACGACCGGCTCGGCCAGCACGGTCAGCGTCGAGATGCCCTGGCGCGGCTGGCGCGGGCGCACGAAGCCGATGTCGATGCGGCCGTTCTCGAGCTGGCGCAGCTGCTCGGTCGTGTCGAGCTCGTGCAGGCGCAGCACGACGTCGCCGTAGCGCTCGCGGAAGGCGTGCAGCAGCTCCGGCACGACCGAGTACATCGCCGAGCCGACGAAGCCGATCGCCAGCCGGCCGACCTCGCCGCGCTGGATCCGCCGCGCCTCGAGCGCGGCGTCCTCGACGGCGGCGAGGATCTCTCGCGCGCGCTCGAGGAAGGCGGCGCCGGAGGCGGTCAGCTCGACGCGGTGCTGGTTGCGCGCCAGCAGCTGCGCGCCGACCTGCTGCTCGAGCTGGCGCACCTGCTGGCTCAGCGGCGGTTGGGACATGTGCAGGCGCTCGGCCGCGCGGCGGAAGTGCAGCTCCTCGGCGACGGCCACGAAATAGCGCAGGTGGCGAAGCTCCATTCGCTCCACGAACGGTAGCCGCTGGCTTCCAAGCAAGCTCTCAGGGTCGTCTTCGCCGCTTCCAAGGGGCCGTCGCGATGGTGGGCGCATGACCGCGACGATCCACGAAGGCGCCCTGCCGGCGGGCGCGGCGCCCGCGAGCGCCGCCCGCGCCCGCCGGCGCTCGATCCCCCGCCCACGACCGGAGCTGATCGCGCTGCTCGTGCTGGCGGCCGTCCTGAACCTCTGGGGACTGTCCAAGAACGGCTTCGCGAACGACTACTACGCGGCGGCCGTGCGCTCGATGGCGTCGAGCTGGCACGACTTCTTCTACGGCTCGCTCGACAAGGCCGGCGTGATGACGGTCGACAAGCCGCCGCTCGCGCTCTGGGTGCAGGCGCTCTCGGCGCGGATCTTCGGCATGCACTCGCTCAGCCTGCTGGTGCCGCAGGCGCTGATGGGCGTCGGCTCGGTCGCGCTCGTCTACGACCTGACGCGGCGGCTCTGGGGCCGCATCGGCGGCTTCGCCGGCGGCGCCGCGCTGGCGCTGACGCCGATCACCGTCGCGATCTCGCGCCACAACAACCCGGACGCGGCGATGATCCTCTGCGTCGTCGCGGCGCTGTGGGCGCTGGTGCGGGCGCTGCAGGACGGGCGCACGCGCTGGCTGGTGCTGTGCGGCGCCTGCGTCGGGCTCGGCTTCGAGGCGAAGATGGGCGCGGCGCTGCTGGTCGTGCCGGGGATCGTGGCGGCGTGGCTGTGGGTCGCGCCGCGCGGGCGGATCGCGGCGCTGCGCTCGCTCGCGGCGGGCGCCGGCGCGCTGCTCGTGGTCGGCGGCGCCTGGCCGCTGCTGATGCTGCTGACGCCGGCCGCCGACCGGCCCTTCATCTCGGGCACGAGCGACAACAGCATCCTCTCGCTGATCTTCGGCTACAACGGCCTCGGCCGGCTGGACGGCCAGTCCGGCGGGCCTGGCGGCGGTGGCTTTGGCGGTGGACCGGGCGGCGTCTTCGGCGGCGGCACCGGCGTGACGCGGCTGCTCGGGGAGTCGCTCGGCGGCCAGGCGGGCTGGCTGCTCGGCATGGCGCTCGTCGGCGGGATCGCGCTGCTCGCGATCAGCCGGCTGCGGCGCGACGCCCGCAGCGGCTGGCTGCTCGGCGTCGGCGGCGCGTTCCTGGTGACGGCTGTCGCGTTCAGCGCCGCCAAGGGCATCTTCCACCCGTACTACACGTCCGAGCTGGCGCCGTTCACGGCGATGCTGATCGGCGCGGTCGCCGGCCACGTCGCGCTGCGGCGGCGCTCGTGGCGGCTCGTCGGCGCGCTGGCGATCGCCGGCGGCGTCGGCAGCGAGCTGGCCGTGCTGCACAGCCAGGGCACGCTGTCCTGGCTGGTGCCGCTGCTGCTGGTCGTCGGCGTCGCGGTCGTCGCCGGCGCGCTGCTGGTGCCGAGCCGGCTGGCGCGGATCGCGCTCGCGACGGGCCTGATCGCGCTGGCGATCGCGCCGGCGAGCTGGGCCGTGCAGACGCTCGGCTACGCGACCAGCAGCACGTTCCCGTCGGGCGGGCCGCAGAGCGCGGGCGTCGGCGGGCCGGGCGGCGGCGGGCCAGGCGGCGGCTTCGGCGGGCGCGGCATGGGCGCGCCGGGCCTAGGCGGCAGCGCGACCGGCGGCGGCGCGACCGGACCCGGCGGCGCGACCGGCGGCGGCACGGCCGGCAACGGCTCGACCGGACCCGGCGGCACGACCGGCAACGGCGCGACCGTCGGGGCTCAGGGCGGTCCGCCCGTCGGTGGCGTCCAGTCCGGCGGCGCGAACGGCCAGGGCTTCGCCGGCGGCGGCCCGGGCGTGCCGCCCGCGGCGGCGCAGGGCCGGCGCGGCAGCGGGCAGGGCTTCAGCTCCGGCCAGCGTGGCAGCGCAGGCGCCGGGCCGGGCGGCTTCGGCGACGACGCCGGCCTGCAGTCGGTGCTGAGCTACGTCAAGGCGCACGGCGGCGGGACGATCGGCGTCTCGAGCCAGACGACGGCCGCCGGCGCGATCCTCTCGAGCGACGCCGACGTCGCCGGGCTCGGCGGCTTCTCGGGCCGCGAGAGCAGCCCGTCGCTGGCCTGGTTCGCCGACGCGGTCGCTGCCGGCAAGCTGCGCTGGGTCTACAGCGGCGGTGGCGGCTTCGGCGCAGGCGGCGGCTTCGGCGGCGACGACCGCGCCGGTGCGAGCGCGATCCTGAGCGCCGCGGCGAGCACCTGCAAGGCCGTCGGCAGCGTCTCCGGCCTCTACGACTGCCAGGGCTACGCGAGCGCGCTGCGCAGCGCCGCGTCCTGACCGCAAAGCGCGTGAGGCCGGGCGCCCGATCGCGACGGCGCCCGGCCTCCGTCCACTCAGCCCGACGCCGCGGCCGCCAGCGCCTCCGCGATCGGCGTGTCGCCGCCGACGAGCGTGAAGGCCGCGCCGACCAGCGCGTCCTCGTGCAGCGTCGCGGCGAGCACGGCGGCGACGTCGGCGCGGCTGATCGGCACGCGCCGCTCGGCGAGCGCGACGCGGCCCGTCGCCGGCTCGTCGCTCAGCGGCCCCGGCCGGACGATCGTGTACGCGAGGCCGCTCGCCGCCAGCTCGGCGTCGGCGCGGCCCTTCGCGCGCTGGTAGACGGCGTAGACCGCGTCGCCCGGCGCGTCCGGCGCGGCGCCGATCGCGCTGACCATCACGTAGCGCGCGACGCCGGCGAGCCGGCAGGCCTCGATCAGCTTGACGGCGCCGCCGTAGTCGACCGTCTCCTTGCGCGCGGCGCCCGAGCCCGGGCCGGCGCCGGCCGCGAAGACGACCGCGTCGGCGGCGCCGAGCGCGTCCGCCAGCTGCTGCGCTCCGGCGCGCTCGACGTCCAGCAGCAGCGGCTCGCCGCCGGCCGCGCGGACCTCGTCGGCGTGGTCGGGATTGCGGATCAGCGAGCGCACGGCGTCGCCGCGCGCTCGCAGTCGAGCGGCGAGCAGCAGCGCGATCTTGCCGTGCCCGCCGAGGATCGCGACGTCCATGCCGCGCAGCGTCTCACGTCACGGCGAAGATCGCGAGGCAGGCCGCGCCCGCGAGCGTGCAGTAGACGGCGAACGGCGTCAGCCGGTTGGTCTCGAAGAAGCGGACCAGGAAGCGCACGGACAGATAGGCGGTCGCGGCCGCGCAGATCGCGCCGACGAGCGCCGGGCCGCGCACGCCGTCGCCCTGGGAGCCGAGCAGGTCGGGCAGCTTCAGCACGGCGGCGGCGCCGATCACCGGCGTCGCCAGCAGGAAGGCGAAGCGCGCCGCGTCCTCGTTCGAGAGCCCGGCGAGCAGGCCGCCCGCCATCGTCGCGCCCGAGCGCGAGAAGCCCGGCAGCAGCGCCAGCGCCTGCGCCGTCCCGATCCCCGCCGCCTTGCGGAAGCCGAGCTGGCGCACGATCCGCTCGTCGCTGAAGCGCGCGTCCTGACGCAGCGGCGCCGCGCGCCGCAGCCGCTCGGCGCCGAACAGCATCAGCCCGTTGCCGAGCAGGAAGGCCGCGGCGGCGGTCGGCGACCCGAACAGCGAGCGCAGCGCGTCCTGCAGCAGCAGCCCGAGCAGGCCGGCCGGGATCGTGCCGACGATCAGCAGCCAGGCGAGCCAGGCGTCGGGGTCGTCGACGGCGACCTCGCGGTCGCGGATCGAGCGCCCGAGGCCACGCAGCACGCGCGCCCAGTCGCGGCGGAAGAAGCCGAGCAGCACGAGCGCCGTCGCCAGGTGCGTCGCCACCAGGAAGATCAGGAAGCTGTCGTCGCCCTCGTGGATGCTCCAGCCGAGCAGCCGCGGGATCAGCACGCCGTGCCCGAGGCTGGAGATCGGGAACAGCTCGGACGCGCCCTGCACCAGGCCGAGCACGACGGCCTGCAGGAAGGAGATCGGATGCATCTCAGCGGACGGCCGCGCGCCGCCGGCGGACGCGCAGCAGCAGCGCGACCGCGACCGCGACGACCAGCACCAGCGCGGCGTAGTCGGCGTAGCGGAAGGCGTGGTGGACCTCGTCCCAGTTCGAGCCGAGCGCGTGGCCGGCGAGCGCGAACGCCAGCGACCAGATCAGCGCCGCGACGGCCGTCAGCGGGACGAAGCGCACGAGCGGGAACTCGAGCACGCCGGCGGGGATCGCGACGAACGAGCGCACCAGCGGCGTCAGGCGGCCGAAGAAGACGAACCAGGCGCCGTAGCGGTCGAACCAGCGCTCGGCGCGGGCGAAGCGCTCGGGGCCGACGTGCAGCCAGTGCCCGCGCGCGTGGACGAAGGCGCGGCCGCCGCGCCGGCCGATCGCCCAGCCGATCAGCGAGCCGACGAAGTAGCCGAGCGTGCCGGTCACGATGACCGCGACCATGCCGGGACCGTGGTCGGCGCCGATCGCGCCGGCCGCCAGCGCGCCGGCGAACAGCATCACGAGCTCGCCGCCGATCGGCAGCAGCGAGTCGATCGCCATCAACACGAAGATCGCGATCAGGCCGTGAGCGGCGATCCAATTCGTCACGTGGGTCGTCATCGTCACGGCAGGTTCGCAGTCAGCGCCTGAAAGGAACCTGAACCCCACTGCCGACGCGGGCGGCATCATTGACCTTCGTGCAGTCCGCGGCGCGCATCGGCATCTGCGAGGACGACGGCCAGCTGCGGTCGCTGCTGGCCCGCGCGCTCGCCGACGCCGGCTTCGACGTCCGCGCGACGGCCGGCGGCCGCCAGGCCGTGCAGGAGTTCACCGCGAGCCCGCCGGACCTGCTCGTGCTCGACATCGGGCTCGGCGACGCCGACGGCCGCGACGTCTGCCAGGCGCTGCGCGCGCACGGCGTCGACGCGCCGGTGATCTTCCTGACCGCGCGCTCGCAGCTGCCCGACCGGCTCGCCGGCTTCCGCGCCGGCGGCGACGACTACCTGACCAAGCCGTTCGCGCTCGCCGAGCTGCTGGTGCGGATCGAGGCGCTGCTCAAGCGCAGCGCGCCCGAGGGACACGCCGTGCGCGCCGAGCTGACCGGCCTGCGCCTCGATCCGGCCGCGCACGCGGTCGCGACCGAGGCGGCGTCGGCGCCGCTGACACCGACCGAGTTCCGGCTGCTCGGCGCGCTGGCGGCACGGCCGGGCGCGGTCGTGCGCCGCAGCGAGCTGATCGCCGCCGCCTGGCCCGAGGGCGCGCTCGTGCACGCCAACACGCTCGACGCCTACATCGGCCGTCTGCGCCGCAAGCTCGTCCAGATCGGCGCCGGCGAGCGGATCGAGACGGCGCGCGGGATCGGATACGCGCTGCGATGAGCGTCCGCGCGCGAGTCACGCTGGCCTCGGTCATCGTGCTCGGGATCGGGCTGGCGATCCTCAGCGTCGCGCTCAACCTGGTGCTCGCCAACCGGCTCAGCGCCGACGCCTCGACGGTGCTGGCCAACCGCGCCGAGGCCCAGGTCGCGACGCTCGTCTACTCCGGCGGCACGCTGCACGAGCGCAAGGCGCCCAACGACGCCGAGCTCGACGACCAGGGCTGGATCTTCGGCGCGGCCGGCACGTTGATCGAGGGCTCGCCGGCGGGTCCGAAGCTGCGCGCCGTGGTCGACGAGCTCGGCCGCGTCGAGCAGCCGACCGAGCGCAACGTCGACGATCACCTGCGGCTGCGCGGGCAGCCCGTGCGCGGGCCGGACGGCGCGCGCGTCGGCGGCGTCGTCGTCGGCGTCTCGCTGCAGCCCTACCGGCACACGCTGCGGCTGGCGATCGCCGGCACGGTCGTGCTCGACGGCTTCGTGATCCTCGGCGGCGCGCTGGTCGCGCGCCGCGCCGTCGGGGCGGCGCTGCGGCCGGTCGCGGAGATGACCGAGCGCGCCGCCGAGTGGAGCGAGACCGACCTGCACCGGCGCTTCGCGCTCGGGCCGCCGCGCGACGAGCTGACGGCGCTGGCGGCGACGCTCGACGGGATGCTCGGGCGGCTCGACGCGGCGCTGCGGCACGAGCAGCGCTTCTCCGCCGAGATGGCGCACGAGCTGCGCACGCCGCTGACGACGGTGCGCGGCGAGGCCGAGCTGGCGCTGCGTCCGGGCCGCGAGGAGCGCGAGCTGCGCGACGCGCTCGCGCAGGTGCTGGCCGGCACCGACCGGATGGCGGCGGTGATCGAGACGCTGGTGGCGGCCGCGCGCGGCGAGGCGGCGAGCGCGCGCGGGTCCGCCGACGCGGTCGCCGTCGCGCGCACGCTGACGCGGCTCGCCACCCCCGCCGCGGCGGCGCACGCGCGCACGATCGAGCTGGCCGCGAGCGGCGAGCCGCTGCCGGTCGGCGCCGCGCACGACGTCGTCGCCGGCGCGCTGCAGCCGCTGCTCGACAACGCGCTGCGGCACGCGCGGCACGCGGTCACGGTGCGCGTCGGCCGCGAGAACGGGCACGTCGTGATCGCGGTGCGCGACGACGGCGACGGCGTGCCGGCGGGCGCCGCCGAGCGGGTCTTCGAGCCGGGCGTCAGCGACGCCGGCGGCGCCGGGCTCGGCCTGCCGCTGGCGCGCCGGCTCGCGCGCGCCGCCGGCGGCGACGTGCTCTGCTTCGAGCAGCCGGGCGGCCGCTTCGAGCTGCATCTTCCCGGCCTCGACAGCCGCCAAAAATCCGAATAGCCGATAGACTTACGTGCAAATGTCAGAGCGCGCACCCCACGGACTGCTGCTGCAAACGCAGGACGACGTCCCGCCCGGGCTGCTCGGCGACTGGGCGGCGCGCCGCGAGCTGACGCTCGACCACCTGCGCGTCGACCGCGCCGCGACGCTCCCGGACCCCGGCGACTACGACTTCGCGATCGCGCTCGGCTCGACGCAGTCGGTCGTCGAGCGCGCCGAGCCGTGGATCGAGCGCGAGATCGACTGGCTGCGCGCCGCCGACGCCGCCTGCCTGCCGGTGCTCGGCATCTGCTTCGGCGCGCAGGCGCTGACGGCCGCGCTCGGCGGCCGCGTGCGGCGGCTGCCGCAGCCGGAGATCGGCTGGATCGAGCTCGAGACCGCCGACGCCGAGCGCCTGCCGGCCGGCCCCTGGATCATCTGGCACGAGGACGTCTGCGAGCTGCCGCCGCTCGCCTACGAGCTCGCGCGCAGCCCCGCCGGCGTGGCGGCGTTCTGCCACCGCGGCCATCTCGCCGTGCAGTTCCACCCCGAGGCGACGCCGGACATCGCGGCCGGCTGGGACCGCAGCGGCCGGCCGCGCCTCGCCGACGAGCCGACCGCGGCGGCGGCACGCGCCGCCGAGCGGCTGTTCGACGGCTTCGCCGCGCGCGCCGGCCTGCGCCGCCCGCGCGGCGGCGCGTCCGCCGTCCGCGGCTGAGGCGCCGCCGCGGGCGGGCGCGCAAACCTGCGCCGCCCGCCGCGGTCAGCCGCCCAGCTGCACCGACGCGCCGTCGCGGTATCAGCCGCCCGCTGGCGCCGACGCGCCGCCGCAGCGTCAATCGCCCGCCGACGCCGACGCGACGCGCGGCCGCTCGCTCGCGGCGACGAGCGCGTGCGTGCCGTCGTCGAAGACGAGCGCGCCGCCGTGCGCGAGCCAGTCGCGCGCGCGTCGCGGGCCGGACAGCAGCGCCGCCTTCGCGCGCCACTCGGCCTCGACCGCGGTCGGCGCGATCGCCGTCGCCTGGACGACGCCCGTGTAGGCCGGCCGGCCGCTGGCGGGATCGAGCAGGTGATGCGCGGGCCGGCCGCGCTCGCGGTCCAGCCAGGCGCGGCGCGAGATGCCGCTGGTCGCGACGCCGGCGCCGGCGAGCCGGAAGCTGTGCAGCGGCGGGCCGCCGAACGGGCTCTCGACGCGCACGTCGCGGGCGGCGCCGCCGAGCCGCAGATCGCCGGCGCAGTCGATCGCGAAGCTGCGCTCGCCGCCGAGCTCGGCCGCCAGCAGGTCGGCGAAGAGGCCCTTCGCGAGCCCGCCGCTGTCGAGCGCGACGCCCGGCGGGCGGTAGAGCACGCGGCGCTCACAGTCGAGCTTCAGCGCCGCCCAGCCGCGCGTCGCCGCGTCGGCGCGCGGCGCCGCCGGCGCCCGCGGCGGCGCCAGCCGCAGCGCCAGCGCGAGCGGCAGCGGCGGCCGCCGCTCGGCCGCGCCGGCGTCGTAGCCGGCCGCCTCGAGCGCGCCGACGAGCGTGCCGTCGACCAGCCCGCCGCTGCGCTCGCCGGCCTCGATCACCGCCGCCGCGAGCGCCGCCATGTCGTCGCTCAGCGCGACCGCCGCGGCCGGCTCGCGGTTGACGCGCGAGAGCTCGCTCTCGCGCAGGAAGCGGCTGAAGCGCGCGTGCCAGTCCAGCAGCCGCGCCCGTGCCCGCGCCGCCGCGCGCGCCGCGTCCGGGCCGCCGACGAGCACCGTGCAGACGCCGCCGAAGCAGGCGAAGCGCTCGCGCGCCTCCGCGCCGCTCATGCCGGCTCCTCCTCGGGCGAGATGCGCGCGAGCAGCAGCCCGGCCGCCGGCAGCACGAACGCCGCCGCGACGAGCAGGAACCAGGCGGCGCCGGCGTCGCTGCCCTCGCCGAGCGTGTGGATCACGCCGAGCAGCCAGCCGAGCGCGGCGAAGCGGTGCAGCACGCGCCAGCGGGCGACGCCGATGCGGCCGCGCACGTAGTACGAGAGCCCGAGCAGGATCACGATCCAGCCGCCGACGATCCCCGTCGTCGTCCAGAGCCGGTGGTAGCCGGACGCGAACGGGATCGCGACGTCGGCGAGGCTGGGATGCAGGTAGGCGTCGCCGAGCAGCGAGAGCGCGTGCAGGACGAGCGCCGCGATCGCCGTCAGCGAGAGCGCCTCGTGCGCGGCGCGCAGCTCCGGCAGCCGCCCCTTCACGAAGCGCCCGCCCATCGTCAGGCCGACGCCAACGCCGGCGCTGGAGGCGAGCAGCGCGACGATCCCCGCCGCGCGGCTCGTGATCCAGAAGAAGTGCTCGCCGGCGACGCTGGCCAGCATCACGACTGTCCCGTCTGCACCGGCGCCGGCTGGCTCGACCCGCCCCAGCCGGACTGGCCGCCGCTGGTCGAGTCCTGCGAGGGCGTGCTGATGGACCCCGACCCGGACGTGGTCGCGCCCGAGGCGTCGGCCAGCGGCGAGGTCGAGGACGTGGTCGTCTGCGCGCCCATCGAGCCGTCCGCCACGATCACGGCCCAGAAGAGCACGAAGGCCGCGACGGCGACCGCGACGACGGTCCGGCGGATGCGCGTGACGCGCGCCGCGCGAGCCGCCAGCAGCGAGCGAGCGCGGACGGTGCGAGCGGTGAGGATCTCGGTCGGCATGCCGCCGACGCTATGGCGCCGACTTCGGCGCTCGCTCAAGAGAGCCTGGGAGGATGCTGAGCGCGCGGCCGGCTAGGAGCCGGCGGCCTGCGTCGCCGCGACCGCCGTCGGCGCGAGGCCGTCGCCGGCGCGCAGCGAGCGCAGCGCGTCGAGCGTGAAGACGCCGAGCGCGAGCCAGACCAGCGCGAAGCCCGCGAGCCGCCCGGCCGGCATCGGCTCGTGGTCGACCAGCACGCCGATCAGGAACTGGATCACCGGCGTGATGTACTGCAGCAGCCCGACCGCGACGAGCGGGATCCGGTAGGTCGCGCTGCCGTAGAGGATCAGCGGCACGGCCGTGACGACGCCGGCGCCGACGAGCAGCAGCAGGTGGCCGGCGCCGTGGCTCGTGAACGTCCCGCGCCCGGTCGCGCCGAGCCAGATCAGGTAGGCGCTCGCCGGCGCCAGCAGGAACGCCGTCTCGACGGACAGGCTCTGCACGCCGTCGACGGCGGCGCGCTTCTTGACGAAGCCGTAGAGCGAGAACGACACCGCCAGCGTCAGCGCGATCCACGGCGGATGGCCGTAGTCGATCGCCAGCACGACGACCGCCAGCGCGGCGATCGCGACGGCCGCCCACTGCAGCGCGCGCATCCGCTCGCCGAGGAAGGCGACCGCCAGCGCGACGGTCACGAGCGGGTTGATGAAGTAGCCCAGCGACGCCTCGACGACGTTGCCGGCGTTGACGGCGTAGATGTACATGCCCCAGTTGACCGTGATCAGCAGCGCGGCCAGGCCCAGCAGCGCGACGCGGCGGCGGCCGATCGCGCCCATCCAGCGGAAGCCGGACGTCAGCGCGAGCACGAGCGCGAGCGCCGCCGCCGACCAGACCATCCGGTGGGCGAGGATCTCGAGCGACGCGGCCGGCTTGAGCAGCGGCCAGTAGAGCGGGAACAGCCCCCACAGCAGGTTCGCCGCCACGCCGGCGACGAAGCCTGAGCGGAGCTGGGACACGCAGGTGACGCTAGCAACGCGCCGCGGGCTTCTTCGCTCCCGGCGCGAGGCAGAGGTCGTGGCGCGCGGGGACGTGCGGCGGGCGCACGGTCCAGCGCGTCACGCGGCCGATCGTCCGCGGCAGCGCGATGCTGACCTCGACGCGCGCGCCGGCGCGCAGGCGGCGCGCGCCGAGCTTGCCGAGGACCGCGAGCGAGGCGGTCGCGTGCGCGAGCCGGCGCTTGAAGGTCGTCGCGCGCGCCGGGCAGCCGCGGCCGCGGCAGCTGACGGCGACGGTCGCGCCGGCCGGCACGGCCTTGACGCGCAGCTCGGTGAAGCGCGTGTACGGCGGCCGCGTGAAGGTGTCCGAGAAGCCGGTGATCGTGCTCGCGAGCCGCGGATAGGGCGCGTCGGCGCCGCTGCAGTCCTCGTCGATCCCGTTCTGCGGCACGTCGACGGCGCCCGGGTGGATCCGCGGGTCGGCGTCGTTGCAGTCGAACGGGCGGTTGACGCCGTCGCCGTCGCCGTCGAGGTTCACGACGACCGCGAACGGCGTGCTCGCCGGCACCGGCGCGTCGCCGCCCGGCGACGGGTCGGGCGTCGCGGTCGGCGTCGGCTGCGGCGGCGCGGTCAGCGTCGTCTGCACGGTCACGTCGCCTTCGCGCAGCCCCGGCGCGTCGGGGCCGGGCGCCCCGACCTGCAGCAGCAGCCGCGTCCCGGCCGCGACCGGCGCCGGCAGCGTCAGCGCGCCGGCGCCGCAGCCGAGCACGGCGCCGCCGCCGTCGTAGGCGGTCAGGATCGAGCCGGCGGACGCGTCGAACGTCGGCGTGCCCGGCGCCGGCGCGATCCAGGAGAGCCAGGTCGTCGCCGCGAACGGCGTGCCGGCGCAGCTGGTCAGCTCGCCCGGCTCGCTGGTCGCGCCCGTGTCGTCGACGGTCAGCGGCGCGCCGGTCGGCAGCGCCTGCGCGTTCGCGCGGTCGTCGTTGGCGGGCCGCGGCGAGCCGTCCGCCGTGACGACGAGCGTGCCGAAGCTCGAGCAGCTGTCGGCGGCGAGCGTGCAGCTCTGCGGGTTCACGCGCGCGCCGACCTGCACGAGGTAGCTGTTGCCGCGCACCGTGCTCGCGACGACGGCGAGCGACTTGTTGTCGCTCGCGGAGACGTCGTCGCTGCAGGCGATGCGGTTGCCGTCGGTCGGCGTGCTCGCGCTGTCGTAGACGGCGGCGACGGTGTCGAAGCTCGAGCCTTCCGTCGAGACGCGCAGCTGGTGGCCGTTGCCGCGCAGCCTGAACCAGACGGTGTGGCCCATGCGCGCGCAGGCGCCGGTGCCGTTCGCGGTCGCCGGCTCGCTGCCGGCCGTCGAGCCCAACGTCGTCTGCGTGATCGCCGCGCCGGCGCCGAGCGCGAGCGCGGTCGCGCCGCTCGCGTCGTCGTTGGCGACGGCGGCGTGGGCGGCTGCCGGCAGCGCCGCCGCGCCGGCGAGCGCGGCGGCGAGCGCGAGGACGGAGGCGCGGCGCATCGGCGTTCAGCGCTTGACGATCGGCTCGACGAGGCTGCCGCGCTCGAGCGCGGCGAGCCGCCTGGCGTCCTCGAGCAGCGGCCGCGGGATCAGCTTCTCGGGCACGACCGCGACGACGGCGCGGGCACCGCCGACGACGCGCCCGCGCGCGTCGCGCTGGACGACCTGGAAGCGGTGGATGCCGCTCGCCTTCGCGTCGCTCGGCGTGGCATGGACGCTGACGGCCGTCTGCTGGCCGGGCTTCAGCTCGAGCTCGAGCTTGGCGCCGCGGCGGCCGCCGGCGGACAGCTCGACCGCCGTCGCCGGCCGCGCCGGCGCGAGCGCGCCGAGCTGCCGGCGCGCGCTCGCCAGCCAGGCGGCGCTCGCCAGCTGGCGCGTGTCGACCGCCGTCAGCTTGCCGTCGGCGAGCTCGCGGACCTCGAGCGTGAAGCGCTCCGTCGCCTTGCCGACGTTGCCGGCCTTCAGGCCGAAGGCCAGCGCCTGCCCGAGCGGCGACGCGACGAGCGTGCAGTTGCGCTGCGCCTGATGCTGGTTGGTCGCGATCGACCAGACCGGCGGGTCGCTCTGCGGCGCGCCGTCGGTCGGCCGGTAGATGTTCGCGAACAGGCAGACGTGCAGGTGGTCGGCGCCGCCCAGCTCGCTCGGGTCCGGATGCCAGCCGACGTCGATCACCGCCTCGCTGTTGCTGTCCCAGGCGGCGTTGCCGACGACGGTGAACGGCCCGCCGGGCGTTCCCGCCGGCCCGCCGAGGCTCTGCAGCCAGGGGTTCACCGTCCCCCAGTCCGTCGCGTAGACCTGCACGATCGCGTCGGTGTGCGTGTTCGCGCCGCGGTTGCCGACGTAGACGCGGACGAGCTGGTCGACGCCGGCCACGATCGTGCCCGAGCCGAGCCCGGAGCCGATCACCTCGATCGCCGGGCTCTCCCAGCTGTCGGCGGTCGCGGGCACGTCGCGCTCGCCGTGGTCAGTCGCGCTGTAGCGGATGTAGAGATCGCCGTCGTTGGGCACGGCGCGACGCTACGCCGCTCACCTTGGCGTCAGCTTGGGGCCGGTGCCGCGCGGCACCGGCCCCGGCCCGCCCGCTCAGGCGTCGGTGCGCAGCTCGCGCCCGTCCTGCGCCCAGCGCGTGTGGTAGCTGCCGGGCTTGTCGACGCGCCGGTAGGTGTGCGCGCCGAAGAAGTCGCGCTGGCCCTGGATCAGGCTCGCCGGCCCGCGCTCGCGCCGGTAGCCGTCGTAGTAGGCCAGCGAGGAGCTGAACGCCGGCACGGCGATGCCGGCCTCGACGGCGCGCGCGATCACGGTCCGCCAGGCGTCCTGGGCCTCGGCGACGGCGTCGCGGAAGTACGGCGCCAGCAGCAGGTTGACGAGCTCCGGCTGCTCGGCGTAGGCCTCGGTGATGCGGTTCAGGAAGCGCGCGCGGATGATGCAGCCGCCGCGCCAGATCCGCGCCAGCGTGCCCATCTCCAGCTGCCACTCGTAGGTGCGGGCGGCCGCCGCCATCTGCTCGAAGCCCTGCGCGTAGGCGACGACCTTGGACGCGTAGAGCGCCTTGCGGATGTCCTCGACGAGCGACTCCGGCAGCGGCCGCGCGCCCGGCTTCGGGCCGGCGAGCGTGCGCGAGGCGGTCGCGCGCTGGTCGCGCAGCGCCGACAGCGAGCGCGCGAAGACGGCCTCGGTGATGCCGGTCAGCGGCACGCCGAGCTCGAGCGCGTCCTGGCTGGTCCAGCGGCCGGTGCCCTTCTGCTCGGCCTGGTCGACGATCGCGTCGATCAGCGGGCCGCCCGTCGCCTCGTCCTGCTTGGCCAGCACGGTCGCCGTGATCTCGATCAGGAACGACTCCAGGTCGCCGCTGTTCCACTCGCCGAAGATGCTCGCGATCCGCGGCACGTCGAGCCCGATCCCGTGGCGCATCAGGTCGTAGGCCTCGGCGATCAGCTGCATGTCGGCGTACTCGATGCCGTTGTGCACCATCTTCACGAAGTGGCCGGCGCCGTCGGGGCCGATGTAGGCGCAGCACGGCTCGCCGTCGACCTGCGCGGCGATCGTCTCGAAGACCTCCTGCACCTCGGCGTAGGCCTCGCGCTGGCCGCCGGGCATGATGCTCGGGCCGAGCAGCGCGCCCTCCTCGCCGCCGGAGACGCCGGTGCCGATGTAGCGCAGGCCGTGCTCGCGCGCCGCCGCGCTGCGCCGACGCGTGTCCGAGAAGTGCGAGTTGCCGGCGTCGATCACGATGTCGCCCGCGTCGAGCAGCGGCGTCAGCTCCTCGATCACCGCGTCGACGGGCGCGCCGGCCTTGACCATCACGATGATCCGCCGCGGCCGCTCGAGCGCGGCGACGAACTCGGCGACGGACTCGGACGCCGTGAAGGCGCCCTCGCCGCCGTGCTCGGCCATGAACTCCTGCGTCCGCGCGAACGTGCGGTTGTGGACCGCGACCGGTACGCCGCGAGACACGATGTTGCGCGCGAGGTTCGCGCCCATCACCGCGAGTCCCGTCACACCGATCTGGCTCTTGCCGCTCATCTCGCCGCTCCCGTCGTCGATCGACCCGGCCGCCCGGCGCCGCCGGGCCGGCCTCGGAGGCGAGCGTAGCTGCGTGAGCGGCGGGCACACCGCCGCGGGCCGGTCTCGTACCCTGCCCCGGATGCGTCCAGCGCGGATCCGGCTCGGCGTCGCGCTCGTGGCGGCGGCACTGCTCGCGGCGCCGGCGACGGCGCAGGCGCACGGCATCAACGGCTCGGCGGAGCCGGGCATCCCGGCCTGGCTGTTCGCCTGGGGCGCGGCGGCCGTGCTGGCGATCTCGTTCGCGGCGCTCGCCGCGCTCTGGCGCGAGTCGCGGCTGCAGACGCCGCGCGAGCGAAGGCTGCTGTCGATCCCGCGCTGGCCGCAGGCGCTCGGCGGGCTGGTCGGCGTGCTGGCGTTCGTCGGCGTCGTCTACGCCGGCGTCGCCGGCGCGCAGGAGGCGCTCGACAACGTCGTGCCGACCTGGGTCTTCGTCGTCTTCTGGGTCCTGATCCCGGTCCTCTCCGGCTTCCTCGGCGACGTCTTCCGCCTCTTCAACCCGTGGCTGGCGGTCGCCCGCGGCGTCCGCCTGCTCGGCCGCGCGACCGGCGCCGAGGCCGAGCCGCTGCCCTACCCAGCCTGGCTCGGCCGCTGGCCGGCGCTGCTCACGATCGTCGGCTTCGGCTGGCTCGAGCTCGTCTACTCCAACCACGACGACCCGTCGACGCTGGCGATCCTCGGCATCGTCTACGCGGTCGTGCAGCTGGTCGGGATGAGCCTGTTCGGGATCGACGAATGGGAGGAGAACGCCGACGGCTTCGGCGTCTACTTCCGCATGTTCTCGCGGCTGTCGCCGCTGCGCTGGGGCGACGGCGCGCTCTGGCTGCGACGGCCGCTGGAGGGCACCGTCGGCATGACGATGCAGCCCGGCACGGTGGCGCTGATCTGCGCCGCGATCGGCATCACGACCTTCGACGGCCTCTCGGCCGGCCCGCTCTGGAGCGACGTCGTGCCGACCGCGCAGCGCTGGGGCGGCGACCTCGGGCTGTCGCTGAACACCTCGCTCGAGCTCGTCTCGACGCTCGGGCTGCTGGCCTGCATCGGCCTGATCGCGGCCGCCTACCGCTTCAGCGTCTCAGGCATCGACGGCGGCGCGCGCGCGTTCGCGCAGACGCTGATCCCGATCGCGCTGGCCTACGTCGTCGCCCACTACGCGACGCTGATCCTCTTCCAGGGCCAGGCGCTGGCGGCGCTCGCGTCCGACCCGCTCGGCCAGGGCTCGAACTGGCTCGGCACGGCCGACTGGCAGGTGAACTACGGCTTCATCGACGCGACGGGGATCTGGGTGATCCAGGTCGTCGCCGTCGTCGTCGGCCACGTCGGCGGCCTGACGCTGGCGCACGACACGGCGCTCGCCCGCGGCGACGACCCCGACGAGGCCGCGCGCGCTCAGCGCTCGATGCTGGCGATCATGGTCGCGCTTACGACGCTCGCGCTGTGGTTGATCTCTTCGTCGAACCAGTAGCGAGCTTGGCGGCGCGGTCCTTGCGTCGGTTGCGGAGCTTGTCGCGGGCGACGAAGCCGCCGATCAGCGCGACCGGAGCGAGGTACAGCATGTCCACGTACCAATGCTCGATGCACGAGAAGACGATCACGCGGTCACACCTTACGGCATTGGCCGGCTAACGCCGTCGCGGCGGGCGCGGAAGCCCCGCGCCCGCCGCGAGCGAAGCCGTCTTACGGCGTCGTGGTCGTCAGCGTGTAGGTCAGCGTCTTGTCGTAGCTGCCGGTACGCAGCGCCTCGTTGGCGCCGATGTGCTGCTGGAAGGAGATCGTCACCGGATCGTTCGAGACCGGGGCGCTCCAGGCCAGCAGGTTG